>Ga0209980_10001723_pt1 | contig 12010 bp, 12 predicted proteins | sample CR02metaG_FD_183611 | JGI IMG/M metagenome (GOLD analysis project Ga0209980, IMG submission 183611) | Deep subsurface microbial communities from Mariana Trench to uncover new lineages of life (NeLLi) - CR02 metaG (SPAdes) (version 2) | ecosystem: Environmental > Aquatic > Marine > Ocean trench... | reverse complement strand
CCGCACAGGCGGGCCGATTGTCGCACGATCGGTGTGCCTGTGCTACGGTTCACGCGTCCGGCGAAGCGGAGGTTGTTACGTGATCTCGGTCATCATCCCCACCCTCAATGAAGGCGCCAACCTGCCCCGCCTGTTGGCGACGCTTAGCGCCGAGCCGACGGCGTCTGAGATCATCGTCGCCGATGGCGGTTCGGACGACGACACCGGCGCCATCGCGCGCGCCGCCGGCGTCAAGGTGATCACGACGGCGCCCGGCCGGGGCGGACAGATCAGGGCCGGCGCCGAGGCGGCGGGGGGCGATATCCTGCTCTTCCTCCATGCCGATTCGGTGTTCCCGACCGGCGGGCTCGCCGGGATCGAGGAGGCCCTGTCGGACCAGCGTATCATCGGCGGCAACTTCCGCCTGCACTTCGATGGCGCCAGCGGCTTCGCCCGCTGGCTGACCGGCTTTTACGCCTTCATTCGCCGGTTGGGCCTTTATTACGGCGATTCGGGTGTCTTCGTGCGTCGTGGGGTGTATGACGCCCTGGGCGGGGTGCGCCCGATCGCGCTGATGGAGGATTTCGACTTCAACCGCCGGCTCGAGCGCGCCGGGCCGACCTGTTGCATCGCCTCCCCGCCACTGGTGACCTCGTCCCGGCGCTTCGAGGGACGCCACCCGCTGGCCATCATCTGGGGCTGGCTCAGGATCCACGCGCTGTTTTACCTCCACGCCTCGCCTCGGCGCCTCGCCAGGCTCTATGACTCGGAACGGGCCCAAGAGCGGCCCTATCGTCCGGCGGGCGCCCCGTTCAAAGCCCAGTCGTAACCGAAATCGGCGATCTTTGGCGCCTTGGCGAGCCCGGCCTTCAGCTCCCCCCCGGCGTAGCGCGCGAGGTGGGCGATCACCCCTTTATCGTCGCCGCCGAAGTCTTCCTGGAACCAGACATAGATGCTGGAGACCACGAGCTTGCCGTCCTCGATGCGCGCGCCGCGGGGATGGTTGACGTAAAGGTGCGCCGCTTCGCTCAGTTGGTACTCCGCGTTCCTGGCGGTGAAGGCCTGCCTCCTGAGATTGGGGCAACCGATGGCAGCGCAGTTGACGGCATAGTGGATACGCGGATCGCGCCAGATCGGGCGCAGGATGCGGTGCTCGATATCGTTGAGCGAGACTCGTTCGCCCTCGATTTCGATCAGCTTCTTGTTCCAGGGGCCGCGCGCCAACCAGCCGGGCGAGATGTCGATGTCGCGGATGCTCTTCACCGGGTAGTGGTCGAGCACCAGTTTGACCGTCAGCGCGTTGTAGAGGTTGATCCAGAAGGGGAGCTGTTCGGCGCGGGAAAGGCGGCTCACCGGCTCCGCCGCGAGACCGGCGATGTAACGCTTGAGCCCCAGCCTATCGGCGTTCGTCACCCGCCCGTAGGCGACGCGGTTGACGCCGTCATCCGCTGCGAGCACGTAGGTTTTGAGGAACCGGTCCCAGGCGCCGTGATCGATGCTCCTGGTGGCGGCGGGATCGTTGGCCGTCCACCGCGCCCACAAATTGGCGGCGGGTGCGAACAGGGCCTCGATGCCGCCGATGCCGGCGAGCGGCAAGGCCATCGCCAGCAGCAGGACCGCCTTGATGGCGCGTGAAACGGGAGGGTTCCTAGTACTTACTTTCATAGGAGGATGGCACATCGTTTCCTTTCGGGCGGCCCGCCGCCGCGCGCCGCGTCCTGCCCGTTCGATGATCACCATGAGGTTTGGTACGACATATCTCAAGCCCACTCAAGCGCCGGCCGCAACCGTCCCAATTTGTTAAAATCGGCTATAATGGCGCCCGCTGACAAGCCGTCCGGGACCGGGGCGGCAGGGGAGTCGACGACATGGCGCGGGAAAGTGCCATCACACCGCTGGAACCGTCCGCCGAGGACGCCAATATCATCGCCGGGCTGATTTCGCGCGCGCGCGCCGCCATGGCCGCCTTCGCCGATGCCGACCAGGGCCGAGTCGACGACGCGGTGACCGCCATCGCCTGGGCCATCTACCAGCCCGAGCATGCCCGCGCACTCGCCGAGATCGCCGTCAGCGCTACCGGCCTTGGCAACGTCAAGGACAAGTTCACCAAGAACCAGCGCAAGACCTTCGGCGCGCTGCGCGATCTCTTGCGGGCGAGGACCGTCGGCATCATCGAGGAAGACCAGGCTTTGGGGATCGTCAAATACGCCAAGCCCGTCGGCGTGGTGGCGGCGATCTGCCCCTCGACCAATCCGGCGGCGACGCCGACCAACAAGGCGATGATGGCGATCAAGGGGCGCAACGCCGTCATCATCGCCCCCTCCCCCGCCGGCAGCTCGGCGACGGCGATGACGGTCGAGATGATCCGGGCCGAGCTCGAGAGGGCGGGGCACCCGGCGGATCTCGTCCAAATCCTGCCGGCGCCGGCTTCCAAGGACCTGACCCAGGCGCTGATGGGGGCCGCGGATCTGGTGGTGGCGACGGGCTCGGCGGACAATGTGCGCCGCGCCTACAAAAGCGGCACGCCGGCGATCGGCGTCGGCGCCGGAAACGTGCCTTCGATCATCGACGCCAGCGCCGATCTGGCCGACGCGGCGGGAAAGATCCGCATCTCCAAGACCTTCGACAACGCGACCTCGTGCTCGTCGGAGAATTCGGTGATCGTGCTTGACGAGGTCTATGACGACGCCATCGCCGCGCTGGCGAAGGCCGGCGGCTACATGGCGACGGCGGCGGAAAAACAGGCGATCTGCGACAATCTCTGGCGGAACGGCCGGCTCAACCGCCAACTCATCGCCAAGGACGCCCGGGTGTTCGTCGAAACCCTCGGCCTTTCGGACGCCGCCCGGAGCGCCGAATTCTTCATGGTCGAGGAGACCGGGACGGGCCCCGATTACCCGTTCTCGGGCGAGAAGCTTTCCCTCGTGCTGACGGTCTACAGGGCGCCCGACTTCGACGGCGCGGTGGCGCTGGCGAAGGATATCCTCGCCTATCAGGGCCGGGGCCATTCCTGCTCCATCCACACCAGGGACATGGACCATGCGAGGCGTCTGGCGGAGGAGCTCGACGTGGTCCGCGTGCTGGTCAACCAGATCCACGCCTTCGGCAACGGCGGCGGCTTCGATAACGGCCTCAACTTCACCCTTTCCATGGGCTGCGGCACCTGGGCCGGCAATTCCATCAGCGAGAATCTGAACTACCGCCACTTCATCAACGTCACCCATCTATCGACGGTGATCCCCGAGGACCGCCCGGACGAGGACGAGCTGTTCGGCCCCTACATCTCCCGCCATGGCGCCTGATACCAAGCGCCGATGAACTTCGAGGAACACGCCGCGAAGCCATTGCTGGACGCCGCCGGCATCGCGGTGCCGAAAAGCAGGCTCGTGACTTCAGCGGAAGAGGCGTCTTCGGCCGCCGCCGAGCTTGGCGCCTGCGTGGTGAAAGCGCAGGTGCCGGCCGGCAAGCGGGGCAAGGCGGGCGGCATCAGGATGGCCGACACCGCCGATGAGGCCGCCAAGGCGGCGCGGGCGATCCTCGCCATGGAGATCGGCGGTCATGGGGTCGAACGCTTGCTGGTGGAAGAACGCATCCCCATCGCGCGGGAGTTCTACGCCGCCGTCCTCAACGATGCTTCGGCGAAATCGCCGGTGGTCCTCTTTTCCACCCTCGGCGGCATGGACATCGAGGACGCCGCCGCCAAGGACCCGCGAGCGCTCAGCCGATGCGTGGTCGACATCCGTGAAGGCTTCGGTCACCGGGAGGCAAAAGAAATGCTCGGCGGGCGGGATCTCGGCCTGCCTTCGCCGAAGCGAAGCATCGGCTTCGCGCAGGCAGGCGATGAGGCGAAGGATGTCGCCAAGACCCTCGTGGCCCTCTACCGCCTCTATCGCCAGCGCGACGCCGAACTGATCGAGATCAATCCCCTGGCGCTGACGGATGACGGCCGGCTGGTGGCGCTCGATTGCAAGTTCACCCTCGATGACGCCGCCATCCCCCGCCAACCCGGCATCGCCGCGCTTGGCGCCAGGGAGCGCCTCAGTGCGCTCGAGGCGCGCGGCCGCGAACTCGGGTTGCAGTATATCGAGCTCGACGGCGATGTCGGCGTGCTCGCCAACGGCGCCGGGCTGACCATGGCGACCATGGACGCGGTCCGTCACTTGGGCGGGCGGCCGGCCAACTTCCTCGAGGTCGGCGGCCAGGCCTACACCTTGACGAAATCGGCGCTCGAGCTGGCGCTGGCCAATCCCAGGGTCAAGAGCCTGGTGGTCAATTTCTGCGGCGCCTTCGCCCGCACCGACGTCATGACCGAAGGCGTGGTGACGGCGTGGGAGGAACTCAAGCCCACCATCCCCGTCTTCTTCTCCATCCACGGCACCGGCGAGGAGGAGGCGGTGGAGCTCCTGCGCGCCCGCCTCGGCATGGAGCCCTTCGATCTCATGGACGACGCGATTTCGGCGGCGATCGAGGCGGCCCGATGATCGTCCGCGCCGCCGATCGGGTCCTGGTGCAGGGGATAACCGGCACGCAGGGGACGTTTTGGAGCCAGCAGATGATCGCCTACGGCACCCGCATCATCGGCGGCGTCAACCCCAAGAAGGCGGGGGCGGAGCATCTGGGCCTCCCGGTCTACGCCAGCGCCGCCGAGGCGGCGAACGATCGCGGTTTCGAGGTCGCGGTGATGTTCGTGCCGCCGATGGCGGCGCGGGCGGCGGCGCTCGACGCCATCGAGGCCGGCGCCAAGCTGCTCGTCGTGCTGACCGAGCACATCCCGGCCCAGGACGTCATGGAACTGATCGCCGCGGCCAAGGCCGGCGGCACCCGCGTCATCGGCCCCAACACCGCCGGTCTGGTGACGCCGGGCGAGTGCTTCGTCGGCATCATGCCGGCCTTCAACGCCAAGGTGCACCGGCCGGGCCGCATCGGCGTGATTTCGAGAAGCGGCAGTCTCGGCGCGTTGATCTGCCTCAACCTGGTCAGGGCCGGCTTCGGCCAGTCGGCGTACATCGGCGTCGGCGGCGATCCCATCCTCGGCACGACCACACGCGACGCGCTCCGGGCATTCGAGGACGATGCCGGCACCGATGGGGTGATGATGGTCGGTGAGATCGGCGGCACGGCGGAAGAGGACGCGGCCGAATACGCCGCGACCATGAAGAAACCGGTCATCGCCTACATCGCCGGGGCGGCGGCGCCGGAAGGGCGGAGGATGGGCCATGCCGGCGCCATCGTCATGGGCGATAAGGGGACTTACCGGTCGAAGCGGGCGGCGCTGGAGCGGGCCGGGGTCAGGGTGCTGGACGCGCCCACCGAAGCCGGCGCCGCCTTCACCAAAGCGCTTGGCGCTTAGACCGGTGCCCGAGGCCGATGAGCGGGGCGATGCGATAGCGAAAGTCAAGCACCGCCCGGCATATCATCGACAACAATTGCCCGGTTGATGCGATCCCTGTATTTACGCCGCTACGAGAGTGACAACGGAAACAAAGGCGATGAGGAAGGTTCTCGTAAATATCGGTTGTGGATTCACCGTCGGCGAGAGTTGGCTGAATTTCGATGCCTCGCCGACTCTTCTTTATGAAAAAGTGCCTTTCCTCACATACATCTACAAAAAAAACGAGGCGCCGTTCCCCAAGAACGTGAAGTACGGCGACATCACGAAAAAACGCTTGTGTGCCCCCGATACCGCTGACGCCGTGTTTGCAAGCCACGTTTTCGAGCATTTGGCCCACGATGAGATGCAGAGCGCACTGCAAAATATCTTTGCCATGCTCAAGCCAGGGAGCGTATTCCGGCTGATCGTTCCCGATCTGGAGAACAGGGCGCGAAAATACATCGAAAATGCAGACAAGAAACGGCCGGAAGCGAGCCTCGAATTCATTTCAGCGACCGGCATGGGGATGAAACACTCCCCCAAAACCCTGTTTCAAAAGCTCACCCGCCTGTTCGGCCATTCACAGCACCTCTGGATGTATGACGCGATCGCCATGGAAAGCGAACTTGAACAAGTCGGATTCGTCAATGTCAGGAAGTGCATTTTCAATGACGGCGACATCGAAGAATTCAAGGAAGTCGAAGAGGAAGAAAGGTTCAAAAGCGCGTTCGGCGACGAAGTCTGTATCCAATGCGAAAAACCGAATGATCCGTCATCGCCTTAGCTTACGGCTACGATTCGTACTGCTTTAAAATTTTTTGAATCTTGGAAAGACTGCGTGTTTCGATAACCACCTCATAAATATAGTTACAGACCGAAGCCGTTAGTGATATCGCCGCGAGCGCGAAAAATATTTCCGCCAAATCACCGGATTTGAAATAGATCGATATCAGACTTAAGATATTGAAAACAAACGCCACCCCGCCCATAATTATACTCAGGCGGATGAGACGTAATCGCGTCATCAGATAGTCGGCTTCATCAGAAAATTGCCGTGGGTTATCATGGTTTATGATGACCCTCAGCCTCGCGCCAACCTGTAAAGAGATGTTCGCATAAACAAGAAACAAAAGCGGTATGCCCGGGAAAAGTAATGCGTTTATGGCGTAGTCCCTCATTTTCGATGTCTCCTGTGCTTCTTGCGTTGCCGATTCACCGACCCAGCACTTCTCGCTGGGACCGGAAACAATGCGGTTCTATGCGTAAGCCATTTGCTGATGAAGTCATGATGCGGCCTTCGTCCTCTTACCGGTTTGTCTGTCCAGATCGCCCATCCCTCTCCCCGACCCCGCCATCGGCGCCCTCAAAACGGCGCGTCGCCGGCGATCGAGGTCCGGTGCAGGTGGCGGATGCCGGGCGGCTTGATACCGCCCAAGGCGTCACATATCCGCTCAACGCTCATGGTCATGGCTCCATCCTCACCTGACACGGGTCGCGACGAGCCCGCTTTCAGGCAAGCCTAATGACGGCCGTTACCGCCGTCAAATCGTGAGGGCGGACGATCAGCGGGCCGCCCGGTCGACAACCCGGGCACCCTCCCAAGGTCAAAGCCGATCAACGCCCGAGGATGAGGATGAGGATCCCGGCGACGACCAGCCCGATCCCCAGCACCTCGACCCGGCTGGTCCGCTCGCGGAAGAAGAACACCGAGACGGCGAAGGTGAAGACCAGCTCGATCTGGCCAAGCGCCCGCACATAGGCGGCGTTCTGGATGGTGAAGGCGGTGAACCAGCCGATCGACGCCAGCACGCCGGCGATGCCGACGGCGAGGGATCCGCGCCAATGAACGATGACGTCCTTCAGCGTCGCCGGCTCCCTGAAGGCGAGATAGACGCCCATGATCGCGGTCTGGATGACCACCGAAACGGCGAGCGTAAAGGCCGCCGCCATGACGAAGCCGTCATAGCCGAGCGCCAGGGCCGCGCCCCTGAAGAACACCACCGAGCCGCCGAGGAAGGCGCCCGAAGCCAGCCCGATCAGCGTCGGCTTTTCGGCCAGGCTGGTGAACAGCGAGGCGACGGTGATCTTGGTCTGGCCCACCGACAGCGCGATGACGCCGGTGGCGGCGACGGCGATGGCAAGCGTCGCCGTCGCCGTCAAGGTGTCGCCCAAGATCACCAGGCCGAGGATCGCCACCTGCACCACCTCGATCTTCGAAAAAGTGGTGCCGACGGCGAAGTTGCGAAAGGAGAAGAGGGTGATGAGCAGGCCGGTGAAGATGATCTGGCAAAGCCCGCCCGCGACCGAATAGAGCAGGAAAAGCCCGTTGGCCTCGGGCAGCGCCATGCCGCCCCAGCCGTTGAGCGCCGCGACATAGAGGACGGCGAAGGGCCAGGCGTAAAGGAAGCGCACATAGGCGGCGCCGAGCGTCGTCAGCCGCCCCTTCAGGTATTTTTGCAAGGCCGAGCGGGCGTTCTGCGCGAACGCCGCGGCGATGGTGATCGGCACCCAGACCTCGAACATGGCGGATCCTGAGCCCTCGAATGGCGAAGAATTACAAAGGTTTGTTGACTATAGCACCCTATCGGCGCCGCCGGGGCCGAGCCGGCGGGGCCGGCGGCGGAGGAACGTGCAATGCCGGTGGGTAGCTTGATCCTACCTCTACTGGCAGTTCTGTCGCTCTGGCCCGCCTTGGCGTATGGCCAGCCGCCAGAGCGGTAGATCCGTTGTAAAATCTGTCGAGGGCATCGTCCAAGGATCTATCCCTTGGTGCTCGCGGGCGGCGATTCGCCCGCCTGCGGGATTGGTGTTAACATCGCGCAACCAATAAAGTCCATTTTGGGGATTCTGGCTCCACCGAGAGGGGGAGGCACTCACGCCATGAGTTTCATTCTGCTCGCCTCCATCACCATCGCCTTGTTCGCTTTCGCTGGCGCACTGTACCTGTGGTGGCGGCAAAGGGACTGGCGCATCGCATTCCTGGCGGCTATGGCCGCCCTAATCGTACTGCGGGAGTCCACCGAACTCCTCGAGGCCCCACTTACCTGGACGATCTCGTTTCCCGGACCCGGCCCTGATCTCCCAGGGCTCGCCCTCAGCATCATGGTCTGGTTGGCCGTGTTCTTCCTGGAACGCATGATCCGCGAACGCAGGCAGGCGGAGGAAGCCCTCAATAGGGCGCAGACCCGCTTGCTGGACGCCATCGAGGCGATCTCCGAGGCCTTTGCGCTTTACGACGCCGACGACCGTCTGGCAATCTGCAACAGCAAGTATCGCGAGATATATGCCGGTCTGGACGTTGCGGTTGAACCGGGTACCCCTTACGAGAAACTCATTCGTAAGATTGCCGAAAGCGGTGTCATTGCGGATGCGCAGGGGCGGATCGAGCCTTGGTTGGCCGACAGGTTGGAGAAGCACCGCAATCCTTCGGCGCCCTATGAACAGCAGCGGGTCGACGGCCGGTGGCTAAAGATCAGCTGGCGCCGAACCCAGGAAGGCGGAATCGTCGGGGTATTTACCGATATCACCGAACTGAAGAGGCGTGAGGCCCAGCTTGAGGAGCTGGTCGACAGCCTTGCGCAGGCGCGGGATGAGGCGATGCAGGCGACTCAGACCAAGAGCCAGTTTCTCGCCAATATGAGCCACGAGTTGCGCACGCCGCTCAACGCCGTCATCGGCCTTACCGAGATGTTGCTGGAAGACGCCGAGGACTTGGGCCAGGACGATTTCATCGAGCCGTTGCAGCGCATTTCCAAGGCCGGAAAGCACTTGCTTGATCTGATCAACGAGGTGCTCGATCTCTCCAAAATCGAGGCCGGCAAACTGGAGTTCCACCTGGAGGATTTCGACATTCCGGCCATGGTCCGGGACGTGACGGCGACCGCGCAGCCGCTTGCCGAGGAGAACGGCAACCGCCTCACCGTGCGCTGTCCGGATGATTTGGGCTCGATGCGCGCCGACCTGACGCGGGTCCGTCAGGTCGTCCTCAACCTCTTAAGCAATGCCTGCAAGTTCACGAAGAACGGCGAAGTCACGGTGGAAGCTGCGCGCCAACGGGTCGAAGAAGAGGATTGGGTGACGTTTGCAGTCTCCGACACCGGCATCGGCATGACGCCGGAGCAATTGGACAAGTTGTTCAAAGAGTTCAGCCAGGCGGACAGCTCGATCACGCGAGATTACGGCGGCACGGGATTGGGCCTCGCGATCAGCCAGCGCCTCTGCCACATGATGGGCGGCGACATCGGCGTCGAGAGCGCGCCCCGCGTGGGCACGACGTTCACCGTCCGGCTGCCGGCGCAAGTCGACGAAAAGATCGGGGCATATGCGGAGGACTTCGCGCCAGGAGAAGAGAGCCCGGTGTCGGACGCGGCGGCGGATGTGGGCGCGCGGGTGGCGTCCAACACGGTCCTTGTTGTCGACGACGACCCGACGGCGTGCGACCTGATGCGGCGCTTTCTCGCCAAGGAAGGCTTCGACGTGGTCACGGCGAAGGATGGCGAGGAAGGCCTGAGGCTGGCCCGGAAGCTGACTCCTTCGCTGATCACGCTGGATGTGCTGATGCCGGGTCTCGACGGCTGGAGCGTCCTGCAACAGCTCCAGTCGGACCCGCAACTCGCCGCCATTCCGGTCGTGATGCTGACGATCCTCGATGAGAAAAACAAAGCCTACGCGTTGGGAGCCTCGGACTTCGTGACCAAGCCGATCGACCGTGAGCGGCTGCGTACGCTGCTCGCCAAGTACAGGTCCGACAAGGCGGGCCAGCGGGTCCTGCTCGTCGAGGACCACGAGGCGACGCGCAAATTTTTGCGCCGGATGCTGATTGGCGAGGGATGCCAAGTCACCGAGGCCGAGAACGGCCGGGTGGCGCTGGAACGTTTGGCGGATATCCGTCCCGACCTGATCCTGTTGGACCTCATCATGCCGGAAATGGACGGTTTCGAGTTCCTCGCCGAGCTCCGCAAGACGCCGGCGTCGCGAGAGATTCCCGTCGTCGTCGTCACGGCGGCGGACCTAACGGAGGAGGACCACCGCAGGTTAAATTTTGGCGTCAAGCGGGTGCTGAACAAGGCCGCCTACAGCCGCGACGAGCTCCTCGAGGAGCTGCGCAATGTGGTGGCGCACTATGCCGGCAGAGAGGGCGCCAGTGGCACCCATGGGAACGATGACTAAGATTCTTTACGTCGAAGATAACGAGGACAACATCTATATGCTGTCGAGACGGCTCGAGCGCAAAGGCTACGATATAATCGTGGCCAAGAATGGCGAGCAAGGGGTAGCCATGGCACGCGCCGAGACGCCGGCGCTAATCCTGATGGACTTGAGCCTGCCAATCCTGAACGGCTGGGAAGCGACGCAGCAACTCAAGGCATCGCCCGAAACGCGTGACATTCCGGTCATCGGCCTGTCGGCCTATGCCATGACCGGCGACCGCGAGAAGGCGCTCGCCGCCGGTTGCGACGACTTCGAAACCAAGCCGGTCGAGTTCCCCCGCCTGCTCGAGAAGATCCAGGCGCTCCTGCCGAAAGGAGCGGCGGCATGAGCGAAGATGGGCCCACCCTCCTCGTCGTCGACGACAACGAGGACAACCGTTTTACGCTGACGCGGCGGCTGAAGCGGGAGGGGTATACCAACGTCGTGGTCGCCGAGAACGGGCGGCAGGCGCTCGACGCACTGGCCGAGCGGCCCTTCGACCTTGTGCTTCTCGACATCATGATGCCGGAAATGGACGGTTACCAGGTGCTCGAGCATCTCAAATCGGACATGGCGCTCAGGGACATTCCGGTGATCATGATTTCGGCGCTGGACGAGCTCGACAGCGTCGTTCGGTGCATCGAACTGGGCGCCGAGGACTATTTGCCCAAGCCGTTCAACGCCGTCCTTCTCAAGGCCCGCATCGGCGCCTGTCTGGAAAAGAAGCGGCTACGGGACCAGGAGGCGTCCTATCTCAAGCAAATCGAGAGCGAGAAGAAGCGTGCGGACGAGCTTCTGCACGCCATCCTGCCGGCCGCCGCCGTGCGCGAGCTCAAGACCACGAACTCGGTCAAGGCCCGGCGGTTCGAGGACGTCGCGGTGCTGTTCTGCGACATCGTCGGCTTTACCGCGTACTGCGACGAGCACTCTCCCGAAGACGTGGTCGGACATCTTCAGACGTGGGTCGACGCCTACGAAGGAATCGTGCTCCGGCACGGATTGGAGAAGATCAAGACCATCGGCGACGCCTTCATGGCGACGGCGGGCCTGCTCGAACCCGTGGAAGAGCCGGCGCTTGCCAGCGTGCGTTGCGGGCTCGACATGGTGGAGGCGTCCCGGGGACTCGACCCCGGATGGGAGGTCCGCGTCGGCATCCATTTGGGACCGGTGGTGGCCGGGGTCATCGGCCACCGGCAGTTCATGTTCGACCTGTGGGGCGACACGGTGAACATCGCCGCGCGTATAGCCGAAGAGGCCAAGCCTGGCGCTGTCGTCGTGAGCGCCGCCGCCTGGCCGCACCTACGGGACCGGTGCAACGGCAGGTCGAGCGGCTTTGTCGATCTCAAGGGCAAGGGGAGCCTCGAGCTCATCGAGTGCCAACAAATACGGACATAAGCCGTATTGCTCCGCTCTACTACGCCGGCGGCGTCGGCCGCTCCCGGCCGATCTCCGCCCCCACCGCGTGGCGTT
>Ga0209980_10001720_pt1 | contig 12019 bp, 9 predicted proteins | sample CR02metaG_FD_183611 | JGI IMG/M metagenome (GOLD analysis project Ga0209980, IMG submission 183611) | Deep subsurface microbial communities from Mariana Trench to uncover new lineages of life (NeLLi) - CR02 metaG (SPAdes) (version 2) | ecosystem: Environmental > Aquatic > Marine > Ocean trench >... | reverse complement strand
TGGTATCGGCGATGACGTCCGATTAGTCAGCAGGAACGAGTTGCCCGATATCATTGGTACCGATACATACCTCGGCGGGCTGATCAACAACAAAAATGGTCACCTGCACCCACTCAACCTCTGCATTGGCGAGGCCCAGGCGGCAGCTGAATTGGGAGTAAGGTTCTACGAAGGCACCGAAGTATTGGACATCCACTACGGCGATAAGCCCGTGGTACGCACTGCCACCGGCAACGTCGAGTCAAACACTGTCGTAGTCGCAGGCAACGCCTATCACCACCTCGACCCACAACGGTTCTCCGGACTCATCTTTCCAGCCGGTAGCTTCATCATTGCAACCGAGCCTCTTACTGAAGCTGAGGTAGCAGAGATTAATCCTCTCGACCTGGCGGTGTGCGATCTCAACAATGTGCTCGACTACTTCCGACTGTCTGCGGATAAACGCATGATCTTCGGGGGCCGATGCAACTACTCGGGTCGGGTTCCAAACAGTATCAAGAAGAGCATGCTCCCGCGCTTGCTGAAGATCTACCCACAGCTCGTTAGCAAACGCATCGACTACAGCTGGGGGGGCAACATGGGCGTCGTAATCAATCGCGTCCCGCTCATTCGGCGCTGGGAAAAGAACGTATTCTCCGCCATGGGTTATTCGGGACATGGCGTGAACATGACCCACCTCGCTGGAGATATCCTGGCGGATGCCATTGCCGGATCTTTTGAGCGGCTCGACGTCTTCGACCGTATTGAACACTTCCGGGTTCCTTTCGGCCGTTGGTTCGGTAATCAGGTCGTGGCTCTCGGCATGCTCTATTACCGGATGAAAGATCTGCTGTAACGGTTTTCGCCTGCTCCTGTTGGCGCACGTCGAATGAGAGACCACCACTGACCTGTGATGGAGTCCGGAACAGCGTACGATTTACAAGGAGATGATGGATGAGTAACACCAAAACAATCACAACTGGGTTCACCCTTGGAACGGTCGTTGCCGTTGCGCTCTCTTGGTCGGCCAACAACTCCATTCTTTGGGCCATTGTTCACGGCTTCCTGAGTTGGCTATACGTGGTTTACTACTTTGTTACGTAGACACCAATACGTGAAAGATGAGCGAGGGGGCCGACGATGTTACTCCGGGAAGTCGTCCCTCGCAGTAAAAACCGCGTAACCGGGTACTCGCCGTGGTGCTTTCGTAGCAGGAATCTTTTTTCGGAATCCTCGGTCATGTTTACTCAGATGTCCGACTGATGTTAGTCAAGAATCCACTCGGGGTGTTCATCAACCCTTGCACCTTAAGGTCTGCGTTGGATGTGACCTTCAGTCGCCATTTCCCCGTCCCGTTGCCCAGTGTACCTACCAGACCCAGTGGTCCATTCCCGTTCTCCAGATCCTGGGCAGTAACGGCCATGGCTGAATTGGCTGGGACATTAAAGATCACCTCCCCGCCCGGACCCGCATTGCCGTTATCATCTATGCCGGATATTGTCACACTGGCCTGCTGATCGGAGTCGTTCACGATTCTCAGCGAACTCACCTGGTTGAGGTTGCTCGCCGGATTAAAGAAAAACACATCGTTTACGTTTCCAGTCACTGGTGTGACGCGGCTTAAATTAGTGAGGAATCCATCGGGGGTTCTGATCAGGCTCATCACTCTGATATCGATATCTGCACTCACCGTAAGCCGCCAGCGACCGTCGCCATCTCCGAGCATCCCCAGCATACCCTTGTCGAAGTTGCCGGATTCCAGGTCCTGGGCATTCATCTGTTTCGACTCATTCGGCCCGAGTTCGAACATCACATCGCCGCCGGGAGCGATCTGGCCAGCATCATCAATGCCAGCAATTGTTACTGTGCCGGTTTGATTGCTGATGTTGATAATCCGCAGGAAGGTTTGTCGGGTTGTGTCACTGGCGGGATTTCCAAAATAGATAATGAATTCACCGGATCCGTTTTCATCTACCATGCCACTCAGGTTGGTGAGAAAGCCGTCCGGGGTTCTGATCAGGCTCATCACCTCCAGGTCGAGCGTTGAGGTCAGTGTGAGACGCCACTTGCCCGAACCATTATCCAGGTTGCCGGTCAGGCCCTTGCTGACGTTGCCGTTTTCGAGATCCTGGGCGTTGATCTGTTTCGATTGGTTCGGTCCGAGTGTAAAGGTGATCGTACCTGCCGAGGTAATCCCGGCATCGTCAATTCCGGTGATCGTTACCGTGCCAGTATTTTCAGTAAGATTCACGACCCTTAAAAAGGTCTGTTGATTGGAGTTACTGGCCGGATTGGCAAAGTAAACCAGGTTGTCGTTACCTGATTTGGGTACCCTGTCGTTTAAGCTGGTGAGAAACCCATCGGGCGTTCTGATCAGGCCCAGCACCTCGATTGGATTGTCGGATCTGATAAAGAGCTGCCATTTACCCTGGCCGTTACAGAGATTGCCGATCAGCCCCTTGCCGGTATTGCCATTCTCGATATCCTGTGCGCTGAGCTGTTTTGATGCCTGGGATGCCAGGGCAAAGCTGGTGACCTTCTTGCTTCGATTACCTCCGTCATCAATGCCATAAAGCTCGATAGCTGCGCTCGAATCATTGGGATTGATAAAACGCAGGAAGGTCTGCTGCGTATTGTTACTACCCGGGTTGGCAACAAACAATCGCTTTTCGATGGCCAGGCTTGAATCCGAGGGCAGTGGGGCGACGCTACTGTTACTGAAGCAAGCATCTACGCTGGCTGCACTTTGGGGGTTTGTGCCGGTTTGGTATTCCTGAAGGTTGGTCGCTCCATCGCCATCGGCATCTTGATCGGCATCAGATGCATCCAGCGGATCCAGGCCATTGGCGACCTCGAAGGAATCAGGCATGCCATCGTTGTCATCATCGGGATCAGCGTTGTCACCAATGCCGTCGCCGTCAGTGTCGATATCCACATCAAGGAACGTTATCGACGCCATGGCGTCGACCCTGCCGGTACCGTAAAGGTCATCGTCTCCTGGCGCACCTAGATCAACTGCCCCGGACTTCAATGCATTTCGTATGTCGGTGGGTGTTGCTTCCAGTGCTGCTTGTGTCAGTAGTGCTGCAATACCTGCAACATGAGCTGCCGCTGCTGAGGTACCGAAGAATGTAGACGGAAAGCCTCCTGTTCCCGTCACAGAAACACCGTCAATTGCCACCAGATCAGGCTTGGGACGTACCTGAAGGCTGGGAAAATCGATCCTTGAGGGACCTTGAGAACTGTAGGAGGCGAGTTCGTCGTTGCCGGGTTCGTCCGCATTTATCGCACCGACGGCAAGCACATCCGACACTGCGGCGTGCCCGAAGATGCTGCCTTCTGGTATGGGATATTCAATTGTGATGTCGTTGCCCCGAAAGTGCATTTCGACTCGGACATCGTTTCCAGCGAATCTGTAAATTGCAATTTTTCCTAACTGAGTTTCGTTAGAATTATTGTGGTAACAAACGGATTCAAACGGATTACCGACACCCTCCTGAAATGCTCCGGAAAAGCAACCGGCACAAAGTAGCTCTGTTTCCGCTATGTTTCCGAGTAAGAGATCGTAGTCGTTCCCAGAACTACCAAACTGATCATTCCATTGCAGAACACCTAACAGATAACTTCCCGGGCCGACTTCGAGGTTTAAGCTGCCATCAAGCGCGCCACCGGCTGCTTTTCCGAAATCATGCAGGTTGACGGGCGTGTCCAGCAGGAGGAAATCGCCCGGAAAATAGTCGGTCTCGTAATGCTGAGGCGTGTCACCGGCAGCTGAAATGTAGACGATGTCGTCGGCGACATTTGCAACCGCTTGGGCTACTGGCCCGTCAGAGAAGAAGGGTTCGGTCAGGAAACCCAGGTCATCGACGACGATGTCCGCACCGAATTCGTTCACCAGCTGATCGATTCGACTGATGAACTCCAGGCTGGTGTCAAAGACTACATGGTCAAGCAGGCAGACAAGGCTGGTGTCACACTTGCGCCGAGTTACCTCTGGTCGCGATACAAGGGAGGCGTTGACTTCGACACCATATGGTTCACTTTACATGAAAGCCTGGCTGCGTTTGCTGCGGAAGGCGAAGCGTTCCGCACCGCGCCGGAACTGGCTGGCGTAGACGCAAAATTCGATCCTGTTGCGACTTGCGAATCCAACATCTCAACGGCACAGGTGGTTTTTCAAGGCAGCGAAGCAGGACCGCCGGGCGGTTCATCGTTTATCTCATCGAACGCCTGCATGTTTCGAAACGGGGCTGACGCGGACGATATAGCCGACTTCACAAACCACCTCAGTGGTGTTTTAGGTAACATCAGCGCGTACAACTCGACGACGTTCGTCACTGCAACGCCGATTACATCGGGTCCTAATTCCGCCGACATTTATCTGTTTTCCGTCAACGACAGCCAGAGTGCATGGGCTGCCAGCAGAGCTGCCTTCCAGGCTTCCGACGGTGGTGCGGCACTTCTCCGGCATTTCAATACGATATTGGATTGCAACGCGTCGCTGTGGTTTTCCCAGCAAGTGGTTGGCGGCACAGATGGCTAGAACCGGGTTTAGCCGACAACACGATCGATAACTCGATCAAACTGGTTGGTGTTGTGGGACGCTTCCCACACACCAACCCAGTCCACCACCAACAACCCACTCCAGCAACGCTAAACCTCAATTCCCCTATACGGACATATTTTCGAACAGCACTTTAGTAAAGACTATCTTCCGGGACTTATCACCGGCGCGCTGCGGTTATACTAATACTTCTTTTAAGGAGGGGGACCAATGCGCAATATTTGCTCGTCGCTGGTGGGTGTCCTCTTGATGCTTGCAAGCACGTCTGGTCACGCGGAAAAAACCAGGATCGGTGACCTATCGCCGATTGATCAACAAGATTGGACTGTCGCGAATGCGTCACACCTTCTCGATCGTGCGGGGTTCGGGGGCACATCGACAGACATTCGAACGTTCGCCAACCTTGACCCAGGCAGTGCCGTTCGCCGGCTCGTCTATTTCGAAGGTGCCCCGGCCTTGAATCTACCTCCGTTTGAACACTCAGGCGTATTCGATGAAGGTCTCGATCCGTTTCTGCCCAGTCGACCCGCCACAACCGAGTTGGCTAAAGCCACGGGCGAAGCGTTGGGTGTACAAGTGAAGCAGTCGGGAAACCGTCCCATCCAACCCGTGGTCAACAAGTTTTTTTACTGGTTGCGGGCAAGCCGTCTGGAAACCGACCGCGTGGCCTATTGGTGGGCAAATCGCATGCTTACTTCTCCACGTCCCTTACAGGAAAAGATGGCTTTGTTCTGGCACGGCCATTTCGCCACAAACGAAGACAAGGTGCGCGACTACCGCAAAGGGTTAAAACAGCTGGAGCTGTTTCAGCGAGAAGGTCTCGGCAACTTCAGGACTCTGCTGATCGCGGTTGCACAGGATCCAGCAATGCTCGCGTTTCTCGACGCAGGCGTAAACGTCAAGGGCTCGCCGAACGAGAACTTCGCCCGCGAGATCATGGAGCTATTCACCATGGGTGTGGGTAACTACACCGAGGAAGATATTCGCCAGGCGGCGCGCGCATTTACCGGATGGAATTTTTCCGGGCTCGAGTTTCGTATATCCGTTGAGCAACATGACGACTCAGAAAAAACGTTCCTAGGCCAGCGCGGACGGTTCGATGGCGTCGACGTCATCAACCTCATTCTCGAACAGGTTGTCACCGCCGAGTTCATATCTGGCAAGCTCTACCGTTACTTCGTCAGGCAGGATCTCGACCAGGAACTTCAGGTGCGTTTGGGCGCAAAATTGAAATCACTCGACTACGACCTCGCCGCGTTTCTGGAGATGCTGTTTCTGTCGAAAGATTTTTACGCTCCTGCCTCAATCGGGACGCGCATCAAAAGTCCCGTTGAGCTGGTTGTTTCGACCTATCGTAAGGTTGGGTTGCAGCAGATCCCCGGCGTTCCGGATTTCAACGTAACCACGGGGTCCTTGGGCCAGCGGTTGATGCATCCACCCACGGTAGCCGGATGGTCACACGGCAAAAGCTGGATTACCCCAAGCCTGCTGTTCGAACGGGGTAACTTCGTTCTCGACATGGTGTTCCCCGACATCGCCTTCGTTCCCCCGGATCGTTACCCGAGTTACGGCGCACAAATAGTGACCGTCCATAAGAGATTGCGCCAGGGCATGGACATATCCAGTGCAACCAAACCGGCCGGGGTGAGTACATCATCCGACATGATGGCAGCGTCGAATCTGCTGGCTGACCGTGATGAAGCCTTCAATACGCGTTATGGCAGTTATCGCGGCTGGCAAATGGCTATCGAGCGGGTTAAGCCCATCTCTAGACACACCGCCCGACTGAATCTCACCGCTCAAGTTCTCCAGGCGGAACTCAAAACGCCTGATGAAGTGGTCGGTTATTTTGTCGAGCGGTTCTTTTCGGTGCCCCTCGACACAGCAACGCTCGATATGCTCGCCGCCTTTTTCGCAACGGAGCTAGGCACCGACGACGTCGAGTCCGCGTCCTCTTATCTGGAGGAGCCGCTGCGGATGTTGCTGCACGTGATATTAAGCCGCCCAGAGTATCAATTGGGTTGAGTCCAGAATGGGGCGAGAACTGGCGTGATGGGCATGGATGAAAATTGCCACGGACCTAGTCGGATGGCAATTTCTGGATAAGAACGAGGTAGGAAGAACTCATGATGACAAACAACCCGATCAACCGCCGGCAATTCCTTCGCTCCAATCTGGCGGCGGCCGGTGGCGTGCTGTTCGCTCCACTCCTGCCGGGTCTGGCCAGCGCAAACATGAAAAACGATCGTATCCTCGTAGTCGTTGAGCTGTCCGGCGGAAACGATGGACTAAATACGGTCGTGCCGTATACGAACGACGCCTACTATAACCACCGACCCAACATCGCCATCAAAGCGACCGACGTACTGAAACTCGACGATCATTTCGGCCTCAACCCCGGCATGTTGGGATTCGAGCGGTTATGGAACTCTGGCGAGCTCGCCATCATTCATGGCTGCGGTTACGACAACCCATCGTTTTCCCATTTCACGTCGATGGCGTACTGGCATACCGCATCACCCAACAGCGGCGACGAGTTCGGCTGGCTCGGTCGACTCGCCGACGTCATGGCTCCGCAACCCGTTGCGAACATGATAATCAACATCGGATCCAGGCAATCGCTGGCCGTCAACAGCCGGGTCCACACGCCGGTGGTTTTTGATAATCCGGAACGCTTCCAGCGTAATGGTTTCATGCAGGAGCGCGCGGTTCTCGACTCCGTGGCAGCGGAGGCGGCTGCGGAGGAATTCGACAATCCGACGCGCCGTTATCTCAACGATGTTGCAAGGAGTGCACGCAGCACCTCGGCACTCGTTCGCCGCGCCTGGGCTGACTATGAAACACCCATCGATTACGGCATCGCACCCATCGATCTACCCAAGGTTGCCGCGTGTATTGCGCACGGATTGCCTACCCCCTTGTATCACGTCTCTTTCCGCAACAACGCCTTCGACACTCATGTCCAGCAACCCGCATTACACCGGCGATTGCTGAGTTATGCCTGCGACGGTATACATGGCTTCCTGCGCGATGTGGATCGATTGGGCTTCGGCGACCGCGTCATGGTGTTGGTGTATTCGGAGTTCGGCCGCCGGGTGCCTGAGAATGCAAATCTCGGTACCGATCACGGCAGCGCCAACCTGATGTTCCTCGCCGGTAAGCTGATCAAAGGGGGTCACTACGGCACGCCCCCGAGTCTCACTGAGCTGACCGACGGGGATAATCTCATCCACACGGTAGACTTTCGCCAGGTTTATGGGACCGCAATCGATGGATGGTTGCAACAGAAAGTCTCGGCACAGGTCTTGAAAGGGCAGTTCCCGCCCCTGCCCGTTTTCGTGTAGGTTCGATCTTTAGCCTGGATTATTCATGAAGAATCCAGGCTAGTCTTCGGACCCTGCCGCATCTGCAGCAATGACGTCCTGCTCGAGAACCCGCGCGCCACGCAGTATCCCACCAAGGGCATAGTTCCCTTCGTGACAGGCATACTCGTAAACCTTGTCCTCGCTCGCTGGCCACGGATACTCCCCGCTCCATGACTCCGTCCAGGTCGGGTCATCTACGGTGAATTGGTACAACAATGTGTTTTTGTCGACACGTGAGAAGCGTTCGACAACATGCAGGTCTTTTGAGGCCATTGAGAAACCAGACTGTTCACGGAAGTTTGTGGTGTCCACAACGAGCGTGTCACCCACCCACCGGCCAACCGAATCCCCCAACCATTTCCTGATATCGGACGGTGCATGTTCAGCGTTCATGCGGATGATGCGTGCGTCGTGATTCATCTCCACCAGGATCATAATGTGATCGTCGGTCTGCACGATCTTCTTCAAGTTGTTGTACATGACCGGCAACATTGGCGGCCCGGATGTTGAGCCGAACCCCAACAGGCACCGTTCGCCCAGTGGCCGAAGCTCCGGGTCGTCATAAGGTCCGGTTTCCTGATCTATCCACCAGGCAGTGCCTGTATTTTCGTGATTGAACCCCGCACTTGCCGCCCTACGCTGCTTGCCCGCATCTGAGAGCGCAGGCATCTGGCCGTCGGGAGGATCGGTGATGATCGACGTTCGCCACTTACCGTCGATCTTGAAATTGCTGTCGCCCAGGTCTATGTAGAAGGCGTTGTAGCCGCCGACGCGGCCAGCGGCGCCGTTAATTTCTGGAATGAAGAAATCTGTGCCGCCCTCTGGTGGTGCATCGCGATCCGGGTCGCTGGGCGTGCGGTCTTTGTCCAGATTGCCTTTCCAGTACGCCGCGATCTCCTTCGCTTCCTCGTCTGTCAGCGTCAGGCGGTCGGCTAACCTCGCAGGACGACGCAAAGGCGTTAAGGTGGCCACGTTATAGGTTCCGGATAGATCCGGTCGTCCGTCTGCAGTACGCGGGATGTCCGTTTCTGAAAGTGCAGCCATGGGAGTAAACATCGCGCAGGAAATCGCCACGTTGCGAAGCGTAACCAATTTCTTCGCCAGTGCTATTCGGTCAACCATTCTCATCTCCCGGTCTAATACTAGCCGTCTGAACTACTCGTCCTCCCCGACGACACCCACCTTTTCCTCGATCACATCGAGAAATAGATCCCGCAGAGAAATCATCCCAACAGCTTTACCGGCGGCGACCACGGGCAGATGCCGCACGTGGTGTTTCTTGGTCAACGCGATGCAGTGAACGATGCTGTCTTCCGGCGTAACGGTGACCAGATCTCTCGTCATTACCTCCGAGACTTTCGTTTTCTTTGAGGCATGCATATCTAGAATGACGTTCCGCATGTAATCTCGTTCGGACAAGATACCCACGAGATAGTCTTCTATCTGCACGAGCACCGCGCCCACGTCTTTCTTGTTCATGAGAGTCAGCGCGTCGAAAACCGATTCCAAAGGTCCGATCCAGACCAATTCCTCGGATTTGTCTTCCAATATATCGGAGACATGCCGCATTTAGCGCCCCTTGATTCCCGCTTATCGGAATCTACGACACATGACGCCGTACTCGCAACATCTGTTGCAACGAATTCACCCGTGTTTTTCTCAGCGAAGTGCTGTGTAATGGCTAATTGGGCAATCGTTGAGGGGTCATGGAGGAATCATCGGTCGTTTCACGCTGGCACGCGAGCACATCAGCACGACGGCTGATTCTTGGTTTGAGCGTACTTTTACTACTCACTAGCTGCTCGGCCAACCCGACGGCGTTGACCATCGTCAAAGATGTCAAACCGTTGGGCGCCATCAAGATTCCACAAATCTGTATCGAACTGAATGTAAAAGACGATGACGGAATGGCAACCGACTTATTCAAAGCCGTAGAGGCGCTGGGATTCGACACGTTGGCCAAACAGGCAGCGTTCCGTGGTGAATGCCAATATTCGCTCAGCTACAAGGTGAGCTGGGCGGGATATATTCCCAAATGGCCACTGACGATCAGCGTCACCGTATACGATGGCCGCAGCCAAATCGGATTCATTCGCTATGATGCATCCCGCGGTTCGAATAGACCCGACAGGTACGGGTCAGCCATCGGCAAACTCAAACCGTTGCTGACCGAGCTTTTTGCCGAAGTGGATAGATGAGTAGCGCATCGACAAGAAGCGCATCGACAAAAAAACAGACAAAACCGAGCCACCGGTTCGGATGACATTTAAGGGGACATAATGGGCACGATCAATGGCGCGACTCTCATGGCGCGGAATCTCAAGCAGCAGGGTGTCGACTACATGTTCGGCATCATCGGTTTTCCCGTTCAAGGGATCGCCTCCGCAGCACAAAAAGAAGGCATTACCTACATCGGCATGCGCAACGAGCAATCCGCCAGCTACGCAGCACATGCCGCCGGGTATCTGACTGGTCGACCGCAAGCGTGCCTTGTGGTATCCGGGCCAGGGGTGATTCACGCTTTTGCCGGGCTCGCAAACGCTCAGCAGAACTGCTGGCCCATGATCCTGATCGGTGGCGCCTCACCAACCTATCAGAATGGCATGGGTGCTTTCCAGGAAGAGCGTCAGGTAGAACTCGCCGCGCCATACTGCAAGTATGCGCAAGGTGTCGGGGACGTGGCACGCATTCCCTATTATGTCGAGCAGGCAATCCGCACATCGTTGTTTGGCAGACCCGGACCGGTTTATCTGGACATGCCCGACAACATCATCCGCGGCGAGGTGGATGAGAAAGATCTGGTACACGCGGCAACCGTCGGCGAGCCACCACGCTCGCAAGCCAACCCGGAGGATATCGAAGCGGCACTTTCCGCCCTCGAGTCGGCCGAGCGGCCGCTGGTAATCGTCGGCAAAGGCATGGGCTGGTCACGAGCCGAGAACGAGGTGCGCGAGTTCATCGAACGCACTCAGCTCCCCTTTCTCGCCTCTCCCATGGGCAAAGGTATACTACCGGACGATGACCCCTTGTCAGTAGGCGCTGCGCGCAGTACCGCGCTTCGCGAAGCAGATGTCGTTTTCCTGATGGGTGCTCGGCTCAACTGGATCATGCACTTCGGCCTGCCACCCCGATTCGCACCCGATGTGCGCGTCGTACAACTCGATATCTGCGCCGAAGAGATCGGCACCAACGTATCCGCCCACGTAGCCCTGGTCGGCGACGGTAAAGCGATAACAGCGCAGCTCAACCGGGCACTGGACAATCGGCAGTGGTTTTATCCCGCCGAAGCACCGTGGCGGGCAAAGCTCAAACAGAAAGCCGCAGATAATCTCGAGGCCGTAAAGCCTATGACCGAAGACGAATCCACGCCGATGAACTACTACCGCGCCTATCGGGATATCGAGGAGTGGTTACCGGAAAACGCCATTATCATCGGCGAAGGGGCCAACACGATGGACATCGGACGAACCCAGATGGCCAACCGGTCCCCGCGCAGTCGCCTCGATGCGGGAACTTACGGCACCATGGGAATCGGCATGGGTTTCGCAATCGCCGCCGCTGTTGTCAATCCGGACCAACCCATCGTTTCGGTTCAAGGCGACAGCGCCTTTGGCTTCTCAGGGATGGAGATCGAAACCATGTGCCGCTATGGGCTGCCAATCAAGATGATCGTCCTGAACAACGGAGGTATCGGTGGCGGAGTTGCACAGCTACTTAAGGACAAACCGAACCCTCCGTTTGCGCTCACTCCCGGCGCGCACTACGAAGGCATCATGGAGGCAATGGGTGGAAAAGGATTTTACGTCGAGGATCCGGCGGACCTGCGTGGCGCACTGATTGAGGCGATGGCGTACGACGGACCCGCGCTGGTCAACGTAGTCATTCACCCGAAGGCAGGACGTAAACCCCAGGAATTTGGCTGGCTGACAACCTGATTCGAATTAGGAGTCTGCGCCGTAGAAAATTCCGTCACGAGAAAGTACCACGGCGAGGACAGTTTTTCGCTCTTTTGAGGCGCATAGTGGCGCGACATAACGAAAAAGAGCGGAAAAATGGACCGCTGTGGTGCTTTCCTAGTAGGAATCTTTGCTACGGCGCAGACTCCTAGAAG
>Ga0209980_10001719_pt1 | contig 12021 bp, 10 predicted proteins | sample CR02metaG_FD_183611 | JGI IMG/M metagenome (GOLD analysis project Ga0209980, IMG submission 183611) | Deep subsurface microbial communities from Mariana Trench to uncover new lineages of life (NeLLi) - CR02 metaG (SPAdes) (version 2) | ecosystem: Environmental > Aquatic > Marine > Ocean trench... | reverse complement strand
TCGCCGAGAACATCGGCAAAGGCAGCGAACAGGCTGTCGGTTTCGTTTCTCGCCGTGGTCCCGGGTTCGGATTCCGCCGAGAGTTCGATGAATTCCATCCCCAGCCAGTTGGTGACGCCGATATGCATGGATTCGGTCCCCCGCCGATGTTGTCGCCCGATTATGCCCCTGGGGCGGCCTCGGAGCACAGAGAAAGTGTGACGTCATCCCAGAAGTTCCCCGGATTCCACGCATTGTGCAAAATCTCGAAATATAACCTTTCCTCAACACTCTCCGATTACGGTCTCACGGGCCAATTGGATCGATCTCACCGGCGGAGGGTGGGGAACCTGTGCCCCCAGGGACACAGCCGTCCCGGAATCCCCGGCGGCCATTGCCGCGGAATCGGATACGGAAAGAGGAAGCGCATAATGTATTTGCTGGGAGACATTCTGGTTGCCAAGGGTTTGATTTCGCCGCCCGACGTTGAACAGGCGCTGCAACACCAGCATGCCAACGGCGGCCGGTTCGGGGATTGTCTTGTCGCTCTCGGTATCGTCACCAAGGAGCAGATCAATGAAGTCCTGAGTGTCACCCCCGAGGCGCCCCGCAAACTTGAGGAAATGGATGTCGAACCCATGCTCCTTCTCCAACTCATGATCAAGGGCATCCATCAGGAGAGTTTCGAGACCCCTTCGCAGATCACCGATGCCATGTGTCTCCCCAATTCCATCATCAACGAACTGTTGCAGGACTCCGTCGAGCGCAAGCTGACCGAAATCGTTGGTCAAGCGGCCAACAACGTAAATTCCGCGTTAGCAGAAATGCGCTACCAACTGACCCAGTTGGGACGCGATTGGGCCAACGAATCCCTCGACCAAAGCCAGTATTTCGGGCCCGCCCCGGTGAGCCTGGAGGCCTATCAGGACCGCGTCGCCCTGCAGCGCATCACCAATGAATGGGTGAGCCGCGAGGACATGAAGGAAGCCTTCAAGCATCTGGTCATCCCCGACCGCTTCCTCGACCGCCTAGGCCCGGCCATCAATTCATGCACCGCGCTGCTGCTCTATGGGCCCGCCGGCAACGGCAAGACATCGATCGCCGAGGTCATCGGCGAGATCTTCCGCAACGTGGTCTACATCCCCCATTGTTTCGAGGTCGACGGCCAGATCATCAAGGTCTTCGATCCCAGCGTCCACAAACCCATCAAGGGGGCCGGCGCGGAGACCGCGGGGCGGGCGACCATCCACCGCGAACATCTCGACAAGCGCTGGGTGCCCTGCCACCGGCCGTTGGTGATCACCGGCGGCGAACTGACCCTGGACATGCTGGATCTCAAATTCAGCCCGATCTCCAAGTTCTACGAGGCGCCGCTGCAGATCAAGGCGCTCAACGGCATCTTCGTGATCGACGATTTCGGCCGCCAAAGGGCGAAGCCCGAAGACATCCTCAACCGTTGGATCATGCCGCTGAACAATCGGGTGGATTACCTCAGCCTGCATACCGGCAAGTCGTTCCAGGTGCCCTTCGACGAGCTGGTGATCTTCTCCACCAACATGCATCCCAACGACCTGATGGATCGCGCCTTCCTCAGGCGCATCACCTACAAGCTGGAGACCGTCGAACCATCGGAAGAGCTGTTCCGGCAGGTCTTCGATAATGTCGCCCACAAAGAGGGGCTGGAGCTGAGCGAGGACATCTATCAGCAGGTGCTCGACGACATTCGCGCCAATGGTGAGCCGCTGGCCTATTTCCACCCCCAATTCATCGTTTCCCAGGTGCTGTCATCGTGCAAGTTCGAGGGGACCGCGCCGCAATTCACGCCCGAAATTGTTCATGATGCGATGCTCAATCTCTTCGTCAGGAGCGAAAGCACCCAACCCGATTTTATGAAAAGGGCCAAGGCGGAGGTCGAACAAGCCAGGCCCATGCGCGATACCGCCTGACGCCGCCGATTTTAAAGCGTTGATGCTTGCCCGCTCCCGGGTTTGGGTTTCGGCGTCCCCACGCGACCCTCCGCTCTATTGTAAATTCCGTTGCCACGGGCGCGGCGCGAAGATCGTTGTGCGCCCGGCGTCCCATGCCGTAGTCCAGAGCATTATCCGGCCAAATTGGACCATTTAACCGGGATGAATTTGCGTCGTGGCTAGACGCGCTTCGCATGGCGATGCCGGGCATCGGCGAAGATGGGCAACGACGCCACGTCGCAAAAGCACCCGGCGCGGTGGGGCTCGTCATGCGAAGCGTGCATTCGCACGACGGCCCCCAGGGTGTGTTGCGGCCCTCGCCCGATACACCGCATCGCGCGTCATGCGAAGCGTGCATCCGCACGACGGCCCGCGCCTGCCCTGGAAGCCCATGAGCACCCATCAAATTGATACAATTTGGCCGGATAATGCTCTAGAACCAACCATGTCTTGCAAGCCGGCAATCGGGAGAAACGGCGATGACGCGCACGTCCGAAGAATTCAGGGAAGCCATCCTCGACCTTTTGCAGGCGATGCGATGGGACACGCCGACGCTTTTGGAGGATTATCTTCGCAACCACCTGACCCGTGAAGGCGCCTTGGTCTATGGCCTGGAGCACTGTGTCTTCGCGGCCAATTTTCCGCGGTGGCTCGCCAATATCACAGGCAATTGCCCCCATCTCGAGGTCCGGAAATATCTAATCGAAAATATGTATGTGGAGGAGGTGAAGGACCCCACCATCCCCACCGGGCATTACGAAAGCCTCGTCGATTTTGCCGAGGAGCTGGGCGCCGACAGGGATTTCGTCCTCGGCTATACCGGCGCCCCGGTCACCAAGATGCGGATCAGCTATTGCGACTGGGTGAGCCGCACCAAGCCGTGGCTTGAAGCCTTCGCCGCCATCGCCGGCAACGAAGTGGCGCGCGGCAAGGCGATGATCGAACGCGTCGGAGAACGGGCGCGCACCTCGCGGCGCACGTTTGAATCGTTGGGATTGTCGGAGAAGGCTTTGGCCCATTGGGATGCGGCGGAGCAAGCCGATGCCGGTGAAGGCGGCCATGGCGACGCGCCGCTCGATTTCCTCGACAAGTACGCCGTCACCCAAGAGGCCCAGGATGCCTGCCTCGCGGCGATGCGCGAACGTCAGGAGGTGAACCGCATCTGGTCGGATCAGGTGGGCGTTTGGGCATTCGAGGCTTCGGACTTGACCCCGCCGTCGATCGACAAGCGCCAGCCCAGACCCGAGCCGGTTCTCGCCGCATGATCCCCTTTGCGGCAGGGGGGTGTCCGGGCCTTGGCTGAGCCGTCGCCCGTTGCCGTCGTGACAGGCGGTGCCAGCGGGATCGGCCTCGCGATCGCGCGCCATTTGGCGGGCGAAGGCATGGAGGTCATTGCCGTGGACCGCGATGGCGACGCTTGCGCACGGGTCCGGGCGGCACCGGCCGAGGGGGCCGGCCGGGTGCAAGTGGTCGAGGGGGATATCGGCACCCCCGAGGGTGCCGCGCTTGCCATCGACAGCGCCATCAAGGCCTTTGGCCGGTTGGACCTTTTGTGCAACAACGCCGCCGTGCATCCCCGGGAACTGATCGAGGATCACGATCTTGAAACCTGGCGCGAGACATTCCGGGTCAATGTCGACGGCGCCATGTTGTGCAGCCAGCGGGCGCTCCCCCACATGAAGGATCAAGGGCGCGGCGCCATCGTCAATATCGGCTCCATCAGTGGCACGGCGCCCTATGCCACGGGCGGAGCATACGCCGCGTCCAAGGCGGCGATCGCCATGCTGACCAAGGTGCTGGCCATCGAAGCGGCGCCCTACGGGGTGACGGTCAATTGCATTGCCCCGGGTGCCATCGGCCACCGCCCCGGGGCGGCAGGCCAGGATCAGTCCGCGCTCGCCCATATCCCCATCGGCCGGCGCGGCACGCCCGCTGATGTCGCCCATCTGGTTTCCTATCTCGCCTCCGAGGCGGCGGGCTACCTTACCGGTGCGGTGATCGTGCTCGATGGGGGGGTGACGGCGGGCCGTGTTCGGCGCTAGCGCCGCAAAAATTTGAATTTCTAAAAGGTTCGACTGGAAAGAACCCGTGAACGAAATACCGCTGATTCCGCCCAAGGCGGCGACCACCGTCAATGATCTTTTGGATAACTGCGCCTGCGTGCGGGCGGGCCAGCATGTCTTGATCCTGGCCGCCCATGACGGGCTCAGGGGGGGCACCAATATCGTCGATGAGGCGACGGTCGGCTGGATCGAGGCGGGCGTGCGGCAACGGGGCGCCGATGCGAGGGTCATATGGGTCGATATGCCCGAACGTCCAGCAGTGATCTGGCCCGGCATCGCGACCCGGGACACGGTCTGGCGCATTCCCGCCGAGGTGAAGGCGGCCATGAAGGAGGCGGACCTTCTAATCAGCCATGTTTTCGACCTGTCATCGGAAGAGCACATCAAGGAATTGCCCGAGACCCTGCGTGAGATCGAGCTGCCCATGGTGCGCAACATGGCGTCCACGGCGCCGTTGTTGATGACCGACTGGGCGCGCACGCCCCATGACCTTATCGCCGAAATCCGCTATCGCATGGGGGAGCTGATCGTCGCCGGCGAACCCTGGGAATTGACCCACCCCAACGGCACCCACTTGCGGGGCATGGTGGGGCCGGGGCCGCGGACGCGGCCGACCTACATTTATTGGCGCAGGGACGGGTTCTACCGTCCGTTTCCAGACGGCATCTACCCCGCCGTCAACCCGGTCGATTGCGAGGGCATTTACATTTTCGACCGCATGATGCCGATCTGGGCGCGCAATATCGGCGTGCCGCCGCTGTTCAGCCAGCCGGTCACCTTCACGGTGGAACAGAACCACGTGGCCAAGGTGGAAGGCGGAACCGAAGCGGAAACCCTACGCGGTTTCCTGAGCGCGCTCGCCAAGGCGTTGGGGGAAGACCATGCTTATGAAATTCGGGCACCCCATGGCGGTGTCCATCCTTCGGCCCTTGTGACCCCCGCCGAATGCCCCGACGAGGACTACCGCGAGTTCATTGCCTCGTTCCATCCTTCGAGCCTGCACATGCATCTTGGCCAGGGCGGGCGCAACAAGAATTTCCCCTATAGCCTACACACGGCCTGCGAAATCCGCGGCGGCACGCTGACCGTCGGCGGCCTCAAGGTACATGATGGCGGGCGCATGGCGGTGCTCGACCATCCGAGCGTGTTGGAGGTTGCCGCACGCACACCCGACCTCCCCGGCGTGGCCGGAATCTCCGTGCACTCCGCTTGATCGTTTGCGGCGGCGCGCCGGGCTACGCGACGACCTTGCGATAGAGATGCCAGGTCGAATGGCCGAGCACCGGAATCACCACGGCGAGCCCCACGAATACGGGCAGGCATCCCACGAATAAGAGAACGGCGATGATGAGTCCCCATATCGCCATGGTCACCGGGTTGGCGAAAACCACACGCGCCGAAGTTCTGACCGCGGTCAGGGCACTGACCTTGCGGTCCAGCAGCAGCGGGAACGACACTACGGAGATGCAGAGCACCAGGACGGCGAACAAAAAGCCGACGCCGGTGCCGACGATCATCAGTTCCAAACCCCTGGCCGTGAAGAAGATCTGTTGGACGAAGTCGCCGATCTCGACCGCTATGCCGCCGCTGAAGACCAGCCGGTAGATCGCCCTCGCCGCCAACTGCCATGCCAGGAAGATCGCGACCATAATGAGGCTGAGGATTACGATGGCACCGATCGACGGCGAGTGGAGGACCTTGAAGCCGTCTTTCAGGGAAACCTTGAGCCCTTGCTCGCGCCGCCGGCTCATTTCGTAGAGGCCCATGGCAATCAACGGGCCGACTAAAGCCAGGCCGGAAAAAAGCGGCCATATCATGGGCAGAATTTCATATCCGGCCCCAATCCTGGCGAAAACCAGGGTCACCACGGGGTAAATCATGATGCACAGGATCAGGTGGCTGGGGTTCGCCTTGAAATCATCGTAGCCCTTGGCCAGGGCGTCCATCAGGTCCGGGGTGCCGATCTTCCGGACCATGGGCTGTCCGGTGCTTGCGCCGGCGTCGGCGGTTTCTGAAAATGTCTTATCGTTGGACACGAAGCGCCTCGCGACTGATGATCGCTTACCACAAAGGCAATGTATTGAAGGCCATTGTCACCGATTCCGGTGTACCTGTACATACAAACCACAACAACAGATTTCTTGAGGCCAAGGGTCGATGGGGCGATTGACGGCGGCCCGCGCCCACGGCGACCGGGGCCCGGGCGCGTCTCCAAAGCCGCCCCGGGGGTGATCGCCTCGGCGCGTTTAAATTCCTCGCATTCGTGGATTTGGTGTGTTAATTCCATGGCGAAACAACGCGCAGGAACAAGCCCGTCTTGGTATTGGGGCAAGAAACGGGCGGCTCGATGAAACGTGAATCTGCTTTCTTTTGGTGATTTGGTGGGTGCGAAGGTATTTTTCCTTAAATATAAGGGGTTGGAAGAATGACCGGCGGCCCAGTCAGGAAAGCGGCCGGCTTATGCGAAGACCTATCCTCCATTGCTGTCGGGAGATTTGCTCGGTCGGGGGCCGCTACTGCGGGTTTCGGGGCCACGGTTAGCCAGGGCGTCCCCAGGGAACTGGATCAATCCGCATTGAAACATCCGCTCGTCCCCCCGCCTGTCTGAGGCTTTTAGAGGTAAAAATGAAAAAGGGATTTGGTGTAGCTCTCCTCCTGATTTTGGTGGTCGTCGGCACGGTCGGTTTCCACGTCTTCAGTCCCTGGTGGTGGACGGAGCTGGCTTCCAATTGGGGGTACATTGACGACACCATCATCCTCACGTTCTGGGTCACCGGCGTGGTCTTTGTCGCCGTGGTCGGATTTATGGCCTATTGCGTTCTGCGATTCCCGTACCAGGAGGGACGGCGGTCGGAATACAACCCGGAAAACAAGAAGCTGGAATGGTGGCTGATCGGTTTGACGTCATTTGGCGTGGTGTTAATGCTGACGCCGGGGCTGTTCGTCTGGAACGACTTCGTGTCGGTGCCCAAGGGCGCGGCCGAGATCGAGGTGATGGGCCAGCAGTGGCAATGGAGTTACCGTTTGCCGGGCAAGGACGGTGTGCTTGGCACCACGGATGTCCGTCAAGTGAACGACACGAACCCGTTCGGCATCAACCCGAAGGACCCCAAGGGCCAGGACGATGTCCTGATCGCCGGCGACGACCTTCACCTTCCGTTGGATAAACCGGTCAAGGTTTTGCTGCGGTCCTTGGATGTCCTCCACGACTTCTATGTCCCGCAATTCCGGGCCAAGATGGACATGGTGCCGGGGGCGGTGACCTATTTCTGGTTTATCCCAACCCGGACCGGGACCTTCGATGTTCTGTGCTTCGAATTATGCGGCGTCGGGCATTATGCCATGCGCTCCAAGGTGGTCGTGGAGAAGGAAGACAAATTCCAGGCCTGGCTGAAAAAGCAGCAAACGTTCGCGCAATCCCTGCGCGAGGCCGAGAATCAGTCCGGCGGGGAATCGAAGGTGGCTTCGGCCCAAGGTTCCTCGACGGCCGCGGGCGGCGGATCCGGTTCACGGGATCACGGGGCACCGACCGTTGGGGCAAATCCATAGAGAGTGAAGAGGGCGATTTAATGGCCGATTTCGTACCAACCACAGTGGATGACATCCCATCCGCGGAAGTCGCAGAAGTAGATCTGTACCATGCGAGAAGCTGGTGGACCAAATATGTGTTCAGCCAGGACGCCAAGGTCATCGCCGTCCAGTATTCGTGCACGGCGATCGCCATCGGGCTGGTCGCCCTGGTGCTGTCATGGCTCATGCGGTTGCAGTTGGGTTTTCCAGAGAGCTTCTCGTTCATCGATGCGAGCGACTATTACCAGTTCATCACCATGCATGGCATGATCATGGTGATCTACCTGTTGACGGCCCTTTTCCTAGGCGGTTTTGGGAACTATCTCATCCCGTTGATGGTGGGTGCCCGTGACATGGTGTTCCCCTACGTCAACATGTTGAGCTTCTGGGTCTATCTGCTGGCCGTGGCGGTGTTGGTGGCGAGCTTCTTCGTGCCGGGCGGCCCCACCGGCGCGGGCTGGACCTTGTATCCTCCGCAAGCCATCCTTTCGGGCACCCCGGGGTCTGAGTACGGCATCATATTGATGCTGGTCTCGCTTGCGCTGTTCATCATCGGCTTCACCATGGGCGGCCTGAATTACGTGGTGACGGTCCTGCAGGCCCGCACGCGGGGCATGACGCTGATGCGCCTGCCGTTGACGGTCTGGGGCATTTTCGTGGCCACGATCCTGGCGCTGCTGGCTTTTCCGGCCCTGTTCGTCGGCTGCGTGATGATGATTTTTGACCGCGTCTTGGGGAGCAGCTTCTTCATGCCGGCCATCGTCGAAATGGGACAGCAGCTGAGCTACGGCGGCGGCAGCCCGCTCCTGTTTCAGCATCTATTCTGGTTCTTCGGGCACCCGGAAGTTTACATCGTCGCCCTGCCGGCCTTCGGCATCGTTTCCGACCTTTTGAGCGTCCATGCGCGGCGGCACATCTTCGGATATCGGATGATGGTGTGGGCGATCGTGATTATCGGCGCGCTCAGCTTCGTCGTTTGGGCCCACCACATGTATGTCAGCGGCATGAACCCCTGGTTCGGGTTCTTCTTCGCCACCACCACGCTGATCATCGCGGTGCCGACCGCCCTGAAAGTCTATAATTGGGCCTTGACGCTCTGGCGCGCCAACATCCAGTTCACCCTTCCCATGCTGTTCGCGTTGGGATTCATCGTCACCTTCGTGAACGGCGGTATCACCGGTTTGTTCCTCGGCAACGTGGTCGTGGACGTGCCGCTTTCCGATACCATGTTCGTGGTGGCGCATTTCCACATGGTAATGGGGGTGGCGCCGATCCTGGTGATTTTCGGCGCCATCTATCATTGGTATCCCTTGATGACCGGGCGGATGCTCGATGAAAAAATGGGCCAATTCCACTTCTGGGTCACGTTCGTCGGCGCCTACACGATCTTCCTCCCGCTCCATTACCTGGGCCTCCTGGGGGTGCCGCGGCGCTATTTCGAAATGGGCGAGACCAGCTTTATCCCCGCCTCGGCCCAGGATTTGAACGCCTTCGTCACGGTGACGGCGCTGATCGTCGGCTTCGCCCAAATGGTGTTCCTGTTCAACCTGTTTAGGAGCTTGAGGCACGGCAAGGTCGCCGGGAGGAATCCTTGGAAGGCGGCGTCGCTCGAGTGGCAGACCGACGACGTGCCTCCAGGGCACGGCAATTTCGGGGAGCACCTCCCCGTGGTCTATCGCTGGGCCTATGACTACTCCGTGCCCGGCGCGCCCGATGACTTCATCCCCCAGAACGTTCCTTCCAACGCCGTTGCCGAGAACCACGCCGAGGCGCCAAGCGCCGCCGATGGCATTGAGGCGCCGCGGACGTGAACTTCTTCCGGGAAATAACCCAGAAACCCTGGTTGACGACCGACGGGCCGGGCGGAGAAATTCGCGACCATGGCGCCTTCGCCTTGCCCAAGGCGACGGTCGGGGTGCGGGTGTTCTTGGTGGTTGTCACGGTGCTGTTCTCGCTGTTCGCCGTCGCTTACAGCGACCGCATGGCGGTTGCCGACTGGCGCGCCATGCCGGAGCCTTGGTTGTTGTGGCCGAACACCCTCATGCTGATTCTCGGGAGCGTGGCGCTTCACGGCGCGAGCTTGAGCGCGCGCCGGGGACGGATGGACGACTTGAGATCCCGGTTGTGGGTGGCGGGGGCGTTTTCCATCGCCTTCCTGGTGGGCCAGGCCTTGGTTTGGCAGGAATTGTTCGCGCTCGGGTATTACGCGGCCGACAACCCGGCCAACGCGTTCTTTTATTTGCTCACGGCGCTTCATGGGCTCCACCTGTTGGGGGGGCTCGGCGTCTTGGCTTGGACCGTCACCAGGATATACGGCGGGCTCGAACCGGAGAAGTTCAAGCGAAGCGTCGATTTGTGCGCCGTCTATTGGCATTTCTTGTTGGTGGTTTGGCTGATCCTGTTCGGCCTGCTGTTGTTTACGTAACGAGGTCTAAAAACAAATGTCGGAAACTGTAGTGACAGAACCCGGAGGCCCTTCCCCCAGGCCGACCGGCGTGGAGGGATTCGTGGGCGATTGGTCCTCGGACCAGCGGGCGTTCAAGAACGTCCCCTGGGGCAAGGCCATGATGTGGATTTTCCTGGTCAGCGACACCTTCATTTTCTCCATCTTCTTGCTGTCCTACATGACGGTGCGTTCTTCGACCACGGTGGCCTGGCCCCACCCCAGCGAGGTTTTCGCGTTAAGCTTCGGTGGCGAGCCGATCCCCCTCATCCTGATCGCCATCATGACCTTCATCCTGATCACGTCCAGCGGCACCATGGTGCTCGCCGTCAACTACGGATACCGGAAGGATCGCTTCAGGACCGCCGTATTATTGCTGGCGACCGCGGCCTTCGGCGCCGCCTTCGTCGGCATGCAGGCGTTCGAGTGGACCAAGCTGATCGTCGAAGAAGGGGTGCGTCCCTGGACCAACCCCATGGGGGCCGCCCAGTTCGGCTCGACATTCTTCATGATCACCGGGTTCCACGGCTTTCACGTGTCCATCGGCGTATTGTTCCTGATCATCCTCGCGCGCAAGGTCTGGCGCGGCGATTACGACCGCGGCCAACGCGGCTTTTTCACCAGCCGCAAGGGCAATTACGAGATCATCGAAACAATGGGCCTCTATTGGCATTTCGTCGATCTGGTCTGGGTTTTCATCTTTGCATTTTTCTATCTGTGGTAGGACAGTCCCATGGCAGAAACAGATACACACGTTGAGGGCCAGCAGCATCCGCTCGGCATTTATTTCAAGATCTGGGCATGGCTGTTCGTCCTCAGCACCTGCTCTTATATGGTCGACTACTTGCACGTCCAGGGGTATCTCCGCTGGACCTTGATCATCATCTTCATGCTGGCCAAGGCGGGGCTGATCGTCGCCGTCTTCATGCACATGATGTGGGAACGCCTGGCGTTGCTCTACGCCATTCTGACGCCGCCGGTATTGGTGCTGATCTTTACCGCCCTGATGTCGTCGGAATCGGGTTACACCTTCGTGACCCGGACCATATTTTTCGCGACGGCTTCCTAGAGCATTTTCCGGCCAAATTGAACCATTTGACCGGGATGAATTTACCCGGTCACGCCGCGCGCTTGGACAGTTCGGCTATCGGTTGGCTTTGGACGTGAAACAATTCCAAAGACGGTGGTATTTGGGTATCGTCGCAATGGATTTGAAAGTTACATAGGAAGTGTCGGGTTAAATAATGATGCCCATTCGAGGTCTATGGATATGAAGTCTCTGGGAAGGAGAGCGCCGATGTGCGCGGCAGTTAAGCACGCCGTAGGCGCGCTTTTCGGTTTTGTCCTCATCTTTGGCCCCGGCGTGACTCTGCACGGTACTTCGACTCCTTCGATTGGCTCCGCTCCCCCAACGTCCCCAATGGTTCTGGGGCTGACATTCTCCAAAGCCCATGCGCGTGGAACAAAGAGGTCAAGGCGGAGGGCAAAACGCAAAATCGCGGAAAGGGAAGCCGAAGAGAAACGCCGTGAGGAAACCGAGAAGATACTTGAGGGCACCAGGCACGCCACCCTACCCGCCGATTGCGTCTACGATTCTTACGCGTCTTTTGCCAGTCCTACCGAACTCCAAGTCTGTGGTGGCTTTTACTATCTGCGCTTCGAGGAAGACGGAGTCACGGGCTTTGAGCGTCATGCCATTGGCATCGATCGCGGAGAAATCAGGAGGGCAAGAGCGCGCCGGGCCGAAGCCGAAAAATTAGGCCAGGCTGAAGCCAAGAAGCAAACGCAGGCGACCCAGAAAGCCACCCTGTCCACGGATTGCCGTTACGATTCCTATGCGTCCGTCACCACGACTTCCAACGTGTATACCTGCGGCGGCGTCCAATACATGCAAACCGGGGAAAACGGGGTCACGGTCTATGACCGCCGCACCGCCGGCAGCGATGGTGGAAAAGCCAAAGGGGCGAAACCGCGCCGGGTGGAAGCCGAGAAAAAGCAG
>Ga0209980_10001718_pt1 | contig 12022 bp, 11 predicted proteins | sample CR02metaG_FD_183611 | JGI IMG/M metagenome (GOLD analysis project Ga0209980, IMG submission 183611) | Deep subsurface microbial communities from Mariana Trench to uncover new lineages of life (NeLLi) - CR02 metaG (SPAdes) (version 2) | ecosystem: Environmental > Aquatic > Marine > Ocean trench... | reverse complement strand
GCTCTTAGGACCTGCGAGAAAATAACTTGATCAATCTCGCATCCAATCTTCGGGCCATCTTTGAACGGGCCTCAATCGAAACACCCTCACCATAGCTGTGCTATGCCTCGAGTTTTTCTCAATTGTTCCGTCCAAATCCGTCCCAAATCTTGGCGCGATATTGATCAAGTTATTTTCTCGCAGGTCCTTGGTTCGTTGGCGATTGCCATTGAACCTGTTTCGTCCCGAACCCTTAAGCCAAACAATGGCGCGCGTCTTACGACCGAAGGGGTTTGTCTTCATGGTCAATTGCGGAGAAGAAAAAGCAAATGCTTGTCGGCTGATGGCCGGGGCTGACCTCAAGTTGGTTGGACAATTGACCTGCCCCGACCCGTTCACCGAGTGGAAAGAGCTTCCTATCGTGAGTCTTTGGGAGAAAGGTTAAATCTTTCGTTGCCTACTTGTTAATCCCTGTCCTCCTCCCGAACATAGACGGGCCAGGAAATACCTAATGCAGAGGCCATGAGTGAGGATTTATGGGTGTAGTCTCACAAAGTCAATATTCAGTACAATGCTTGCCACACTTTCCTTTTTGGCCGTTTGCCTTCTTGTATTATGACGTTGTGGGCCATCCAATTAACTTGGCACAACGTTTTTTGCACATGGACCCTTCTGGCCCTCTCCGACTTCGTATTCTACTTTCTGGCCGTCATCGAGCGTGGCATAGCCAGAGGTTTTGACTTCAGAGTGGTGTACGAACAGATCCTTCCCTCCATCGTCTGGAGTGATGAACCCATAACCTTTGCTTGAACTGAACCATTTTACGGTACCTGTACTCATACTGTACTACTCCTGGTTAAGTGAATATTAGTTTTATCGCTGCCCTCTGCTTCCCTAAAGAAAATATCCTTTTGGGAAAACACTTGTAAAGCTGAACCGCACTGATTATTCGATTCCAATGTCAATGGTGTCAAATGTATGATCAATGAGTTTTCCCCGCTGCTGAAAGTTCTACATGTATGTTGCCCCACTACTGTCGGAATTTTTTCCAATCTGTTTGCGATTCCCAACGTATTGAAAGTTCATGGTTTTGTTGTCTTTGTGCCGGCGTAACAGCAGCTGCGTGTCGGGTTTTTTTACTATTGATGTTGGGCCTTAGGGCGATCCTGGTAGCGATGGGCTGTCTTGGCGAAATGCATGGTGCAAAAATCGCTATCTTATTCAAATAGTTATAGGAAGGCAAGAATGAATTAGAGCTTTGAGGCTGGGTTGGCATGCGGCTTGCGATATCTCCTGCAACGGATGCTGCTTGTTAGCGGATCCAAGGAGTCAATATGCCAGAACGATTAAGAACTTACACCCTCAAACCTGGAGGCAGCCGATGATCCTGAATGATCAACTTCGATACATTGCCTCCGGAAGATGGGGGAGAGCGTTCTTTTTTGGACTCATGATGGTAGTTTTTGCTAGCTCTGTGAATGTCAGAGAAGCCAAGGCACTCGACATTATTCGCCATTATCAGGGCGGGACACCGCAGCCGACGGCGATTGGGAACGGGAATTTACAGGCCATTTTTAACGCTGCTGCCGATTATTGGGAGCATGCCATTCAAGATGATCACACCTTGGTTCTGAATTTCGGATGGGCGCCTGTTGGGGGAGGATTGCACACCTTGAACCAACAGGGAGGTTCGCCCAATCGAGAAACCGTAGGCACGATCCTGTTCAACAACAATACGAATCCGGGAAATTTTCAATGGTGGTTGGACGCCACTCCCCATCTCCATGAAGAATTTCAGTCATACAAAGAAAAGACTCAGGACTTAGGGGGCGGTAAGATCGTGGTGAGCAGAGTCTATTCTCAACCGGTTGGCGAGTTTGCAAAGGGGTCATATATTGATTTGTTTTCCGTGGCACTTCATGAAATTGGACATGCGTTAGGCAAAAGTTTGCAAAACATAAATTGGAAACCGATATCGAAAGACGGGCATATTAAGATCACCGTGCCTCTTCCGTTTTCCGGAACTTCTATTCCGTTGGCGACCAATAAGTATGGGGTCACCAACCACATGCATCCGACAAAAATTCAAGGCCGCCCCGTCATGGGCTCGTCGCAAGCCAAGACTCGCCAGCTACTCTCGGCATTGGATATTCTGGTGAATGCGCAACTGAGTCAGTTTGCCGAATTGAATCTTACTCCCCCCACTGTAGTTGATGCCGCGCAAATAATTACTAAAAAGCCGGTCGACATTGGATTGACTCCCGTTCAACCCTCTCCCATCAAGTCATAAAAACCGGAGAATACAGGTGTCCGGGTTTTTGCTTGTCTTGCATTCGCTTGGCCTCAATCCCTAGAATCTTGCCACGTATGGTACCTGTGAAAAAGTCTCCGAAAAAATCTGCAGTGAAAACCTCAGCGTCGGCACCAAGTATTGACCGTGGTCCCAAGCGGCGTTTCCAGAATCGTCTGTTGAAGTGGTATGACGAATTTGGGCGGGACTTACCCTGGCGGCGAACGTCCGATCCCTACAAGATTTTGGTGTCTGAAGTGATGCTGCAACAAACGCAGGTTGACCGGGTGATTCCAAAGTACCACGAATTTTTGGGCAAGTATCCCACGCTAAAAGATCTTGCTGCGGCCCAACCGGATGATGTGCGCGAGACTTGGTATCCCCTTGGCTATAATGTTCGTCCCTATCGATTGCATAGTATCGCTTGCGAGGCCGTCGAGCAGTATGGTGCAACCATTCCAAAGGATCCCGAAAAGCTTCAGGCGATGAAGGGCATTGGCCGTTATACTGCAGGTGCGGTGCGTTCGTTTGCCTTTAATGAAGATGCGCCTATTCTTGATACGAATGTCATGCGCCTGTTGCATCGCGTGTTTTTGGGGAATGGCGATCCGAAGACGAAAAAACCTCGGCTGTGGGTGATGTCGGAAGAGTTGATCCCCAAAGGGAAAGGGTATGATTTCAATCAGGCCTTGATGGATTTTGGCGCCATGATGTGTACGGCACGAAATCCAAAATGTATGTGTTGCCCGATGCGGGATTTTTGCCAAGCCTATCCCGTACAAACGAAGTAGCCGCCTATTCCCATGTCCAATAACCTTATTCAAGTTGCCGCTGCAGTGATTGAATGTGATGGTCGGTACCTCATTACCCAACGAGGACCACGGACCCATTTAGCGGGGTTTTGGGAGTTTCCCGGTGGAAAACGAGAACCTGGAGAGAGTTTGGAGGCTTGCGTGCTTCGAGAGGTGTATGAGGAGCTAGGGGTTGAGGTGACCCAGCCAACTCCCTTTATGGTCATTCAGCACGAATATCCAGAAAAGGAAGTAGAGTTACATTTTTTCTCCTGCTCGATTTCGCAGGGAGAGGTTCAGCCGCTCGGATGCGCCGATTTTCGATGGGTGACTCCTGAGGAATTAGCGAACTTTGCATTCCCGCCCGCTGATGATCCTGTGGTGGCTCGACTTCGGGAACGGGCTGGGGTTAGGACCTGAGAGAAAATAAATTGTTCAATTTATTTTCTCTCAGGTCCTTAGCTAATACGAATTCATTCGTAACTACTCAGGTATTTAGGCTGAAGGCTAAAGACTGAAGGCTATCACTCATAATTACCTGAAGTTTTATATGCTCACGCATGGTTGCCCCCTAAAAGCCTTCGGCCTTCAGCCTACCCACCTGAGTAGTTACATTCATTCTAAAGGTCTCTTCACCACCGAGGTGATCACGATCTGTTGTATTTCACCATGCACCCCAGTATCTTACACGTTTTTTTTTGCGCCCAATTGCTGTTCCTAGGTTAACGGGTTCCTGTTGCTTCGTGTGTTAACTGCTCAATCGCCTTTTTTTGTTCCGCGAGTTCCTTCCGAAGTGTTTTGATTTCTTCTATCAACGTTTGGGTGTCTGTGTTTTTCGGCGTCCGAGCTGATGTTGGGGAATGGGCCGTCGAACTTGTATCTGCCCCTTTGTCCGTTTCCTTATAAATGGTGCTTTCAAAATTGGGAGGTAATGCGGGAAGAGTTTTGGACCTTTCCTGTTCGGTTTGAAGTGCGTTTGTGGGGTTCTGTCTGTGGAATGATGCAAGGAGTGGAACATTAATGACGATATGATTGGTTTTTTCACCACCAAGGAGCCCATGAGGTTGCTTCATCGCACGAAGGGCCTCCTTAGGAGAAAAGACCACAACGGGCAATCTGCTACCCTCTTGATCCGCACGTAATCCCTTTCCAGCAGATTTTGTGGAGGTGTGTGAACTGTGGGTCTCCAAATTCAATGTGACATAAAGATCATCGCCATGGACGTACATGATCCCTTTGATTGCGCGAATCCCTGTCTCATGAGTGCCCGTGGTTTGGAAGATGACGTGTTCTTCCGGGGTCACGTGCGAAAAAGCTTTCTGCAATTGAGGGGCCAATATGGCAATCTGTTCTTCGGTCAAAACCCGTTGGGGGATTGCCTCACCGGAAAAAATCTTTTGGAGTAAACGCTTGCTTCGTCGAATTTGGAGGCCCCGAAGGACGTGGGCCAAGGTATCTGTTTGTAACGTGACTGGATGATCCGCCTCAAAGGATTCATCTGAGACGGTGATGAGCGAGACCGAAACTTGTGGCCCTTCATAAATCGAGGTTTCCACGCGCGGAGTCCAGGAGCAACCACTCATCAAGTACACGAGGGCGCAAAGGCTAAGGACCTGAGAGAAAATAACTTGCACATCTCGCATCCAATCTTCGGGCCATCTTTGAACGGGCCTCAATCGAAACACCCTCGACATAGCTGTGCTATGCCTCGGGTTTTCCTCAATCGTTCCGTCCAAATCCAACTCAAATCTTGGCGCGATAGTGTCCAAGTTATTTTCTCTCAGGTCCTAAGAAGGCGGAATGTAGGTTGGAGCATAGAGCGTATGTTGAGTAGGTTACCAAAATAGCCGGCGCGATGAAACGTCTTTTAGGGCTCGGGCGATCAATTGACTTTTCACTGAGAAGAGCGCACAAAGTCGCGGAGTATGCCTCCTTAACAATATTAATGCAGAATTCGTCTTGGAACTGAGCGCAAAAATATTTTGGCCTTTATTTCCCTTATTGCTTCTTGTCGTGGTGGTGTGTTTAACGTGGGCCATGGTGTATGTGGTCCGTCAGGCACATGGACGACAGGCCGTGTGGATTCAAGCTGGAGCGTTGATTTTCTATCTGTTAGCCGCAGTCTCGGCGATTGCGAGTGAAAGTGGGGGGATGTCCGCACATGTTCATCGACCGTTTTCCATTCTCACCCAGGTGTGTATTGTGTGGGCCATGTACCGTGCGTGGGGGCAACATCAGCGGAAACTCTTTTTGTTGAACGCTGTGGCCTGGGCAGCGATATTAGCGGATACGGCACTGCATTATATTTTGGTCAGATAAGGGTTCGCGCAAGAATACCTTCCCCTGTTTGGGTGCTGAGACGCCTGTCTGGCAAGGCGAGAGGACTGCGCATACTCCTCGTATTGAAAGGACGAGCAACGTCGCCAGACAGGATGGATCGACGCCCAAATAGGGGAAGGTATTCTTTCGCGAGCCCTATTCACGCTGGGCTGAATTAGAAGGTGGAGGCGGGGTGTTGCGGGATGATTTACACTTGTCGTAGGCCGCACGCGCGAGCAATGCCGTCGCGGTATTGGAGCCATAACTTCAAGCCTTCTTCTAAGCGCTCTAAGACTAGAGTAGACTGTCCGCTTGCGATAGCTTCTTTAACAATGAGATCGTAAACGATTCGTCGATTGCCCGGTTCGGTCATTTCCCGGGCACGCACAAGATCCATGTGGTTGGGGTCGAGGCCATGGTAGACCACGAGTGGGTGTTTTAAGACGATGTCTTCAATGTCGACTTTGGATTTTTTTGGGTTTTGGTTGAAGGCCTCTTCCCGATCATTGGCTGACCCTTCTACGAGAAGCGTCAAAACTGCTGCGCTCATGATCCACTCCTCTTCTTGACAAATGTTATCGAGCCATTCCCGGTATGCAAAACTTCGCGAAAGCAGTTCCACGTCACGAAATTCCGCGCGTGGATAGCCAAGCCCCAACATCATGTGTAAAAAGAGTTCATGATGGGGTTTTCCGAGAGAGAGTCCGCCAGTTTCTTCTTCGTAGATCGTCGTGGCCAGTTGCTGCCGCATTTGCCATGGAGGATTCTTGCCAAGCAGCCGACCGAGAAGAACGGAAAAGTCTCGGATGTAGACGGCATACTCTTGACGAAAATGAATATTGAGTTGCGCCTTGGTCGTGGTGCTTCCATTAAAGTATGGAGTCGACCAGTGTTGTTTACGGCTGATGATGTCAAATAGGCGTTCGCGAAACTGGTCAGCCGAGAGCTTCCAAATCATACAAGTCCATCAGGTTCTGTGATAAGATGTGTCCAGTTGTGTAGTGTGTGGGAGGGTACAACTTTATCGGAATATTGTTGCTTGGGCTTAATTGGGAAAAATTTGCCTTTTCCAAAATCTTGAAACTACAATACCAACATCTATCTTAGCATACTTGAGGGAGAATCAATATGGCAATGGCCCCGATCAATCTTGCTGACCCCGCGCAAATTTTGAATTTTTTAGTTGACGTCTCGTTGCAGGGAGAAGGGCTCACCACGGATAATTTACTGGATTATGTGTTGGATGAGGGGTTTACTGAACCCACATATTTAAGCGCCAAGGGTGAAGATCCTGATGCCTATTTCAAAGGGGAATCCAATGCCTGGGCTGTGTATCAAATCCGGGAATGGAAGCGGGTGTTAATTATCAGTGGCGGGGGCGTAAGCGGGCGGCGTGCACAAATCACGGAAACGCCGTAGTGGGTGTGACCACTTTCAATTGACCCTAGGAGCCGTCCGAGATTAGCGAACTGTCAGGAGGGTGTGATGGATTTGGCCGGGGTCGGGGTTATTTGTAATCCCACCCGCCGACGAGAATGCCTTCTTCGAAATAGAGGTATCGGTGCTGAACCGACCCTGCGTCGATCCAATCTTCATAAACCCATTCTTCTCTCCGAAGGCCACGGTCGGTATACGTCACATTCATTTGGTACGGTGATCCCCAAGCCTTCATGGCCTGGGCACGCGTCATTCCGGCAATAACTTCTTTATCCTCAATATGTTGTTCGAAAGTGGGGTCGAGGAATGCCGGCAAAAACCCCCAGAGAATCATAAACAGCGCAAAGGCTCCCAAAAGGGAGTATAGCGTGATCCTGACAGGTTTACGGCAAAGAAAAGGGGGTGTTGAATTCTGAGGAGTTGGTGTCGAGCCAGCTTCTGTCTCGGATTCAAGGGCCGGTTTGGTGTCTTGGGTTGCTGACGCTGAGAGGAAGTCGTTTGGTGCCATGAGAATAGATGTTGTAATCTAACAGGGCGCCATAAAGGCCGTCAATGTGGAGGAATAGTGTTTGTCGAGGTTGAGAGTAGCCAAAATTTTGAAGGATCCCTGTTTCTTCGTTTTAAGGAGCAAGGTCCAGCCAAACCTCTTTTGCAGGTGAAATTGTATGACCGGACGGTCCGAGGGGAATGGTGTGATGTGATTGGTTGGACTGACAACGACGCCGAGCCTTTTTGCGGTGCGCTCGCGCAGCCCGTAGAAGACTCAGGCGCAGGATTCGCGTATCTCGTGTTCGGAGGAGTCTGTGGAATTCGGCTGAAACCGGTCGTGTTTGATGAACCGTGGTCTGTGGATAGCGCGAATCAGTGGGGAGAATCCCATCTTCTTCTTTCTGATGTCAGTGATCTCAAATTTGTGGAGTGATTGAGCAGATCGTGTCAAGATAACACATGAATCGTCGCTTGTTCTGGGTATTTCATCACACGGCATTTTTTCCTGATTGACGAAATGCGTTTGACGAGATACGAACGACGATTTTCTTAATCGGCATACTCCGGAACAGGAATGGACTTTTTCTTCTTTGGCGGCTCGGGAGGGCGTTGGGCAAATTCAAGAGAATACGGATTCAACAAAGGCTCGTGGGTGTGGCGCCGGGTCTTTTTAATGAGGGGAAGGCTTTGAACGGTGAATTCTAATCGATCAATTAATGACTGTCTCGTGACATAGTTTGGAATGCCATTCAGGGAAAAAAGTTGGTACGCGAGGGACCAATCCCATTTTTCTTTATTGTATTCCGTCACCACCAAGAGTGCATCCTGAGACGGTGACCCTGTGAAAATGAGGACCCAAAGATTCGATCGAAACACGGGAGTGTGGGGCAGCGTAGGGGGCGAAAATTCTGGGACTAATTTTGGAATGGCTTCGATCGGCACCGCAGGAGTAAATTCGACTTCAACGCGTTTGATATAGAGGGTGGGAAAGTCTGTGTTCTCTCGAAGATCCGGAGTATAGACAAAGGCATATCGCACCTGAATGTCATCACGCTTGTAGGTATAGACATCTTCGCCATATTCCGGCGATACCAATTTACGAAAATATTTATCCCAATCTTTGGTCGAGTAATAACTGAACACACGCAAGGCGGCTTTTCTGGAACGGATGGCATGAGGCGTGCCGAGTGTTTCGTGCAATTCTGCCTTGGTCAGTCCCAGATAGCCATCTTCAAAATATGGTTTGGCTTGGACGTGGGAAAGGGATGGGAGAAAGATCAGCCCGACTAAAAGTAGCCAGAAAGCTCGGTGTGATTTGGGGTGAAACGTTTGCATAGATAAAGATGAAAATTCACACTACTTATTTATCCTATCCTTCACCTTAAAGTGCGTCAAGAAAAATGTCGATGTGAGAGGGTGTAAATCATAACTACATTTTCGAGCTTTGTTTTTGACCCTCGTCTTGTTGGTAGGAATAATCACCAATCTATGTCACAATTAATGTGTTTCAGTGGTCTTTGTCTGGAAACGTGCGATGTTTGGGGACGAATAAATCGTAAGGGCTCGCGCAAAAAATAACTTCCCATGTTTGGGTGCTGAGGCGCCTGTCTGACAAGGCGTGAGGATTGCGCATACTCTCCGTATGGAAAGGACGAGCAACGTAGCCAGACAGGATGGATTGACGCCCAAACATGGGAAGTTATTTTTGCGCGAGCCTTAAATGGATTATACGGGTTCTATGATGTGAGAAAGAAGAATACGTGAAACATTCATCTGATCGTATTGGTCAATTACAAGAATTAATGAAGCAGCGGATTGTTGTGCTCGATGGCGCGATGGGTACGATGATCCAGCAGCATAATTTGGAAGAAGCGGACTTTCGGGGAACCCAGTTTGCGAATCATTCTTGTGATGTCAAAGGCAATAATGACTTGCTGGTGCTGACCAAGCCCGATCTCATTTCCTCGATCCATCAAGAATACTTGGAAGCGGGGGCGGACCTGATCGAAACGAATACGTTCAACTCCAATTCCATTTCCATGGCTGATTACAAAATGGAACACCTGGCCTATGATCTTAATGTGGCTGGTGCGAAAGCTGCCCGAAAAGCCGCGGAGATTGTGATGGCCAAAGACCCCTCACGGCCAAAATTTGTGGCCGGTGCCATCGGACCCACCAATCGTACGGCCTGTCTGTCTCCCGATGTGAATAATCCTGCGTTTCGTGGCGTGACCTTTGACCAGTTACGTGAAGCCTATTATGAGCAAGTCCGAGGTCTCATGGATGGGGGAGTCGATCTCCTGTTGGTTGAAACGATCTTCGATACACTCAATTCCAAGGCTGCTTTTTTTGCAATTGATCAATATCGCCAGGAACATGGCGTGGATATTGCGGTGATGGCGTCGGTCACGATTACGGATCTAAGCGGGCGAACCCTTTCTGGTCAAACCATTGAAGCCTTTTGGAATTCCATTGCCGATGCGCATCCTTTTAGCGTCGGGATTAACTGTGCGTTGGGCGCGAAGCAAATGCGGCCCTATATTGAGGAACTGTCGAAACTCGCGCCGACCTATATTAGTTGCTATCCCAACGCCGGCCTTCCTAACGCATTTGGCGGGTTTGATGAAACGCCCGAGCGCATGGGTGAGGATCTTCGTGATTTTGCTACCAATGGCTGGTTGAACATTGTCGGTGGATGCTGCGGAAGCACACCGGAACACATTCATGCCATTGCTCAGGCTGTCCGGGATGTTCCTCCACACGGTGTCGTGCCAACTAGCCCAGTCACGCGATTGAGTGGGTTGGAGCCCTTGGTCATTCGGCCCGAATTGAACTTTATCAATATTGGTGAACGAACCAATGTGACCGGTTCGCCAAAATTTTCTAAATTGATTCTGAATGGCCAGTTTGAGGAAGCCCTTTCAGTCGCCCGCCAGCAAGTTGAAGGCGGTGCGCAGATTATCGATGTCAATATGGACGAGGGCATGCTGGATTCGGAAAAAGCCATGGTGCATTTTTTGAATCTCATTGCCTCGGAACCAGATATTTGCCGTGTGCCCCTTATGGTTGATAGTTCGAAGTGGTCAGTGATTGAAGCTGGGTTGCAATGCGTTCAAGGCAAAGGTGTGGTGAATTCCATCAGCCTCAAGGAAGGCGAAGAGAAGTTTAAAGAACACGCAAGCTTGATCAAACGGTATGGTGCGGCTGTTGTCGTTATGGCGTTCGATGAAACCGGACAGGCTGATACGGCCGAGCGCAAGGTCGAAATTTGTACGAGAGCGTATAACATCCTAACTGAAGAAGTTGGGCTGTCTCCACAAGATATTATTTTCGATCCAAATATTCTGACAGTGGCCACTGGCATGGAAGAGCATAATAATTATGCCGTCGACTTTATTGAAGCCACCCGGCAGATTAAAGCCACATTACCTCACTGCAAGGTTAGTGGAGGCCTGAGCAATATTTCCTTTTCCTTCCGTGGCAATAATGTGGTGAGAGAAGCCATGCATTCGGCTTTTTTGTATCACGCGATTCAGGCTGGTTTGGATATGGCGATCGTCAATGCCGGTCAATTGGGAGTGTACGAAGAAATTCCCAAGGATCTGCTTGAGCTTGTGGAAGATGTGTTGTTGAACCGTCGGCCGGATTCTACCGAGCGATTGGTCAACTTTGCGGAAACCGTGACACAAAAAGGGAAAGTGGTTGTTAAGGATGATGCCTGGCGGAAAGACACGGTGCAGGAGCGTTTGTCCCATGCCTTGGTAAAAGGCATCGTAGAGTTCATTGATGAAGATGTAGAAGAAGCACGGCACCAATATGATCGGCCATTGAAAGTCATTGAAGGACCGTTAATGGCAGGCATGAATGTGGTCGGCGAACTCTTTGGTGCCGGAAAAATGTTTTTGCCCCAAGTCGTGAAGAGTGCGCGTGTGATGAAGAAAGCCGTGGCCTACTTGCTTCCGTATATGGATGCTGAGAAAGAAAAAACTGGTAGCAGCAGTCAAGGAAAAATCCTGATGGCGACGGTTAAAGGCGATGTGCACGACATCGGAAAAAATATTGTTGGAGTTGTCTTGGGATGTAACAACTACGAAATTATTGACCTCGGGGTCATGGTTCCTTGTGATAAGATTTTGCAGAGGGCCAAGGAAGAAAAAGTCGATATGATCGGCTTGAGCGGACTCATTACACCATCACTAGATGAGATGGTGCACAATGCCAAAGAGATGACACGGGAAGGGTTTGATATTCCGCTACTCATCGGGGGAGCGACCACAAGCAAGGCACATACTGCCGTCAAAATTGCGCCAGGCTACAAAGAGCCAGTCGTGCATGTGTTGGATGCTTCTCTGGCTGTCAATGTCGTCCGACAATTGTTGAGCGAAGAAGCAAAGCCCGGGTTTGTCGAAAAAGTTCGACAGCAACAAGCCTCAGCCCGGGAAGCCTACGAAAACAAAAAGACCACGAAAAAACTGTTACCCTTGCAGGAGGCCCGCAAGCGACGAACGGCGATTGATTGGAAAGCCTCAGATATCGCCAAACCGAGTTTTCTAGGGACACGGGTAATTGAAAGCCAGCCATTAGAAGATTTGGTGCCGATCATCGATTGGTCGCCATTTTTTTATACGTGGGAGCTGAAGGGGCGGTACCCAAAGATTTTCGACGATCCCACCCTTGGGAGCAAGGCGAAAGAATTGTTTGACGATGCTCAAGGCTT
>Ga0209980_10001717_pt1 | contig 12023 bp, 13 predicted proteins | sample CR02metaG_FD_183611 | JGI IMG/M metagenome (GOLD analysis project Ga0209980, IMG submission 183611) | Deep subsurface microbial communities from Mariana Trench to uncover new lineages of life (NeLLi) - CR02 metaG (SPAdes) (version 2) | ecosystem: Environmental > Aquatic > Marine > Ocean trench... | reverse complement strand
GCTGTACATGGTAGTGATAGCGATGAGAACGCCGAAATTGAAAGTCAGTTTCATTTTTCGGAGAGAGAGATATTCTAATATTTTCTGAAAGATATATTATGACGAACCGCTCGCTTTAGGCGGTTTTTTATTACCGCAATACCAATTTAGTCACCAATTCTTTCCCTAGCTCATCATTCAAAAGTTTGATGATCTTTTCTTTTCCATAACTCAGTTCTTCTCGAAGAACCGATGAACTCAACCGCACATACAGCGTATCCCGCTCTAATAATACATGAGTCGTATATTTCGAAATAGCATTGCCCATCACACTGTGCCAGGCCTGTTGTGCAGAGACTTTATTCAAGCCTTTTTGTAGCTTACGGCTGGAGGATATGAAGTTTTTTAAGACATCACCTAAGGAAGAATTTTCTGTGCTGCGTTTTACCATTTTTCGTTTAAGGTTTATTTGTTTAAGTGTGTATTTGTGTAAATGATTTCTAATTTTTCTCACTACTCACAACCCAAATATCTTATAGGATTGTTTAACTTTTTTAACTATCTCTTCGGTACGTTCTGCATGGGTATCGGTTATAAACAATTGCCCGAAATTTTCATTGTCCACTAAGGTAATGATTTGCGCAACACGTTCATCGTCCAATTTGTCGAAAATATCATCCAGCAACAGTATGGGCTTTATTCCTTTTTGCATCTTTATAAGATCGAATTGCGCTAGTTTCAAAGCGATCAGATACGACTTTTGCTGGCCTTGGGATCCAAATTTTTTGATAGGATGCCCGTCAATCTCAAACACCAGATCGTCCTTGTGTACACCAAAATTGGTATACTGTGTCAGTCTGTCCTTTTGTATGTTCTCGGTTAAAAGAGACAGCAGATCCATGTCTTGCAACTGGCTCCGATACACTAAATTCACCCTTTCTTCTCCATTGGAAATTACTTTATACCGGCTCAGGAAAATCGGCAGAAAAGATTCCAAAAAACCGATTCGTTTATCGTGAATCACACTCCCATAGTCCTGTAATTGTAGGTTATAAATATCTAGTGTATCTTGATCATAGGTGTTATTGAGCGCGAAGTATTTAAGCAATGAGTTGCGTTGACCCAATACTCTGTTGTATTTTATAAGTATCTGTAAATAATTTGGGTCGCTCTGAGAGATCACCCCATCGATAAACTTTCGTCGCGTTTCACTTCCTTCAGTTATCAAATCTCTATCGGATGGTGAAATGATAACAAGTGGTAAAAAGCCAATGTGCTCACTGAATTTCTCATACGCCTTCCCATTGCGTTTTATCAATTTTTTTTGCGATCTTTTGGCACTCACTACTATTTTTTCTGATCGCTCATCTTTTTCATAATAACCCTCTATAACGAAGAAATCGGAACCGTGTTTTATGTTTTGAGTGGTGATAGGATTGAAGTAGCTTTTTCCAAAGGATAAATGATAGATCGCATCCAGTGCGTTGGTCTTTCCAACACCGTTCTTTCCTACAAAACAGTTGATTTTTGGATCGAACTCGAATTTTTGTGATTCGAAGTTTTTGTAATTCAGTAATGATAATTTTTGTAAAATCATCGTTTATAGGGAGTTACTATTTATGTGTTTGTGTATTATTTATGAAATATTCTTGAAAATAAAACAATGCAAATTATTGATTTTTCCCTTTTAAATTGTAATAAAAACTTTATTTTTGCGCTTCATTAAACCATTGAATATGGCAACCTACAAGAAAAGAGGTTATAAACCGAAAACAAAAGCTGAGAAGGAATTAGAATTGGAAGACGGGAGCGCAACCGCTGAGGTGTTTAAGACCTTAGATGAAGGAGCCTCGAAGACAGAAGCTTGGGTAGAGAAGAACCAAAAGGTCATTTTTGGTATTGTGAGTGTAGTGGCCCTTTGTGTACTTGGATATCTATTATACCAAAAGTATTATCAAGAACCCCAACAATTGGAGGCTTCTAACGAAATGTTCCAGGCACAATCATTTTTTACTGAAGCCTTAGATGCTACCACTGGTAAGGATTCTCTATACAATCTCTCATTGAACGGAAGAGCCGGTAAATACGGTTTTGTGGATATCGCCGATAAATACAGTGGGACCGATGCCGGTAATCAAGCGAATTATTATGCCGGGATGGCGTATTTGAATATTAAAAAATATCAAGAGGCCATCAATCATCTGGATAAATATAAAGGCGGGGACGAAATGACAGGGCCTTTGGCAAAAGGCGCGATTGGAGATGCTTTTACGCAATTGAATCAACCGGATGAAGCATTGAAATATTATCAGGAAGCCGCATCCATGCGTTCGAATGATGTGACAACCCCTCGTTTTTTACTTAAGGCCGGAATTACAGCTCTCGGCCTGGGGAAGGCGGATGTAGCTTTAAAACATTTTACTACCATTACTGAAGAATATGAGGAATCAACCGAAGCCGTAAAAGCAAGAATCTATAAAGGCCAGGCCGAAGCAATGCAATAGAAATGGCAACTTCAAATAAAAATTTATCCACATACGATAAAATAAGGACCCCAAACGCGAAGAACTTTCGGTTTGGGATCGTAGTTTCTGAATGGAATCCCGATATCACCCAAGGAATGTTCCAGGGTGCTTTTGATGCCATCCTCGATTGCGGCGGGATTAAAGAAAATATCGTTCGCTGGAACGTTCCCGGGAGCTTCGAATTAATATACGGCTGTAAGCAAATGGCGAAGAGTTACGATATGCTGGATGCCATCATCGCAATGGGCAGTGTGATCAAGGGTGAGACCAAACACTTTGATTACGTCTGCGAAGCTGTGGCCCAAGGTATAAAAGACCTGAATGTTAGTGGTGACATTCCTGTAATTTTCTGTATCCTCACCGATGATAATCTTCAACAGGCCATAGACCGTAGTGGCGGCAAACATGGAAATAAAGGGACAGAAGCTGCTATTGCAGCCATAAAAATGGCTCAATTACGTAAGGATTCGAAATTTTAAAATTCCTTGTTTCTTTATTTTTCATTGTTAACAATTTTTAAGAAATGTGTCACGGCATTGTTTTTGATTTTGAGTAACTTTGAAATTGAAGATAATGGGAATACTAAAAACACGTAAGAACAAAAAGTTTAATTACGAACCGAGGTATTATAAATCATCTAAAGAAGGAAGTCCATTTGAAATGGAGCACATATTCGATAAATATCGAAAGACTGTGGGAAGTGCAGGTGGCTGGAAAACCAAATTTGGAAATGCAATTCAAGACCTTCGAGTAGGGTCTGATCGTCGAGGAAGACTCACCATTATTGCTGTAATTTTAATACTCATTTTATTGTTTCTGTATATAATTGACTTCGATTTAACTATTTTTACCTAAGCCCCTTCAATGGCAGATATCATTCAGTTATTACCCGATCACGTTGCCAACCAAATCGCGGCAGGAGAAGTGGTGCAACGTCCGGCTTCCGTAGTAAAGGAATTACTCGAAAATGCCATAGATGCGAATGCCACAGAAGTAAAATTGGTGATAAAAGATGCCGGGAAAACGTTGATACAAGTCATTGATAATGGGGATGGAATGAGCGATACCGATGCTCGTCTCAGCTTTGAACGTCACGCGACTTCCAAAATTAAAACGGCAGACGATCTTTTCAATATACACACTAAAGGATTTCGGGGTGAGGCATTGGCTTCCATAGCCGCGATTGCTCATGTCGAGTTGAAAACCAAAACTCATTCTTCGGAAATAGGCACAAAAATTACCATTGAAGGGAGTGAGGTAACCTCTCAAGTGTCCGCCGTTGTCCCCAATGGCGCTACAATTTCAGTAAAAAATCTTTTTTACAATATACCGGCACGCCGTAACTTTTTAAAAAGCAATACTGTGGAGTCTCGTCATATTATTGACGAATTTCATCGCATTGCTTTAGCACATCCGCAAGTTGCATTTGTGATGATCCATAACGGGAGTGATGTTTTTAATCTTCCATCCAGCAATGTAAGACAGCGTATAGTGAATATCTTTGGAAATAAAACCAATGAAAAATTGGTACCCGTCTCTGAAGAGACCGATATCGTAAAAGTAAGTGGCTTTATTTTCAAGCCAGAATTCGCCAAAAAGAGTAGGGGGGAACAATTTTTTTTTGTGAATGACCGTTTTATCAAAAGCCCCTATTTACACCATGCCATGTCCACTGCATTTGAGGGATTGGTGAAAGACAACAGCCATCCGGGGTATTTTCTATTCCTGAACGTGGATCCCAAATCTATCGATATCAATATTCATCCGACCAAGACAGAGATCAAATTTGAAGATGAGCACACCATCTATGCCATGCTGCGGGCTACTGTAAAACACAGTTTAGGGCAGTTTAGCGTTGCGCCGGTCCTGGATTTCAACAAAGAGAGCGATTTCGATACACCCTACGCTTACAGCAAGAAATCGCCTGTGAATCCTTCCATTGATGTGGATAGAAGTTTTAATCCGTTTGAAGAAGACTCAAAATCGAGGCATGGGAATGGTCATTTCGCTATGAAGAAGCAGAAATCATCTTCCTGGGAATCGTTGTATACCGAATTGCAGGAAAGCGGTCTATCTCAAGGTACTTCTTCTGTTCTCGGATTGAGTTCATTCGAGGTGGAGTTGGAAAGCGAAGTAATTACAGGGCGATTATTTTCAGATAAGGGAATATCTACCAAAGAGGTGACGTTTCAAATTCAGAATAAATACATTGTATGTGCTATTAAAAGTGGAATGATGGTGATCCATCAAAATCTGGCACATCAACGTGTCCTATATGAGGAACTTTTAAAGAATATGACCGTGCAGGAAGCGGTGAGTCAACAATTATTATTTCCTTTGCACTTTCAGTTTTCAAAACCTAAAGTGGAGTTATTGCAAACTATCAAGGAGCAATTGGAATATACAGGGTTTGATTTTTCTGCTCTGGAAAATGAAAAAGTAGAAATAAGTGGGGTTCCTGCCGGAGTTTTGGAAAGTAGTGTCGAAGGTATTCTGGAACAACTTCTATCTGATATCGAAAATGAAGTACCGGATGCGGGATTTAGTCAGAACGACATGCTGGCAAAATCCCTGGCCAAAAGTTTGGCGATAAAAAGTGGTGTATTCATGGAATCGGAGGCGCAAGAACATTTGATCCATCAATTATTTGCTTGCAAGGAACCCAGTGTTTCACCGGATAACAGACCGGTACTGGTAACCTTGGATGCGAGTGATCTGGACAAAAAATTTATGTAAATGGGAAGAATAACAGAAACAGTTAAGGTATTAATTATTATCAATGTGTTGTTCTTTGTGGGCAAGTTAACCATGCCCGACCTGGCAGATAGGTTATTCTCATTGTATTATTTTGAGAACCCAAATTTCGGATTCTGGCAACCTATCACGCATATGTTCATGCATGGTGATATTGGGCATATTCTGTTCAATATGTTCGGGTTATGGATGTTTGGTTCGCCTTTGGAGATGCAGTGGGGGCGAAATAAATTTTTGTTCTTCTATTTTTCCGCAGGATTAGGTGCGGCACTCATTCACACCCTGGTAAATTATTATCACTTTCATGCCGGTTTTGATACTCTTCTAGCGGCAGGTGCTTCAGAAAACGAGATTTGGGATGTTGTGAACAATACATTGAAAGAAGGCTCGTATCGTGAACTTAAAGAATTGGGAACTCAAGCACAGAATTTCTTCACTTCCTACAACACCCCGGCCTTAGGAGCCTCCGGAGCGATCTATGGGGTGCTTGTAGCCTTTGGCCTAATGTATCCGAATACGGAGCTGATGCTCATCTTTTTACCAATTCCAATAAAAGCAAAATACTTTATTCCGGTATTGATATTGATCGATCTGTTTTCAGGGATCACCGGGTTTTCTTTGTTTGGTCAGGGTATTGCGCATTGGGCGCATATCGGTGGTGCATTATTTGGTTTTCTCATGGCCTATTACTGGAAAAGGAATAGTTTTAACGACAAACGCTGGAATTGATCATGGCATCTCAAAGTTTGACATATAAATTTAAATCGGCCAATTTGGTCGTACAGCTAATCGTTATCAATGCAATTGTGTTTTTAGGAGTCAGGCTCATTTCGTTTGTCATCCAAACAAAACCGGGAGTCCTTACAAAGTGGTTCGTTCTTCCGGATGCATTCTCCGAACTGATTATACAACCATGGGCATTTTTCACCTATAGCTTTTTGCATTTCGATTTTTTTCATCTGCTGTTCAATATGCTATGGCTGCATTGGTTTGGACAAATTGTTATAAATCTATTTACTCCTAAGAGGTTTTTAACCCTCTATTTGTTAGGTGGCCTCTTTGGCGGTTTACTTTTTGTATTTGCCTATAATTTATTTCCGGTATTTGCCAACAGTGCAGGATATCTTATCGGCGCTTCCGGAGCGGTGATGGCTATGATGGTATTTATGGCAACTTATGCACCAAACACCGAAATTCGTCTTTTTAGATTTAAAATAAAACTTTGGCACATAGCTGCTTTTTTTGTAGTGCTGGATCTGGTGCGTTTGCCTACATCGGGAAATGCCGGCGGACTCCTGGCACATCTTGGAGGGTCTATTTTCGGATATACTTACGCGAGACAGCTGGTCAAGGGAAATGACATAGGAATTTGGTTTGAAAAAATAATGGATGCAATAGCCAATCTCTTTAAGACCCGAAAAGCAAAACCCTTTAAAAAAGTACATCGCACCAAGGCAACACTATCCGGTTTGAAACGTTCTAAAGAAAAAGACCCAAAAAGCGATCACCAGAAGAAGGTGGACACTATTTTAGACAAAATTGGGAAGAGTGGGTACGAAAGCCTTACCAAATCTGAAAAAGATTATTTATTTAAATCAGGCAAGAACGACTAACCAATAAATTTTCAATCTTGAAGAAACTCAGGTTTATGGGGAAACTTATCTATGGGCTCAACGTCATTGTGGCTTTTTTGCTATTGGTATCGTTCGTCCTTCCTTATTTACCCCCCAAGACCTTTCCCACACTTTCCCTCTTAAGCCTTGCAGTCTCTCCTCTTATTTTGGTGAATTTTCTGTTTGTGCTTTATTGGGTAGCGCGACTTAAAAAGCAATTTTTATTTTCATTGGTTGTATTGGTGATCGCTTATTTTCATTTCAATCCTTTTTTTGAATTTTCTTCGGAAAGGAATGCTGCAAAGTATAATAAAACACTTTCCATTTTATCGTATAACGTGCGTCTGTTTAATGCTTATGAGAAGGAACCATTAGAGGAAGAAGTAACACAGCATTTCTCAGATCTATTGAAAACCGAAAATCCGGATATCGTTTGTATCCAGGAATTCTATGCGGAGTACACCATCGATATGTCTGACTACCCCTATCAATTTATTCATTTTAAGGATGCAAATAATAAATTGGGACATGCCATCTTTTCAAAATATCAACTTATCAATAAAGGGGGATTCGACTTTGAAGATTCGTACAATAACACCATTTATGCCGATGCTATTGTGGGAAGCGATACCCTTCGTATATATAATCTGCACTTGCAATCCTTAGGCATTTTGCCCAGTGTTGATTATCTGCAACAAAAAGGTACAGAACGTATTACAAAACGAATTTCTGAAACCTTCGTGGCACAGGAAGAACAACTGGTTCAAATCTTGGAGCATAAAGTAAAATCTAAATATCCGGTGATCCTTTCCGGCGATTTTAACAACACACCATTTTCTTATACCTATCGCGAATTAAAACGAAAAATGAAAGATGCCTTTTTGGAATGTGGCAATGGTATAGGCACAACCTACTCGTTCAATATGTACCCGATGAGGATCGATTATATTTTAACGTCGAAAGAGCTGGATGTTATTAAATTCACTACTATAAAAGAAACTTTTTCCGATCACTATCCCGTAAGTGCTACTTTGGGGTGGTGACTTCGATATCCCTCTGTCTCGGGACGCTCAATCACCATTAATGGCTCTTGAAAAGCAGGTATAAAACAAAACTTTTCACTTTCGAATTCCGACTTCGGACTCCTGCTTTTTCTGAAAAACAACTAGAATTCAATTTCCTGCGACTCAAGATAAGCCAACGCATTTGGACCTTCATTGAAAAGCAGGTCCAATATTGACAGATTGGGGAGGAAACCATGACTTGCTTCCATAACCTGTGTATAGGAAGACAATTGGTGGTTTTTTTGTTTCTTCGCTTCCACCAAATACCGAAGGTCCAACTGTGGAGGTTCTATCAGATATTCGGTGGTGGTTTCATAGGATCTATCCAGGCCTAATAGCTCACACAAAAGTTCGTAAATACTAATATTGAGTTCCAGTAATTGCTTTGCCTGTTTGTTGAAAATAGGAGCTATATCATCTTCATAAAACTCAAAAAAAGGGGAAGTACGGTAGGCACTCTGCAATGATTTCCAATGTTGTTTTTGCCAGGGGAAACTGTTTTCAATGGTAACTACTTTAGTTTTTTGCCGGTTTCCGTTCTTGCTGTGATTGATGGGCACATTGAGCAGCAATCTCCCGTTAGAATGGGTGATATAGGTGCGATTGCGATAACTTTGCTTCTGATAATTATCTTGTATTTCAAACACCAATTTATCCGCCTTTACTACCGCCACCATTTGCACTATGGAAGGGAAATAGGTGGGATGCAACAGTATGTTTTTCATAAGCGAATCAACAAATCAACATATCGACAATTTACGCCTTCTTTTTCTTCTTCTTTCTGATAAAACTGAACAGAAACCAACCTCCTAATACCATCAAAAAGTATTTAAAATAAGATACCGGCTCCCCACTTCCACCCACTGTGGTGAACATACGATCCCAGCGAATTTTACTCAGCCAGCTTTTATTTTTATCCAAGCTCATCCAAACAAAAACGGGTTTCCCTACTACATGATTAAAAGGCACATAACCCCACACACGAGCGTCTTGGGAGTTGTTTCGATTATCACCCATCATCCAATAATAGTCCTGTATAAAAGTATACTCGGTTATAGGTTCTCCATTCAATAGTACCTGAATCCCGGATTGGGTTATTTCGTTTTCTATCCCATACTCACTGCCTTCGTAGATCTCAATAATCCTTTTATAAAAAGGAATACTCTCAGTATTTATAACTACCGTGGTTCCAGCTTTTGGAATATAAATAGGACCATAATTGTTCATTTCCCATTGATAATACGGATTATGCGGAAATAGATCATCTCCACCTTTAGGGAAACTAAATATCTCAACAGATTCCGTAGCTGGCAATTCCCGTATCCATTGGGCTTGTTCTTCAGTAATATTTACGTTCAGCTTATTGTACAAAGGCTCCATTTTAAGTTTTTGTATATCATTTGCACCGATATGTCCTGTGATCTCCACGGTAACGGAATCTCTCGAAGACTCATGCAAGTAGGATCGGCCGGGCTCATTTAAATAGTCCTGAACTCTTTTGTCATCCCAAATTGTCTTGTCTACTTTATAAAACCGCATCGCTTCCTGGATATCGAATCTGGTCATAAATGTATTGTCCAAGGGTTCTTTTGAAGTTACCGCCATATAAAACATAAGTTTCGCTCTGTCCGGTAAGTCATTTTTGATCCCGTTTATGTGTACATATCCATTTTTAATTTCCATAGAATCTCCCGGCAAAGCAACACATCGTTTTACATAATTGGATTTTTTGTCGATAGGTTTATACATATAACCGCTTGGAGGTGGTCCAATATCCACATACTCATCAACAGGCCAGCTAAATACCACTATGTCATTGTGTTTGATCTTTTGAAAACCGGGTATTCGGAAGTAAGGAAACTCCAAACCGCTATAATATGATTTTGAACCTGCCAAAGGAACCCTGTCGTGCAACATGGGTAAAGCAACAGAGGTCATAGGTGCTCGTGCTCCGTAATGAATTTTACTCACAAACAAATAATCCCCCACGAGCAATGTCTTTTCAAGTGAAGAAGTGGGTATGGTAAAAGGTTGCATAAAATAAGTGTGGACAAGGGTTGCAGCTACGATAGCGAACAATATGGAACTCGTCCATTCCCCGGTGGCTGTTCTTGGTTTTCTACTTCTATCGGCTATATGTTCAAGTTTCTGAGTATAGCTTATATAAAAAATGTAAAGACCTAGTGTGATCAACACGAGGAATGTATGTTTTGCGGAGTTGAAACCAAAACTACGAATCGTTTCTACCCATACTACGGGGATCATTATCAAATTCACTATAGGAATGAACATTAATATCACCCACCACCAGGGTCGGTTGATGATCTTCATTAAGATCACTGCGTTATACACGGGAATTCCCGCCTCCCAGGCCTGCCTGCCTCCCGCTACATAGAGTTTCCAGGTGCTCAAAAAGTGGATCACCTGTACTATCAATAAAAATAATAACCAGCCTGTAAGTGTCATAATATGTAATATTTCTGAAGGGATCTTTCCTCCTTAAATTCGTTTAATCGTTTATTTTTCTCTTTTCTTTCTTCTGAATACCATCATTCTACAATCTCGAGGACGTCTTTCATCGTAAACACTCCTTTTTTACCTATCAGCCATTCGGCAGCAAGGATCGCCCCTAGTGCAAATCCGTCGCGACTGTGTGCCTCGTGTTTTATGCTTAAAGTATCCAATTCTGAAAAATAATTTACCATATGTGTCCCCTTAACATCGTTTATTCTTTTAGCTGAAATGTTCAGATCGTTTTTGTCTGCACTATCCAATTTCCATCGATCTTTTTCGGAGTGTTTCAATATTCCTTCAGCAATGGTAATGGCCGTACCACTGGGTGCATCCTTTTTTTGTGTGTGGTGTATTTCTTCTATGCCAACATTGTACTCCGTCCATGGCTTCATCAGTCGAGCCAGATGCTCATTCAAACTAAAAAAGAGATTCACACCAATACTGAAGTTTGACGCATAGACAAAACTTCCGTTACGTCGTTCACATATTTTTAGCACTTCGGGATATCGGTCCAGCCATCCGGTAGTACCACTCACAACGGGAATATTATTTTCTAAACAAAGGGTGATATTTTCGACTGCTGTTTCTGGGGTGGAAAATTCCAGGGCAACTTCGGCATCGGCTAAGTTTCCTTCCGTAGAAGTACCGGAAGAGCTAAACACTATGCTATGTCCTTTTTTGGTAGCCAAATGCTCGATGGTTTTACCCATTTTTCCGTATCCCAGTAATGCTATATTCATTTCAGATTGATCGTAAAAGATAGGCCGTAATTGGCTTGTTTATCCAGTGAATCCATATTTACATTCGGTAATAATGACAAGTCATCACTAATATTGTATTGCCTCAAATGAGCATCGACATTAGCATCGATAATATTGAGTACGTAAAATGCTATGGATATAATTATACTTACATCCCTGTTCCTACTGGCTGTCTTTTGGGCGTCTAAAAGTCGGTCTGTCGAGATGCCTTGGAATTCGTCATCTTCAAATCCTGCCAATCGTCTTTTATACGCATCCCTAAAGCGATTGTAATCCTTGGTATTTTGTCTATAAAAATAGATCCCGGTTCCAATCCCGGCATAAATTATAGGAATTTTCCAGTATTTTTTATTGTAGGCCTGCCCTAAACCCGGTACCACAGCCGAATAAAACGCGGCCTTCGATGGTGCCAGAGGTTCGTATTCTTCTTTTTGAGAAATGGTATCCTTGATCACGATAGATCGTTCTTCCTTCACTTGAAGGGAGTCCGGGGTCTGTGAAAATAGGGAATAACCTATAAAAAGAAAGATATGGAAAAGCTTACTTTTCACTTTTGATGAGGTTCAAAATACGTTGGAAGTCTTCTTTATTTTTAAAGGGTACAACCATTTTTCCCTTGCCCGCTCTATTCGCTTTGATCGTAACTGTGGTATCCAAAAAAGTGGAGAGTTCCCTGCTACCTTTGTTCGCAAAACGAGGAAGGGTTTTTTGCAGAGGAGTCAATTTTTTCTGTGGACTCTTAAATTTACGCACTAGTGCTTCCGTTTCACGTACCGATAGCGATTTACTAAGTATTTTCTCATAAATATCCAA
>Ga0209980_10001716_pt1 | contig 12024 bp, 9 predicted proteins | sample CR02metaG_FD_183611 | JGI IMG/M metagenome (GOLD analysis project Ga0209980, IMG submission 183611) | Deep subsurface microbial communities from Mariana Trench to uncover new lineages of life (NeLLi) - CR02 metaG (SPAdes) (version 2) | ecosystem: Environmental > Aquatic > Marine > Ocean trench >... | reverse complement strand
CTTCAAATCATGGCCTGTTTGCGAGAAGAGGCAGGTGACCAACCTGCCGTCAGCCGTGAGCCTCGCTCGGGTACAACTTGAGCAAAAAGGCTCGGTGACGGATGCAATCACGCCTATATCCCCTCTGCCATCGGTAAATTGGTAATCCACTGAAGGTGCGGTTCCACCATTTCGTCCCACCTCTGTCAGGGGGAAGCGGCCGTTGATCGTCTCGAGGATCTCTTTCTTGGAAACCATCTTCTGCGAGGTCCAGCTGTTGGAGTTGCCTACATCCATGTATTCGATAAACCGGATGGCAAAACCGTTCTCTCTGGAGAATTCCACAAGTTCGATGATGTCATCGTCATTGACGTCTCGCTCGATCACCGCGTTGATCTTGATTGGATGCAGGCCATTACTCTTGGCAGCAAATATGCCGTCCAGCACCTTTGACAGATCGCCCCGCTTGGTCATCCGCTTAAATTTTTCAGGGTTAAGCGTGTCTATGCTGACGTTGATCCGTTTGAGCCCCGCCGCTTTCAGGGCCGGGGCCTTGTCTGCCAGCAGCGAACCGTTGGTTGTGAGGGAGAGATCGTTTAACCCGCTCAGGGACGAGAGTTTGTCGATTAACTTATCGAGATCTTGCCGTACTAGGGGCTCCCCACCTGTAAGCCTGATCTTATCCACACCTAGTTGGACGAAGAATTTCGCAAGTCTTGCGATCTCCTCAAACGAAAGGATCTCTTTCTTGTTGATCCACGTGTATTCGTCAAACGGCATGCAGTAAGTGCAACGGAAGTTGCACCTGTCCGTAACTGAGATCCTGAGGTCCTTAACGGGACGGTTGAAGGTATCGACTAGCATCCGGTTCAATATGCAGCATACCCGTCGAATTGGCAAGCCTAACTGGCTCTATTGCCAAAAGTGTGGGCTGAGAGGAAGCCGAGGGGGGGCGTGCCCGTTCGACTGAGCTCACGACGAAGCCCTCAGCGGGAGCCATTGGGCCTCTGCTTGTCTGCTTCCAAGTAGCCAAATTAACTCCGAAACTGAGCTGCAATAGGCTTCTCTACCCTGCTAATCTGTCAGCACCAGTGACATGCTAAAGTATTTGTCTACCACGAAGATCACGTAGAGTTTCACAATCTTTCTCTCTGTGAGAACGTTCAGTGTCCGATGTCTCAAATTAGTCAGGTAACGAAAGCTTGCTGGTCAGTGGTTGGTATAATTATTGGGTAACCCCGTGGCTTGCCGCGGGCACAAAACCGATGGGGTTTCCGCCGTGGAGTCGCGGTCCATTACTCCACAGGGGGGGAGAATCGGTAGCTCTTCCCTTTGGTCGACCACGGGGTTCAAATTCCGTGGTCGATATAACTTGATGTCTAGAGGGTATTATTAGGAAACAGGGCTTCTTCGACACTGGCATCGGCTGCCCTTCGGATCGGGGTCAATTGACATGCCTGAGGATGCAGAATAAACTTCCCGAGAAAAAAAGGAGGGAATATAACTGCAGACGCTGGATGGGGTTTGTTTTCAATATGGTGTTCGTGTGCTAAAATACAGCGGTTTTTTAGAATGGAATGGACCACTTGGAAGATCTGATCAAGCAATATGGGCGCCATCTACAGTACGAGCGTAATCGATCAGCCCATACTCTGAGAAACTATCTAAGCGATCTAAGACAGTTTCATCAGTTCCTCAAGACGGAAGGGGCGTGCCAGGATCAAGCAGAGAGGGAGGCGGTCCGGCTAGTAGATGCGAATCTGGTGCGTTCCTACCTCGGTAGGTTAGCCAGGGTATGTCGGAAAAGCTCTCTAGCCAGAAAGGTTGCCACGCTAAAGGGTTTTTTCCGCTATCTTGTGAGAGAACGATACCTCGAGCGGGATCCTCTTTTGGGATTCGGTAGTCCGAAACAGGAAAGGCCGCTCGTGGGCTTTCTGTCTGTGGATGATGTTTTTCGCTTGTTGGATGGCGTCCATGGACTGGGCGCTCTACAGGTTCGTGACCGGGCCGTCTTGGAGGTGCTGTACTCCACGGGTGTTCGGGTCAGCGAACTGGTTGGTCTTGGCTGGGGCGATATTGATTTCCGATTGGGTGTCATCAGGGTCACTGGCAAGGGTTCCAAAGAGAGGATCGTTCCGATCGGTAAGGTGGCGCTTGAGGTGCTTCAAAACTACGCCTCGGAACAGACGAAACAGTGGGGGCGACCATCCAGAGGCCCGGCAGCGGTATTTCTGAACCGTCTTGGGAGGAGGATCACAACTCGAAGTATTGCACGGATTGTGGAGAAGCATCTGCGGGCTGCCGGTATACCGCTTCGGATGGGGCCGCACGGACTTCGTCATACCTTTGCCACCCATCTGCTAAATGGCGGTGCTGACCTGAGGGTTATCCAGGAACTGCTCGGTCATGTCAGCCTCTCCTCGACCCAGCGATACACGCACGTGAACCTGGATCATCTCACTGCGGTTTATGACCGTTCCCATCCCAGGGCTCAGTGATAGGTTACCAGCGATCAGCCTCCAGCCACCTGGTTGAAGGCTGATCGGTAATTGCTGATAGACGGGAGTTGGAAGATGTTTCATGCGACAACCATACTGGCGGTGCGCCACGGGAATCGTGTCGTGGTAGTGGGAGACGGGCAGGTGAGCTTCGGGCAAACTGTCCTGAAACACAGTGCCCGTAAGGTGCGCAAGGTCTACCATGAAAGAGTGATTGCGGGTTTTGCCGGGGCCACGGCTGATGCCTTTACTCTCTTTGAGAAGTTCGAGGCAAAGCTGGAGCAATATAACGGCAATCTCAAACGGGCGGCCGTGGAACTCGCCAAGGATTGGCGGACGGATCGAATGCTGAGGAGATTGGAGGCGTTGTTGGTGGTTGCGGATACGGAGATCTCCCTGGTGATCTCGGGGAGTGGAGATGTGGTAGAGCCGGATGACGGCGTAATTGCCATTGGCTCGGGCGGCAACTATGCGCTTGCCGCCGCAAGGGTCTTGATCAAGCACAGCCAGCTTGATGCCCGCTCCATCGCTGAGGAGGCCATGAGGACGGCTGCTGCGATTTGCGTCTATACGAACGATCAATTAACCATGGAGGAATTACCCTAGCTTCGATGAAAGATGAGCGTAGAGAAAAGTGGACCCGGGGGGAGTTTTCGCCTCTGCCGACCCCGGTCATGACCCCGCGTGAGATCGTATCAGAGCTCGATCGATACATCGTGGGACAGAGAGAGGCGAAGCGAGCAGTGGCCATCGCATTGCGTAATCGTTGGCGTCGCCAACTCGTGCCCGAAGATCTCAGAGAGGAAATTGCGCCGAAGAATATCATCATGATTGGTCCCACTGGCGTAGGTAAGACCGAGATCTCTCGAAGACTCGCCAAGCTGTCTCAGGCCCCGTTCATCAAGGTGGAGGCCTCGAAATTTACCGAGGTGGGTTACGTGGGCAGGGATGTGGAGTCCATCATTCGTGACCTTATGGAACTGGCTGTGAATATGGCCAAAGAGAAGGAAAGGAAAAGTGTAGAGATCAGGGCCAGGGAGCTGGCAGAGGAGAGGATCCTCGATCTCCTGTTGCCTGCCATGCCTCCAGATAAACCTGCCGAGTCTGGTCAAGAAGGGACGAACCTTCAGGGCACGCGTGAGAAGCTCAAGAAGATGCTGCGGGAGGGGAAGCTCAACGAACGGGCTGTAGAGGTCGAGTTCACCCGCACGACCATGCCCGTGGTCGAGGTTCTCACCCCCCAAGGGATGGAGGAGATGGAGTCTCAACTCAAGGAGATGTTTTCCAATCTTCTCCCCAAGCGAACGAAGAAGAAGACCGTTAAGATTCCCGAGGCCATGGAGATCCTGAGCCAGGAGGAGGCTGCCAAGCTGGTCGATATGGATAAGGTGATCAGCGAAGCGACTCGCCAGGTAGAACAATCGGGTATTGTCTTCATCGATGAGATCGACAAAATTGCAGGTCGAGAGACGATACAGGGACCCGATGTATCCCGAGAAGGGGTACAGCGGGACCTGCTTCCCCTTGTGGAGGGCACAACGGTCAACACGAAGTATGGGCTGATCAAGACCGATCACGTTCTCTTTATCGCCTCTGGGGCATTCCATAGTTCCAAGCCTTCAGATCTGATCCCTGAATTTCAGGGTCGCTTTCCGATCCGGGTAGAGCTTAGCGCCCTGGGAAAAGAGGATTTTATCAGGATCTTGACAGAGCCAAAAAATGCCCTGGTCAAACAGTATGTCGCCTTGCTTGAGACCGAGGGTGTTCGTCTCTTGTTTCGTGAGGATGCCGTTGCTGAGATTGCTCAAATTGCAGCCCAGGTAAACGAGAAGACGGAAAACATCGGCGCACGGCGACTCCACACAATTATGGAAAAGCTGCTGGACGAGGTCTCCTATGCGGCGCCGGAGATGCAGGGAAAAGAGATCAGCATCGATGCCCAGTATGTGCAGGATCGTCTAGACCCGATTTTGAAAGATGAGGATCTATCACGTTATATCCTGTAAACCCCGTACCACGAACTTACGTGCGGGGCGGTCTGTGCTACGGGATAAACGCCAGGGTGGACCTGACGTCACCGCCAGTCATAGTGACAATCTAACCTTTCATTAGAAAAGGCAGGATCGATGGAAGATTTTATTGGAAAGGCCGAGGTCCTGATGGAAGCGCTTCCCTACATTCGGCGTTTCTACGGTAAGACCTTTGTAGTGAAGTTTGGTGGTAGGGCCATGATCGACGATCAGCTCAAGTCTAGCTTTGCCCAGGACATAGTGCTGCTCAAGTATGTCGGCATTAATCCGGTAGTGGTTCATGGAGGTGGTCCCCAGATCGATAAAACTCTTGAAAGGATGGGGATCGTCAGCCGCTATATGCAAGGCATGCGGGTAACGGACCCGGAGACACTTGATATTGTTGAAATGGTTTTGGTGGGAAAGGTCAACAAGGAGATTGTCGGGCTTATTAATCGCCAGGGGGGAATGGCGGTGGGGTTGAGCGGAAAGGATGGGAATCTTATCTTGGCGCGCAAGATGAATGTATCGGTTGCCTCTGATGGTGAGGCGCACGAGATCATTGATCTCGGCATGGTGGGGGAGATCATCGAGATTAACCCGACGGTGATTAACACACTGGACGAAAATAAATTTATCCCGGTCATTGCCCCTGTTGGCGTGGGAGAACAGGGTGAAACGTACAATATCAATGCCGATCTTGTGGCCGGGCATATCGCCGAGTCCCTGGGGGCAGAGAAGCTCATTCTGCTTACGGACGTGGAAGGGGTGAAGAACAAAAAGGGGGATCTTCTGAGTACCCTGAAGATCAGGCAAGCCTGCAGGCTCATCGAAGACGGTGTGGTCGCGGCGGGGATGATCCCAAAGGTGAGGTGCTGTATCGAGGCCCTGGAGGGCGGTGTCGGGAAAACCCACATTATCGATGGACGGGTCAAGCATGCCATTCTCTTGGAGATTTTCACCGAAGAGGGCGTGGGGACAGAAGTGGTGCGGAAGTAGGGCATGAAGAATCAACAGATCCTTAGGCTCACTCAAAAGTACGTAGCCAATACCTATGCTCGCTTTCCCATTGCTCTAGTGCAGGGTAAGGGGGCAAGGGTCTGGGATGCGGATGGAAAAGAGTATATCGATTTTGTCGCCGGCATAGCGGTGAATGGTTTAGGGCACAATCACCCCGCAATAGTACGCGCCATCCAGCGACAGGCCCAGACCCTCATTCACGTTTCCAATCTCTATCATATCGGTCCGCAGTCGGAGCTGGCTCGGGACCTCTGTCGCCATTCGTTCGCCAATCGGGTTTTTTTTTGTAACAGCGGGGCCGAGGCGAATGAGGCAGCCTTTAAGCTGGCCCGTCGATACGGTGCGGAGCACTTAGGTGGGAAATATGAGATCCTCTCTGCGCTGAACTCCTTTCATGGTCGCACATTGGCTACGTTAACTGCCACGGGGCAGGAAAAGGTGCGCCGTGGGTTCGATCCACTCCCTCCGGGTTTTCGCCTGGTTCCCTACAATGATCTCCGGGCCGTGGACAGGGCAATTGGAGAGAAAACCGTGGCCATTCTGGTCGAGCCGATACAGGGAGAGGGAGGGGTTGTGCTTCCCGCAGAGGGCTATCTCGAGGGTCTGAGAGAGCTGTGTAACACCAAGGGCATACTCTTGATCTTTGATGAGGTGCAGGTAGGGATGGGACGAACGGGTAAGCTCTTCGCCTACGAACACTTTGGCGTGGAGCCGGATATCATGACTTTGGCAAAGGCCTTGGGAGGAGGGCTCCCAGTAGGGGCTATGCTGGCTAAGGATCACGTGGCCGATAGTTTTGTTCCTGGGACCCATGCCTCTACCTTTGGAGGCAACCCGCTGGTCTGTAGTGTTGGCCTCGCTGTGCTAAATACACTTCTGAAAAAAGGTGTGCTCAGGAACTGCGTCAAGATGGGAAAGATCTTCTTTGAGGGACTCCAATCACTCAAGGGCCGTTTCCGCTTTATCCGGGAGATCCGCGGCAAGGGGTTGATCTTGGGGATGGAGGTCGAACGGGATGGGGGCAAAATAGTTGCAGAATGCCTTCAGGAAGGCCTCCTGATCACCTGTGCCGGTAATAATAATGTCCTGCGTTTTCTTCCTCCCCTGACGATTGGGAGAAGAGACATCGATCGTGGGTTGACCATTCTAGAAAAGGTACTGTCCCACCAGTAGGTGGCGATCACCCCCTCGCCCATGGAAAAGAGAGATCTCTTGAGCTTAAGGGACCTCAGCCGAGAAGAAATGGACCATCTCTTCTCGTTATCCCATAAACTTAAACGGGAACAGGGGAAAAGGAGTTCGCGCCGGTTACTTGACGGAAAGACACTCGCCCTGGTCTTTGAGAAGCCGAGCCTGAGAACTCGAGTTACCTTTGAGACCGGAATGCTCCAACTTGGGGGCCAAGCTGTTTATCTTGGCCCCCAAGAGATTAGTCTGGGGGTGCGAGAGACCCCGGCGGACTGCGCACGCAACTTGAGTCGGTGGGTGGATCTCATCGTTGTTCGAACGTCTGCCCAAGAGACCCTGGAAGAGATGGCCCGTTACGCAACGGTTCCCGTGATCAACGGCCTCACGGACCTCTTCCATCCCTGTCAGGTGTTGGCAGACTGTTTCACGCTCTTAGAGCGCAAGGGCAAATTGGAGGGATTGAAGATCGCCTTTGTCGGCGACGGAAACAACATGGCCCATTCGTGGATCCAGGCCGCCGAGAAGCTCTCGTTCTCTTTTTCTCTGGCCTGTCCCGAAGGCTATGAGCCAAATGCGGAGATCCTGAGTGCGGCGAAGGAGAACGGAGGACGGGTGCTGGTTACCCATCGGGTGGAGGAGGCCGTGCAGGGAGCCGATGTAATCTACACGGATGTCTGGACAAGTATGGGACAAGAGGAGGAATTGGAGACGAGACGTAAGGCCTTTCGAGGATATCAAGTTAGCGAGGACGTGGTAGCCAGGGCGGATAAGGACGTAGTGGTGATGCATTGTCAGCCGGCCCACAGGGGAGAAGAGATCACCCATGAGGTCTTGGAGGGTCCCCACTCCCTGGTCTTCGATCAGGCCGAGAACCGCCTTCACTTGCAGAAGGCGATCATGGTCTGGGTCTTGGGGGGGATGATCGGTTCAGCCGGTAAACCCCGTACCACGAAGATACGTCCGTGGTATCGGAGTGCAGCCCTTCAGGGAAGTCCAGGACATTCATCCTCGCGCTCACGTGCGGGGCGTTCTGTCGTACGACCTAGACGTTCTCGACAGGTGGTTCGGGGTAAAAAGGCGAAGAGACCGAGATGAAAGTTAAAAAAGTTGTTCTGGCCTATTCTGGCGGGCTCGATACCTCTGTGTGCCTGCGCTGGATCATGGAGCACTATCACTGTGAGGTGGTTGCCTACTGTGCCGATCTTGGTCAAGGAGAAGACCTGGAGGCGGTCAAGCGGAAGGCCTTGAAAACAGGGGCCAGCAAGGTGGTTGTCGAAGACCTCAGGGAAGAGTTCGTCAAGGATTACATCTTTCCAATGCTGCGGGCCAACGCGGTTTACGAGGGGTCCTATCTCTTAGGAACGTCCATCGCCCGTCCCCTGATTGCCAAGAGGCAGATTGACCTTGCCATTAAAGAGAAGGCGGACGCAGTTGCCCATGGGGCTACAGGCAAGGGAAACGACCAGGTCCGGTTTGAGCTTGCTTACTACGGGTTGAAGCCTGATGTGACAGTCATCGCCCCATGGCGGGTCTGGGAGCTCAACTCACGTCAGGCCTTAGTGGACTACGCCAGGCGGAGGGGTATTCCCGTTCCGGTAAGTCGAAAGAGGCCGTACAGCACTGATCGCAATCTCTTTCACGTCAGCTACGAGGGGGGGATCCTGGAGGACCCGTGGGAGGAGCCACCGGCCAATATGTTTCTCTGGACTACCTCTCCAGAGAAGGCACCGAATCGCCCCGAATATGTTGAATTTGAATATTCCCATGGAGATCCTGTGGCCTTGAACGGCAAGGCCCTTTCACCGGCCAATCTCCTGTCCAGGGTGAACGGTCTTGGGGCGAGGCATGGAGTGGGACGGGTAGACCTTGTCGAGAACCGGTACGTGGGATTAAAGTCACGCGGCGTGTACGAAACCCCCGGGGGCACTCTCCTCCACGGCGCGCACCGCGCCTTGGAGTCCATTACCATGGATCGAGAGGTGATGCGTCTCAGAGACTCTCTGAGCAACAGATACGCTGAGATGGTCTACTATGGCTACTGGTTCTCTCCGGAGCGCGAGGTTCTCCAGAAGGTCATCGATGCCTCCCAGGAAAATGTGAGCGGTCGGGTTCGCATGAAGCTGTATAAGGGAAACGTAATCGTGGTGGGAAGGATCTCTGATTTCTCTCTCTATGATCCCAAGGTGGCGACCTTTGAGGAGGGTGCGGGGTATCACCAGGCCGATGCGGATGGCTTTATTAAGCTCAACGCCTTGCGTCTCAGGCTTCGGCATCTCCAGAAGGGTAAGGGGCATAGGCGTTAGGGATTATCCGATGGCAAGAGAGAAAAAGCTCTGGGCAGGACGGATCAATGCCTCGATGGCGCATTCCGTGGAGGCCTTTACCTCCTCGATCGCTGTGGACCGGAGGCTGTACCGGTGCGACATCACTGGCAGTATTGCCCACGTCAAGATGCTCGCCCGACAGCGAATCATTTTATTGTCAGAGGCGCAGAAAATCGTGCGTGGGCTCAAGGCCATCAAGAGGGAAATCGAAAGAGGGAAATTTCCTTTCTCCTCGGCCGATGAAGATATCCACATGAACATTGAGCGGAGGCTCACCAAGAAGATTGGTGCTGTGGCAGGAAAGCTTCATACGGCGCGGAGCCGCAATGATCAGGTGGCTTTAGATATGCGGCTCTATCTCAGGGAAGAGCTCAAGGTGATCCTCGATGCAATTCGACGTTTAAAGAAGGAGCTTGCTCGAGCAGCGAGACGCAATCTGAAGGTAATGATGCCCGGATATACTCACCTCCAAAGGGCACAGCCGGTTCTCTTCTCCCATCACCTACTTGCCTACGTGGATATGTTGGATCGGGACGGGAAACGTGTGGAGGGGTGTGCAGAGAGGGTGAACGTCTTACCCCTGGGCTCCGGGGCCCTGGCCGGGACGACCTTTCCCATTGACCGGGCCTACGTGGCCAAAATGCTTGGTTTTCCTCGCCTGTCTACAAACAGCATCGATGCGGTGAGCGACAGGGACTTTGTGCTGGAGTTCCTCTCTGTCTCGGCCATTCTTTTTGTCCATTTGAGCCGCTTTGCCGAGGAGATGATCTTGTGGTGTAGTGAGGAATTCGGTTTTATCGAACTTCCAGATCGTTACTGTACAGGAAGCTCTATGATGCCGCAGAAGAAAAACCCCGATGTTATCGAGCTTATCCGTGCAAGGACAGGGCGCGTTTACGGCCACCTCCAGGCCCTCCTCACGGTGATGAAGGGGTTACCCCTTGCCTATAATCGGGACCTCCAGGAAGACAAAATCCCCCTGTTCGATACCGTGGATACGGTTAAGGCGAGCCTGGGTATGATGCGAGAGGTGGTAAGGGGACTGAAGGTCAAAAAGGAAAGGATGCTTGCGGCGGCGCAGGATGGCTTCATGAACGCTACGGACCTGGCCGATTACCTGGTACATCGCGGGATGACCTTTCGCTCCGCCTACACTCTGGTGGGGAGGATCGTTCGGTACTGCCTTGGCTCCCACCGCAGGATCGAGCAGCTTTCTCTGAAGGAGCTGCGACGGTTTAACCCCAGGATTGAAGAAGACGTTTACGCCTTTCTTGCCCTTGACGCCGTTATTGAAAGGCGCCGAGCGCTGGGGGGAACATCTTCGGATAACGTCCGGCGGCGTTTAAGAGAGATGGGGGTATAGATGAGATCAGGACCTGTGTGCGGGAAAGGCATTAAGCTTATCGTCTTTCTGTGGGTTGCCTTGTTACTGGTTCCTGCCTGTGGCAAGAAGGGGGACCCGAGGGCACCGGGGCTGGCCGAACCTAAGACCATAAGGGATCTCAGGGTAAAGGTTGGGAGGGGGGGGATTGTCCTTAACTGGAGCCGACCGACCCACTACGTGGATGGGAAGCGGCTCCAAGACCTTGCGGGTTTTGTGATCTTTCGTAAGGAGATTTCCAGTGCCTGTCCGGAATGCCGTGTGCCTTACAGGGAGAGAGCGACCATCCTTGTCGAAGATCTGGAAAAGTTCATCAAGAAACGGAAGTTTCGCTTTGTGGACCGAGAGTTGACTCCTCAGGCGACCTACCGCTACCGTGTTTTTTCCCGTCTGCTGGACGGCTCGCTGAGCAACCCCTCCAATGATGCTGCGGTGGCATGGAGGCCGTAGTGGATTTTTTTGAGTATCGAAACGGAGAGCTGTTTGCCGAAGGGGTTCCGGTCCGGCGCATAGCTCGGGAAGTGGGCACCCCCACCTACGTGTACAGCCTCGCTACCCTCAGACGCCATTACCGAGTCTTTGATCGGGCCTTTATGCAGTTGCCCCACCTCATCTGTTTCTCTGTGAAGTCAAACTCCAACTTGGCTGTCCTGCGGGTCTTCTCGAGGGAAGGAGCGGGTTTCGATATTGTCTCCGGCGGAGAGCTCTATCGGGTCCTTAAGGCGGGGGGAGATCCCAAAAAGGTTGTCTTCTCTGGTGTAGGTAAAAAAAGAGAGGAAATCGAGCGCGCCCTCGATGCGGGGATTCTGATGTTCAATGTGGAATCCGAGCAGGAGCTCAATCTTCTCAATGAGATCGCCCGTGGCGTAGGGCGGAAGGCCCCCATTAGTCTCCGAGTTAATCCGGATGTGGATCCTGAAACCCATCCCTATATTTCCACCGGATTGAAGAGGAGCAAGTTCGGGATTGACATCAAGCGATCCGTAGAAGAATACAAAAGGGCTCTTTCACTCTCCCATATTGAGGTGATTGGCGTGGCTTGCCACATTGGCTCCCAGCTCACATCGGTTCTCCCCTTCACCGATGCCCTGTCCAGAGTGAGTGTGGTAGTGCAAAACCTGAGGGAACAGGGAGCCTGGATCCGCTATCTCGATCTGGGCGGGGGATTGGGGATTCGCTACAAGGACGAAGACCCCCCCCATCCGGAAGAATATGCGAGTGCCCTTATCCGCGCCCTGGAGGGGCTCAATGTGACTCTTATCCTGGAGCCGGGTCGCGTGATTGTTGGGAACGCAGGGATTTTTATTACTCAGGTCCTCTATCTGAAGGAGACCGGTGAGAAGATGTTTGTGGTTGTTGATGGGGCCATGAACGACCTCATTCGCCCTGCGCTTTACGGTTCGTACCAGGCGATCCAGCCTGTAGTGGTCCGCCAGGAGGAGAGAATCGTGGCCGATGTGGTAGGGCCCATCTGTGAGAGCAGCGACTTTTTTGCCAAAGATCGAGAAATACCCAGGCCTAGGCAGGGAGATTATCTGGCCGTCATGAGTGCCGGGGCTTATGGTTTTACGATGGCGTCGAATTACAACTCGAGGCCCAGGGCTGCGGAGATCCTGGTCGACGAA
>Ga0209980_10001715_pt1 | contig 12029 bp, 12 predicted proteins | sample CR02metaG_FD_183611 | JGI IMG/M metagenome (GOLD analysis project Ga0209980, IMG submission 183611) | Deep subsurface microbial communities from Mariana Trench to uncover new lineages of life (NeLLi) - CR02 metaG (SPAdes) (version 2) | ecosystem: Environmental > Aquatic > Marine > Ocean trench... | reverse complement strand
CCAACGGGCCATGGGCTCCGACGAACGGTGAATGGACGTCGGTAGGCTAGATCGGCGCAGGTGTGGCTGACGTGATTGACTGCACTGAATTTGACATAACGCTATTGCGGCAGGCGTAAGTGCCAGAGAATAAGATCAGAGCCGTAAGTTATTGATAAGTAACGGTGATGTCGAAACTGCCGTCAGCAGCACCGGCCACGGCGGTGCCGTCGCCGGTCAGCGTCGCGCCGACGAGCAGGGTACCGCTGGCGGCGGAAGTCCCCAAATAACCGGCCCCTTCACAAACCGCATCGATACCGGCAGCGTAATTGCAGCGGAAATCGGTCAGGGCATAGCCGGCTCCCGAGACGATCGCGTCGATGTGGATCGTAATGGCCTGCCCCGGGGTCGCCGTGACGGTCAGGCTGGCCGCAGACTGCGGACCGCCCTCGACGCGGTCGGCCGGGTCGGTCACGGTGCTGTCTGGGGCGACGGTCACACTCTCAAGATCGGCCAGGTTCTGGTCGAGAGAGCCGAATTGTAGGGTATTGGTTTCACTGATCGCGATCGGCGCGACGAAGGTCACCCGGACCGCAATGGTCTCGGGATTCGCGGCCGGAAGACGGGCCGGCAACGCCAGCCCCACGAGGGCAACGGTTACGCACAGAATCCGGCCATTACCGGTTTCTCGGGGCTCGCTCACAAGTACGTCTTTTTGTTTTTATTACTTATCTAAAGACGACTACATTATAACATTATGCGCGGCTCCGGAGTCAGGTTATGTGAAGGGGTGAGCTTTGAGAAATCAGAAGTTGACGGCGAACCCGAGCGAAATAACCGGGTAGACCTTGAAGTCATCGAGATCGCTTTCGAGTTCCAGGCGCTCCATTTCGAGTGCCGCATCAAAGGCCGGATCACCCGCCAGCGTGCCATCCGCCGTCATTGTCACGATCGGCGAATCCTGCCAGAGAACACCGAGATCCAGATTGATTCCGACCTTGTTGAATACCCGAAAGTCGAAACCGATGCCGAGATAGGGCGCGGTCGATTCGAACGATGTCGTGCTGCTCAGTGTACCTATTTCGCTGGGCAGATACGTGACCCCGCCGATGTTGGTAATCGCCCCCTGACTGGCCATGACGAGTTCGTTACCGTTGGAGAAAATTCCGATCGTGAAGCGGAGCGGTTGAAGTGGGACGCGAAAGTTGGCCGTGACATACAGGGAGTCGAGTTTCAGATCGGAATTGTAATTGATGCCAGCCTGCGATCCGCTGTTATCGTAGTCAAATTTGTTGAGACCGACACGGAGATCGAGATAGGGCACAGGACGCCAGGTTGCCTCGATGCCGAGTCCCAGTGTTCCAGCCTTGGCCCCAAACCACAGATTATCATCGGCGATCGCGCCCTGAGTAAACAGTGCACCCAACGCAAGTACGACGACCTGGCAGCGAATCGTGTTCATAGAGTTTCCTTAGGACCGCTTGGCACGGTCGTATGACATTCGGCTGTGCAGACTAAACGCGGCAGTAGACGGGTACTGTGTGTTAGGTCACAGCTTGTGTACCGAGCGACGCTAAGGAGGTGCGTAACGCGAAACGATATGCCGTACGACTTTACATAAGTCTAAGCTTCGCGAACTGTTTTAAGGTCACCAGAACCGTGTCTGATGGTCCGCTCAAGGTTTCCCTTGATTAGCCCGCGTTTAGGTTTCGTCGATTCGGTTTAAAATTTGATATTGAAACCGATATGCACGCCGTCATCGAACTCAACACTCGGCGCAGCATCGAAATCGCCTTTGACGTATCGCGCACCGAGATAGATCTCGGCATCCCGCATGAACCGATACCCGAATCTAAAAGTGTAATCCTGATACTTCTCGAGGCCGCTGCCCGTTAGAACGTCGGGAGCGAAATACGCTGCACCGGTCAAAGTGATGCGGTTATATCTGGTCAAGGTGTAGCTCATAAATCCGCCCACGCTGAGTCCGTAGCCGCTCTGATCGGACAGGTCACCGTCAACGTAAACGAGCCGTCCACCCAGGCCCGAGCGAATCGGATTGGCTCCTTCACTTGCAAATCCTCGCAGGATCACGCTGATGTGCGCAGCACTGCCGTTATCGCCGTGATCCAGCCAGCCGCCATCAATGTTCAGCCTGCTGTCCTTTAGATCGTGAAAGTAGATGATACGCAGCGCATCGCTATTGAAACTGAGGTCAATTTCGTCAGCCACTACCTGCGCGCACAACAGTCCAGCGGCCAGCAGTGCGAAGACGAATCTCATGCCGGCACTCCTCGATAACAACCCCGTCATGATACCGGCAATCACCAGGATCACCTAGCCCGCGACCGTACCCTCGATTTCATCGGTTTATTGTATGAATTGACCGCCGGCGTGCGTCGGGCGTGAATAACGATCAACTGCTGGATTAGATAGCGACGTCGAACGCTGCAGCCTGAACAGCGATCAGTTAAGCATTGTATCGTGCAGGTAAGCCGGTAACGATAAGCTGAGCCTTCGCTCAAGCGGTGGAGGAATAATCGACTAAACTAAAGTAGTCGCTCCAGACGATCCAGGTCGTTAATCACGCGCCAGGAGCCGCCCTCCGCCTCCACACGAGCTTGCCACATGTCGAGACGATCGAGGTACTCACGGGGGTCGATATTATCGCTTGAAAGTTTGGTCACGTTCAACGCGACGACCTCGAAGTTCTCCATGGGCACGGGAAAATCCCGTACGTACCCCTCCATCAAATCTTCCTTTAAATCCGAGAAAATGAATATGATCTTGCGGCCGGGTTCTTTCTCGTTCAAAAACTGAACGGCCTGCAATAACCCGCCCGTAATATCCGTATGGCTCGCAGGCCCGACACTCTTCAGAAACGTATGAATAGTTTCGGAAAACAGTCGCTTTTGGGCATTCGCAGCGCTCGGGCGATCGTCGAAGGTCACCTTAGCGATGATGTCCTTCTCACTGAAGCTGCCTGTATCGATCCGTGCGACCGCGAACGAGTCCAGACCGTTCAGCCGCGTCAACGTATAGTTGATAATCTGCTCAGCCTTGTCCAGTTGCTCGGTATAGGTCCCGGACGTATCCAGTAGAAGGTACACGCCGATGTTTCGCGGGCCAGCATCCGAACAACCCGCTACGAACAATGCGGTTACCGCCAAATAAGTCAACCGTCTCATGAGGACACCTCCGAAATGCTATGTGTACCGGATTTCGACCGTTTATTGATACCCACCTCGACCCACAGAGGCAAGAAAATAAGCACGTCATAGAGTTTGATCAGTACTGCGCCCACGAGCCGTATTGCGCCGCCGATAATGCGCAACGACAGCCCGACCAGGTGCAGTGACCCAGCAGCTAGCAGCCCTACGACCGTGCGGAGAGAATGTACCAACGTCTCTAGGGGTATCGCCACAAACACTAAGGCGAATGGCAGCATGAATCCCAAGCCCATTTGTGCTGCGGTTGTGATCCAGGCGAAATCGTTCTCGACCATAACACCACCCCGTAAAAGCGCGCTGGTCGCAAGTTCATCCTGCATGAGAATCTCTCGCATATAGGCAAGCCCAGCTTCGATCGACGCCAGGGACAACAAGATTCCGAAGGTTGTCCACATCATTCGGATTCTGAGCTTGTCCGGTAGAGCGCCGATGACCGGGAACAAACGCGTGATCCGCAACGACTCCATCAAGAATAGCCCCATGGATATTTCGACTAAGATAATCACGAGCGCGGCAATATCGGCCGTCTTGAAGCCGCCGATGAAGTTCGTACCGCCCACCATCTCCGCCATCGGCCTGGCGATGAGGGAGAAATTAATCGCAGCGCCACCCACGGCCACGCTGAGTACGAAAGCGGATACGAAGAACTGCACCAGAGAAGAAGAGGAAATTACCTGGAGTGCACGGTCGGTACCGCGCACTATTTCCTCATACTCCTGCATGTGCCGATCGATAGGCTGACATCGCTTGAGTAGACTCTCTACGTTCTTGTTGACGTGATTGAGATTCTGCTGAATTCGCCGCCAATTCGGCACCATGCGACGCAACAACGCGTGTCGTTTCCCACTGGCAGCGCGATACTCTTCCATCGCCTGCTCATGAGCCTTCACCAACGATTTGTGAATATCACTCAGAATGGTTCCCACCATTTTGTCGCTACGAGCGTCTATTTTGGCCACTGCATCCACCGCCTTGACCCAACCTGGGGGATCCGGCGGCACATCCACCGTCTTTTGATAATCTTCTTCTATGCGGACAATGGCTTCGCTGAGATTCCGCTGAAACCGGGGGTAGGCCCCCAGATCTTTTTCGACACTGTCGGAGATGCGATCGAACTCCCGTTCAATGATGCGCTCTTTCGCTTCCCGTCCAGCCGCCAGGAGCACCTCCCGATTGCGTGCCGCGAGGCGCCGCTCTGCATTCGCAAGAGCATGCGCCCCCAGGCGAAAGGCGTCGTGGAGCGTCCGGCTGAGCGTTAAGATCACATTGTGTCCCGAGCTTCGCGCGAGATAGAGCAATGTCACCAAAAACACTAGCAATATACCGACCGAAAGCGCCGGATAGGGGGTGATCCCAAGCAGATCGGCAAAAGCCATTATCACATCCTCATTTACACGTAACGATCCCACCGCTTAGGAGTAGGCTGTTGACGGAGAGGTTTGGCTTAGAGGCAAGAGCCGTATGGCTAACGCGACTGGCAACCCCGCTGTCTTGGACTCTTCCGTAGACCGGTGGCTTTGCGACCCCTCCTTTCGAAGGGTGTGCCTTTTACAAGTGACAGGATGCGCAGTTTGAGAGAGTGTGTCTAGAGACTTGCGTCTCAATTTCCCACTCCGATTGGCTCAGGGGCCTACCCCGCTCAGCTGCAAACCACAACCGAGTTACCTAAACGGGATACGGGATTATCGCGGCGCCTCCTGATTAATCAACATAATCAATCGTTTAGCATCCAAGATCGTCCTCAGTAGCGAACCAGACTCGCGCCCCAGGTGAACCCGCCGCCAAAAGCTTCCAGGAGCAGTAGGTCACCACGTTTGATACGTCCGTCCCGGACTGCGGTGTCCAGTGCCATCGGCACCGAGGCCGCTGAGGTATTACCATGCTCTGCGATCGTTAAGACCACCCGTTCCATGGGTATCTGCAATCGCTTGGCCGTGGCCTTGATGATACGAAGATTAGCCTGATGGGGAACGAACCAGTCGATCTCGTCTTGCTGAAGATTATTCTCCTCAATCACCTGATCGACCATACGCTCTAGAGTCCGAACGGCCACCTTGAAGACTTCGTTGCCCTTCATTCGAATGAGAGAGGTGTCCGGCGACGATGACTTCTTAGAAACGCCGGTGTCGGCGTACAACAGTTCCTTATATTTCCCGTCCGCGCCCAGGCTGGAATAGATCACTCCAGGTTCCTCGGCTGCTTCAATAACGACCGCACCCGCACCATCACCGAACAGCACGCACGTCTCCCGATCTGTCCAGTCCACGATGCGCGACATGGTCTCGGCACCGACTACCAGCGCGCGCTTGATACTGCCGGTGCGCACGAACTGATCTGCAATCGTGAGGACGTACATAAACCCGCTACAAGCTGCCTCTACACTGAATGCAGGCCCGCCACCGATACCCAGGCGTCTCTGTAACAGACAGGCGACATTCGGAAATACAAGATCAGGCGTGCAAGTGCCCACGACGATCATGTCGATCTCCTGTGGGCCCACGCCTGCCATATCCATAGCAGCAAGCGAAGCATGATAGGCCAAATCACTGGTCGTCTCGTCATCCGCAGCAACGTGGCGTTGCTCGATCCCGGTACGAGTCCGAATCCACTCAGCCGTCGTGTCCACGATCGTCTCGAGATCGAGGTTGGTCAGAACTCGCTCGGGGAGGTATTTACCTGTTCCGATTATGCGCGAATACATTCTGCAGACTGATCCTCGATCAGCCTCCCAATTTGTACCGGCACCCCCTTTCGCGCCTCGATAATCGCCGTATGAACAGCTGTCTCAAAAGCAAATTTGTCGGCACCACCATGGCTCTTTATCACGACGCCGTTGAGTCCTACGAGACTCGCCCCATTGTAACGACGAGCGTCCAGCCGGTCGCGAAGTGCATTGAGAGCGGGACTCGCTGCCAGGCCTTGAACCTTACGCAGCAGATTCTTACGGAACTCCTCATGGAGATAGGACGAGATCAGGCTCGCCACACCTTCCATCGTCTTGAGCGCGACATTTCCAACGAAACCATCGCTTACAATCACGTTCGCTTTGCCGCTAAATATATCGTTGCCCTCCACAAAACCGATGTAGTTTAGACTACTTCGAGTCAGCAGTTCCCCGGCTTCGCGGACGACTTCGTTACCCTTGAGTTCCTCTTCACCGATGTTCAACAGGCCAATGCTAGCCCGCTCAATATCGAGAATGCCCTCAGCAACCACCGAACCCATGAGTGCGAATTGCAGTAGGTGCTGCGCGCTGCACCCTAGATTGGCACCGAGATCTAACATGAAGGACGGGCCGTTTAATCCGGGCACGGCCGAAATGATCGCCGGCCGATCGATGCCCGGTAACCTTTTTAAAATGTACCGGGCAGTCGCCGTCAGCGCACCGGTATTACCCGCGCTCACACAAGCATCAGCCATTCCATCCTTTACCTCCTGTATCGAAAGATGCAGCGAGGAATTCTTTTTTCGGCGAACCGCTTCAGCAGGGCGTTCATGCATCCCTACGACTTCTGTGGCAAGGACGTAACGGAGCCGGCCGTCGTATCGCCCACCGGCAGCTCGCCGAGCGTCCTCTAGAGTCTCAGGCAACCCGACCAGCGACAGATTGACCGAATCGTCGCGTTCCAAAACGGCGAACGCGGCGGGCACAACGACATCGGGGCCGAAGTCACCGCCCATGGCATCAAGCGCAATTGCGACCTTGCGAGTCATCGGAGTAGCTTTGGGAAAAGAATAGAGTCTAGATCAGTGGTAGAGGAGCAGGCTCCTAATCGTCCTGCTCGTCAACTGGGACCGGAATTTCCAATACTTTGCGACCGCGGTAGAATCCTTCTGCCGTGACATGATGGCGCCGATGTGTCTCCCCGGTATCTGAATCCATAGAGAGTGTCGGGCCAGTTAGCCTGTCGTGCGCGCGGCGCATATCTCGTCTGGACGAAGTTTTTCGCCCTTTCTGAACAGCCATTCTTCTTGTCTCCTCAGTTATTTCTGAGAGGCGGACCGGCAATCCCAGAATGCTCCTCAGGCGCCAGCGCCTGAACAACGTGAGCCATACTTCCACACTCGTCAATTTTCGTGTGCCGTGGAATAATGGGCAACGACAGAATAAGTTCATCCTCTAGTAATGCAGCAGGATTCAGTTTTCCGTCCTTCAAAACCACAGCTTCGTTCTGTTTCTCGATTTCGCCATCCATCGACCCTGGCTCCAGCAACGTCAGCGACACCTGCTCGGAGACCTCTTGCACCAACGGCTCCAAGCAACGCTGACAAATCAACTCTACGGCCGTCGTAAAAGTCAGTTCCACGGTAACGGCACTATGCGCATGTCGATGAAACTTTAGACTTGTCTGGATACTCCCCCGATCCGAGTGCAGAATCTCCCGAAGCCGCGTGAGCTGCCGCAGCTCGATCTCGCCACTCAACACAGCCTCGCGATCAGCAAGGACATCCAGATCATACAAACTGTACCAAGCGTACAACGAGCCAGGCATAATCGATCTATGATAGGTATAAGGGTTTCCGCTGTCAAAACCGAGGGTTACGGAGTCGTGCCCCACCACTTACAATGCCCCGACTGATCCTCGCATCGACTTCGCCCCACCGACGCCGATTGTTGGAACGGTTAGGTGTACCTTTCGAGGTGCATCTCACCAATACGGACGAGAGCGCCTTACCCGGTGAGGATGCCCCCACCCTCGCGGCGCGGCTCGCGACTGCCAAGGCGCAAAACGTCAGGGCTTCGAACCGTACCACCGATAAGATCATACTCGGGGCTGATCAAGTCGCGGCCCTGAATGGCGGGTTGCTTAGAAAACCTGGTGACCATCGCACCGCTCTGCGTCAACTCAGCGCATGCCAGGGCGAGACGGTCGTGTTCAGCACGGCAACAACCGTCATCGATTGCGATTCCGGCAGGCAGTGGTGCGGTCTGGATACCACGGAGGTCGAATTCCTGAAACTCCCGCAAGCGCACTTGAAGCGGTATCTTGAAATTGAGCAGCCCTATGATTGCGCAGGCGGATTCAAAGCAGAAGGACTGGGGATCTCGCTCTTTCGGACCATTCGCTCCGAAGACCCGACGGCGCTCCTGGGGCTGCCCCTGATTTGGCTAACTCAGGTCCTTCGGGATCTCGAGCTTGATCCGCTGGATTCAAGCCGACGCTGAACCTCTCTGAGGTCCGCCGGCAACGGCGAGCTGATCATGAACTCTTCCTCGCTGTCCGGCCAGACGAAATCGACGGCGTGAGCGTGCAGGAAAATCCGGCGAAGACCGAGCTGCTTTAACTGAGCATTGAATTCAGCGTCGCCATAACGCTCATCGCCGGCTACGGGGTGGCCCATGTAGACCGCATGCGCCCGGATTTGATGGGTTCTACCTGTCTCAATAGAGACCTCCATCAGAGTTGCTCGGGAGCTATAACTCTCCACGACGCGGAATCGACTTAGCGCCGACTTCCCCGACTCATGCACGCTGACGTAGCTCTCGCCGTTCCGATGCCGCTGAGTCAGGAGCGGTGCATCGACATTCACCCGACCATGTTGCCAGGACCCCTTCAGCAAGGTCAGATAACGCTTCTGCATCCCACCATCCCGAAGCAAACGATGTAGTCTTCGCAACGCGCTCCGCCGCTTGGCGACCAACAGGCAGCCCGAAGTTCCGCGATCCAGGCGGTGAACTAGTTCTAGAGTCCGAAGACCTGGCCTCAGGCTGCGAAGCGCTTCTATACAGCCGAAATCGATACCCGTACCAGCGTGAACTGCCATGCCGGGTGGCTTATCTAGCACCAGCAATCTGGAGTCTTCGGCCAGAATTCGATCCTCGAGCCATCGGAGTCCGCCTTCCGGGATTTTAGCTCTGGCCGCAGCTCGCCGCGAGACCGGCGGTACTCGGACACGGTCACCGAGCTTAAGTCGGTAACCCGCACGTACTCGGCCGCTGTTGACTCGAACCTGACCAGAACGGATCAACTGGTACACGTGACTTCGTGGCACCCCTTTCAACTGGCCCAACAGAAAATTATCCAAGCGCTGTCCGACGAGCTCTTGATCGATGTTCTGATAGTAGGTTGACCCGGTTGCGGATACGCGTGATGGAGTCGACATTTCTTAATACACCAAATGGAGCCCTTAGATGGCTATGCTATAGTACGTGAGTGGGTTCTTGAGTGCCGAAAGGCCGGTTTCAGGCCCGCAGACAACGGGGCGGCTACTAGACCATCAGGCCGTCAATGCAGGTTTACTTAGACTCGGCGGATCCGCAGTTCGGACGACCGCGATCAGGACCAGGTGATAGCTCATCTGTCGCTAAATCCCCTGAGACACAGCATGATTTGGCATTGGAAGATTCAGCAATTGGTACTCTGGGAAACTTTATGATACAGCCAGAAAATAACCAGCTTCTCTGCTGTGCTGTCTCGCAGATCGCGTTGGTCGGTCCCGAACCCGGGCTCGTCGCCAATGGATTAAAAAATTATGAAACGAATGCTAATCAATGCAACTCAGCAAGAGGAGTTGCGCGTGGCCATCGTCGATGGCCAGAGGCTCTACGATCTTGATATCGAGGTTCCTTCTCGAGAACAGAAAAAGGCAAATATTTATAAAGCGCGCATTACCCGAATAGAGCCCAGCCTCGAAGCCGCGTTTGTAGATTATGGCGGCACGCGCCACGGCTTTCTTCCCCTGAAGGAAATTTCCAGCGAATACTTCGTTCGCGAACCGGCGGAAGGCGGGCGGATTCAGATCAAAGATGTCCTGAAAGAGGGACAAGAGATCGTCGTCCAAGTGGAAAAAGATGAGCGCGGCAACAAGGGCGCCGCGTTAACGACTTTTGTAAGCCTGGCGGGTCGATTTCTCGTCCTGATGCCCAACAATCCTCGGGCGGGTGGAGTCTCGAGGCGCATAACCGGCGAAGATCGCGATATTGTCCGTCAGTCGCTAGACGAACTCGATCCACCCGAAGGGATGGGCTGCATCGTTCGCACTGCCGGAGTGGGACGCAGTCTCGAAGAACTACGCTGGGACATCGACTATCTTCTCAGCATCTGGGAAGCCATCAAAGAGGCTGTCGTCACGCGCCCTGCTCCGTTCCTGATCTACCAGGAAGGCAATGCGATCGTTCGCGCCGTGCGTGATCACTTCTCAAACGAGATCGGCGAGGTCTTGATCGACGGTGAGGACATCTACGCCGAGGCCTACGAGTTTATGGAGCGGGTGATGCCGCATAATCTTCGTAAGCTCAAACGCTACGATGACGCAGTTCCGCTGTTCACGAAATTTCAGATCGAAAGCCAGATCGAGACCGCATTCGCTCACTCAGTCTCATTGCCGTCCGGTGGGAGCATCGTCATCGATCATACGGAAGCACTCACCGCTATCGATATTAATTCGGCAAGAGCAACCAAAGGCGACGACATTGAAGAAACTGCGCTCAATACGAATCTTGAAGCGGCCGAAGAGATCGCACGACAGCTGCGAATACGAGATCTGGGCGGCTTGATCGTCATCGACTTTATCGACATGGGGCCAAACCGTAATCAGAGGGATGTGGAAAACAAATTGCGAGAAGCAGTGCGGCAGGATCGGGCACGTATTCAGCTTGGACGTATCTCCCGATTCGGTTTACTGGAAATGTCTCGGCAGCGCGTACGCCCATCGCTGGGTGACGCGACCCAATCGGTCTGTCCACGCTGTAACGGCGTCGGCAACGTTCGCAGCGTTGAGTCTCTCGCACTGGCAATTCTCCGCTTAGTCGGCGAGGAAGCGCGAAAAGAGCGGACCTCAAAGGTCATCGTTCAGCTACCGGTCGACGTCAGCAATTACATTCTCAACGAGAAGCGCGGTTGGGCTCAGTTGATCCAAGACGAGAACGACGTCACTGTCGTCCTGATCGGAAACCCCGACCTGGAGACGCCAAACTACTCCGTGAAGCGTGTTCGTGACGACGAATCAGACCTTCCTGAGAACAGAGCTACCAGCTACAAGCTGGTAGAGCCGAAGAAAGATGCAGGCGGCGCGTTCCAAGCCGAGCGCAAGCGGACCACTTCAGAGCAGCCCGCCGTGACGGGCATTGTTCCGCAAACGCCAGCACCGAAACCGATAGAGCGGAAACCTAAGCAGCGACGCTCGAAAGGGTCGCGTTGGTGGCAACGCCTCTTGAGCTGGCTGTCGCCGACGCCAAAAAAAGTGAACGCGCCCACCGAACGACGCTCGCGACGCGGTCGCGGCAGACACGACGCTCGTGGTACGAGTCGTCGGTCTCAGAGTGAACGCGGCCAGCGAGATCGTGGCACGAGCCGGGGACAGAAGCGCTCTCCTGGTGGCGGCGATGGTTCACGCGGCTCGAAGCAGAGCCGGGAACGAAGCTCCGACGGCAGTAGCAGCGGTGGGGAATCGCGCAGCCGTCGCTCGCGGCGGCGGCGAGGTTCGGGATCGGGAGGAGCGCGCAACCAACCCAAGGGTGATCGTGACAGTGACACTCGGCAAAAGGCCGGGGGGACGAATGAGCAAAATCGTAAGAACCAGGCTCGCGGGAACCAACCTAAATCAGCGCCGGAAGCTGCTACCGAGACTTCGCAAACGACCGCCCCCGCGGACAGGCCTGAGTCTTCCGAACACGCGCCGGTCGTGACACCCAAAGGGACGCCGGCAGACGAGTCGCGGCGTGAAGCCCCGGTAATTCCGGTACCTGCGGACGCTGCATCGACGCCTGCGTCGGCACCGCCAGTGTCGGTTGTGCCGGAACAGACTGCTCGGCCTGAGCCAGAAGAGCAGGTGCGCGCTGCCGCAGTCATCAAGTCACAGGATCGACCTCCGGCAGTGGAC
>Ga0209980_10001711_pt1 | contig 12050 bp, 13 predicted proteins | sample CR02metaG_FD_183611 | JGI IMG/M metagenome (GOLD analysis project Ga0209980, IMG submission 183611) | Deep subsurface microbial communities from Mariana Trench to uncover new lineages of life (NeLLi) - CR02 metaG (SPAdes) (version 2) | ecosystem: Environmental > Aquatic > Marine > Ocean trench... | reverse complement strand
AACCCAGTTGTCGTTACCCACATAAGGCAGCATAGAAACCGTAAAATCTAGGCGATCATTGAATGCTGGCTTGTCTTTGATTCCGTTGCAGTAAACAAACCAACCCTGGTTTGCTACGTTTAGTCCATTCTTCCTTAAAAGCCATTGGTAAAATTCCATTTGTCGTTTGTATCCAATTTGCCAGTTTGCATCCAGAGAAACAGCATCTGATTTAGATGTAGATTTGTAATCAACCACGATTATTTCTTGAGTTAATAGGTCAATCCAGAGGTCATCTATTGCGCCAAAAGCCTCAAATCCTGTTTCTTCATGCGCAAAAGAAACACCCTTGAAATTATTGCGCCAAATATCGAGTTGTGGATGGTTATACGGAACAGCGTTTAACCCAGATTTTTTTATATAGGGGTGGGGTTGTTGTACTTTTCGATATTGGTCGAACTCCGCCTTCAGCAGTGCATCAACCGCACTATTGAGACTAAAGGGAAAGCCAGGAGGGCGTTTTATCCCGAGGCGAACATCCAAATAAAAGCAGCGCGGACAGGTCATAAATAGATCTATCTTGGTGCGGCTAATCCGGTAGTAATCCTTCAACCCTGGTACGTAGAGTCTTCGTTTAGCCATGGGTAGAAGATTGTATTAGGATCATCATAGGAATAAAGTTAACGGGATAATGCTTATTCGTCCTTTAATGAGGAGATGGATGGGAGAGAGGTGGCTGGATCATCCAAAGCCGAATCGGTTAGGGTCTGCGAAAGTGGCTTAGCAGGTTTTACGCCAAGTTGTTTTAGCATCTCTGCCTGGCGAATAACGTTACCTTTACCTTTCGTAAATTTGCTGTAGGCCTCATCATAAGCAATTTGTGCTTGCTGCAAGCGCTTTCCTAGCATATTAAGGTCATCTACAAAGCCAGCTAGTTTGTTGTAGAGTTCTGCTCCACGACTAGCAATTTCTTGAGCATTACGGTTTTGTTGCTCCTGTTTCCAGAGATGCGCAACAGTACGAACTACAAATAGCAAGGTGCTAGGGCTAACAAGTAGGATATTTTTCTTCCATGAGTTCAGCCATAAATTATTGTCATGCGATATGGCAAGCATAAAGGCTGGCTCAACTGGTATGAACATCAAAACAAAATCAAAAGATTGTAGTCCATAAAGTTGTTGGTAATTTTTCTCGGAAAGTTCCCTTATATGAGAACGAACTGACTCTAGATGACGTTTTATGGTGCTATTACGTTCAAGTTCCGTCTCAGCATTAGTATGCTCTTCGTATGCTGTAAGCGACACCTTGGCATCGACGATCAGATGACGATCTTCCGGTAGATGGATAACTACATCCGGCTGGGCGCGAGTACCGTCCTTACGGTCATGGCTTTCTTGCACGTTGTATTCATGACCTTTACGCAGCCCAGAAGCCTCTAGTACACGTTCCAAGATCAGCTCTCCCCAATTACCCTGCGCCTTGACCTGACCTTTGAGAGCTCGAGTGAGATTGTGAGCATCCTCAGACAGTTGATTGTTAAGCGTCATTAGTTGCTTTACTTGTTCGGACAACGCTGAGCGATCTTTGCCTTCCTGAATATAAACCTCTTGTATTTTTCCTTGAAATTCAGTGATTTTTACCTTGAGTGGTTCCAATAGCTGGTCAAGATTAATCTTGTTTTGGTCGGTAAATTTTCTAGACTTATCATCCAAAATTTCGTTAGCTAATGTTTTGAAGCGATTGGAAAGTTGTTCCTCGGCATTTTTCTGAAATTCCAGTTTTTCCTCTGTCTGGGAGCGCTCTAAATCTAAAGTTGTAGTCAGTTTAACAATTTCTGTGCTCAATTCTTGTTTTTCAATAGTTAGTTGGTTACGCAGAACAACAAGAGCATCATGTTCAGATGTCAGCCTTTTTACGTTTTGTTGAGATGCGGTTAGTTGCTCGGTGAGACGAATCGTAAGGGGACGTAGGATCAACCAAACAATCCCCGTACCAACAAATAGCCCAACGACAAGTGCAACAAAAAGATAGATTGGTTGTTCCATGGATATTAAAATCAGTTAGGGCATCTTCATTCTTTGAGTAACAAGGAATACTTGGCATATTGACACATGGAAGCCGAGTGTTCAACGTAGTGACAAACAGTGCCAGGATGGAAGCATTGATGTCCTTGATTGCAGGGATCTAGCGCCTAGTAGTATATAGTCTATACGTATTTTTATCGTAGTTTATAATGCGATAGATTTGAAGGTTTTTTGTCATGATTAGCACAACTGTTTTAATGGTTTTTATTAGCAGGAATTACATCAGAAAGATTGGTACTCCTGCTTTTATCTTAAGTGAGTGCCGCATAAATCCAGGATGACTATTAAGATGCTTTCCATTTGAATTCAGCATTAAAAGCATATTACCAAAACAGCAAATGAATACCCGTATCTCTACTATAGTTCAACCATATATATGGTAGAACAACCATCACGTAAATGTTGGCTGATATTTTTTCCAATCCTACTCATATCATTACTTTCCCCATTTGCTTCAGTCGCAGCTGACAAGATTCACTCTCTAAGTATTGATAAAACAAATGTATCCTGGAAACACTTATCGTTTAAAGGAAAAAAACTTTTCGTCAAACTTGCGGTTGAAATTGGATTAATATCCCCAACGAAAGCTGAACTTGATGCTGCTTTTATTTCTTCTCCTCAAGGGACTCCCATAGGTGCAACAGGATCAGGGACATTCATTATTAACACTAATACTTCTGTTAAATCGGTATTTTTACCTAATGTAAAATTGCAAAATGTTGCTTGGATTGACCCTGCCACATTATCTGCAATGCAGTACGTACGTCTGCGAACTGGTTTAAAAGATGCTAAAAAAACATACCGCTTTACAGATAAAGGTGTTTTTAAGTATACTAGGCAATCGATTGATAAAAAAGAAGCTTTACAAATTCCAGAAAAATGGTCAGCTGTTAAAGAGAGGTTTTATCCATATGTTCCAGATAAAATTGGCTGCTTAGACATAACTGTACCCATGGCTGTTATCTATTTTATTTCAGCATCAAAAATTTCAGATTTCGAGAAAACCGTGACTATATGTGTGTTTAACAAAAAGGAAGTTATCTATCTTGATATTCGGAAAGAATCTATGGAATCTATTCGGTTAAACTATACCAAGAAAAAGGGAGATCAAGAGACTCAAAGAAACACATCAATTTCTACACATGTACTTTCTCTCAAGGCGCGTTCAACAACTACAAATAGACTCATGGACGATTTTACATTTGTTGGATTACAGGGCGATATTAAAATATATATTGACCCCGAAACCCGAATTCCGGTGCAATTAAAAGGAGGTTATAAAGGGCTTGGCGAAGTAAAGTTGAAACTTCAGGAAGTAGTTTATCAATAGTTGATGATTGGTCACGGTTAAGTTAGCTTCCTTGTTTTTATCAATCGTTAATATTTTATTGTGGGTATATTATAAAGATATAAAAGCCGCATGAAGAATGATGACAGGTTCTCAAATCATATCTGAATACCTCAAACCTACCATTAACAACCTCGGATGGTATTCAGCAGGTGATTACTATAATCTTGACTATGGCACTCACAGTGGTGCAGTTAATCCGAATGGAATAGTCTCCAAACATTGGTTAGTCGGTTCTTACGGCTCTAATTTGGGTAGTTTTTTCAGCAACGATGCCAATCCAAGTAGTGAGCCCAATTATTTCAAACTTCAGGGTGTAACCGTTTCAACAGCAGGCAAAATAAATAGGGCCACGAAGTTTGCTAGGAACAGGCTCTTTGGATGGGGCCGGGCTGATCGGTAACATCTAGATTCCTCATTTATTAATGCGAGTAAGGTGAGCTGAATAAGCTCTTCTTGTTTGATGTGTTTCTGGGATTCTAATTAATGAATTTATAGGAATAGTTGCTTTAAAGAGTTTTATGGCACAGTCGCAAATTATCGTATTATCTCCCCTGATTGATGAGCTATATTGACAAGCTTAGTTGACAATCAAAGAACCCTCCGATAGTCTTCCGTTATGGTTTAATTTTTGTTAAATTTGTCAGATATCAGTATTATTTCTGGCAACAATATCAGGAACTAACAACTTAGGCATACCGCACAGAATATTTTGACAGGCTATGTTATTTTAGTTATTAATACGTTGGTTAGATAGGAGAAAATTATGCAACTCAAAGGATCTAAGACGGAAGTAAACTTGAAAGACGCCTTTGCAGGTGAGTCCCAGGCTAATCGTCGCTATCTCTATTTTGCAGCCAAAGCAGATGTAGAAGGACAAAACGATGTGGCAGCAGTGTTTCGTTCTACAGCTGAAGGCGAAACTGGCCATGCTCATGGTCATCTTGAATATCTAGAAGTTTGTGGCGATCCAGCTACTGGGTTACCTTTCGGTGCTTCTCGTGACAACCTAAAAGCGGCTATCGCTGGTGAAACCCATGAATATACTGACATGTATCCAGGCATGGCCAAGTCTGCACGTACTGAAGGTTTTGATGAAATTGCCGATTGGTTTGAAACTTTAGCCAAAGCCGAACGTTCGCATGCTAACCGTTTCCAGAAAGCTTTAGATGTATTTTCTGATTGAATAGGGTCATATAGTGGATTAACTGAATAGAGCTTTCTAAGCTTAACTCGGTTGGTCCACTCTGACTGTGTAATTTCTGGCTGTTTATTTCTTATTCCCATGACCACCTATGAAGGCAGTTTGGAGGCGCCCAAGCGTCACCCGATAGACTGGAAAAATCCTGATTTTTATAACGAAGCAAAGCTATTCAGCGAGCTGGATCGTGTTTTTGATATCTGTCATGGTTGCCGTCGTTGCGTTAACCTATGTACAGCGTTTCCTACCTTGTTTGATCTCATTGATGAGGGAACATCCGGCGAACTGGATGGAGTGAAAAAGGAAAAACTCTGGGAAGTGGTGGATCGTTGTTATCTTTGCGACATGTGCTTTATGACTAAGTGCCCATACGTACCACCACATCCATGGAACGTAGATTTTCCACATTTAATGTTGCGTGCCAAAGCAGTCAAATACAAGAAAGGGAAAACTAATATTCGTGACAAGTTATTATCCAGTACGGATCTTATGGGTAAGCTTGCTAGTATCCCGGTGGTAGTAAAGGCTCTAAATTCCGCAATTAATACACCTGCAACTCGAAAGTTGATGGATAGCACGTTAGGCATTCATGCCGAGCGGGAACTACCTGAATATGCCATTAATAAGTTTCGTCCAAATGCTAAGACTGATGAATCATTCATTGTAAAAAATGGTAATAGTACGTCTGGTAGAGTTGCAATTTATTCTACTTGTTATGTGAATAACAATGAGCCTGATATTGGACACGATCTCTTAAAAATACTTAAATACAATGAGATTCCGACATGCCTGATAGAGCAAGAGACTTGTTGTGGTATGCCAAAATTAGAATTGGGCGATTTAGAGGCGGTGGAAAAACTAAAAAATGGGAATATTCTTCATCTTGCGAAACTAGCGAAAGAAGGTTATGCCATACTCACGTCGCTACCTTCTTGTACACTCATGTATAAGAAGGAGTTACCACTCATGTTTCCAGATGATGAAGATGTAAAAGTGGTAGCAAAGGCAATGTTTGATCCGTTTGAATATCTGATACTGCGCAATCGTGACGGATTACTAAAGACCGATTTTAAACAACCTTTGGGTAATGTGTCCTACCATATTCCCTGTCACTTACGGGTACAGAACATTGGACCGAAGACCAAGAACATGTTGCAAATGATTCCAGGAACCACGGTTAGCGTAGTGGAACGTTGTTCTGGCCATGATGGAACCTGGGGTGTTAAAAGTGAATACTTCTCTGATTCTATGAAAATTGGTAAGCCAGTATTCAAACAAATGGCTGCACCCAATCCCGATTACATAAGTTCTGATTGCGCCATCGCTGGACGCCAGATTTATCAGGGCATAGGTAAGAGTAAGGCGCAGAAACTGCATCCGTTAACGCTGATTCGAATTGCTTACGGATTAGACTAAAAAATAGAGCTAAACAATTAGACACGATGTACTCTGCCAACATCATACCTGTAAAGATCATGCCTCAAATTACTCGCGACAGTATTATGACTTTAGAAGCTTATGCTAAAGCGCGTCAAGAATTTCGTACTCAGGTGATGGCACATAAGAAAAATCGAAAAGTTTATCTAGGTGAAAATATTACGCTCTTATTTGAAGATGAATTGACGGTACGTTATCAAATCCAAGAGATGCTGCGAGTGGAAAAGATTTTCGAAGAAAAGGGCATACTTGACGAAATGAGCGTATATAACTCACTTATTCCCGATGGCAGAAACTGGAAAGCAACTATGCTGATTGAGTATCCAGATCCTGTAGAACGTGCTAAAAGACTAACAAAACTGATCGGCATTGAAGACAATGTATGGGTCAAAGTGCAGGGGCATAACCCAGTTTATGCTATTGCCGATGAAGATTTAGAACGAGAAACAGAGGAAAAGACATCCTCAGTGCATTTTTTGCGGTTTGAACTCACTCAGAATATGATTCAAGGATTGCATGATGGTGCTTCCCTGAGTATGGGTATTGATCACTCTGTTTATCAGGCACTGATTGAACAAGTGGATACAATGGTTTGTAGCTCACTGATTAATGATCTGACCATATGATATGGAACGCGCATCCTTGTCTTACAGCGCACCAGTTAATCACGAGATTAAAGTAAAGATTAATGGTATGGATACCAGACCCACTGTTCTTTAGTTCTTTGATTATAAAGCTTATCCAATTTTACCTTAAATAAATCAAACAAAATTAATTGGGCTATCTTTAATGTCATGGACAATTTAAATTCTATTGGCTACACCGATCAGGGACTATTTCTGTTTAGTTCTGCTTTCTGTATTATAGCAGAACTAAATTATTTCTATGGATGAGCTCAGGCTCATCCACATAACCCAGAATACTCTCAATTTCACTGCTAGGACAGCGCGATATTTTTTGGGTTTCTATGGCACTATAATTAATGAGCCCACGAGCGATTACTCTACCTTCTAGATCAATGCAATTTACCACTTCTCCACGCTCGAAATTACCAGTTGTATTTATTACACCTATCGGTAGCAGACTTTTTCCTTCCACTGCGAGAGCCTTTACAGCTCCTGCATCCAATGTTATTTTCCCTTGCATTTGCAAGTGATCTGCAAGCCATTGTTTGCGAGCCGCCAGCTTCATGGTTTTCGTCAATAGTTGAGTACCGATAGCTTCACCCTGCGCAAGCCGAACCAGTACATTCGCTTCATGTCCTGATGCTATTATTGTGTGGGCACCACTTCGCGCAGCACGTTTTGCTGCGATTATTTTTGTCAGCATACCTCCACGTCCGATGGTACTCCCAACACCGCCCGCCATTACCTCAATTGCAGGATCTTCAACCATGGCTTCGTTCAGCAATCTAGCTTGCGCATCTTTTCGTGGATCAGCTGTAAATAGTCCGGCTTGATCGGTGAGAATCACAAGTACATCAGCTTCAATCAGGTTTGTTACTAGTGCAGCTAATGTGTCGTTATCACCAAAACGAATTTCGTCAGTTGCTACTGAGTCATTTTCATTGATAATTGGAACTACGTTCATGCTTAGTAATGTGGTAAGGGTCGAGTGGGCGTTGAGGTAGCGTTTGCGGTTTGACAAGTCTTCGTGGGTGATCAGTAATTGCGCAGTTTGCAGATTATGGTCTCGAAAGCAGGATTCATAAGCCTGTATTAGTCCCATTTGCCCAACTGCGGCAGCAGCCTGCAATTTATGTAGTGCATGAGGGTGTTTTTTCCAGCTCAAACGCTGCATACCTTCGGCTATAGCGCCAGAAGAAACAAGCACGACTTCTTTTTTCTCTTGCTTAAGTTTTGCAATCTGCTCAGCGAGGCAAGTGAGCGTAACATGGTCGAGCCCCTGTCCCTGATTAGTGACGAGGCTGCTACCAACTTTTATAACGATGCGCCTAGCTTGTTTTAAAATCGATTGCATATTTAAATTCTGAATTTAAGAAATTACTGCTTCACTTTTTTGTTCTAGATGTTCCATGATGGCGTAAGTCAATTCTCTGCATCCTTTACCAGAAAGTGCTGAAATGATAAAGCTTTTGCCCTTCCAGCCCAAGCTATGAATGAATTTCACACAAACTTTCTTACCTTCCTCTTTAGTCAACATGTCAACTTTATTGAGTATTAACCAGCGTGGTTTTTGATAGAGCAATTTGTCATATTTCTTGAGTTCCATCATAATGGCATGGGCATCACGAACTGTGTCAGTGCAGTCGTCTAATGGTGCTACGTCAACTAAGTGTAGCAATAAACGTGTACGCATCAGATGCTTCAGAAACTGGTGGCCTAAACCTGCACCTTCTGCTGCATTTTCTATCAGGCCAGGGATATCTGCCATGACGAAGCTGCGGTTGTGATCTATCCGTACCATACCAAGATTAGGGTAAAGTGTGGTGAAGGGGTAATCCGCTACTTTTGGACGAGCAGAGGATATAGCACGAATCAAGGTAGACTTGCCAGAGTTAGGCATTCCTAGAAGGCCCACGTCTGCCAGTACCTTGAGTTCTAGCTTAAAATCAAGCTCTTGTCCCGCTTCCCCGTGGGTGAATTGATATGGTGTACGGTTTGTACTGGACTTGAAATGTAGATTGCCGAGTCCGCCTGTACCACCTTTAGCTAGTAAAGCTTTCTGTTGATGGTGCTTTAAATCAGCGATAATCTCTCCAGTGTTTATATCGCTGATAATTGTTCCAATTGGCATGCGCAACAAGATATTTTCCGATCCTTTGCCATTTCGGTCAGAGCCGCGCCCGTTCTCGCCTTTTTTGGCGCGATGTATGCGAGCAAAACGGTAATCCACAAGTGTGTTGATATTGCGGTCTGCGATAGCAAATATACTGCCACCATTTCCACCATCTCCACCATCTGGCCCACCCTTTGGAATAAATCTTTCTCGACGAAAACTAGCAACGCCATCTCCGCCTTTTCCCGAGATCGCCTGAATTTTTGCTTCATCTATAAATTTCATAAGATAAGAAGTTCCCTTGATTTAGTTGCGACCAATAAAAAAGCCCTACCATAGCGGCCAGGGCTTTTTTTGCAAGAACTAACTAAATCTAAACCGGAGTTATACTTACTGTTTTTCGTTGTTTTGACCCCTTTATACTGAAGTTTACTTTTCCGTTAATTTTAGCAAATAAGGTGTGATCCCTGCCCATGCCAACATTATCACCAGGATGAACTCGCGTGCCACGTTGGCGAATGATGATGCTACCTGCTGGGATCAATTCTCCACCAAATCTTTTAACACCCAGACGTTTGGAATTAGAATCACGACCGTTCCTTGTGCTGCCCCCCGCTTTTTTATGTGCCATGGTAAATTTTTCCTTTATGCAGAAATTCCGTAATCTGGATTTCAGTATAGTTCTGTCGGTGTCCTTGATGTTTCTGGTAGTTCTTACGTCGACGCATTTTGAAAATACGAATTTTGTCGTGTCGACCTTGTCCCAGTACGGTTGCTTTGACTGTAGCACCATCTACAAGAGGTTGCCCCACTGAAATATTGTTACCATCAGCTATCATCAAAACTTGATCTATTACGAGTTTACTGCCAATGTCTGCTAGTATCTTTTCTATTCTAATTTTTTCACCGGTTTCAACACGATACTGTTTCCCACCTGTTTTTATGACCGCATACATGCCAGACTCCATGATTTACTTCTATGAATCCGCGAATTATACATAGCTGTACTGATTAGGTCAAAAGCAGGCCGCAAATAAATTTGCATGAAAAATATCTGAACATCCAAGACTATCAAACTTGACGCGTTGATTATGACGTTTTTAACATACCAGTTTTTCTTGCAGGTCACTTATTGTCAATTGAACACATAAGGAACCTTATCGGCCTGGATATGGATGCCACGGATAAGCTTATCCGGACGAAGCTCCACTCCGACGTGGTGCTCGTTCGCCAAGTGGGCGAATACATTATTAATAGTGGTGGCAAACGTTTGCGGCCTGCATTAGTGATTCTTTCAGCTGGTGCATTTGGTTATACTGGTAAATATCATCACAATCTTGCGGCAATTGTAGAATTTATTCACACTGCGACATTGTTGCACGACGACGTGGTGGATGCCTCAGAATTGAGGCGTAGCAAAGCCACTGCTAATACTTTGTTTGGTAACGCAGCAAGTGTGCTAGTGGGGGATTTTCTTTACTCCCGCGCCTTCCAGATGATGGTTGAAGTGGAGAATATGCGTATCATGCAGGTATTGGCCGATGCAACTAACACGATTGCTGAGGGTGAAGTATTGCAGTTACTCAACTGTCGCAACCCAGATGTTAATGAGGAAAACTATCTGCAGGTGATTCGTTACAAAACTGCTAAATTGTTTGAAGCGGCAACGCGACTAGGTGCAATTCTTAGCAAGGTGACATCAGTACAGGAAGAATCAATGGCTGCCTATGGCATGCATCTTGGTACAGCGTTTCAGTTAACGGACGATATGTTGGATTACTCTGGAGATTACCATGATACTGGTAAAAATTTGGGTGATGATCTTGCCGAAGGCAAACCCACTTTGCCATTAATTTATGCGATGAAAACTGGCTCAAAAGAGCAGGCTGCAATAGTACGTAACGCTATCGAGCAAGGTGGAGAAGGGAGCCTACAGGCGATCTTACAGGTGATTCAGGAAACTGATGCATTGGGTTATGCCAGAAAACAAGCAGAAGCTGAATCTTGCATGGCATCTGCAGCGATTTCATCACTTCCAAACTCTAATTATAAGGAATGCTTACTACAATTAGCCACCTTCGCAGTAGCGCGAAACTATTAGCGTACCATTTATAAAACGGGTACCCACTAATCACTTTCGGGGTGTAGCTCAGCCTGGTAGAGTACTGCGTTCGGGACGCAGGAGTCGGAGGTTCAAATCCTCTCACCCCGACCAATTATAATACGGCAAAGGAGACATCACGTTGGGTAGACTGCTATTTTTTGCCCTTATTGCTGTGCTCGTTTTCTGGTTAATAACCCGCTATATTCGAAAGGGGGAAAGTCAGGATGAAGCATCTCGCTCTATTGAGGGGGAGGATATGGTTTGTTGCGCTTATTGTGACTTACGTTTGCCGAAAAGCGAAAGTATCGTTATACAAGACAAATCTTTTTGCAGCGAAGAACATCATCGCTTGTACTCACAGTAAGATATTTACCCTTCTAGCTCCATCCATCAGGGCCTTTGCAAGTCGTCACATTTTCAGTAATTTCTCGCCTATCCTTGAGCACAATAGTTTGCCTGATCGTCTTACATTCACGAGTCCCATCTTCTTTTCCTTCTTCTTGCGTAGGTAGTGTTACTGACTTGACGACTTCTGCTTTGCCCTGTACTCCGCTGTTTGGATTAGTAAAGATCTGAAGTTGGCCTGTATCTGCTGCTTTCTGAGTTGCTTTAATTATATTTTGTTTATCAACATCTCCTATGTAATCCTCAATCGCGCCCCTCGCATATAAATCTGAAAAAACTCCGATTATGGAGTCAGGTATTAAGTCTAAAATACTTTCCTCAAATTGTCTTCCTGATTGGCTTCCCGCATCAGAGCTAGCAACATTACCTGTAAAGCTGTCAACGAAGCTTATGGAATGACATGCTGAAAACGATATTATGAATATAATCGACAACGATAATTTTCTCAGTTTTGTTGAGTTAGATATCCTATACATGATTACCCTTCTCAATTTTCTCGTATGTTCTGCATACTGGAATCGGATTCAGATTTATCATGTCATTTGCAACGCGAAAGTTTCTTACTTACAAGATTATTTAGTTTAGAGAATGTACTATAATTATAGATAAACACATACCAATCTTCAAATATTTGTAATGAGCATTAAGTGTCCACTACTTGGTAGGCATAGGAATCTAACGAACACATTGTCCCTCGCTCACTACATTTATATGAAATTTGTCTGCATACTTAAACTTAACCCTAAATAGGCG
>Ga0209980_10001710_pt1 | contig 12053 bp, 12 predicted proteins | sample CR02metaG_FD_183611 | JGI IMG/M metagenome (GOLD analysis project Ga0209980, IMG submission 183611) | Deep subsurface microbial communities from Mariana Trench to uncover new lineages of life (NeLLi) - CR02 metaG (SPAdes) (version 2) | ecosystem: Environmental > Aquatic > Marine > Ocean trench... | reverse complement strand
GGAGGTAGCTGAGGACTCGGGTGTGCGAAGCCTCTACCTCGAGGTTCGGGAATCCAACGGGGTCGCTCGGGAGATGTATGCCCGGCGCGGGTTCCAGGAGATTGGCGTCCGAAAGGGCTATTACGAGGGGCCCCGTGAGGATGCTCGGGTGCTCAAGAAGAGCCTTGAAGGTGCCTGAAATACGGAAACGTTTGTAGTTCAATGGCAAAAAACGCGTTGACCCCCAGGGCCTGATCGGCCTATCTTCGACGTTGAGTGATAGTGCATAAAGTCCCGTCCCATATGGAAAGGGAGCGATCATGGTCCGGTCCGTGACGGCCGTGCTGGTGTTGATAATTTTCCCCGGTTTGATGGCCGGACAGGAGCCCGTACTTCAGGCACCCGCACGCGCGACGCTTGAAGAGGTGGTCCACTTCGATTTCGATGAAGCCGCCATCACCTCCGAAGCCGAGCAGCTGCTGCGTGCGAAGCTGCCGATCCTGCGTGACAGCGCTGCCTTTCTTCTTCTTCTCGAGGGTCACGCCGACGAGCGGGGCTCGATCGAGTACAACCTCGCGCTAGGAGGCCGGCGTGCCGAAAGCGTACGAGAATTCCTCACGGGCCTCGGGATTTCGCCGGATCGGCTCACGACGACCTCGTTCGGAGAAGAGAGACCGTTGGTGAGCCGCAGCGACGCCGAAGCCTGGGCTCAAAACCGCCGAGTCGAATTCGTGATCACAGCCGTTACCGTGGGGACGGTGGCGGCGGTAGAACCGGTCGAGCCGACGCCGGTGGTTGCTGAGCCGGAGCCGGTGGTGGTCGGAGGCGTGGAGGTGGCAACCCCCACGGCCGAAGAGCCGCCACCCCTGGTGAGGACCCGCCCGAACCCCGAGCGGGACCGCAGGTCCAGATTCTACCGGGACCCGCGGGCGGCTTCGATGGTCCGGGCAAGAAATGACCCGGATGAATTATGGGTGTCACGGTCCTCAGTGTGGTCAGCCGAGTGGCTTGGTCCAGCGTCTTTGGAGGCGGTCGAATTCGACGGCCGTATCGAATCCTTCGTGACCGAAGGCGAAATCCGAACGGCTTTTCCGTATACATGGGTGCGACTGGACCTGGAGCCCGGCTTCAGGGTGAGGCTGGGGGACGCTCTACAGATTTACCGCCCGGCTCGCGTAAACCCGGAGTTGGGTGTTGTGCTCCGGCCGGTCGGTGTGATGTCCGTGACGCGCGTGGCGCCGAATGTGGTCGAGGGCCTCGTGCTCGAGGTCTTCGGGCTGGTCCACGAGGGAGATCTCTTGCGCCCCGCACCCGCCTTCGACATGAGGCCGGGCCAAGTCCCTGGGAGGGTTACCCGTCGGACCGCTGCCACGGTCATTGAATTCGGAGAGGTCCACCAGTTGTATGGTTTGAGACAAGTGGTGATCCTGGACAAAGGCTCACAGGACGGCGTCGACATGGGAGACGAATATGTGGCCTTTTCCGGAGACGGGTCGACCGAGCAGGTCATTGGACGCCTGAGGGTCGTGTTGACCGAGGCAGAGACCGCGTCGGCCGAAATCGTTACCCTAGAAGGACCTGTGTTCCAAATCGGCACTGCCCTCCACCTGGACCGGAAGATGAGGTAGGCGCCGACTCATCCACCTGAGGGGCTTCCGTTGACGCACGCAGTCGCTCTTCTTCTCTATGTCGGATCACTGATCCTGTGGTTCCGCTCGCTCCTGAGCGGAGGCCGCGGTCGCGGCGCCGTGATGGCATTTGCATTGGCCGCCGCCGGTGTCGCGGTACACCTGCTCGCCTTGGCCCGTTTCACCACCGAGTTCGGCCAGCTCCCGCTCAATGGGTTGGGGCCTTCCCTCTCCACCGTGGCCCTCATCATCGGCATCGGCTTGGTGGCCACACTGGGTCTGGGCGAGGGCCGCCGTGTGGGCATCGTGCTCGTTCCTGTCGTAATCCTGCTGGAGGCCGTTGCGGTTTCGTTGGGAATCGAGCCGGCACCCGAGATGCTGGACTGGCAAGGGGCTTGGTTTGCCTTTCATGTCACCTTGGCCTTCGCCGGCTTGGGCGGATTGGCCGTGGCCTTTGCCTCGGGCCTGCTCTACCTGGTGCAGCTTCACGAGCTCAACACGAAAAGGATGGGACGCCTGTTCCAGTTCACGCCTCCTCTCGCCACGCTCGACCGTCTGGGCCGGACCGCGTTGGTGGCCGGGCTCATCACCTTCACGCTCGCCCTGATCCTCGCGTGGTTGTGGACTATCAACTTTGGGCAATCGTCCGACCTGTGGAACCCGAAGGTTTTCTGGGCGGTCATGTGCTGGTTCATCTTCGTCGCCGCTCTCGGAGTTCGAATGGGGGATGGGGTGAAGGAGCGAAGAAGCGCCCTGGCGAGCGTGGTCGGTTTTTCATTGATCGTCATTTCCTATCTCGGCCTTCGCCTGGTGAGCTCTGAGGGGGGGTTCTTCCTATGAGCCCCGTCTCGGTCGTGGGCGTCAGCCACCTGACGGCGCCCGTCGAGATTCGGGAACGTTTCGCGTTCGCACCTGGAGAGGCCGAGGTGGCGCTGGGGGCGCTCCGCACCGAAACCGAAGTTCAGGAGGCCGTGCTCCTCTCCACCTGCAACCGCACCGAACTCTACGTTTGCCCCGGGGGGAATGAGGGCGTTCAAGAGGCGGCGGAGCGGGTGCTTGCGGAGAAGGCAGGCGATGTGGTGGGCGGAACGAAACAGTACCTATATCGGCACGATGGCGAGGCGACGGTCCGCCATCTCTATCGCGTAGCCGGGGGCTTGGATTCTCTGGTCCTCGGAGAGGCCGAGATCCAAGGACAGGTAAAGGACGCCTACGAGTTGGCCGGACGGAATCCGGGTACGCCAGCTCTGGCCGGACCCATTCTACACCGACTCTTTCAGTCGGCCTTGGCTGCGGGAGGACGTATCCGCTCCACGACGCCGATAGGAGAAGGCGCCGCTTCCGTTGCGTCCGTGGCTGTGGATCTGGCGCGAAAGATCTTCGGTGGGCTCGAGGGCCGACAGGTGATGATCCTTGGAGCCGGATCCACCGCAGAGTTGGTGGTGGAGGCGCTCGCGCGAGACGGTATTCGAGGGCTCGTGGTTTCCAACCGGTCCCATGAGCGCGCCGCTGAGCTCGCGAGTAGACTTTCGGGGCGCGCGGTGCACTTCGATGAAATGCCCTTCGAGTTGGCCAGAACCGACATCCTGATCGCGTCGACTTCCGCACCGCACCCGCTGGTGACCCGAGACGGATTTCGCCATGCCAGGAAGGACAGCCAAAGCGGGCCGCTACTGATTCTCGACCTGGCGATTCCACGGGATGTGGAGCCTGAGGTCGGTAACGAGGCGAACGTTTTTCTTTACAATGTGGACCATCTTCATGAAATCCTGGACGACAACCTGCTCAAGCGGCGGGAGTCAGTCCCCGAGGCAGAGGCCATCGTCGACCAGTACGCCCGGGAATTTCTGCAGTGGTACGGAGCCAGGGACGTGGTCCCGGTGATCCGCAGTCTGCGCGCGCGTTGGAATGACGTGCGCGAGCGTGAGCTGGAGCGCCTTTGGCGAAAGCTCTCACACCTCCCGGCAAACGATCGAGACGTTGTGGAGGCCTTTTCCAAGCAACTCCTGAACAAGCTCTTGCACGACCCCACAAAGCGCTTGAAGCAGGGCATCGGCAACGGGAGGGGCGTCGATTTTATCGATGCGGTCCGGTACTTGCATGACCTCGAAACGGAAGAAGCCGACCGCTCCGAGGGGTCGGGGACGGGCGATGACGAGGAGGCCGAAGGCATCGGAGTGGACGTAACACCAGCGAAAGACCAATGATGCGCCTCGAAGTGTTCTTGTATTCGAAGCATTTTCATAGATGACCGATGCCGGTCGCAGGGTTCTTGTCACTGGGGGTGCCGGATTCATCGGCAGCCACGTCGTCGATGCTTACCTGGAGCGGGGCGATCGCGTGTGGGTGGTCGACGATCTGTCGAGTGGCCGGTTGGCGAACGTAAACCCGGAATCGGAGTTCCTTGAAATGGGAATCGAGGATCCGGCTTTGCATGACCTTTTTCGAACGGTTGGCTTCGATTTGGTGAGCTTACACGCCGCCCAGATCGACGTTCGCTCCTCAGTCGGGGATCCTGCCCGGGACGCGAACATCAACGTCCTCGGAATGCTCAACGTACTCGAATGCGCCCGCGAGACGGGGACCGGGAGGATCGTGTACGTGTCGAGCGGCGGGGTGGTCTATGGTGAACCGGAGGAGATCCCCACGCCGGAGGGCGCGCCCAAGCTTCCGCTCTCTCCCTACGGGGTCACGAAGCTCTCTGGGGAGTATTATCTACACTACTACCGGGCCATCCATGGCCTCGCGTACGTGGTGCTACGGTATGCCAATGTTTTTGGACCTCGCCAGGATCCGCATGGGGAGGCCGGTGTGGTAGCGATCTTTTGTGAGCGACTGCAGTCGGGAGAGGAACTCACTATTTTCGGCGACGGCGAGCAGACCCGCGACTATGTGTACGTGAAGGATGTGGTGAGTGCGAACCTCCTCGCATCCGAGATGGTATTGAAGCCTGGAGCGAATATCGATGCGGTGGCTTTCAACGTGGGCACGGGAGCGGGGACTAGCGTGAATCGGCTTGCGGATGTTCTAGAGAATATCGCCGAGGTACACCCTGGCCGGGTTTACCGCGAGGCGCGCGCCGGAGAACTCCGGCACAGCACGCTCGACGTGTCTCGCTTCGCCGAGCATGGATGGGCCCCCCGCTACCCACTCGAAGGGGGTCTCCGGGAGACGTTTCACTTCATCGCAAATCAAAAGATCGGAGCTTGAATGGGGCTTTCGACCCTCCTCGCCCAGACCGGTGCGCCGACGAGTGTCTGGGATATGGTGTTCGGCGGGACCGTGCTTACCCGGCTCATCCTGTTGACCCTCGCGATTTCGTCGGCCGTTTCATGGGTCCTCATTTTCTGGAAGGCCAGCCAGTTCCGAAACGTTCGGCGTCAGGGCGACCGTTTCGTAGAGAAAATGGAGCGCGCCCCCGGGCTGGCGGAGGCTTACAAGGCCGTTTTGGCCCTTCCGGAATCTCCCTACGGCCGGGTTTTCCGGCAGGGAGTTAACTTTTTCAACGAGCTGCGGCCGGGCGCACTCCGCGAAGGCGCCCCTTCGGGCGAAGGGCTCTCCCTGACCCAACTTCAGGTGCTGAAGCTGGTTCTGGAAAAGGAGGAAGCCGAGGAGCGCGACGAGCTCGCTCAGGGCCTCATCTGGTTGGCGGTCCTGGGTTCGGTGTCGCCCCTCATGGGTCTCATGGGGACCGTGCTGGGCATCACGACCACCTTCCTTGGGATTTCGGCATCCGGCTCGTCGAACATCGCAGCGGTGGCTCCCGGCGTGGCCGCGGCGCTCGTGACCACGGTGGCGGGACTTTTCGTGGCGATCCCCGCGGTCATCGCCTACAACCATTTCCTCGCGAAGCTGAACTTGGTTAGCGGAGAGCTCGAGGGTTTCTCGAGCGAATTCATCGGCACCCTGGCGCGGGAGGGACACGTATGATGGGATCCCGTGGGCGTGGGCGAGATCTGCAGCCCATGGCCGAAATCAACGTCACGAGTATGGTCGACGTGGCGTTTACACTGCTCATCATCTTCATCATCACCGCGCCCATCCTTCAGGGGGGCATCGAAGTCGCGGTTCCCGAGACAGAGGTTACCGCACTCACGGCGTCCGAGAACACGCTGATCGTCACCGTGGACCGCGACGGAATGGTGTACCTGGGGGAGACCCCCATGGACCGAGCGGAATTTGCGCGATCCTTCGCGCAGATCGTGGCGGCTGGAAGGACCGAAGAAGTGTGGATCAAGGGCGACTCGCTCGCTACCTGGGGTGCGGGTGTCGACGTGATATCCACCGTCGCCCGTAGCGGGATCAACTTCGCGGTGGTGGGCACGCAGAGGCCCCCGGAATAGACGCGGTATGAGCAGCTCTGGAGCGGTTCCGAGGCGCCAACGGGGTCCGGTGGTCGGAAAGGGCCCCGTAGTCGGGTCCGCCTTCGTCCATATTGCCGCGATTTTGCTCGCTTGGTGGACCACCGCGGTGCCGCGCGACATGCCCGATTTTATCGTATACGAGATCAAGTTGATCTCTCCTTCGGCTGCGGAGCTCGGCGAACGGACCACGCCACCTCCCGAGGAGTTGGTCATCGAAAGGCCCACCGACCCGGTACCCGAACCGCAGGAGGAGACGCTTTCCGTGGTCGTCGAGGAGGACGCTTCCCCCCAAGAGGATCCGAGGCCCGAAGAGACACTCACACCTCCCGACGTCGAGCCGGTCGAGGACCCGGCTCCTGCGACCAGCCCGGATCCGGATCCGGATGTGGAGACGCCGGGGGAGGATCTCAACGTTCGGATGGAAGGTGTTCGAAGAGACTACCCGGCGTATTACAACAATATCATTCGTCAGATGCAGCGCTGCTTTCGTTGGCGGGGGGACGAGAATTTGCGCGCCACCGTCTATTTTGTGATCGAGCGAGACGGTTCGGTGTCCGAGATCGATATCCTGGAGTCGTCACGGAGCATAGGTTTCGATATCGAAGCCATGGGGGCGGCGGAGTGTGCGGGCAGCCGGACTCGCCTCGGACCTCTTCCCGAGGACCTCCCGTTCGATCGGCTCCCGGTCCTCTTCAAATTTGACCCTCGAGCCGGACGCGGCCTCGATTAGGAGGAATGATGGACGGAACAGGGAAGTGGAACAGATCAGACAGGAGGGTATGCGCGTGCTGAGAGCGTTCGCATGGGCAGCACTGGTTCCAGTCGCGCTGATCAGCCCTCTCGCGGCGCAGCAGGACTCGATCCCGGGTGTGACCTTGGGGTTGTTGTACGAAGCGGAATTTCAGCCGGCCTTGGCGGTACAGCCTTTCTCCGGCCGTCTCGGAGGAGAGATGGCTGCCTCTCGGGTCGAGGAAATTATCGCGACGGACCTCCGCTACAGTGACCGATTCCAGATCATGGATTCTCTCCCGGCCTCCTTGGTCGGTGACCAGATCGACTACCAGCTTTGGGATCAACTGGGGGCCGTCTGGTTGCTTTCGGGCTCCCTGGAGGGGGCCGGTACCGGATTCGTGCTTGTGCTGGAGCTCCACGATGTGGTCTATGAAGAAATCCATGCGCGGGGACGCTTCCCGATCCCCGCCACTCGTGATGACAATTTCCGACTGGCCACCCATATCGCCTCGGACGCGATTATCGAGTGGATCTACAATGAGCCCGGGATGGCCGCGAGCCGGATCGCTTTTTCACTCCGAACGCGCGACGGCAATCAGGACTTGTATCTGATCGACTCGGACGGCCGAAATTTCAGGCGGCTCACCGAATACGACGACCTCACGATGTCTCCGTCCTGGTCTCCGGACGGGACACGTATTGCCTACTCTTCGCGCAAGGACACGGGGTTGCCGCGCATCTACGAATTGGAGCTCGAGACCATGGTGGAGAAGCCGCTCCAGCCGGGCCGAAACGGCGACCACCAGACCCCGGCCTATAGTCCGAATGGCCGTGACGTGGCTTTCTCGATCATGGGTGGGAACCGAAGTGGGATTTTCTACTACGATCTGGACCGTGGTTGCTGTCTCACCCACGTGAGTGGTGGACGGTGGGACGACTTTTCGCCCACCTTTTCGTCGGATGGGCGGTGGCTTGCGTTCAACTCCAACCGGTTGGGCACTCCTTTTCCACAGATCTTCTTGATGCCCGCCTCCGGAGGAGAGGCGGAACTCATTTCCCCATATCTTCACGGTCAGGAGGGCTACTACACGTCCCCTGATTGGGCGCCCTTCGGAGATTATGTGGCCTTTCACGGGCGCGTAGGCCGGAGGGGGAGCTACAACATCCTGGTTGCGGACATCGCGGATCGCGGGCGCCGCCTGAGGCAGCTCACGTGGGAGGGGAACAACGAGGATCCGAGTTGGGCTCCCGACGGGCGCCATCTCGTTTTTATCGGCCGTCGGGACTGGGGGACCGGTCTCATGGTGGTCGATACGGCCACGGGGAGGTATCGGATGCTCCGGCGGGGGCTCGACGTCCGGGTACCCGATTGGTCACCCGCCCTGGGCTGGGATGGTCGCTAGAGGGGCCGGGTCGATGTTATTGCGCCATGGTGCTAAGCGGCGTATATGCTTACTGTTATTGCGACCCATTTTCGGGCCAGAGTAGTTTTTGAAACAAGCGTTTCGTCAACGGGCTCGCCGAGTCGGGTAAGCCTCTGAGATGTCCACTCACCGACAGGACTGAGGATGCGGATCACACACCTTTTCGTACCAGCTATCGCCGCCACGCTCATTCTCAGCGCATGTGGGGGCGGGGACCCGCCGCCGCCGCCGACGCCCGGGGGTCCCACCCAGGCCGAGATCGATGCGCGAAATGACTCGATTGCTGCGGCCAGGGCCGCTGAGCAGGCGCGAGCCGCGGCGGAGCGCGACGCTCAACGCCGTGAGCAGGACCGCATGAACCGGGAGAGAGACCAAGCTCGGGCGACGCTCGAAGCGGTGGTGCAGTTCGAGTACGATGAATCCGACATTACCACTGCGGGAGAGCGGCTTCTGCGGGCAAAGCTACCGATCCTGCGTAGCAGTCCCACGGTCCGCCTCCGCCTCGAGGGACACGCCGACGAACGGGGCTCGACCGAGTACAACCTTGCCTTGGGAAGCCGGCGTGCCGAGAGTGTGCGGGACTTCCTCTCCGGCTTCGGGATTTCGGCGGATCGTTTTACCACGACCTCGTTCGGGGAAGAGCGGCCTGCGGTCAACCGCAGCGACGAGTCGGCTTGGGCTCAGAACCGTCGGGTCGAGTTCGTGATCACGGGTGGTCAAATCGTGGTCAGCGAGGACGATTAAGAACACCAGGAAACTCCGGTTGGGGAAAGAATGAGTATGACCCCTCCCTTCGGCATGTCGGTCGCACTTTATCGTGGCTGGGGCCGTGGTGGAGGGGTCTTTCTCATTTCCGCGACATTACTGCTGGCCTCGGGGTGCGCCATGAAGGGGGATATGCGGCGCCTCCAAGACGAGCTGACCCGGAATTCGTCGCGGCAGGAAGCCCAGCTACGGGAGTTGTCCGCAGCCATCCAGGCCCTCCAGGACACGCTTGAGCTCCAGTCCGAGATGGTCGTGGACACCCGTGGTGGGATCGCACGGGAGCTTCGGGAAATCCAAACCCAGTTGTCCCAATTGACGGCGTTGACCGGGCAAATTCAGCGCTCCGTGGTGTTGCTCAACGCGCGGATCCAGGGCGACGGTGGCCGAGTGATCACCTCGGATCGGCGCGCCGACCCCGATTCCCTCCGTGCCCTCGTCGGGCGCGGCGGTGGGGGTCCAGCCGCCGCGGAGGAGACGTACGAGGCGGCGGTGGTCCAGTTCAATCGTGGTCAGCTCAACACTGCACGTATGGCCTTCGGGAGCTTCTTGGCAGACTATCCCGATCATCGGCTGGCGCCCTCGGCCCAGTTCAATCTCGCGGATATCTCCGAGCAGGAAAATCGCCTCGACCAGGCGATCGAGGCATTCCTCCGGGTTTCTGAGTTGTATCCTACCGCGGACCGCGTTCCGGTAGCGTTGTATCGAATCGGCAACATCTACGTTCTCCAGCGAGAGTTCGATGAGGCCGTGAACTATCTCGAGCGCGTGGTCAACACCTATCCTGACAGTGGCGCGGCGGATCTTTCCCGGGACCTGCTGCAGGAGATCCGCTGAGGTTCCGCACCGTGTCTGATGCGCTGCCCAGAATGTGACGCCCCGGAGAACCGCGTCGTCGACACCCGCGATAGCCGGGGTGGGCGTGCGGTTCGGCGCCGCAGGGAATGCGGGGTGTGCGGGGCTCGCTTCACGACCTACGAGCACGTCGAAGAGCGTCCCGTGCGCGTCGCCAAACGTGACGGGAGCGGCGAGGATTTCGACCGAATCAAGCTACTTCGAAGCATCACCATCGCCTGTGCGAAACGACCGGTGACCGAGGCGGACATCGATGCCATCGTGGATGCGGTCGAAGAGAAGTTGACAAGGACTGCGAGCTCCGAGGTTTCCAGTTCCCAAATCGGCGAAATCGTCATGGACCATCTCGCCCCGTTGGACCGAGTGGCCTACGTGCGTTTCGCCTCCGTTTACCGGAACTTCCAGGACATCGGTGAGTTCCAAGACATGGTGCACCACCTGAACGCAGAAGAGCGCCGTCAGGGCTCAGCCCGGAACCAAGAGGAGCTCCCACTCTGATATCTCCCCACGCGACGCCGTCCGACGGCAGCGTGGCGCTCGGGGTACCCGTGCTTATGCACGGGTGGCTGCTCGCCCCATCATTCAAACAGGCTCTAGCGCGTCCCGTCACCCAGGATGGCAATCTTGATTAGAAATTCCCGCGGCGAGATGCCCTTTCTCGACCATCTGGAGGAACTCCGCTGGCGGATTCTGTGGAGCCTTCTGGCGGTCGTCATCGGCGCCGTTGTGGGCTTTGTCCTGGTGTCGCAATTCGGGGTGCTCGACATTCTCATCAGTCCTTTCTACGAGGTGATGGGAGACGAGGAGAAGCTCGTGTTCCTTTCTCCGACGGAGCCGTTCTTTCTCCTCCTCCGAATCGGGATCCTGGTCGGAGTGGTTCTCGTCTCGCCGATCCTCATCTACCAGGTATGGGCGTTCCTGTCGCCCGCGCTCGAGCGGCATGAGAAGAGGGCCATTATCCCAGCTCTCTACTTGGGGGTGGTCCTCTTCGCGGCCGGGGTGGCGATGTCGTACTACCTCGCGCTTCCGGTCACGCTCCGGTTCCTGTTGTTTTTCGGGACGGACTACTTTGACCCGATGCTGCGGGCGGGCGACTACTTCGGTTTTGTCACCAAGCTGCTCCTGGCGTTCGGTATCCTGTTCGAGCTGCCCGTCGTAATCATGATCCTGTCCGCGCTGGGGCTGGTCACCCCTGGGTTTCTGCGGAAAAAAAGGCGTCATGCGATCGTCGTCATCACCGTGTTGGCCAGCGTTCTCAGCCCGGGCGACCTCGTTACCATAACGGCCATGATGATGATTCCGATGGTTTTTCTCTACGAATTCAGCATCCTTCTCTCGGTCGTGATCACCCGAAAACGTCGGGCGCGGGACATCGGCGGTGACCCGCCGGAGGGATCGGTCGAGGCCGAATGAGCTCCGGGGGACGACGGCCCCAGGGTCGCCTCGGCTCCTGGGTAGTAGCGCTCGCACTGGCGGGCCTGGCGGCGGGTAGCCCCGCGCCCGCGGCTGCCCAAGTGGTGGATTCACTCGAACAGGAGGTTGATTCCGCTCGCATTCGGGTTCTCGAGCGGCTGAAAAGCCTCTCCAAACCCCCGGGCGTGGATTCCACTCTCTTCGCAGCCGACTCGACGCCGGGACAGCGGAGGGTGGCACCGCCACCGCCACCTCCGCAAGCGGCCGACTCGTTCATGGCGGCCCTGCTCGCGTTACCCGGCTATTCGGTGTCCCAGTACTCGGGGGGCGAGGTGCGCTTCAATGTGGAGACGCGGCGCATGACGCTTCTCGGAAATGAAGATACTCCGGCCCAGCTGCGCCAGGACGGGATGACCGTCACGGCGGCGGACACGATCAACGTGGCCGATTCACTCGTCTGGACGGCGGGTGAGACGGTGACGGACCGGCCTGGGGAGGAGCCGGTGCGGAGCTCGAACATCATCTACGACCGTCGGGAGGACCGCGGGACGGCGTTCGACGCTCACACGACCATGGCTCAGGGTGCGATCTGGGTCATGGACGGGGATCTTCCCGCAATTCTCCCCGATACGGTCTTCGGCCATAACATCAACTTCACGTCCTGTGAGGAGACCAAGCCACACTACCACTTTGCGGCGCGAGAATTCAAGGCCATAGGCGGCAGCTGGTTCGTCGCCCGAAATGTGACGCTCAATTTCGACGATATCCCGGTCTTCTGGCTTCCGTTCATCTTCCAGAGTACGGAGTCGGGGAGGCACAGCGGTATTCTCATGCCGCGCTTCGGCGTCAACGACATCGTGCGAACCTCTCGAGGACACACGCGGCGCGTGTCCAAC
>Ga0209980_10001707_pt1 | contig 12060 bp, 11 predicted proteins | sample CR02metaG_FD_183611 | JGI IMG/M metagenome (GOLD analysis project Ga0209980, IMG submission 183611) | Deep subsurface microbial communities from Mariana Trench to uncover new lineages of life (NeLLi) - CR02 metaG (SPAdes) (version 2) | ecosystem: Environmental > Aquatic > Marine > Ocean trench... | reverse complement strand
CAGCCTTCGATTTCGTTTTCCCTACTCGCTAACATGTTCTTAAGATCGTTATTTGATTCTTGTAAAGTTTTTAGTTTGCTTTTCACCTCAGCCACCTGTGCGATGAGATCCTCGTTTTCTGCATAGCTTGCTGTTGTGAAAAAAATCAAAGAAGCGAATAAAACCAAAGTGAGTTTATACATATCCGTAATTTCCCTTATCTACCTGACTTGATATACCCGGTTGACAGTTGAGAATAGTTGATCACAAAAATTTATCCAAGTTTTACTACAACTAAGCTATCCGTTAAGTGTGATACCCCCTGGCACGTTCAAACAGGTCTGTTATCCAGTATGCCTGTGCGCCAACGGCGGCAAATGGTAACAGTATCCATGTCACATTAAATAATGCCAGTATTAGAACAATGATACAAAAATCGGCACGACTGAGTTTATGGAAGATATAGATTATCCAGTCCAACCCATCTTCAGGCTGCTTTGGCTCCGATGCCTGTTCTTCCCGACTCATTGCATCGGGATCTTTGGTCTTTTTCGCTTCGTGTATCAGGTCAACGATGTAATCAATGATTGCACCTGCGGCCGCGGCCAGACCCAACCAGAACCAGAATTGCTGTCCGTTGACTTGCGCTGTGCCATAGCCTAAAGCGATAAAGAAACTGGCATCGACGATCCAGTCTGACATGTCATCCAATTTTGCGCCGAAATCGGAAGACAGCTTTTTAATTCTGGCGACCTCGCCATCACAATTATCGAAGGTATAGCTCGCAACCAATAACAATCCGCCAATTATCCCTGCGATCCAGCTACCCTGGGTAAAACAGGCAGCGCAGGCCAAGCCTAACAGTAGAGAGGTGCTCGTGATCTGATTGGGTGTGACAGGCATTTTCAGAAGAATGGGAGTCAACCGATAAGATAGATGTCTTACCAGTGGAAATATTTGATTGGGCGCAGCCAGTGTTAAGTTGTGCGTCGTGGTGGCTTCACTATCCATTTTTTCATTCTACCGTAATCATTGCGAGTATGGCACATCGTACCGTGATCATAGCGGGTATGGCACATCGTACTGCGATTAAGTTATATTACGTCTACCAAAAATATTATCTTTAAATAGTTCCTGATAAATTATTCCTGACAAACTATATGCGCGCACTTCCCATTTTTGGCCTGATATTGGGTCTGTTGATTTTTGTTCTGTTAATTCTCTGGCAAGGCATTGGGGATATTTTTGATCTGCTCGCCACTTCAGGCTGGGTGTTGCTGACCCTGCCGATTGTCTGGGCACCTTGTCTACTTGCGGCAGCCATTTCCTGGCGAATGTTATTCCCGAAAGACCATACGCCAGGTTTTGGCACTGTATTTAAAGCATTGTGGATTGGTCGGGCTATCAATACACTTTTACCGGTCGCGACGATTGGTGGTGAAATTGCCAAAGCCAGACTGGTAACGGTCTGGGGAACGAGAGGCATTGATGCCAGTGCTTCCGTACTGGTTGACAAGACAGTGCAAGCGATGGCGGTTGCCATATGGGCCTTTATTGGAACACTATTACTTGTTCATCTCGCCTTGGATAACGAACTCGCTATTGCTGCCATGCTGGGGATTATTGCCTTAGCGGCCGGCTTACTGGGATTTATACTGGTTCAGCATGCCGGCGTCGTTGGTTTTATGGCGACGGCCGTTGGCAAGTTCGTCAGTTCAGATGGCTGGGAGGAAATCACCAATAATGCCCAAGAAGTAGATGTACTTGTCCGCGTCATCTACAAAGATTACCGCAGTGTTACCATTTCGACACTTTGGCGTACCTTTGGTCTCATTTTACAGACCTCTGAAGTCTGGCTTGCCTGCTATATCATGGGTTTCCCCATCAGCTTCATCGAGGCCTTGATGCTGAAGAGCCTGACCTCAACCATCAGCGATATCGCATTCTTTATACCAAATGCCTATGGGGTTCAGGAAGGCGGTTATGTTATGCTAGGCGCCTTGCTTGGCATGACAGCAGATCTTGCACTGGCAGTATCGCTGGCAACAAGAATTCGGGAGTTGGCCATCGATATTCCCGGTCTGCTAGTCTGGCATAATATAGAAAGTAAATTGCTCCTAAAGAAACAGATAATAGATAATTAAATCAATGTGTTGTGTTTTTCTTGATGGTTACATATAGAATTAAAAATCTTTCACACACGTAATCCAGAAGAAAAAAGCATGAGAAAGGTAGATAAACGGCAATTATGACTTCGGGTACTTACGAAATTGTATTTTATCTTTTGCTGCTGATTAACCTCTGTGCCATTGCTTATTTATTGTTCGCCAATTTCTGTATTATTGAACTTCGAAAAAACATAAAGAGACCACACACCCCTTCCGGTTTCACACCACCTGTGACTATTTTTAAGCCCATATGCGGTTTGGAACAGGACATGGATGAAAATCTGAGATCATTTTGTGAACAGGATTATCCCGAATATCAAATTATCTTTGGCTTACACGGCGAAGAAGACGCTGCAATTCCCGTCATACAAAAAATTATCGAAGACTATCCTCAATTGGATCTGGAAATGGTCACAGACGCACGGTTACATGGCTCAAACCACAAGGTCTCTAATCTGATTAATATGTTCCCCACTGCCAAACATGAAATCCTGATTGTTTCAGATAGTGATATGCGTGTCCGCAAAAATTACCTGCATGATATTGTGGCACCATTTGCGAACACTGCGAATGGTGCTGTCACCTGTCTCTATTCAGGATGTACAGACGATGGCATGGCATCGAAGCTAAATGCTATGTATATCAATGAATGGTTTCTTCCTTCAGTTCTAATCTCTAATGCACTGAAAGATATTAATTACTGTCTGGGAGCGACCATGGCCGTCCGCCGTGAAATATTGACAGATATCGGCGGCTTTAAAGCGCTGGTTAATTATCTGGCTGATGATTATATGTTGGGACAAATGGTCTCTGATCGCGGCTATAAAGTACATTTATCGTACACTATTGTAGAAAATTTGTCTTACGAACCAAGTTATAAGTCATTGTTTTTACACGAGCTTCGCTGGGCCAGAACACTAAGAACCGCGGAACCTCTTGGCTATATGGGCACATTCATGACAGATACATTGATCATCAGCATCTTCACCGCATTTTTTGCACTATTATTCACACAACATACGTTTCTACCTGCCTCAATTCTGGGGATTACGATAACTGCTCGAATTTTGTTGCACCTGCAGGTAAAATCAGCGCTTAAACCGAATGGCAGTGGATCTTTGTTATTGATCCCTGCGAGAGATCTGATCACTTTCATCATTCGGATCGTGAGTTTCATGGGGAATTCGATTGAATGGCGAAACTACACTTTTTCAGTAGATGATGATGGCGTAATGCATGAGAATGTAGAAACAGACGCAAAACTACTAATAAAAGATATTGGTCAAAGAAATAGCTAAGAACACAACATAAACTACAGAATCTGATTCTGTAAGTTAATGAATAAAGAATAGGAGTCCCGCCGTGATGTTGAAGACATTATTTTTAAACCCTCCTTCCTTTAATGGATTTGATGGAGGCGCTGGCTCTCGTTATCAGTGCACACGAGAAGTAAAATCTTTCTGGTACCCCACATGGTTAGCTCAACTGTCAGCCTTGGTCGAAGGCAGTCGTTTGATCGATGCGCCAGCAAGAGATATGTCACTGGACGAGATTTTACCACTGGCCAATGATTATGAATTCCTGGTGCTTTACACAAGTACCCCTTCTTTTCCAAATGACGTAAAAATTGCTGAAGCATTCAAGCAAGCAAACCCAAAATTAATCATCGGTTTTTGTGGTCCTCATGTTGCCGTGAACCCTGACCATACCGTACTTGCCTCTGATGCCATTGACTTTGTTGCTGGAAATGAATTTGATTTTACCATCAAGGAAATTGCTGAGGGACGACCACTTGAAGAAGTAGATGGAATTATTTACAAGGAAGATGGCAAACCGGTTCACAATAAAGATCGCGCCTTGATTGAGAACATGGACCAACTGCCGTGGGTCACTAAAGTCTATAAAGAAAACCTGGTGACGGAAGACTACTACAATGGCTATATGCTACATCCATATATGTCTTTCTATACTGGCAGAGGTTGTAAATCTCGTTGTACATTCTGTCTCTGGCCACAAACGATTTCTGGTCATAATTACCGCACGCGTTCAGTTGATAATATTATTGGGGAGTTAACTTATGCTCGAGATAACTTCCCTGAGGTCAAGGAATTTTTCTTCGACGATGACACACTGACTGACAATATTGAACAAGTAGAAGCATTGGCCAGGGAAATTGGCAAGCTGGGTATCACCTGGTCTTGTAATGCAAAGGCCAATGTCCCTTACGAAACGCTCAAAATCATGAAAGACAATGGTTTGCGTCTCTTGCTGGTCGGCTACGAATCCGGCAACCAGCAAATTCTTGTTAACATCAAGAAAGGCATCAGAACGGATATTGCACGGCAATTCACCAAGGACTGTCATAGTTTGGGTATCCTGATTCATGGTACTTTTATTGTCGGACTGCCAGGTGAAACAAAAGACACCATTGAAGAATCTATTAAATACGCCCAGGAACTGAACCCACAAACCATTCAGGTATCACTACCTGCGGCCTATCCTGGGACTTTCCTCTACAAGCAGGCAATAGAAAACGGCTGGCTGATTGATGATACGACATTGGTTGGTGATGATGGTGTTCAACATTCAGTGCTGAATTATCCACATCTACCGAGTGCAGATATCTTTGAGGCAGTTGATAATTTCTACAAACGATTTTACTTTCGCCCGTGGAAGATGGCATCGCTGTTTTTCGAAATGTGTAAGGACTGGGAAATTATGAAGCGTCGTCTGCGCGAAGGTGTGGAATTCTTTAAATTCCTTTTCGTACGGGAGAGCACAGCTTGAAGGGCACCGCTATTAATTCATGGATAAGCCTATTAAGTCCAAAATATCCAATAGCTGCGTTACTAAGTAATTGCAATAGAACAACTATTACGATGCACATGGATGTGCAAGTGCCGCGACGACAGGATGTCGTTGAGCGGTCAATCACTTAGTGCCTTACCCTTAAATATTTTGAATCTCAATATTATCTCACCCAGTACTAATAGCGGTGCCCCGAAAAAATTGATCGTGACGGGTGATGATTTTGGTCTGTCAGTTCCCATCAATGAAGCTGTTTCCCAGTCGCATCAAAAGGGCATTCTTACATCAACCAGTTTAATGGTTGCTGCGCCAGAGGTAGATGATGCTGTCGCGCGCGCCAGGGAATTGCCTACCCTCAATGTCGGTTTGCATCTGGTATTGTCCAATGGCCGTTCGTGTCTGCCTGCTAGCGATATTCCGGATCTTGTGAATGCCGATGGAAAATTTTCAAACAATCTTGTGATTAGCGGGTTCAAGATGTTTTTCATGGCAAAGATGAAACAACAATTGAAAGATGAGATAAGGGCACAATTTGAGGCATTTAAAGCAACAGGATTGCGTCTTGATCATGTAAACACACATAACCATATGCATCTTCATCCCACCGTCTTTGACGCAATCATCGAGGTAGGCAAGGATTATGGAATGAATGCTGTGAGAGTCCCTGAAGAAAAACCATTGAAAGCACTCATAGACAATAACAAGGTAAAAATAACAAAATATGCAAGCTGGTTGTTCCTGAAACCGTTTACTTCCAGAATGAAAAAACAACTGCGTGAAAATAATATTAAATTCAATACGAATATTTTTGGTTTACACCACACAGGGCACATGAATCTCGATACGCTGGTTCGAATACTGCCGAATCTGGAAGATGGCCTGTCAGAAATTTATCTGCACCCTGCCACGGGACAATGGGATGATATTGATCCGGCCGTTAAAGATTATGAATTTGAGGCAGAATATAAGGCACTCATTCATCCACGTATCAAGCGTATTATCGAAAAATTCTCGATCGAGTTAACAAGTTTTCACGAGACATAGGTAGTCTTTAGGCATGGTCGGCGATTCCTGGACGCACAAAATAGCACGGGTTTGTATCCTCCCGCTCGTTAATTCTCCAATTACACCCAATCATCTCACCACGATAAGATTAATCACTGGGGTCGCAGCCTGTGGCCTGTTTGCCATAGGCACAACTGAGTGGAATCTCTATGGTGGTTGTCTATGGATACTATCCGCATTTATGGATCGCGCAGATGGTGAACTTGCCCGCGTCAGTGGCAAGACCAGTTCGTGGGGCCATAAGTATGATTATTTCTCAGATGTATTTGTCACAGCATTATTCTTTTTCAGCATCGGCATTGGCCTGAGAGACAGTACGCTATTCAATATCAATCTTGGGCTTTGGACAATTGTCATGGGAGTTACCGCATCAGCTGGTGTGATTGCCGCTGAAATCCTTGCTGAAATCATTGACCAGTCACAAAAAGATACTGGAGACAAAGCCTACGCTGGATTTGCTGGTTTCGATTTCGACGATGTCCTATACCTCTTCGCACCTGTAGTCTGGCTTAACCTGCATCTGCCTTTTCTGATTGGTGCCTCAGTGGGTGCCCCGATATTTGCCTTACTAACATGGTATCAATGTAAAAGACTTTAAACAGAGATGAATGAATTAAGGACATAAAATACGGGGATATAAATACAGGACTCACATCATGAGTATCGAAAAGGAAGCTCAGGAATTACACGGCCGATTTGAGGCTTTACTCAAAGAAGCAGCGCACAATGAAATTACGCTGAAAAAATTCCAGGCATTTGAACTTGAGTTAATGAATGCAAGTTCGCTGAATAATCTGGTTGATATTCTGCTTAAGGATAGTCAGGGTGACTTTGGGTGGGATATTGTTACCCTGACACTCGTTGATCCGGAATATGAGATCCAGCGTCTTCTTGAATGTTCGGGGATAATATTGTCTGAGCACCCGGAATTAATTTTTGTCGATAATGGTGATGAACTTGAAAATATGTATCACCAGCAATTGTTTCCTATTTTGGAAACGTATCATGATGATAATCACCACCCTTTTTTTTCTTCACAAATAAAAAAACCGGATAACATCTGCTTACTTCCCCTAAGCAGAAATCATCATCTCGTTGGAAGTTATAACATTGGAAAACACACCAGTGAAAACTCCCATAAAAATGCTGCAACAGATTTTTTGCAGCATCTGGCTGCTGTCATTTCAGTAAGCCTGGAAACGAGTATTACCAAAGAACATTTACAAAACCTTGGCCTGATAGATCCTTTAACCGGAGTAAATAATAGAAGATTCTTTGACCAACGCCTGATTGAAGAAGTCACAGGTGCGATTCGTGATACTGCAGACATTAGTTGCCTGTTCATCGATATTGATTATTTCAAAAAGATCAATGATAACTTCGGGCACCAGATCGGAGATAAAGTTCTCAAGGATGTCGCAAAAATAATACGTAAACAGGTACGTACCACAGATGTCGTCGCTCGATATGGAGGAGAAGAATTCACTGTACTGCTTTCACATAAGGGAAAACAAAAGGCAAAAGAAATAGCAGAAAGAATCAGGGAGATGATTGAAAAATGCACGTTCATGGGTTCCCAAAAAGAAAAGATAGCTATCACCACATCTATTGGTATCAACACGCTCAATATAGATGAACATGAAGGTGATATAGGGAATATCGCAACATTGTTTGTAGAGCATGCAGATCGCGCGCTCTATCAGGCAAAGAATAATGGTAGAAATCGCATTGAAGTTTATACAGACGACTAGATTCCTAAGTACTGCACTTTTCCTGTGGCCAGTGGTCAATATGGCTAACTGATAAGTGATGATGCTTAAAGTAATTAAAAATATGCCAACAGGTCTGGGAACAACATTAATCTCCTTTCTGATTGTTATCTCAACGCAATCAGTCCGAGCTGACGCGCCTGACGTTGTCCTTGAAGATCTGCAAGGGAATCATCACAATGTCTCTGAGTATATTGGCCATGGCAAATGGACCCTGGTAAATGTCTGGAGTCCAAGCTGCATCCAATGTCGAGTCGAAATGCCAGATTTGAATAAATTTCATCTTGAACACCGTGAAACAGATGCAACTGTGCTTGGGATTACGATTGATTTCCCCAGTTTTAAATATGGCAAGAAAGATCTCGCAGAAGCCTTTATCAAAAAATACAACATCACCTTTCCTATCCTTATGGGTGATCAGGATCTTGCATCAAAAGTAAGTGGTAAACACCTGAAGGCAATTCCCACCACCTTTTTCTTTCATCCAGAAGGTAAACTCGTTGCCCGCTGGCCGGGAATCGTTAAAAAAGAAGAACTTGAAGAATTTATTCAGCAATATGAACCAGAAACAGACGACTGGTTTGAATAAGTTTTAGCAAGCATCCCTCTACATTGAAACAGAAATAATCTTACCTGTTAAAAAGTGTGCCATAAATAACAACAAGATTGTTCTTATTTCCATTTTTTATATAAATGAAAAGCACTTTACTTGTAATTTTGAGATAATATAAAATATATGAATCTCACAAAAGCACAACAAAAATTTCTACGCAACAAAATACATCATATAAAACCCGTTATCTGGATCGGCCAAAATGGGATCACCGAAAGTGTTACTGCGGAGATTGAAACCGCGCTCGATCACCATGAACTGGTCAAGATAAAACTACGTGTTGGAGATAAAGCGTTAAGAAATAAAACAATTGAAGACATTTGCCGGGCGACTCACTCCTTAAATATTCAGAGTATTGGTAACATCGTTTCTATTTATCGTAGAAACGATAAACAAGCTGTGATCGACCTGCCGAAATAATTTAATCTTCTATTTTTTTGCACCAGAACACATATTGAGAGGCAAAGGTTTCCGGGTTTGCCTGCTCATAAGCATCCCACAACTCCAGATTCAGTGCCTGTTTATCTTCGGGGTAGCATTCCTGATACTTTCTGATGGTGTGAAAATCAGGAAATTCAAAACCAAGAAACTCCAGATTCAGTTGCTTTATGTAATCAGCTACCTGAACCAAGGTCAGGCGATGCTCATTGACGTGGAATATCAAATCTCGACATTCGGATACCGAATAAAAATCAGGAGAGTCAGTCACGCTCCTGACTGGATCATGTTCTGCTAGGGCAAATATAGCTTGCCTGCATAAGCGTATACCTTCTAGATTATCTGTAAATCCCTGCTGCTGAATGTATCTTCGGGTAGCAACAATTGCTTTCCTTGCATGTTCACTATATAGGCCCAGTCGCATGACGCCATTTTTTTTCAACAATCTGCACAGAACCTTCCAGCCCGCCAATGGATCCTCAAGATGATGTAGAACACCAAAGGATTCGATAAAATCAAATCGATTATTGTAATCTTTAAGATTCATGATATCGGCCTGCATAAATTCTATGTTCTCCAGCCCCATCTCTGTTGCTTTTCGCTTCGCATACGCCAGGCTGTTCATACTCAGGTCAATTGCTGTTATATTTTCATGGAGAAACCTGCGCGCATCTCTAATAGGCTGCAAGCCCGTACCACAACCTGCCACCAGAATATTGACCCTGTCAGGCAAGTTGTTATTCCCCCGCTCTGAAGCGGGAAACAACGAATATAAATAATCCGCCAAGGAGGTAGATTGTGGATGGTCACAGTAAAGCCATCTTGGATAAGGGTTTTGTTCATACTGCGCTTGAACAATAGAAGACATTTCACCAGTGATACTGGTTAATTGCTTAATGTTCTGTTTCAATTCATTTTCTGTCAGTGGCTCTTTAATCTGTCGTTTGAAAACTTCTCTGCTTGATGCTTCCGCTGATGAAGAAACCAGATCCATCAGTGAATTATCCAGATGTAAAGTGTAAAGCGGTCTGTAACAGGCATAGACAAGTACTACACAGAGTTGCTCTGAATTCCCTTGAATATTCTCATGAATTCTTTCTTCGAGTATTTTGAGCTTTGACCGTTCCGACTCGTTCTCAATATAAATATATTCATTCAAGAAACATTGAAGTGCCAGTGCAGATAGAAAACGCTCAATATTGGGCCCTATTGAATGACTCTCTAAAACAGACATCTCCAGAATTATTTTGCGTGAGGTGCTTAATATTTTTTCCAATTCTGGATCACAGATTTGTTCTCTTTCCAGATAAAGCAGGAATAGAGGATCAACCAGTAATTGATATGTCTCAGGCGATAAAGGGTTAAAAATATCCTTTTCAATCTCACCAATTAATTTACCTAGAGGGGTGAACTGCTTTAGAAAAACATTTACGTTTTTAGCCAAGGTGCCACCGTCGACACGATCCAGCTGCATACACCTGATTAAATCATCTCTTAATCGCTCATCAGTTTCAGTCACAACAACCTGTCCCAGGCAATTCGCAAGATCTGCAGTAAACAGGGAATTATCTGCTTGCAATTGGGAAGCATTCCTCAAAAAGGAAAGTGCATTGTACGGGTCTCCGGTCTCCAGTAGATAACAACCCAGATTGTGATGTGCACCTGCAAAGCGATCATCGATTTCTATGGCTTTTTTGTAGGCTTTGATTGTACGTTCAAAATCATTTTTATTACGATAGACATTGCCCAAATTGTTGTGAATCTCAGCAATATTACTATCAATTACCAACGCGGCCTGGTAAGCATTAGTGGCATCATCCAGTCTGTCCATAGATTTATATATCATGCCGAGCATGATGTGGGGCTCAACAGAATGATTATCCAGTGAAATCGCTTTTTTAAGCGTGGTGATTGCAGGAAGAAAATCATGCTGCTGTCGATACGTCTCGGCCAGTGCACAATAGAAGGGACCATTCCGATTATTGATAGATATTGCCTTATCAATGTATTTATGAGCACGCTCTAAATTTTGCAGTTGATTATTGAGTACTGCCAATAAGTAGTTAATCTCGGCATTCTCAGGATCAACTGAATACGCCTGTTCATAGATAATTAATGCCTGATCAAGGTGACCTGAACGATGATATTCCATCGCGGTCTTCACCATAGGACTCTGCTGTTCGGCTAATTGCTTTGAAGTATGCCCGTGACTATTTTGATGACGCTGTTTTCTGGCCATTATTTTTTATTGCCATAATTATTTTTACCAAGGGAGCAGATGAGCTAAACCTTATTAAGTACCTTATCCATCATCCTGACTGAAAGAACACGTTTCAGGTATCCAAATAAATAGGTTGGAAATGTAACGTAATAATGGGATTTTGGTTTTTTACTTTCCAGGGCATGCAGCACTTTATCAAACACAGCTTCAGGCCCCAATGTGAAAGGAAACACCGAGCCTTCAGTCTTCAATCTTTCTTCCAGTCTTTTGTAGGCCCTTTTGAAGGGACTGCGTTCAACAGAGATATTTTCCTTAAAAGCGGCCAGGGCATTTTTTCTGAATCGACTCTCAATTGGGCCAGGCTCAATGAGTGAAATATGAATATTTGTATCGACTAGCTCAAGGCGCAGGGTGTCAGTTAAGCCTTCCAGTGCATATTTAGTCGCGTTATATGCGCCCCGAAATTTCAGGGCTACAAAGCCAAGTACCGAACTATTCTGAATGATTCTTCCATACCCCTGCCTCCGCATGACGGGAAGCACTAGATTAGTAAGTTCATGTGTACCAAACAAATTCACTTCAAATTGTTGCCTTAATACGTCTCTGCTTAAATCTTCAACTGCTCCTGGCTGACCATAAGAACCATTATTAAACAATGCGTAAATTTCCCCTCCGGTTCTTTGTAAAATTATTTCAAAGGCAGAATGTATAGAAGCCGAATTCGACAAATCCAACTGAACTGATTCCAGCCCCGACTCAATCAAGGCATCAACATCACACTTTTTACGGGCCGTCGCGAATACACGATATCCTTTTTCCTTCAATCCCTTGGCGACAAAACGACCAATTCCGGATGAACACCCTGTAATTATCACATTGCGCTGCTTCATTATTTCCTTACCCAGAGTATCTGGCGACATATTTCAAATAAGTTTGTATACATTTCCAAAATGCTGATTTTAAACTCGAAAGTTTGGCAGCCATTTTTTTATCGGGCCG
>Ga0209980_10001706_pt1 | contig 12061 bp, 12 predicted proteins | sample CR02metaG_FD_183611 | JGI IMG/M metagenome (GOLD analysis project Ga0209980, IMG submission 183611) | Deep subsurface microbial communities from Mariana Trench to uncover new lineages of life (NeLLi) - CR02 metaG (SPAdes) (version 2) | ecosystem: Environmental > Aquatic > Marine > Ocean trench... | reverse complement strand
CGGCTGTACGGAGACCGCGAGGAAAGCGCGCTCACCCCTTCTCGCGGCTCGCCGAATGCGGTTGGCCGCTTCACCACGAACCGCGGCCACCGGAATACCCAGGGCCGCCCTGGTCTCTCCCGATAGGTCGGGAAGGTTCCGGCTGTCGCCGAGGAGGATTACCATACCACCCGCGTTTCTTCCCGCTGCCACCGACGCCTTGAAATGGGCATCCGTCTGGAGGGCTCGATTCGTGCGGGAACGCAGGTCGCCGTCCTCGACCACCACGATGCGGCCTGTGAGGTCGAGTGTCGGATACACGTTGTCCGTATCCCCAGGGCGGTTGATTCCGTCTCCACCGTACAATAGGGTGCCGGTAACGGCAGCCGATGCGGAGTACCCGAACGGAATCCAGTCTTCGGTCAGCGTGTACGTGTTTTGTGGCGTTCGGAGTGTACTCTCGGCGCCGAGGACGGCGCCTGCACGGATTGGAAACGCCTGAAAATAGCTTCCGTCCGTCCCGGCGCCCTCGAGACCGATGGCTTCGAATTGGTCGGCGATGTACTGTGCTGCGCAGCGTGCTCCATTCGTTCCCGCTCCGCGGCCTTCGAGAGCGTCGTCGGCCAGGTAACGGACATGTGCGAGGGCTGGAGCCATGCCCACTGTAAGCTGATCGGCATCGGGGCAGTCGATGCCCTGCTGGGCGGACACGCCTGCCGCGGGGCTCACGAGAAGGAGCCCGGCGGTAAGGGCCGCGAAGACAGTCAATGGTTTAAGCATCAACCAACACTTTAAGCATCAATCAACCTCCGGAGATTTGGCATGTTCTCACTCATCAAACCTGGTGCGGCGGCCACCGTCACAGGACTCCTCGTGCTGGCCACTACCGGGGCCGAACCCGTCGAACAACCGCCCGTGGTGCAAGCCGCGCAGGAGGTACATCTCCGGAACATACGCCAACTCACCTTCGAGGGTGAGAACGCCGAAGCGTATTTTTCCTTCGACGGCACCAAGCTGATCTTCCAGTCCACACCCAGAGCCGGTGGGTGCGACCAGATCTACACCATGTCGCTCGACGGAGGCGACGTCGAGATGCTGAGCACCGGTCAGGGGCGAACCACCTGCTCGTACTATTACCCAGCGGGTGACAAGATCCTCTACTCGTCGACCCACCACTTCGCCGAGGCCTGTCCGGCTGTGCCCGATTTCTCCCGTGGATACGTGTGGGCGGTGTACCCCAGTTTCGACATTTTCGTCGCGGACGCGGACGGGTCGAACCTGCAGCAGTTGACCCACTCATTCGGTTACGACGCCGAAGCCACGTTTTCTCCGGTGGGCGATCGGATCGTGTTCACCTCGATGCGGGACGGTGAGCTGGATATCTACTCGATGAAGGCGGATGGCTCCGACGTTCTGCGTCTGACCGATACCATGGGCTATGACGGAGGGCCTTTCTACTCTCCGGACGGGTCCAAGATCGTGTACCGTGCGCATCGCCCCACCACTCCGGAAGAGATCGAAGATTACACGTCTCTTCTCGTAGATGGACTGATTCGGCCGACTGAGCTCGAGATCTTTGTGATGGATGCCGACGGGTCGAATCAGACCCAGGTGACGCACAACGGGACCGCGAACTTCGGACCGTTTTGGCACCCCTCCGGCGAGAAGATCATCTTCGCGTCGAACATGCACGATCCCTCGGGGCGAGACTTCGATCTCTACATGATCAACCAGGATGGGTCGGGCCAGGAGCGCATCACCTTCACGGACGGGTTCGATGGCTTTCCTGTGTTCAGTCCCGATGGCCGGTATCTGGTCTGGGGGTCGAACCGGCGTCAGGCCCAGGAGGGAGAGACCAACATCTTCATCGCGGAATGGGTGGAGTGAGCGACGCGGGTGGAGTGAGCGATGTAGGCCAGTAGCCGGGTCAAAGTCCACCAGCGAGTTCACCGAAATCCGATAGAATTCGGAAGGTGAGGCCCCAGATCACGTGGCCGTCCAACCGGTAACAGGGGAACTCCGCTGGGCCCTGGGGCAACGGGATGGTCGTCGTCCCGCGGGTCTTGGGATCGAGCAGAATGGGGAGCGGCACCCAGAGCACTTGATCGACCTCAGCCGAGTCGGCGCTCGCTTCGATCTTTGCGGGCACACCGAATACGTAGGGTGTGATCGCGATCCGAGGCAGCGTCGGGTGACTGGGCGCGACCTGCGCCAGGCGGCCCAAGGGCCATCCGGATGAGGAGAGCTCCACGCCCGTCTCTTCGGACGTCTCCCGGATCGCCGTCTGTGCCAGATTCGCGTCCCCGGCATCCCTCCGTCCCCCCGGCAGCGCGACATGCCCCGACCAGGGGTCCCGCTCGGATTCGGCGCGCTTGATGAGTAGAAGCTCTAGCTCCGCGGAGGCCCGGAGGATCACCGAAACGGCGGCCTCCGTGTAGCCCTCACGTGGCTCGGGCTCGCTCTGGTGCTCCGGCTGGCTGGAGAGACGGTCCGCGAGCCGACGCAGCCGAGCGTCTTGGATCTCCACTCAAACGCCCCGGGCGTCCGGCTCCCAAATATGTTTGTGAAGCTGCGTCTGGAGTCGGACTGGGAGGCGGTCCTCCAGAATCCATTCGGCCAGATCGAGGAGATCGCAGGCGTCCCAGACGGGTGACATGAGGAGGGCGCCCAGCGTGCCCTCCTCCAGGCGACGGTCGAGCCCGCGCTCCCGGATGGTGTTCCGCGCCCATACATAGTCCGCGTGGTCGAGTACGACGAACTTCACCTCGTCCAGGGCCGTCAGGTGGTCGAGGTTCTGCCAAAGGTTCTTGTCGCTCTCTCCGCTTCCCGGGCACTTGAGATCCATGATCCGGTGCGCACGGGGATCGAGCGGGGCCACGTCGAACGCTCCGGAGGTCTCAACGAGAACCGTGAACCCCTCGTCGAGCAGGCGTTCGGTGAGTAGGTAGGCATTGGGGTGCGCCAGGGGCTCTCCGCCGGTGATCTCGACCAGTGGCGTCCCGATCGAGCGAACTTCGTCGACGATCTCATCGAGGCTTCGGCGCGTGCCCCCGTGGAAAGCGTACTCCGTGTCGCACCACACGCATCGGAGAGGGCAGCCGGTCAGCCGCACGAAAGTGCACGGTAGGCCGGACCACGTCGATTCGCCCTGGATGGAGTGAAAGATCTCTGTGATCCGGAGGGACGGAGACTCGGGCGTGCTCATCGCTCAGTCGTCCCGGGCCTTACCCTGAATCGCCTCGTCCAACAGACGCTTGACCTCGGTTAGGGGGAGCGCATGAACTCGGTCCCGAACCTCGTCCCGACTTCTCCCCTCGTACAGCACGGGCGTCTCCACGTGACCCACGATGCCGAGGCCTGTCTCGGCCCAACGTGGAAAGACCAGGTAGACGACGTAGGGAGCGGCGAGGTTTTCGACGGATTCGATTTCGACCGAAGCGGTGTACGGCTGTCCGTCCGAGCCCGAAAATGCGGGGGGACGCTCATGGACCTCCTGATAACCCCCAAGCGTTCCGTCGGGGGCGTCGGTTTCGGTCTGTCGATCCTCCATGGTATTTGGACAGGCTCCTTGGCTCCCAGAGGGGGTCGAAGACGGCGCTCAACGATAAGACAGACGAGCGGGGCCGCACACCCTCGGCGTCGGCTCTCGGCGCTTGCTGGGGCGGTCACCGAGAAGGTACTCTTCGCGCCCACCCACGTCGTCCTTTTACCACGGAGTCAGTATGCGAGCGGCGCTATTTTCCGAGTTTGGCGGACCCGACGTTATTCGTATGGATGAGGCCGAGGTTCCAGAACCCGGTCCGGGCGAGGTGCGGATCGCCGTGCGAGCCGCGTCGCTGAATCATCTGGATCTCTGGGCACGCAGAGGCCTTCCATTCGAAATCCCCATGCCACACATCGGCGGATCCGACGTTGCGGGAGTCGTGGACGCGCTGGGGGTGGGGATGGAAGAGGGGGCGGGGGAAGTCTTGATCGGGACACGGGTAGTCGTCGACCCATCCCTGAACTACGAGTGGTACCGACGTCCACCTCGGGGCCCTTCGTTCGCGGACCCACCTCTGACTGTGCTGGGCGAGCATACCCAGGGTGGTTTCGCCGAATACTGTGTGGCGCCCGTGGGAAATCTGTTCGAGATCCCGGATGACGTCTCGTTCGAGAAAGCGGCGGCGGCGGCCCTCTCGTTCGTGACGGCGTGGCACGCTCTCCTGGGGCGCGGTGGTCTGAAACCCGGAGAGACCGTCTTGGTCACGGGCGCGTCCGGGGGAGTATCAACCGCGGCGATCCAGATCGCGAAGCTGTCCGGAGCCCGCGTGTATGCGGTGACCAGCGGTCCTGCCAATGTGGAGCGTGTGAAGGCGCTCGGCGCCGACGTCGTTTATGACCGACTGGAGGTGAATTTCTCGAAGGAAGTTTGGCGCGACACGGGGAAGCGGGGAGTCGAGCTGGTTGTGGACTCGGTCGGTGAGCCCATGTGGGAGGGGTGCCTTCGGTCCCTCGCTGTCGGGGGACGCATCGTTTCCTACGGCGGTACCGGCGGGCCGGCGGTCGTGAGTGACATCCGTGCGATTTTTTGGAAACAACTTTCCATTCTGGGCACCACGATGGGATCCCCGGAAGACTTCCGGCGGGTGATGAACTTGGTGTTCGAGGGACGGATTACGCCCGTCATCCACGAGGTCATGCCGCTCGAAGACGCCCGGCGTGCGCACGAACTTCTCGAGGCGGGCGAGGTGTTCGGCAAACTGGTGCTGGTCCCATGACAAATGCCGACGCCGGGAGCCTGATGGCCGCCCAAGGGCGGGTCGACGAGTGGATCTCGCAATTCCAGGAGGGTTATTGGCCGCCCCTGGCCAACCTCGCGCGGCTCATGGAGGAGGTGGGGGAGCTCGCCCGCCTGATAAATCATCGCTTCGGCACGAAGCCCAAGCGGCCCGAGGAAAGCGAACAGGAGATGGCGGAGGAACTGGCCGACGTGCTGTTCGTCATCCTGTGCATCGCCAACGAACAGGGGATCGACCTCGATCAGGCCTTCGACGGGGTGATGAAGAAGTACCACACGCGGGACGGGGAGCGCTGGGCGAGGAGGGCAGAGTAGCGTCCGCTCGTTTTCGACCGAACCTAAGGTCCTAACGTACCGCCACCGCCACGGCGTTGGCGAAGACCTCCTCATTGATCCCCCCCAGTACCGGATTCACGGCCTGGAGCCAGGTGTTGGCATTGAGATCGATGAGAAGGAACACGCTTTCACCGTCTCCCACATCCAAGCTCAAGGGGCGGGTGACAACGAGGGCCACGTCCTCGAGTTCTACCCGGACCTCTCCGACCACAGGCACACCATTGATGATCAGGCCCGAGTTGAATCCCTCGGGCTGCCTCTGGATTGCCTTCTGCCGAACGTCCTTCGCTCCTTTTGACGGACCCGTGGACCTTCAACTATTATTATGGTCGGCGCCGAGTCTTTTCTTGGCGCCCCGGAGTAGTCCCCAGTGATTGGGTTGAAAGCGATGCGTTACGGAATCAATGTCAGGTCGCAGGACACGATGGGTCGGTTTCTGATTCTCCCGGCCGCTCTCCTCCTGATGGTGCCAGTTGCACTCGGAGCGCAGACGTTTGCGTCCACCTCCGATCTCGCTTTCAATCCGGAAGACGTCACGTTTAGCAGGGACATCGCGCCGATCTTGCAGCGCAGCTGCCAGAATTGCCACAACCCGGTAGGCGTCGCTCCCATGTCGCTCGTCACGTACCAGGACGCGCGGCGCTATTCCCGGAGAATGAAGGAGCGCACGGCGATCCGTGATCGCATGGGCGCCATGCCGCCTTGGTACGTCGAGAAGAACATCGGAATTCAGCACTACAAGCAGGACAACTCCCTCAACGATGAGGAAGTTGCGATGATCGCCGCTTGGGCAGACAACGGCACGCCCGAAGGCGATCCGGCGGACCTTCCCCCCGCTTTGGAATTCGACGACAGTGGCGAGTGGACCATTCGGCCCGACCTCGTCGTGATCTCCGAGGAAATGTTGGTGCGTGGCGACGACGCCGACTGGTGGGGTGAGATTGCCAGCATCCCCCTCGGTCTGGAGGAGGACCGATACGTCTCAGCGGTGCAAATCCGCGAGGTCAATGACGTGAGACCCAATGAGGAGCTCGGCCGGGAAACAGTGGGCGGAAGGTACGTCGTCCACCACATGATCTGGCGGACCCAGGTTCCGGGAACCCGTCAGATTACCTCCTGGCCTGTACACGAGGTGGGCCGGAACCCGGACGTGTTCGATCCGGGCGCCGGCCGACTCCTGAGGGCGGGTTCGGAAATCGCCTCCGAGTCGATCCACCTCCACTCGAACGGTCGTGACACCAGGGCTCGCCTTGAAATCGGCTTCGAGTTTTTCCCCGTCGGATATGAGCCGAAGTACCGGGGCGGCATCACCTCTCTCGCCAACGGCTCGGACATCGACATCGAGGGCAATCGGGCTGGCCAGCGGCTCGACGCCTACACGGTGACGCAGCAGCACACCAAGATCATCAGCTTCGAACCCCATCTTCACGCTCCGGGTGAGCGGATGTGCCTCGAGGCCATCTGGGGGTTCAAAGCCGAAACGCTGTCCTGCGTCGGGTACGACCACAACTGGGTCCGTACGTATGTCTTTGCCGACGACTACCAGCCGCTTCTGCCCAAGGGCACGATCCTCCATATCACCGGTTACATGAACACCACCGAGACCAACACGAACGTCCCCGACCCGAGGAACTGGCAGGGATCGGGCAATCGGTCGGTGGCCAATATGTTCATCGACCTGGGAGAGCGCGTCGGTCTTACCGACGAGCAGTTCGTGGAAGAAATGGCCGAGCGTGTGGAGAAGTTGAACTTGACCAAGAACGACTACATCATCGGTTGCCCGCTCTGCTTGGCTACGGTGCCAACCACCCCTGCAGCCGCTGGTGGGTCACAGCCCTAGGACCAGTAGAACTAGCACAGACCGATAATAGAACCAGAACGGACGAAAAAAATGTTTGCACGGAAGTCTCCTCGGCTCATGAGAGCCGCTGATATAGGTCCTATCCTCGGGCTACTACTGCTGGGGCTCCTGGTGGTCGACCGGAACACCTTGGCGGCCCAAGGTCTCACGTACGCGAGTGGGCAGACGGTCTCCCCGGCATTCGAGGGTTGGGAAGAAAACGCCGACGGCTCCTTCAACCTCCTCTTCGGCTATATGAACCGGAACTGGGAGGAGGAGCCCGACCTTCCCATAGGATCCGATAACAATTTTTCGCCGGGCTCGGCCGACCGGGGACAGCCCACGCACTTCCTTCCCCGGCGGAACCGGTTCGTCTTCAAGGTTCAAGTGCCGGCGGATTTTGGCGAACCGGAGCTGGTGTGGACCCTCAATGTCCGGGGCGAGGAAAGGAAGGCGTTCGGCTCGCTGCGGCCCGACTATTACGTCGACAACCTGGTGATCATGTCCGAGACGGGTACGCTCGGTCCGGGCACCAGCAATGAGGAACTTCGGCAACACACCGCCCCTGTGGTCGAGCTGGAGATGGAGTCGGTCATCGATGCACAGGTCGGCCGGCCGGTGACGTTCGCTGCACACGTCAGCGACGACGGCGTTCCGGCCCGCGGTCGCGGACGGACGCCCGTCAATTCTGACGGGACGTTGAATTTGGACCGCGCGATGCGAACTCCCTCACGAATCACCGTGCAGAAGGTCATGGGACTCCACCTCACGTGGTACGTGTATCGTGCGCCCGTCGGCAGTGAGGTGACCTTCAATCCTGGGCAGATTTCGACCTGGGAGGACACACGCCCCTACTCCAATTCTCCATGGGCGTCGTTCTGGGTGCCGCCGGAGTTGCCGGAGGACGGGCGCTGGGTCACGGAGGTGACCTTCCACCAGCCGGGCACCTACGTGCTGCAGGGCAGGGCCGACGACGGCGGGCTCTTCACCGACAGCCGGGTCACCGTCCGGGTCAGCCGCCCGGTTCTATAGGCGGCACCGTTTCCGGCTGCTGACACCCTAGGCCGGAGGGTGGATCGACGCTCATGCCACCGCCTGTTGCGTTTGCCCCTTGGATCGCCCTCGCGCTTTATCTCCTGATCAAGGTCCGGCTTCCACGCCCACTTCCGGTGGTGGAGGCTGAGGATCGGACCGCTCCGCTGGTGAGTGTCATCGTTCCGGCGCGAAACGAGGAGAGAAGCATCCGCTCCTGCGTCGAGTCGATCTGTGCCTCGGGTTATCCGAACTTCGAGGTGATCGTCGTGGATGACCGAAGCGACGACGCCACTCTGGCGATAACGCGTGCGATTCTGCCAAACCACGCCCTGAGGGTCATCGTGGTCGAGGGACAGGAGCTCCCCGCCGGGTGGATGGGAAAGCCGTGGGCCTGCGACCAGGGGGCCCGGGTGGCGAAAGGGGATCTGCTGCTCTTCACCGACGCCGATACGGTTCATGCCCCGCAATTGCTGGGACGGGCCGTAGCGGGAATGGTCGAGGGCCAGGGGGACGCCCTCACGTTGTTGGGGCGCCAGATCATGGAAACCTTTTGGGAGCGGTTGGTGCAGACCCACATGATGGCGGCGATCGTGTTTCGCTATCCGAATCCGGGAAAGGCCCGCCCACCAGAGCGCTGGCGGGACGCCATCGCCAACGGGCAGTTCATCCTCTTCCACCGAGGTGCGTACGAGGAAATCGGAGGCCACGAAGCCGTGAAGGGGGAGATCGTCGAGGACCAACGGCTGGCGCAGATCCTGTGCAGAACCGGGAAACGGCTCGTGGTCCTCGACGGTGGCACGGTGTTGGCAACCCGGATGTACAGGTCGCTCGGTGAGCTGATCGACGGCTGGTCGAAGAATGTGGCCCTCGGGGCTCGCCAAGCCGTTCCGCGCTGGGCCGTCCCGATCGTCATGCCGACCGCGATCGTGGTCAGCGTGGCGATTTGGATCCTTCCTCCCGTGGCCCTCCTCATGTCACTTGCGGGGATCGGCCCGGACGGCTGGGGAATTTGGTCCGCCTCGGTCACGGGATTCAGCGTCCTCATGTGGACTCTGGCCAGCTGGCATCTCAAGGCGCCGCTCTGGACCGGCCTCTTCTATCCACTGGCGGCTGGAATGGTGAACTACATCTTCCTCAGGAGTTGGATCCGGGGAGGCCACGTCGAGTGGAAAGGGAGGGAGTACCGAGTGTGACGCTGACTACCCGCCTCAAGGAGCAGGCCCGGGGGCTGGGCTTCAGTCTGGTGGGAATCGCCACGGTCGAACCCAGCGACCATTTGGACCTCTATTCCAGATGGGTGGAGGACGGCAGGCACGGGGAGATGGCGTATCTCGCCCGTGAGGACGCCGTCGCCCGGCGCGCCGATCTCCGGGGAACGATGCCCTCGGTCCAGTCTGCGGTCGTGGTCGGTCATGAGTACTTCGAGGAGGATCCCGCCGGCGTACCCGCCGATCCGGCGAGGGGTGTGATCGCCCGCTACGCGCGCGGCGAGGACTACCACGGCACCATCAAGAAGCGGCTTCTCGAGCTCCACCGGTGGATCGAGGCATCCGTCGAGCGTCCGGTCGAGGGACGTGTCTATGTGGATACGGGCCCCATTCTGGAGCGTGAGTTGGCGCTGCGCGCGGGCCTCGGCTGGTTCGGGAAGAACACCATGCTGATCCACCCGAAGCGGGGCTCGTACTTCTTCCTGGGGCTGCTGCTTTTGGACCTGGAGCTCGTTGCCGATGCTCCCTTTGAGGAGGACCACTGCGGGACGTGCCGGAGTTGTTTGGACGCTTGCCCTACCGGGGCGTTGCTGGGGCGGGATGCTTCGGGAGCGCCGGTAATGGACGCTACACGGTGCATCTCCTACCTGACCATCGAGCATCGGGGACCCATTCCCGTCGAGCTCCGGCCGCTCATGGGGAACCGGGTGTATGGATGTGACATCTGTCAGGAGGTCTGCCCGTGGAACGAGCGGTTCGCCCGGCCGACCGAGGAGGAGGCTTATCGGGCGAGAGACGGGCTGGACGGGCCGATGCTAACCGAGCTCGCTGAAAAGCTGCTGAGGATAGACGACGAGGGGTTTCGCGAGCTCTTCCGATCATCGGCCATCAAGCGTGCGAAGCGGGCCGGGCTGCTGCGCAACGTCTGTGTAGCGTTGGGCAATTGGGGGGCCGCGGAGGCGGTGCCGGTGCTTGTCAGGGCCCTCGCCGACACGGAGGGACTGGTGCGGGGGCATGCTGCCTGGGCGTTGGGTCGGGTCGGCACCGCTGAGGCCCGCGAGGCACTCCTGGAAATGGCGCGACGGGAACCGGACAGCTGGGTGCGGCAGGAGATCGCCGACGCGATTTCTCGTGAGAGCGCGAGCAACTCCGCGCCCCGGGGGGGCGCCGACTCAAGCTCTTCCTAGCGCTGGAGCCTCGACGCTACCGATACATGGAAGGGTCGATCTCCATGGTGATTTCGGACACCTTGTTCGCGGGTAGGCCTGCGCGGCGGGCGTGCTCGTACACGGCTTCGGGGTTGGGTGCTTCATACTCGCAGTAAATCTTGCCCTCGGCCTGTGAAATGTAGCTCCGGATCCAAACCACGCCCTCCATTTCGGCCAGGACTTCATTGGATTTACGACCCACGGCTGGCAGGTCTTCGAGATTGATCTCGCCGACCTCTCTTTCGATGATGTAGCGAGGCATTGTCGGGTTTTCCTTGAAAGGCGGTCAGTCAGGGAGAAGGTGCGGAAACCTTGGGTCCATCTATGTGCAGAGGGCTTCCAATTCGGTGTCGTGGATCTCCTGCGCGATCGTGAGGGCCGCGGCGGCGAACGCTTCGGCCCGCTCCGGAGCCTCGGCCTCCACGGATAGTTCGGCCAGCCGGTGAAGAGCCCATCCCTCGCCGGCCCGGTCCTCCGCCACCCGGCGTTTGTCCAGACATTGTTGGTACCATTCGTATGCCTGTGTCAAGTCGGCCGACACCCGGAAGGATGCTCCGAGGGCCGCCAGGCTGTCTGCCTCCCGGTCCACATCCTCCTCCCGACGGTTGGCTTCCAGGGCCTCGAGAAGCACCGACTGGGCATCGGCGTGGCGGTCTAGCTTGGCGAGGACTGTGCCCAACCCATTCAGCACGGCACCCAGGCCGTCCCTCTCGTCGCGTTTTCGGAGGCGCTCTGCTGCTGCCTCGTACTGGGAGCGGGCACCCTCCAGATCTCCGTCGCGCCAGGCCAGGATCGCCAGGCTGTTTCGGATACGGGCCTCCGCGACGGCGTCTCCCAGCTCAGTGGCCATCTCCAAGGCTGCCCTCTGAAGCTCCCGACCGGTGTCCGCGTCTCCGACGTGCAGCCGCACCTCATGCTCCGCCGCCTCCAAGGCCCCGCTCCGGTCGGCGAGGGTGAGACGAACCTCCTTGAGCTGCCGCCAGGCGTCGGAGGCGTCTTCGGTCTGCCCGCTGGCTTCGTACGCCTTGGCCAGCTTGCCCATGGTGTCGGACAGCGTGCTGTCGGTCGCAAGCCGGCTCAGGATCGCCACGGCCTCATCGTAGGAGGGCACAGCGTCGGTGGCTCTGCCGATGGTCATCAACGCGTCGGCCTGGAGGGTCAAGGCGTGGGCAAGGTTGTCTGCACGGCTGGCCCGGCGCGCCAGGAGCACGCCCTCCTCGTAGGCGGCCAGAGACTCGTCGATTTGACCCATCTCCAGGTGAAGGGCCGCCATGGCCAGAAGATGGAAGCTGCTCCGGAGCGGCAGGTGGGCTTTGGTCTCCATCGTGGTCCCCTCGGCAAATGCCTGAAGGGCCTCCTTCGGTCGGCCCATCGCACGAAGAAGATGACCGATGTAATCGGAAGCGTTATTCAGGTCTCCCGGGCTCGACGTCGATTCCGCGAGTGCACGAATCTCGTCGCCGAGGGTCTGGGCCTCGGCCCAATCACCCCGCTCCCTGCGCACCCGGCCCAGGTTGATCAGGTCCTGGAGCAGCACCTTCGGAGGTGCCCCGAGACGGTCGTGCTCCACCACCTCGGTCAGGGGACCTACGGCCTCGTCGTACATGCCGAGGCGCCAGAAGCGGTGACCCATGCCTCGGAGCGCCATCGTCCTCTCGTCGTCGGCCTGACAGGC
>Ga0209980_10001703_pt1 | contig 12067 bp, 10 predicted proteins | sample CR02metaG_FD_183611 | JGI IMG/M metagenome (GOLD analysis project Ga0209980, IMG submission 183611) | Deep subsurface microbial communities from Mariana Trench to uncover new lineages of life (NeLLi) - CR02 metaG (SPAdes) (version 2) | ecosystem: Environmental > Aquatic > Marine > Ocean trench... | reverse complement strand
CGTCATGCGATACGAATTAAAACCACCTTGACAGAAAACGCCTCATATAAGCGGACATTGCACGAACTGAAATCCACCTCTCTGAAATTCACCTCTTTAAACCGGAGGACGCTGGCGATGCCATGGCGTGGCCTGTTCGTAGGCATGGGCCACTTTCATGATGCCAGCCTCGTCAAAGGCCTTGCCGACGATCTGCAGGCCCACCGGCAGGCCCGCGGCCGTGAAACCGCAGGGCAAGGAAATGGCGGGCAGACCCGTCAGGTTGAAGGGTTCGCAATTGCGCCACCTCAGCAGACCATGCCCGGGCGGATCCTGGTCGATCGGGCCGGCGGGAATCGCCGACGTCGGCATCACGAGGACGTCGAAGCCGGCAAGGATTCGACTGATTTCAGTGGTCTGATAGCGGCGAAACCGTTGTGCCAGCAGGTACTGTTCGGTGGTGTAAAACCCGCCCAACTCCAGTGATTCCCGAACGACGTCACTGACAGCATCGGGGCGCTGGCGAACGTTGGCCCCGAAATAAGCCGAGGCTTCGGCGGAGATGATCACCGAACTTGCCGCGCGTCCCGTGCGCATGTCGGCGAGGCCGACGTCTTCGACCGAGGCGCCGAGGTCCCGGAAGACGCCGAGGGCGGCTTCCATGCAGGCTTCGACTTCGGGATCGCAGTCGTCGAAGAAGTACGCGCGGGCGACCCCGATCCGGCTGCCCTCAATTCCCGCTCCGATGGCGGCCGGGTAATCGGGCACGGGCCGGTGGACAGATGTTGGATCGCGGTCGTCATAGCCGGCCAGCACCCGGAGCATGATCGCCGCGTCGCCGACGCATCGCGCCATCGGGCCGGCGTGATCCATGGACCAAGCCAATGGCACGGCACCCCATTTGCTGACGCGCCCGTAGGTCGGCTTGAGGCCGACGACGCCGCAGCATGCCGCCGGCTGCCGGATCGAGGCCCCCGTATCGCTGCCCAGGGCGGCGATCGCCAATCCTGCGGCGAGGGCGGCCGCCGAACCGCCGCTGGAGCCGCCCGGATGGCACGCCGTATCCCAAGGGTTACGCACCGGTCCGTAATGGGGGTTGTCGCTCTTGGTGCCGTAGGCCAATTCCTGCATGTTGGTTTTGCCGACAATGATCGCGCCGGCGTCTTTCAGGCGTTCGACGACGGCCGCGTCGTGGGTCGGAATCCAATCGTCAAACAGAAGCGAGCCTGCCGTGGTGCGCACTCCACGCGTCGCAAACAGGTCCTTCACGGCGACGGGGATCCCGTGCAAGGGGCCGATATAATTCCCCGCCTTGATCGCCGCCTCGGCGTCGTGTGCTGTTTTCCGGGCCTCGTCTGCCGTCACGGTGATATAGGCGTTGAAACGAACGTCGCACTGTTCGATCCTGGCCAGGACGGTCTCGGTCACGTCCACCGGCGAGAGCTCGCCGCTGGCCAGGTGGGGCGCCAACTCGGTGATGCTGCCGAAGGCCGGATCAGCATCCATCGTCTTGATCCTCCGCCACGCCCGGCACTACGTTCACGACGGCAGGCTCGGTATCCCTGAGTCGCCCTTCCCACTCTTCCAATATGCGGACGTCCTCAACCATTCCCGGCAGTCTTCTGCGGCAGGCCTTGGCCTCGGCTGCATTCAGCTTGCGGCGAAAGGTCTCCCGGGATATTCGCTGGATGTCGGCAATCGACGGTCGTTTCACGGCGTCCTCCCGTTTATCGTCGTTCTCTTTGCGCACACGCGGACCGAGCCTCGTCATACCCGCACTTCATGCAATACAGCAGTCCACCAGATCGACGACGGTCTTCAGGGCCTCCAAGTCGGCGACGACCGAGCGAATTGACGCGGCCTTTTCGGCCGGCAGGAAGGCTCCCGCGTTGGCGTTGAACTTCGCCTCGATCTCTTCTCGGGTCATGGGGTTCTCGAGGCTTCCCCTGTTGTGCTCCTGGACCTTCTCAATCTTGCGTCCGTCAGTGGTCTCGACGGTAATCCGCCCCCGGAACTGCGTCCGTGGCGGCGGGTCGGGATCGGCGACGGGATGCATCTTACCGGCCAGATCGATGATGCCAGGATCGGCAATCCTTTCGTCGCTGAACGCGTCGACCCCCAGATGTCCGAGATGCAGCGCCGCGGCGACGCAATAAATCAGGCTGGCGCGGGCATGGGTGGGAGTCTTGGGCCTCAGCTTGGCGTCCCGGGGTTCGCCGACGACGGGAAGGTACGCGTCTGAAATCGGCATTTCGATCCGGACCACGTCGCCGGCCCGCAGTTCCTCCCGGTGAAGTTCGAGGGCAAGATCGATGTACGGGTGGATGACGTGGGCGCAGGGATAGGGTTTCAGCGAACATCGGCGCGTTTCCCATTCGTCGCCCAGGTCCTTGGTCAGTTCCTCGAACCGGAGGCCGCCAGGAGCGTCCGGGACGAAGGCGTTGAACAGCCCGGAGCCGCCTTCGAGCACGGTGGCGGGCCCGGTGAAACCGCTTTTCGCCAGGAGCGCCGCGGCGATACCGTTGGAGGCCGCCCAGCCCGCGTGCAGGGTCTTCACCCAGGTCCCGTCGGAATAGGATTCAATGAGACCCGAGGCCTGACTACCGTTGATCCCCATCGCGTTCCAGAGTTGCGCGTCGGTCAGCCCCATGAGGCGGCCGGCGACCATGGACGCCGTCAGGCCGGTCAAGACCCCCGTCGGATGAAACCCGCGCCGATGAAACGCCATCGGCGCTACCAGGCCCAGCCGGCAACTGAGTTCGACGCCGCCGGCGACGCTGACAAGGACCTCCTTGCCGTCCGCCCCCGTCATTTCGCCGACGGCGAGCGCCGCCGCGACCAGGGGGGCGCCCGGGTGAACCAGGGAGGCGTTGTGGGTGTCGTCGAAATCCATGGCGTGGGCGAGGGTGCCGTTGACCAGCGCCGCGCCCATGGCTGTCGTCCGGTCCCCGTAACCGATCATCCGGCTATCCGAGCCAGCCCCCATGGCCATCACCGCCTCGCGGACCGTGCGACCGATGGGTGTATCAGCGGCGACGAGTATGACGCCCAGGGTATCGAGGATCCGGTACTTGGTCGCCTCGACGACGTCGTCCGGAAGGTCCTCGAGCCCGAGGTTGAGAAACCAGGAAGTCACGTGTTCGCTGTAGGTGGGCATGACGGACACTTAGGTGTCTTCAGCGAAGGTGGCCGCCGCCGTCGACCGTCAGGATGCTGCCGCTAATTCGACTCGCACGCGGGCTCGTTAGGAAGGCGACCACGTCGGCGATTTCCTCGACCCTTCCCGGGCGGCCCTCGGGCAGATGGGTCAGCATCTCGCGCCAGCGCTCGGCGTCCCCGAGGTCCTGTTCCGCTTTGATCCTTTGCTGGCGCTCCAATCTCTCGGTCGCCGTCTGGCCCGGACTGACCCCGACGACACGCACGCCGTGGTCCAGGCTTGCAGCGCCCAGAGCCTTCGTCAGATTGATCAGGGCCCCGTTTCCGACACTGCCGCAGATATAGTTCGCAGCCGGGTGCTCCCCGGCGTTTCCGATGATGTTGACGATGACGCCGCTGCCACGCTCGCACATCGCCGGATAGACGGCGCGGGTGAGGTTGATGAAACCGAAGATCTTCAGGTTCCAGCCTTCGAGCCAGGTCTCCTCGTCGATCATCTCGATATTCCCGGCCTTGATGGCGCCGGCGCAGTTGACCAGGATATCGATGCCTGCCGTCTTCTTCGCCAACTCCCGGGCGGCGTCGCCGGTGCTCAAGTCCGTTGGATGGATGGTCACGTCCACACCGTGGTCGGCTATGAGTTCGGTCCGCGCCTTTTGCAGGTCCGCTTCCGTGCGGGCGGCGAGGTGAAGATGGCACCCTTCAGCCGCAAGCGCTTCGGCGATGCCCCGGCCGAGGCCCTTCGAGCCGCCGGTGATCAACGCCGTCTTTCCGGTCAGATGAAGGTCCATGTGGCTGCCCCTTCCTCCTGTCTTGTATCTGTGGTTTGGTTTTGTCCGCCTATCTCCTACAACATAAAGGTGTTGAGGGCGAATCCGGGGCTTCTTAGGCCCTGGTGCGTCATGGTTGCCGCTCACGTTGCTTGACCAGCCGGTAAAATGAACCGACCTTCGGCTTCTTCGGTAAGGGGTATGGGTGATGACGTCCGAGACGGTTCTGGTCACGGGGTCGAGCGGCTTTATCGGTTTCGCGGTCGCCCGCGCGCTCGCCGAAACGGGCCGCGACGTCGTCGGTCTCGATCCGGTGTCCCCGGCGGACGAAATCCCCGGCGTGACAGCCATCGGGGAACGGCTGGGCGACGTGCGACAGATGTCGGAATTGCTGCGCACCCGGAAGATCGACACGGTGGTTCACACGGGTGGCGTTTCGGGCCCGATGCTGGCCCGCGACGATCCTTATTCGGTCTGCGAGGCGAATGTCATCGGCACCGTCAATTTAATCGAGGCGGCGCGTTTGCACAGGGTTCGCCGCTTCGTCACCTGTTCGTCGGCGGCCGCCTTCGGCAACACGCCGCCGGCGCCGGTACCCGACGACGCGCCGCTCAGGCCGATCAACGTCTACGGCGCCACCAAGGGGGCGGGAGACCTGATCCTCGCCGCCTATCGGGCGCAGCATGGCCTCGATGGAATTTCGCTGAGGCTTTCGAGCGTTTACGGGCCGGGCCGGCAGACGGACTGCGCCATACGGACGATGTTGTCGAACGCGCTCGCCGGGCGTCCCACCCGTTTCGACTGGGGGATCGGGCATCGCCGGCATTATCTGTTCGTGTCGGACGCCGTCGCCGCCGTCCTTTCTGCGATCGAGACGGCGCGGACGGAGCAGTTCGCCTACAACATCGCCGGGCCGGATTTCGTGGAGATGACGCGGATCGGCGAGTACGTGAGCGCCCTGGTGCCCGGGGCCGAAATCACCTTCGGTTCTGGACCCGATCCCCTGGGCTATCGACGCGAGGAACTGGACATCTCGGCGGCGTCGAGGGACCTAGGATTTGGGCCGCAATATGGAATCGATGAAGGCATCGCGGCCTATTTGACCTGGTTTCGCGATTCGGGCATGCTTACATCAACCTGACGGCGGCACCCATGCGAAGCTGTCGTTGTCCACCTTGGTGCCGATGACCGCCTGTGTTTCCGGCGCCCAATAAAAGCGGGAAAACCGCCTCGATCAACATACTGCTCGATCAACATACTGAAAGACTTATCGACGGCGGCATGGGGCCGCCCAACAGGGAGGATTATCATGGGTTTCGATCTATTCAAGACGGGACCACGAGTCTCGCCCAGCCGGGGGATTAAGTTGCGCAACGGTTTGCTGGCGGGGGCCGCAATTTTGGGCTTCACGGTCCTTGTCCCGTTGTCGGCCGCGGCCGAAACGCAGGTCTCGTTCATCGGCGGCGGCGCCAAGGGCGCCTGGACGCGGGCCCTGACGGCGATGAGCGAATGCCTGCGCCAAAACAGCGACATCAAGGCGACGGTGACGCCGACGCAGGGCGGAATGGATGCCTTCGGCAAGTTGCAGGCGGATAAGGGCGATTTCGGCTTCACCTACCAGAGCGTCCTCTTCCCCGCATGGGACGGGTCCGGACGCTTCAAGGGCAAGACGTACCAGAACCTTCGGGTCGTCGGCGTCGCCGAACGCCTGGCCGTCACGCACTGGGTGGTTTCGAAGAGCTCCGGGATCAAGTCACTCGCCGACATCAAGGGCAAGAAGTTTGCGCCGGGACCGATCGGCACCGTCACCCGCGGCATCGTCACCAGCTTTCTCGAGGCCGCCGGCCTGGGTGGAAAGTTCGACGTCGCCAACGTCTCGTCGAGCGAGATGAACAGCTACCTCAAGGACGGCAAGCTCGACGGTTGGGCCTGGATCGGCGGCGTGCCGACGCCGGCGGCCACCGAAATCGCCGTTTCTGGCAGAGCCCGGTTCATCGATATCGGCAAGGAGCTCGACTCCACCGGGTTCCTGAAGAAGAACCCGTTCTTCGTCAAGGTGACGATTCCCGCCGGCAGCTATCCGGGGATCGATTACCCGACCACGTCGTTCGGACAGAACGGCGTTTTCGTGGCGCAGAAGACCGTTTCCGACGACGTCGTTTACAAGGTCGCCAAGGCGCTGTGGAGTGACAAGTGCGTCAGTTACCTGTCGAAGAACCTGAAGTCGCTCGCCGCGATGAAGGACAGCCCGCTTTCGGGGATCGCGTTCCCGTTGCATCCGGGCGCGGCCAAGCTCTGGAAAGAAAAGGGACTCGATACGTCCAAGGTCCGGACACCGGATCAGATGTAACGGGACCGGCGTCGACTGAACCCGGACCACAAAGAGCAAGCTGGTCCATTGGCGACGAAAGAACGGGGGGGCGCAGACTTTTCCTGGCTGTTCAGGAGACTCTCGGATGCCGGGGCTATTCAAATGCCCCGGCAGCCCGAGAGCAAGGTTTTACGCCTCCTCGTCACTTTCATCTCTTTGAGTTTCGTGGGTCTCTACTGGTATTTCGCCGGTTGGGGCTATTTCACGCCGGAAAGCTTCCTCACCCTTTATCTCGGGTTCACGCTGGTCCTCATCTTTCTCTACTTCCGGGCTTCAAAGAAATCCCCGCCGGGCCGCATCAGTATCGTCGATTTCTGCCTTATCGTCGCTACCATCGGGGTGACGTTCCACTACACGTTTTGGTTTCCCATCCGATTTGTGGAGCGATGGGGCGAGACCGAACCCCATGACATCGTCGCCGGGGCGATCCTGATCGTCCTCGCCCTGGAGGCCGGACGCCGGGTCATCGGGGGGTTCCTACCGGGCCTTTGCATGGCGCTTTTTCTCTATGCGCTTTTCGGCCCCTATTTTCCGGGCATCTTCGAACATCCCGGCCTGTCTGCGTCGGACATCATCGGCTGGCTCTACAGCAACGAGGCGATCTACGGCTCCATCACCCGTGTCTTCGCCAGCTTCGTTTTCCTGTTCGTGATCCTGGGCACCGCGCTGGAGCAATCCGGGGGCCGCAATCTGTTTATCAACCTTCCCTTGACGTTTTTGGGGTGGATGGTCGGCGGCCCGGCGAAGGTCGCGATCGTCGCCAGCGCCCTGTTCGGCATGATTTCGGGCGCCGCCTCGGCCAATGTCGTCAGCACGGGGACCCTGACCATCCCGTTGATGAAGCGGGCCGGCTTCCCGCCCCATGTTTCCGCGGCGTTCGAGGCGACCGCGTCGACCATCGGCATCACCATGCCGCCCTTGATGGGCGCGGCGATTTTCGTCATGGCCGACTTCACCGGGATTTCCTATCTGGAGATCGTCAAGGTTTCGGTCATTCCCGCGCTTTTGTTCGTAGCCTCACTGCTCATGATCGCCGACGCCTATGCGAAGAAGCACGGGATCAAGGGCTTGCCCCGTTCGGAACTGGGCGATCCCTGGGATTTGATCAAAACCTATTGGCCGTTCTTCCTGCCGATCTTGATCGTCGTCGGCCTGTTGGTCGCCGGACGCAGTCCCGATGCGGCGGTGTTCTACGCCCTTCCCGCGGTCATCCTGGCGAGCCTCACCTCGAAGAAAATCCGGCTGCCGGTTCGGCGTTGGATAGAGATTTTTGAACTCGGCGCGAAGCGGTCGCTGACCATCGGCGGGATCGCCGGATGCCTCGGAATCATCATCGGCATCGTGATCAAGACCGGGATCGCCATCAAGCTTTCACACATCGTCATCGATTACTCCGCCGGCTATCTGCTGATCGCGGTTCTGTTGACCGCCCTCACCACGTTCTTTCTCGGCATGGGGGTCTCCTCGGTGACGGCGGATTACATCTTACTTTCCGTCCTCATCGCGCCGGCCCTGATCGAGCTCGGGGCGCCGGTGATGGCGGCCCACCTGTTGATCATCTGGTACACTCAGACGTCAAATCTGACGCCACCGGTCTGTACCGTGGCGTTCGCCGCCGCGACGATCGCCGAGGCGCATCCCTGGAAGACGGGCTTCCTGGCGTTTCGGTTCGGGCTGTTCGTCTACCTGATCCCGCTGGCGTTTCTATTCAGCGGAATGCTGGATTTCAGCGATCCGGCGATATTGATCCGCAGCGTCGTCAGCGTGACCATCGCGGCCTACGCCTTTTCCGGCGCCGTGATCGGCTACCGCGCCGGCCCGCTCGTTCCTTGGCAGCGGTTGTTGTTCTTGATCGCGACGGGGACGCTTTTTCACCCCGGTGTGATGACCGATATCATCGGCGTCGCGATTGTCATTGTCGTGTTGGCCGTTCAAGTGTTTGCACGGCGCACGGTCCCGAAGGTTGTCGAAAATGCCCCGGCGACGGACGAAATCTCGGAATGACGGTGCCGGCGGCACGGCCGAGCCCGTGATCCTGTTGCCCGATGCCGTTCTGGTGAATGACGGGTCCCCGGACCCGTTGCCGGGCGCGGCCGTCCGCATCGACGGAAACCGGATCGCCGAAGTGGGTGACGCGAAAGGCGTTCTCGACGCCCATCCCGACGCCACGATATTGGAGCTCAAGAACTGCCTGGTCATGCCGGGGCTGGTCAACGCGCACCAGCACGGCCGCGGTTTGAGCGATCTGCAGCAGGGTTTTCGCGACGACCTTTTGGAACTCGTGATCGCCACCCGCCTCCAGCGCTGCCCGCAGGTCTGCGCACCATTCGTGAGCCTGGCAGCGGCCGAGATGCTGCGCAACGGCGTGACCTGCACGGTCCAGGCCAACGTGACCTTCGGCAACGACTATGAAGCGGAAATAAGGGCGATGCTGGAGACCTACGACCAAGCGGGCATTCGGGCCACTCTTTGCGTCGGGGCCCAGGACCAGGGCCAGATCGTCTATCCCGACGAGGACGAGGCGGCCTTCCTGGCCGGCCTGCCCGACGACCTGCAACAGCGGCTGTCCGAAGCCAAACGGCGACCCTACGCCGGCGACGGGCCCGGGACCGTGGCGCTCATGGACCGGCTGCTCGCCGATTACGGCAACCACCCCAGGATAAAACTGTTGTACGGCCCGGCCGGGCCGCAGTGGCTTTCCGATGACCATTTCAGGTGCCTGGTCGATGCCGCCGGCGCACAAGGCGTCGGGTTTCACCTCCATTGCCTCGAGACCCGCGCCCAACGGGCCGCTCTGGACCGCATGTATCCGGACGGGGTCCTCGCCCATCTCGACGGCCTCGGGGTGTTGTCGCCGCGGTCGTCGCTGGCTCACTGCGTCTTCCTGTCGCCTGCGGACATGGAAATTGCAGCGAAGCGGGAGATTACGATCGTTCACAATCCGGGATCGAACCTCCGTCTGCACAATGGGGCCGCCCCTGTCGCGGAGTTCGTAAAAAGGGGTATTCGTGTCGCCATCGGGACGGACAACCGCGCCCTCGAGCAAGGCGAAGACTTATTGAAGGAAATTAGGCTGGCTCAGGCGCTAGCGCGGTCGTCGGAATGGAACGGCCCGCCGCCGCTCGGGACCTCGGAGTTGCTCGCCATGGCGACGGTCAACGGCGCCCGCGCGGCGATGACGGAGGACGAGGTCGGCACGCTGGAGGCCGGGATGAAGGCGGACCTCATCGCCATTTCACTGGACCGCGCGGTCGGGGCCTACCTGGATGGGGACGTGCCGATCCTGGAAGCCGTACTGGCGCGGGCCGAAGGCCGCGACGTGCGATTGACCATGGTCGAGGGCCGTGTCCTATTTAAGGATGGCGCGTTGTTGTCGATCGATGAAGCAAGCGTGCGCGAACGCGCCCGCCTAGCCGCCGAAGCGTCCAACAAGAAGATCAAGACCAGCGATCGGCGCCTGGCGCAGATTCTTTGTGACCACTTGAGGGACCATTACCAGGAGATGACGGCGGCCGGCGGAAAAGACGGGTGACACTTGGGATGGCAGGTCGGGATGAACAAACTGGCTGAGAGAACCGCCGTCGTGACCGGGGCCGGCGGCGGCATCGGGGGCGCGATCGCAAGGCTGTTCGCCGAAGAAGGCGCCCGCGTCGCCTGTGCCGACGTGGATGCCGATGCCGCGGAGGCGACGGCCGAGGCGATCACCGACGCCGGCGGCGAGGCCATCGTTTGCCACAACGACGTCAGCATCGGAAGCGAGGCCGACGCCGTGGTCCAGGCGACCCTCGGCGCCTTCGGCGCCTTGCAGATATTGGTCAACTGTGCCTCGGTGGTGACGCCCACCTGTAGCGTGATGGAGCTTTCCGAGGAGGACTGGGACCGTGCCTTTCAGGTCAATCTCAAGTCCATATTCCTGATGTGCAAATTCGCGGTTCCGGCGATGATCGAGGCCGGGGCGGGAAACATCGTCAATGTCGCCTCTCAACTCGGCCATGTCGGGTTTCCGGGCCGCTCGGCCTACAGCGCGACAAAGGGCGGGACCCTCAGCCTGACCCGCGTCCTCGCCCTCGATCACGCCGATCAGAACATCCGAGTCAACAGCCTGTCGCCCGGCACAATCGCGACCCAGCGCGGCGTCGAGCAGTACGGCAGTCTGGAGCGCATGCGGGAACTCCGCGCGCCTCTCCATCCCATCGGCAGGATCGGTACGGTCGAGGAGGCCGCGCGGGCAGCGCTGTTCCTGGTTTCCGACGATTCGTCCTTCATGACCGGCGCCGATCTGTTGATCGACGGGGGATATACCGCCCAGTAACGCCGCCGGTTTGAATATTGGCTCTACGGTAAGAGAAAAAACCATGTCCAATCCCAGAATCCCTTATGAAATGTCGACCGACCGCGCGCCGCTTCCCGCCATGAACGGGAAGCCGTTGATGGTCCACGTCGTCCTCAACGTCGAATACTGGCCCTTTGACCAGCCCATGCCCCGGACCATCATGCCGGCCCCGCACGGCAAGAGCCCGATCCCCGACGTCTGCAACTACTCCTGGGTCGAGTACGGAATGCGGGTCGGCATGCCGCGGGTCATGGGCATCCTCGCCGAGCGGGAGATCCGGGCGAGCGCCTTCATGAACGCCCATTGCGCCGACGCCTACAAATCCTGCGCCGAGGCCATGCTGAAGGCGGATTGGGAGTTCGTCGGCCATGGTTGGGTGCAGCGTTCGTTGCAGTCCGAGGAGGATGAGGAGGCGGTGATCACAAAGAGCCTCGCCCGCCTGGAACAATTGACGGGAAAGAAGACCCGGGGCTGGCTTGGGCCTGGGCTCGGCGAAACCCTCGATACCCCTGATCTCCTGAAGAAGCACGGCATCGAGTACGTCGCCGACTGGTTCGTCGACGATCTGCCGTGCTGGATGAAGACCGAACACGGCCCGTTGATCGCCATGCCCTATACCATGGAACTGAACGACGTACCCATCTGGGCGGTCGAGAAACACTCGTCGGACGAGATGTCGAAGCGCCTGGAAACGACCCTTCGCGTATTCGAAAAAGAGGAGGCGGCGAACCCGAAGGTGATCACCATCGCCCTCCATCCCCACCTGATCGGCGTCGCGCATCGGGCCTATTACCTGGGCGAGATGCTGGACATGCTGTTGGCCCGGGATGATACCATCTTCGTCACCGGCAGCGACATCGCTGACTGGTTCGTGGAGGCGGACGGCACCAACGGTGCTCACGTCGCTTGACCGAATGACTGGCCCGACCCGCTGACATCGATTCAACCTGAATCCAAGGGGAAGTTCGCGCTTTCGTCCCTCGGGTTCGAGTTTGCTACTGCGGCGTACAAATAATAGCCGCCTTCTATACAACCCATTTTGGAAAGATTTCGGACTTCTTGTATTCGTTCTATGTCCGCTTATGGCTGAGGCTTCTTTAATCCGGCGGTGGCCGTCAAGCTCGAAACGCAATCCTTTCCGCCTGTCGGATATTTGCCCTTAGGTGTCCCTAGCGAAAATTAAATCCGTACGAAGGCATGATGCAGACCACCCAGTTGGGCCAATGGAGATATCTTGCCAGATCGGCAAATTGGACGTTTGTCAGGTGTGCCCTTTCCCAGTGTGAGGTGGTCCCACATCGTTGGACAGGTTGGCGGCCAAGTTAAGGTGTATTCCGGTGCCTGATCATGCCGCCAAAATCCTGTTTATCACATCTTGTTGCTGCTGTTGAGCCTGTGGGGATGTGGGTAAGCCGTCAGGCTTATCCATCATATCCACAGGTCGCCCGACGCCGTAGG
>Ga0209980_10001701_pt1 | contig 12076 bp, 4 predicted proteins | sample CR02metaG_FD_183611 | JGI IMG/M metagenome (GOLD analysis project Ga0209980, IMG submission 183611) | Deep subsurface microbial communities from Mariana Trench to uncover new lineages of life (NeLLi) - CR02 metaG (SPAdes) (version 2) | ecosystem: Environmental > Aquatic > Marine > Ocean trench >... | reverse complement strand
CATAAAGTGAGTCGTTTAAGATGCCTTTGCGGAGTGGTATCTGGCTGGTGATGGTAAGCAAACGATGGTCATTTTTCTCTGAAATCAAAAATTTAACGAATTCCCATGCAATCTCAGCCTTATTGCTGGTACGAAATATCACAATGTTCTTGAAATCGCCATAAGTGTAAACCGGACCTTCAAATCCATCCGGCACCGGTACCGGTGCGAAATCATATTCAAAGCCTTCGGGCTTGAATTTTTCAGCATGGGTGATTTCCCAGGGCCCGGTAAAACGCGTAAGTACCTTGCCAGTCAGAAAAAACTCACCGCTGCTGCCGGCCGTCCTTTCAAGCGGGAAATATTTTTTTTGATACAATGTTTGTAGGAATTCAAAAACGCGGACCGACGCCGGATTATTAAAAATCGGCTTGCCTTTTTTCATAAGCGTCTGGCCGCCTCCCGCCGCAATATAAAATGTGTAATAATCAAAAAAACGCTGCCACCAGATCGCCCGAATATCCGAGATGCCCATGTAGCGGTCTATATAGCCGTCGCCGTCCAAATCTGCAACGAGAGCTTTGGCCTGGGCCAGGTATTCTGAATAAGTTCTTGCAGGATTAGTAAAGCCATTTTCCGCCAGGACACCCTTATTGTAAAGCATCATAATCGGGTTAGTCTTCCACGGAATCTGGTAGACTTTGCCGTCAAGCGACCTGGCCTCCGCCAGAATATCCGGCTTCAGTCTCGAATCCGCCACCGAGTCGAAATCTGCAAAATCACTTAGCGGCACCAGAACCCTGGCATTGACGTAAAGCTGCACATCCCCGGGCCACATGTTGGAATACACATCAGGCGGACTCTCACCAACCACTGCTGCCAAAATCACCTCTTCACTGGATTGACCCTCCGGGATGGGCTGATGCTTGACCGGCATATCGGGATGGAGCTGGTTCCACTCTTCCACAACTACTTTGGCCAAATTCTGCTCGTATTGATTATTGGCGGACCAGTAGGTTATTTGGCTATCTTCGGAGGAACCCCGATCGCAACCGAGCGTCAAGAGAAAAGGGATCAGCCAAAGGGCTCGGTGTCTCACACAAGAGTCTGTCACTTGGAGAAAACGGTTAACGGGAGAGAAAATTGAGGATCGAAGACGGACAAGAGAAGATAGTGAATTGCAGATGGCAGATACCAGTACGCCATCAATCCAGTGAGCCAACAACGCATTCATCCTGCTGGGCACAATCTTTAACTTCTGGAAGAAAATCGCAATTTTGCGCAGCCTCCTCAATACCATACTCGCCATTCGTAGTCTATCGTCGGAAACGCCGGACGAGGGAAAGTCCCACCTTTCTTGGCTGCATAAATGTCTATTGCATCCGGTTCATTTTCAACATCAATTGGCAACTCGCTTAGAACATCATCGTTGATTGCCACAGAGTATTTTCGTTTCAGGTCCAAAATGCGGTGAAGCAATCTCTTGTTCCACTCAAGAGCGTGGACGTCACGTCTTACCTCAGCCTTTACTTTTTCCCACAGCAAAGGCGCGCCACCTCTGCCGCGGTAATCGTTCTTGTTCTGTTCGTAGTGTTGCTTGACCAGATCCTCATCCAAATGAATTTCGCCAGCCAATCGCGCTTTCGACAACGCGGAGATACATTTATCCTGCCACCATTCCTTTTGCGTCGTGACACTTTCCCGTTGATGCATGTTCCTGCGCATGGCTTGGTCGATGAGGAGTTTATCTCGCACCATGCGCCAAATGAATTGCTCAAGCGAGACAAAAAAACTCTGGCGTGATGCAGTGCTGAAATGTATTGTAGTGTCTCTCACGCGGTACCAGGCCAAAAACTCACGGAGCCGGATATCGCGATCGATGAGCGTTACAAGTGCTTTGTCCAGGTGCTCGTCTACATTGACACTGTCGATGGGCCCGAACTCTGCCATCAGCTTTTTTGTGAGTTCCCACTCAGCGAATTGCTCAGGCGGAAAGAGCGATTTCCCAATGTAAGCTCTCAGAATGTCGAACGTCTGCCGCTTTATCACGGGATCGTGGTCGAGCATCATCCTTCGGATGTATTGGTCTGAGAGGATATCCGCCTTGCGCTTAAACAGCGCACGACTCACGTTGTGACGCAACCTTCGTTGTTCGGTCTCAGTCGTGATGGCGTTGGTCCACAGGTCGATAATTCTAACAATGTACCATCCGTCCCCTGTGCCTATGGAAGCTGAATTTCTGCCGTAGCGCAGGGTATCGACGATCGCAGAAAGAGTTGGGTTCCTGGTTTCTAATTTGAACCGGGTCGTCTCCATAAGCCGGTCTTCTAACTGCACCGAGTCACTCAGTTGTAGCGCGAAGAGCGAATCAAAAGAAACATCGGCGCTTAACCGCTTTTGTAATGCATCTATCTCGTTAAAGTCAGGCGCATAAAGCCATTCTAGGGAAATGTATGATTTTGCGCGTTCCACCCCTGCAGCGATTTCTTCCTCTGACACAGTGACCTGGCTAAGAACGTCTTCTTTATACAATTCCTCCGTGGCCAAATCCCCCTCAATTTCTCCGAGCGTTTCTGCGACAATCTGTGACGTGTCGGCTCGTTGCGAGTAACCGTCCAGAGCGAGGAGTTTTTCGTAAATCATGAATTCGAGGAAGCGTTTTTTTGAATCTTTTCCTCGCTTGACAAAAGCCGGGCCATACTCGTAGCTCAGCAAGAATTCTTTCGCCGTAATTTCAATATCACCCACTTTGGCAACGACCAATGAATCGAACCTGGAGCCTGTCAGCTTAGAATATGAGAGAACAATAGAGTCGCTACCTGGCCTGCTACCCCAGGCAGAAGAGATAGACAACGCTATAGCCATTAGAAAAATGACTTTTCTTGAATTAGTGCACATAACACCCAATTTATGGTTAATCAATTTCCGTTCATTGGCACGGGCGGCTTATCCGCACTGGAGATCTTGAGGTTAGAAAGTCACCCCGAGTGAAAACACGTGGATATTTTCCAGCCTGCCCATCTCCCGGAAAGCATAATCCGCCTTGATGGTTGCATTGCTAAACAGCATATTCGCTTTTATCCCGGCGCCAAACGACAGGCCACCCTCTACATTGTCGAGAAAAAGAGCCTGGTACCCCCCCCGCAAGAACAGAAAGTCCTGAAAAGCGTACTCTGTCCCTATGTTCACGCTTTCGTAGTCGTCGCTGGGGTGAAGTGCATCCACGGCTACGGTCCAGCGCTGATTTTCATTTTGAACCACATTCGTGGAGACGCCAAACTGAAACAACAACGGCAGACTCCACGAATCGAGCTCGACGTTAAAAGGGATACGTTCGTTCGAGCCAAGTTTCGTTTCATCGACCCGGCCAAATCGCCGGGTGTCACGGCCGGATAGTTCCATTTTGGCGCCAAAGTTCGAAATGGACGCACCGATGATCATGCCGGCAAATAAGTCGGTTCTAAAGATAGTGCCCACGTCAATTGCAAAGGCGCTTGCGCTCTCATGCCAGATTTCTTGACGAATATACTTAGCTGTGACGCCGATAGAAAACCGGTCAGTTAGCTTGCGCGAATAGGAAAGTCCAGCGGCGATGTCCGAGGCATTGAAGAACTCACCCGTCCCGGCAGGCTGCTCAACAGTTCGCACGACCATCTCATCCATTGAAAGAGATGTCAAGCTGATACCTATATTCCCAAAGTTGCCTAGCGAGAACACAAGACCGGCAAAATCCAGGTTCGTGCCCCCCAGCCAACTGCTGTGCAACGCGACGATCTCATTGTGCTCCAACTCGGCCGTACCGGCGACATTCCAATATAGCGCCGTGGCATCGCTGGCAAGACTAACAAACGCGCTCCCCATACCCACTGCAGGTGCGCCAATTGGGATTTCGAGAAAGGTAGCAGCGGACGTTCCGGACTTGGAAACGTCGGTTATGATCCTTTGCCCCAAAACCATACTTGTTGACAGGAAGAAGATGCCTGACAGCAAAATATGCCTCATTTGCATGATACACCTCAAATAGTTATCCTTCAAGTCTTTCACTTAATCAACGCAAATCGACCGATCTTCTTGCCAATTTCAGGCGCGTCAATATGGTAAATATAGACACCATACGCAGCGTCCATGCCATCCTGAGTCACCAGGTTCCAGGGCTCTTGTCCATTGGCATTGCCGGCATTGTGGGTAAGTGTCTGCACCAGATGCCCGCTTATCGTATAAATTCTGATAGTACATTTAGCGGGCAAATTCACAAAATAGATCCTCCGCTCGCCTCGGCCAACGCTCGTGGTCTGGGGTTCCCAGGAAGCCGCACCCACGTAGGGATTAGGCACAACCGCTATATCATCCAAATCGGAAACAGCCTTGGCCCGGTCAAAAGATGGCGCCATCGCAGTAAATTCAAAAAACTCACCTGTGCGAAACGGTTTCTTGGTGACAACGCGGAAAACATCGCCGGGTTGTGGCACGCGCTGATCCGAGTCTGCCAGGGTGGTATCTTTGACAAAGGTTACTGACCAGCCCACCCTCACATCGGCAAACGAAGTAGCAGGCTTGCCGGCAGAATCCCCGGCGACAAAGAAAACAGCGTCGCCAGCATTGAAGAGTGTATCATCGTCTATATCTCTGAAAATAAATTGGAAGTGGTCAATATCCTCTGTCAAATTGTTGACAATGATATTGGACGGCTGGGGCTTGCTGAACGATGTTTTGGGGAAAGACATATCTCCTTCACCCTTTTCCACGAAAGTTATCTCGAAGTCTGCTGGGTAGGGCACGCGTCTCGACTGATAAGCTGGCGCAAAACGTGAGTCAAAGCCAACCCGGACGAGATAGTTGCTCTTCCCTTTTGTCCAACCTGTGTTTGAAATATCGACGAAAACATCGGAATCATTCTCGATATCGATAGCAAAACCGTCCAGAACCGGAGTTTGTTCGCTTTCAGACTGCAGGGCCACCAACTGTATCAGTGTGTCATTTTCACTATAATCGATCAACCTATATGATGGGTTCGGGTTATCATGGAATGCCGAGAAATCCTCAAATTCCAACCGGTAAACATGATTGTCCCTGAGAGAATCCGGCTCGAGGACATTTATGGAAACGGTTCCTGTGCCGGGACCTTCTGGCGGAACCAGGTCGATTTCGGGCGCCACGTAGCCCGCTGACGGCGCCCGAGGCGTTACGACGGCTGTATTGATATCGGTCTCAATTTCGCCATTAATGTTTACTTTGATAATGCTTGTGGTTTCGCTAGGCGGAATCCCCAAGAACTCGCCCTCAATAGTTGTGGTTGTGAAACCCTGATCGTACGCAACGACCGCGTAGTAGTAGGTTTGGCCATTCTGAACAGTCGTGTCGATATAGGAATGTCTCAAGCCGCTATCGTTGCCAAGATTGAACAGCGCGCCGTTTACATTGATTGGGTGCAGGCCTTTTACGCCATCTACCAAATCGAATTGGGCGATTGGCTTCCTGAACGTGGCCTTGCCGAAAGCGTCGGTAATGAGTTTGCTCTCTAAAAAGTTGGGCTCAGTGCTGCGATAGATCCGGTAGCCTTCGAAATTGAACTTCTGAAAAAACGGATCGAAGGTGAGCTCAGCACGATTGTCCCAGTAAAGCGTAACTCTCTTATTGCCCGCGAGTGCCTTTACGATGGGTTTATCCGGGGGTCTGGCAAAACGGTAATTGGCATTATAAATTTGCTGCACGGTTCGTTTTCTTCGAAAAAGATCATCCTGGTCTATGCCGAAAATCAGCGCCATGGAAAAACGTTGCGTTTCGCCCGTTTCCTCGAATTTTCCCGTGATGGTACTGTAAGTATTTCTGCCAAACATATGGAAAATATAGCTGGAAAAAAAGTTGGAGAGATTAACACCTACCAGAGACTGTCCATGCGGGGCTGGCAGGGAAGAAAGGGCGCCCCAGTTTTCTTCATCATTGTCGAGGTCGTAGGGAGTGTGCGTCGGAAAGATCAGAAATCCGGTTAGTCCAAGCTGGTCTGACTCATCTTTATCCAGGACGCCAAAATTTGGCTCGCCTTGATCTGGCCGGCCATTCCCTTCGGTTCCGTCGGGATCGGGACCGTTGTAGCCCTCGTTGAAGGGGCCGAGTCCATCGGCGCCAACATCGTCATTTAGTGGGTCGCCTTCGCTCCAAACACCGTTTTCATCTACGTCGGTGAATGAGCGCCAATTGCCATTTTCATCGGCATCCCAGTGCGGCGCCCAGGAACGGCCATAGAATTCGCGGAAGTTGGTGGTGTCCTGGAAGACATTGACAAGAAACGGATCCTTTGTAGGATCATCAATAAAATTCATTGCCTCATTGTTGCGACGCTCATCTGTTAGGCCATCTTGATCATTGTCTCTTGAATCATCCGGGACACCCGGGCTTTCAAGAAAGGCATAGGCTGCCAGACCAACCGGACTCCAGTTTCCAGGGGTACCAAACGGAACCGTCGACCAGGCAAAGGAGATGTCCAAAACCTCGTCGAAGTCTCCGGCATTGTTGGAGGAGTTGTCATGTCCCCCGATCCCCCAATCGACGTATTGGGCAAACAAGGTTCGTTCATAGTCGGTCGTACCCATGTTCGTGATCTCATACAGCCAGAAAATCACATCCTCCGCCAGCACCTGTGACCACTGAAATCCGCGCACCCGCACCTGCATGGCTAGCCCGCCCCGGTCAGAATCTTCGGCATCGGGATGGAAGTTGTGATTCAAGATATATTCGCGGTCTTCGTGGTCGTCCATGACGAAGAACGTTTCGAGGTCAGCGTTCTGCACCCCCTTGCCAAAAAAACCGTTCCAGAAGCCATCCCAATCGGGCAGGCGGTCCGGCCAGGTATCCGGCCAGGTTTGCGGCCGGCTACTTTGGGCCGGGCTGGATTGAAAAGGATTGGCATATCCGGGCAGCGGCCACCAACCGTAGGTTACACCCGTAGACCTGTTAAAACGGGTAAATTCATAATAATTGGTTTCAAGTGGATGAATGATGGTGCCGTCAGGCGCCTGGGTCTCGGCCTGCACAATGATTGCAATGCCATCCACGTAAGTGTGATTCGTTCCTTTGGGCCATACGCCGCTGCGAGAGGGTTCATTCAACCAATCCGCTATTTCGCCAAAGTTGTAGTAAACGGTGGAGACCAAATTGCCATCCATGATGCCCTTCTTGGCCTGGTTGTGGTCACCCTTGTTTTTGTCTATTATCCTCTGTGCAAACGCACCTGTACAGGCAAATAATACAGTAAGTGTTGCCAGAATAGAGCAACATGATTTCATTACTAATTTATCAGGGAACACGCTACCCCTCCATCTTTTGAACAATCGCCGATAAAAGGTAACCTTCTTTAAGAAGGTTACCTTTTCTTGGAACTTCTTAGAATCAAAATGAATAGGACATGCCGACAACCACCTGTCTCGGCGGTGTATAGAAGTCGGGTCGGATGAAAAATTCTTCTACAGTGTTCACACCTCTGGGAGCCTGCTGTGCCCTGGTGACTTCAAGGGTGGACCCGGCCCGGCCGGTATCCGCAAACACGTCTCTCTCGTTCGCCCGGTCAAACAGGTTGAAAACTTTCAAGAAAATCGAGGCCTTGTTGTTTCTGAATTTGAGATACTTTGTCAGAAAGAAATCAACGTTGAAGAAAGTTGGTTTATTGTCGCTGTTCTCCAGGCCAGTTCTCTGATTCTGAAAGGCGGGAGTATAGGGCAGACCGGAACCGATCTGGCCGATAAAGCTGGCAATGTAGTCGCCAGGTTGACCAAGGGTAACTGTGAAATTCAAAGAGTGTGTACGATCCCAATCCAAAGGCGTCAGTTGTTTGTTGCTTTCGATAGGTGGACTGGCTTGTGAGTTTTCGAATACGTCGTTTGGGTCTGAGGCATTGCCTTCCGCCTTTTGAAATGTATAATCGATATTTGCCCCGAGGCCGTTACTCATGCGTTTTTCGAGGCTAAAAGTCAAACCGCGCACCTGACCAAAATCCCGGTTAACAAATTGCCCAAATTTTCTAAATTCGTTCTTGATGTGAAGTTCCTGTCCGAGAAGGTTTCTGATATCCTTGTAGTACCCGGTTATCGTGAAACCCAAGTCGTCAGTTAGAGCCTGCTGTAAACCTATTTCATAAACGACCGTCCTTTGCGGCTCCAAGTCGGCGTTTCCGATTATGCGACCGACAAATTCCGGGAAATTGCCGGTTAGGGGTATTCTGAAATTGGGATTCTTATACAAGAACTCAAATGGCGGAACCTGGAAAAAGTGACCATAGGAGATGTGAATGGCGCCGCGATCCGTGATTGGGTACGAAATCCCGACTCTTGGACTCAATTGAAATTTGGCGGAGGCATCAGCTACTAGTGAATCGGGAAACGGCCTGAAAAGCCCGTCAAGCAAGTTAATTCTATCAGGGTCGAGCAATATCTGACCGTCGGGCTCGAAATAGTCAAATCGGACCCCGACGTTAACAACCAGATAGTCCAATTCGATCTTATCTTGAATGTAAGCCGCGAACTGAGATGGATGGTTTTTATAGGTATTAAAATCAAAACTTCCGGGTTCAGGCAACTCGGGTTTAAACCCGGTTGAGGCGTCTACACGAATCTGAAAATCCTCGTAATCCAGTGTGTGGAGTTTTAGCTCCACACCGGTTTTTACTTGATGAACGGGCGTAACTTGCGCGGTCAAGTCAAGCTTACCGGTATTGGTCGTTGTCTTATGTTTGAAGTGCCAGTTCTGGGTCCCCCCGGTGAAAAAAGCGTTTCCACTTACGTCTCGCCTTCTGGCCGGATCGACGTAACCAGGATCCAACGGATCCTCGAAAACGAACTGCTTGAATTCTGAGATAAAAACGGAACCGAGAATATCGACAAATGCTGAAGCACTCAGAAGTTGCGTATAGCTGATGCTGCCAAGATATCCTCTTTGGAAGAAACGATAATCACCGTCCGGATTCAATTGAAAATTGTGGCTCTCTCCATTATATTCCCGGAAATCGCGCTTCTGATAAAATCCGTGAAGCGTGATTCCTTTGGAGTTTCCGACCTTCAAAATGAGCTTTCCCTGCAGTGAGAATCTCTTGTTAAAATTCATCGGGACAAAAACGCTGTCTCCTGTCGCCCCAACAAACCAGTCATTTGGATCATTTGCCGAAAAATTGGAAGAATCTGACGGATTGAAAATACGCTGGCCAAATATATAACCTTCATCGTTCAGATATCTACCAGAGACAAGAAACTTAAGGAAGTTACCGAGTCCGGGGACCGGCCCGCTGAAACTTCCTTGAATATTGTACGTGCCCCCCGCTGAAACATTCTCAATATCTTTGAAAACATCATCGCGGTTGCTCACGTAGTCCCCGGAATAGAATGAAATCTCGCCAGAATAGAAATCCTCCGGAATTTTTGTCACCTGATTGACCACGCCCGACAAGGCCTCGCCGTATTCTGCATTAAAGGTTCCGCTCAGTACCTGGATTTCTTGAATGGTGTTAACCTCGGCCTGTACTGAGAATCCTCCTGAGAAGACATCCACCACTGAAACGCCGTCGATTAAGTACTTCACTTCGTTTACGCGGCCGCCGCGAAAATGACCATCCACAACGCCTGCCTGAAGGTTGACGACTGTTGCCACGTCTTCAATGGGCAGCATAGCGATCTGGTCGCCGCCCACTCTCGCAGTGGTTGAAGTCAAATCCATCTGTACCAACGGGCGCTCGGCGGTGACGACCACCTCGGACATGGCAATCGCCTCTTCCCGGAGCTGAAAATCCATCCGGGTCGTCAAATCTATTGAGACCCTGACATTGTTCACAGTGACGGACGCATAGCCAATTGCCACCGCTTTCAACTGATACGTACCCGGCGGTATGTTAAGTATAAAATAATTCCCATCAAGATCCGCAGCCGCACCTTGAGCCGTACCGACAAGAATGACGTTGACACCAACGAGCGGCTCACCTGTAGACTCCTCAACAATCTTCCCCGCAATCTTACCTGTGGTTCCGGCATACATGACCATCACAGCAGAAAGCATGAATATTGCAGTCAGCGCCATTCGCAAACAGAATCTTCGCATGATATTCAACTTCACCTCTGTCCGTTCTCACCAATCAGGAAGTGTGTGGATAGTGTCAATAATCTGAATTCACTTGGTGTCTGAACCAAAACCGATCACTCATGTCATTCCGGTCCGGCAACCGGCGGCAGCCAGACTCCCCTCATTTTAGCCCGGCATTCCCGCCAACGTCATCAGGGAAAGACAAAGAAAAGGCTGCTTTGGTTCAGATACTAATTAGTATTCACCCCGGAAACTCTGCTTTCTGCTGTCGTTCCCGAAATCTTCTATCGGGAATCCAGTTTTATGAGCGTGGATCCCCAACAAAAACATTCGGGATGACAAAATAAACGTTCCCGGATAGACATTAATTAAAAACTTTTCCCCACACATTCAAATCCAAAATTGTCAATCAGACAAGTAAATAGGTGGGGCGCCCATGCGGGCGCCCCAGGAGGAGTTGAAGCACCCTTACTTCAACAACAACATCTTTTTCGTCAAGACGGCCTTCTCTGTCTTGAGCTGGTAAAAATACATTCCGGACCCAACAATTCGGCCGGTATCATCCGAGCCGTCCCAAACGATTTGATAGCGTCCCGCCTCGCGGCTGTCGTCAAGCAGCGTTTTGACCTTTTGGCCGAGCATGTTGTAAATGACAAGCTTCACATGTCCGCCGCCAGGCACCCCAAATTGAATACTTGTTGTGGGGTTAAAGGGATTCGGGTAGTTGTCGCCCAGTTCGTAGGCTACAGGAATACGGGCTTCTGTGCCCTCACCTACGGCAGTGACATCCAGCCGTTCCACGGTCAAATCATCGAAGTAGATAGTACCCGTAAAGCGAGAATAAATGTGCAGTCTCACTGACAGGGCACTCGCCTCAGGATCATTCGGCACAGTGACGTCCTGGTGATACTGGGTCCAGCCAAAAGAGGTGACGGCCGGGAATTCCCACTGTGTGTCCACCGGAAAACCGTCAACATTGTTGAACCCGGCATTGTTGTCATTGCCTTTCCAGAAACCATAGGTAAAGCCGGCTGCCCACGTCACCGGAGCAATGGCTGCGGAGTCAGGCACAAGGTTACTCGCTTTGACCCAGACACTAATTCTCAACACATCCCCGGCGCCAACAGCGGCGAGATTGCTGATGTCTGCTGAGAGCGTGTTGCTGTTGCTGCCCGTGCCGCCATCATCGCTAAAGATGAAGCGTTTCGTGCCGACAAAGGCATCGTGCGGCGTACGATCAAACGGCAGGTCGAACTTCAATGATGTCAGACCGGAATGTGCTTCATCAGTCGTAAGCATCGTGTTCTCAAAGCCGTTTTCAATGCGGCCATCGTTGCCACCGATGGGCGGAAACCAGTAAAACCAACCTTCCGGTACCCCGACGGACTGGTTCCAGTTTTGCCCGGCCCATTGGTTGCCACGACCTACGTGAATAAAGTCATCAGCCCAAACCGTGCCGGTCGCATCCTTGCCACCCACAAATTTCATAATCGTGGTCCAGGAATCTTCCGGCAGAATGGTTTCTGCGACGCCATTCGTGTCCGCGACCCAGCCGCTGCTGCTGGCTACGCTCTGGTCGATAGGAAGCTTGGTTTCACCGATAAGGTCGCCCGCTTCGTTCCAGAATGTGTAAGAAATCCACCACCGTTCATCATCAGAGGTCGGATTGGTGTTGACATTCTCCGTCTTGACATAAGCGCCAATCTTGATGTCAACATCCTTTAAGTGTTGCGGCGACCAGAAATCGACCGCATTCGTCGATATCCACGCTGCCGAGTCACTGGTGGCCTCTTTGCTGATCTTCAACGAACGACCCATCGAATGGAATTCATCTTTTGCCCACGTCAAGGTCGCTCCACCGGGCTCACTGCCTTTGGTCCAGTAAGAGGGCAGGTCGCCTTCGAATCCGCCGACTTCGGATGTGAGTGCAGGAATGTCTAATTTTTCCACAGTCAAATCATCGAAGTAGAGGGTACCCGTAAAGCGAGCGTAAATGTGCAGTCTCACCGCCAGCGCGCGCGCCTCCGGGTCGTCCGGA
>Ga0209980_10001699_pt1 | contig 12077 bp, 8 predicted proteins | sample CR02metaG_FD_183611 | JGI IMG/M metagenome (GOLD analysis project Ga0209980, IMG submission 183611) | Deep subsurface microbial communities from Mariana Trench to uncover new lineages of life (NeLLi) - CR02 metaG (SPAdes) (version 2) | ecosystem: Environmental > Aquatic > Marine > Ocean trench >... | reverse complement strand
ACCAAGACCAACGACCCCCTTGCTAACTCACTCTCGGTGACGGGCCCCCGCTGGCTCGAGCGTTTCCACCTGAATTTCGGGTACCACGTCGAACACCATCTGTTCCCCGCGATGAGCGCACGCCACGCGCCGGCCGTACGGGATGTGCTGCGGAGTCTATACGGCGAGCGCTATCTCTCGATGCCGCACACACGCGCACTTCGCCTGGTCTACACCCGGCCGAAATTGCACGATTCGGCCGACACGCTCGTTGATCCGGAGACGCTGACCCGGTTCAACACCCTTGCGCCGGGCAAGCTGTCGATGCAGCCGCTGGAGCCCGAGCTGAGTCCAGTTCGCGTGGGCTAGTGTCCTGTTCCGGGGGTTCCGAGTCGGTGCCCGGGACAGGACTCGACCAGGAGCCTGCACCATCCGGCTCCCGCTGGCGGCGTGAGGGGGGTACTCTGAGAGCCGCCACTCATCATCCCAACACAGTAGATGTAATTGCGGCTTTACATCTACTCGCCCGACCCCGGTCTTGAGCGCCTACGGCACCATCGCGCAGCAGGCGACGGCCCGTGACCTACCTCGGCTATCTACAGCAGCCCATCTCCCATCACAGGCCGCCCCGCACTGCCCGTACGAGGGGGATGCCGTTGCTCTTATCGCCGGTGGGTATGGGCCGACCTCCTCGCCCGCTTGCCGACGAAGAGTAACCCCAGTCCGAAGACCGGCGGTTACTGCGCAATCAGTAACTCCGCGACGGGAGGAAGGAAATTGGCGCGCCCAGCACGACTCGAACGTGCGACCTCCAGGTCCGCAACCCGCACTCAAGCCTAGTGATTGCGGTAAGTTAGGGACTTGGGACGTTGCAAATCGCGGCAAATCGTGCCCGATCGACCCAAGGGCGACCCGAGTCGGCTAGGCTGATCCGGCGAAAGCCAGCTGAGTACTTAGTGCCCTCTACCGGTGGCTGACCCAGCGGGCCTACCGCTGGCTTTCGTTGACACTGATGCGCACCTGGCAACTTCGACGTTCAGGAGGCACCAGCCGCGTCCTTCAGCCCCGAAGCATCGCCCGGTTCCGGCACCCCGGCAGGGGCGAGTTTTAGATTCAACCCCATGAGTCCGCAATCGATTGAAAGCCGGTCTGAAGGCATGGTCACCGACCGTCTGTTCAGCCAATAGCGGGCCCCCCCCCAGATGCTCACTCCATAGTGTCGACCATCTTGACTCACCTCCTAGAGTTCGCTCATCCCTGTTGTTTTGTCCGGTATCCACGATTCGGCTTGCCCTTTGTTTTGCACTGTATAGTGTTGTCTGCCTTGTGCTTTTCGGTTGAAGCGGGCTCCCAATCACCGGAATCGGCGGATCTTCGGGCGGCCCAGGCGGTTTCACGCCTTGAGGGTTTTCTCGATATACCTTATCGCGAAGACGGTGCTGTCGATTTGAACGGCCGCTACACCCGATTCGACGCGCAAGAGGTTTTCTTCGACACCCCGGGGCTCAATTGCAGCGGCCTGCTGGTGGCCGCGGGCCGTACGCTGTTCTCAAGGCCCTTCACGTTGAAGGACGCGACCTGGGATCGCCTTGGCGACAGCGGTCCGGGCGCAAAACTCGGCCACGACTGGGACTTCGGCAAAGATCTGGTGTTGAATTTAGTGGGTGATCGATCCCCGACAGAGTTGATCCCCGCGGGGGCGGACCATCTTCCCGGCCGGGGCTTTCGGATCAGTGATGACGAAACGCTGGCCGCCGCCATCGCCTCCATGCGGCCCGGATTTGTTTATCTGGCGAGCATCAGCAAACCAACCGGGCGACGACCTTATCGAGTGTTGTATTATCATGTTGGTTTGTTCGTACCCGATGAACAAGGGTCGGTCTGGTTTTATCACAGCACCCCCAAGAACAATGTGCACCGCATGCAGGTATCCCATCCACGTGGCCGCGAATGGTTTCATTTTCAGTTCGCCCCGTCACAGGTGGGCGAGAAATACATCTTGATCTACGCGGTGACGCTCTAGCCGAGGTTTGACCCGGCGGATCGATTGACGCTGGAGCTGCGGGCGCCTCGGCAGCGTCTTGCTGCGGAGCACCGGCCATCGCCTCTATCACGAGTGCATCGCGGCGGAGGTGGAGCGGGCCACGGCTGGGGAGGGGCCGGAGCTGAGGCGCGGCGCTGAACTTGAGCTGGCACCGAAATCAGCCGACTACATCTACTGATGAGCGGTCCAATCTCTAACCCGTGCGCCTCCCACCCGGGTCCCGCCTTGAGCGCGTTACGCCAATTCGAATGATCCGGTTTCTCTCGGTCCTGCTACTCCTGGTCGCTATTTCGAGCGAAGCTCATCCGGCCCAGAGTTTCAATCAGTGGAAGAATGCCTATGTCAAGCGTGCGGCTCGCAGAGGGATTCCCAAAGCGTATGTCTTGAAAACTCTGAAAGGTGTTCAGGTCGATCAGCGCGTCTTAGATATGAGTCGAAACCAGGTCCTTCTGGACAAGGATCGGGACTACAAAAAATTCATTGATGAATGGGTGGGTACGGGTTCGACACGGATTCGGCGTGGAAAACACATGCTTCGCAAGTACCGCACTCTGCTCAAGCGGGTCGAGAAGAGATACGGGGTCAAGAAGGAAGTGATCGTCTCTCTTTGGGGTACTGAGACACTCTATGGCGCAATAACAGGAAACCATGACCTCATTCGTGCACTGGCTACCCTGGCTTATGGCAGCAATCGAAAAAGCTTCTTTGAAGTTCAGCTCAATGCCGCGTTGCGGCTACTCCGAGATGGCCATGCTTCCCGAAAAACTTTGCGTGGGAGTTGGGCAGGAGCGACGGGGCAGTGTCAATTCATGCCTTCGAATTTCAATCTTTACGCCCGAGATTTTGATGGCGACGGAAAGAAGGACATTTGGACGAATCGGGCCGATGCTTTTGCATCCATTGCCTATTTCTTGAAGAAGACGGGCTGGAAAAACGGTAACACGATTGGAAGCCTTGCGCTCAATACGAGAGGGAAAAAAATCCGATTGGACCGCTACTACACCAAGAAGGAATACCATGCGATGGGATTCAGGAAAACAGATGGCTCCCCGCTTTCAGGGAATTGGCGTGGTCGCAAGGCTTCAGAGATTCCATTGAAAAACTCACCTGTCGTTTTACAGGGGGGTAATTACGAATCGATCCTCGCATGGAATCATTCGAGTCTCTTTGCAGCGTTCAATATTATTTTGATCGAGGGTTTTCGCCAGTGATGTACCCATTTCTCCCGCGGCACGCGCCGTGGTGCAGGAAATCCTGCGCGTGAACCCCGGATTCACTGCGGATCACGCCGCCCAGTTCTCTCCAGGGGCGCGCACCCCTGAGCAGATCAAGGCCCTGCGCAGCGCCGGGCTTCCGTGACGATCCTGTGCCTGGTGGCCGAGTTCCGCGACAGAAGTGGAGGTCTTCGGCATCGAGGCGAGTAGATGAAATTGGCTGTTTTTATCACCCAGGGCCTCTGCAACTAGTCTCGTTACCACCACTCGCCGAGGTGTACCGCCATCGTGACATATGTCTGCATGTCTCTGGAGTGGACTTCAAGCAGGATGCGCCTGTCTCCAATACGGATGTCACCAACGGAAAAGGCTTCTCCCATTCCCGGCGCGTCTCTGAATCCGTCCTCCCCGTACCTGTCGGCATAAAACGCGACCACTTCCCGGTATGGCAGGTCAGTCCTGACGTCTACGACATAGCCCCTGCCATCCTCAAACAGCGTCCGCCTGCCAGAGATGATCTCCCCTGCCACAACGGGAATATCTGAGGGAAATCCGGGCGGCAACGCCTCGCCATAGTCGGCATGATTGTGGATCATGTAGACGAGCACCGCTATTACGAACACAACGGGTATTGCGAGAGCTCTCTTCATCTCGCTGAGAATACCAGGCCCCCACGGTATAGCCGAGTAGATGTAAATGCGGCTTTACAGCAGCTCATCACTCATCACGAGCCAAGCCAAGCACTTAGCCGCGGCCACTAGCAACGGAGGCGGGGGGGGCCAACTACCCGCTAAGTCTGCTCGGTCGTCATGTGCTTGTTTAGAACACCGTCGAGCCGAAATCGAACGCACAGGGGCCCACGATGTTGTTCGCCGGCACGGGCGGGTTGGCGGTCATGTCCAGCACCGAGCCCACCGGACAGCCCGGGTTACCCGAAGCCGCGGTCACGATACCGGCGGCGTTCGAGCGCTCGAAGCCCCAGTAGTTGATCGTGAGCTCAGCATCGATGTCCGACTCACAGGTTGCCACGAACGAGGTCGCGGTCGCGTCCGTAGCCGCCACGTAGTTGTAATAGGTGGGACCATCCGGCTGCCAGCCGATGATGCAGTGTCCGGGCGAGGCAGGAACCACCGGAATCGGGCAAGCCACCCAGGGCTTTTTCACGGAGCCAAGACCGACACCGGCCGCGGCCGGGGTCGAAACGAACGGCACGTAGCGCCCGAACTCCGCCAGGTAGGCCTCCTCGGCGGTGCGGATTGCGGCCAGATTGATCCTCCCTTCGCCCGCGCGCGTGCGCAGCTGGTAGCGGATAAAGTTAGGAATGGCGACGGCGGCAAGAATACCGATGATCGCCACAACGATCATGAGCTCGATGAGGGTGAAACCCTCTCGCTGCTTGAGGCTGAGCACGAGATCCTCCTTCGATCGCGTTTGGACACTGGAGCATTTCAATTTGCGCGAGGTCTCCTGGGTACTGTGTTGGCACCATACTCAGCAAGCCGCGTGCCCAACCGGCCTGCGTGCCCTTGCGCCCGCAAGTACGCTCGTGGGTCAGCGTCACTGCTTCGGAAGCGGCTGCGGACCCCTTTCGACGAAGGCACGATCCAGGGGTGACGCACATGGTCACAAAACTGCCAACATGGTCACAAAACTGCCAGCCGTCCTCCGAGCGGCCTACTGCGCGACGGTCCCGTATGGCAGTAGATGTAATTGGCTGTTTACAGCACTAGTAGGTTCCGCCGAGCTTGGAGTGGTCCCAGGAGACGACGCGCTCGGGCTTGATGCGGATGACCACGCGTTTGGAGGCGGTCTTCTTCAGGGCCTCCCGAATTTCCGGCTCGTTGCGCTGGCCGGAGGCCGCGATCAGGGTGTCGACCACGGTCTCGAAGTCGTCGATGACCTCGGCGTTGGCATAGAGCACCACCCCCTTGAGCTCCGAGTACTCATCGCCCGACTCCACCAGCAGGCTCACGCGCGGGTCGCGCCGCAGGTTCTGGACCTTCTGGCTCGACTTGTAGGTGGTGATGCTGATGCTCCCGTCGTCCGCGCGCAGAAACCACATCGGCATCGGGTGCGGGTAGCCGCCCGGACCGTTGGTGGTAAGGATGATGGTCTTGCTCGCTTCGATGAAGCGCCGCACCTCCTCATCAGTCATCTGAATCTGGTCGCGTCGGGACATAGAGAGATGCGATGTTACCCTACGCGCGTGCTGGCCGTCGATCTCTCCGGAAAGCGTGCCTTCGTCGCGGGCGTGGCGGACGAGGCGGGCTTCGGCTTCGCCATCGCCAAGAAGCTGGCCGAGGCCGGCGCGAGCGTGTGCGTGGGCACCTGGCCCCCCGCTTACGGCATCTTCACCAAGCTGCTCGCACGCGGGAAAACCCAGGACGCGCTGCGTCTGGCCGGCGGCGGAAAGCTCCAGTTCGAGCGCATCTACGCCCTCGACGCCGAGTACGACACGCTCGAGAGCACGCCCGCCGAGGTGCGCGAGAACCGGCGCTACAAGTCGCACCCCGACTTCAGTATTCAAGGCGTCGCGGAGCAGTTCGTGACGGACTTCGGAGAGAAGCCCCTCGATGTGGTTGTGCACAGCATCGCGAACGGCCCCGAAGTCACGAAGCCTCTACTCGAAACGAGCCGAGCGGGCTATCTCGGGGCCCTGAGCGCCAGCGCCTACTCGTTCGTCTCGCTCGTCCAGCGCTTCGGCGCGCTGATGCGGCCCGGAGGCTCCTTCCTGACACTCACCTACCTGGCCTCCGAGCGTGTCATCCCCGGCTACGGCGGCGGCATGTCCGCTGCGAAGGCGGCGCTCGAGTCGGACACGCGCGTGCTGGCTTACGAGGCTGGACGCCGCTTCGGCGCACGCGTCAACTGCATCTCGGCTGGACCCTGGGCCTCGCGCGCCGCGTCGGCGATCGGGTTTATCGGGAAGATGATCGACTACGCGCGCCGGAACTCGCCGCTCCCCGAGTCGATCCACGCTGACGAGGTCGGCGGCGCGGCCGCCTTCCTGGCGAGTCCCCTGGCCGGCGGCATCACCGGCACGACGCTTTACGTCGACAAGGGCTTCCACGCCATGGGCATGGCCGTCGACGCAGGTGACACGAAGACGTGAGCGCTCGCCTGTAAGCCCGCCTCAGTCGAGATCGTCCAGCTGCACCTTGCGCTCGTCGCCGGAGGCAAGGTCCTTCACGCGTACGGCTCCCTCCGCCCACTCGTCCGGACCCACCAGGACCGCGCGCCGCGCGCCACTCAGGTCCGCGGCCTTGAGCGCCTTGCTCAGCTTGGGGCTGCCGTAGGGTGCGTCCGCAGAGACGCCGCGCTCCCGCAGCCGTAGCAGGACCTCGCGCGCCGGCTTCAACATCTCGGGACTGACGGGGACAACAAAGACCTCCACGCGCGCGGCCGGCTCGGGCTCGAGCCCCTTCCGTTGGAGCAGCTCACGTAGCACCACGTCGCCCATCCCGAACCCGAGGGCGGGGAGATCGGGGCCGCCGAACTCGGCGATCAACCCGTCGTAGCGCCCACCCCCGGCTACGGCGCGCAGCTCACCCGCACGGTCGAAGATCTCCCACACCGGACCCGTGTAGTAGGCCAGCCCGCGCACGATCTTGAAGTCGGGCTCCACGAACGCCTCGATACCGTAGTCCCGACACGCGCTCAGCACCTCTGCGAGCTCCGGGGCCTGATCCAGCGGCATGCGCTCGCACCAGGCCAAGATCTCGCGCGCGCGCTTCTGGCCCAGGATCTCCTCCAGGCGCTTGGCGGCGGTCGCGTCGCGCTCGAGCTTGTCGATCCAGCCCAGAACCTCGGACTCCTGCACCTCCTCCACATCGATGGACCGCAGCATGCGGCGCAGAAAGCGCCGATCGCTGACTCGCAGCACCACGTCCTGCTCTCCCAGACCCAGGATCCGCAGTGCATCCAGCGCCACGGCCATGACCTCCGCGTCGGCCGCGGCTTCCGAGGCGCCGATCACATCGACGTTCCACTGAAAGAACTCCCGACCCCGCCCGCGCTGGGGCCGCTCGTAGCGAAAGAACTGGGGCACGCAGTACCACTTGATGGGCTTGGGCAGGCTGTTGGCCCGCGCAGCCACCATGCGGGCCAGGGTGGGTGTCATCTCGGGACGCAGGGCCACCCTGCGGTCGCCCTTGTCCGAAAAGGCGTAGAGCTGGCGCTCGATCTCCTCGCCCGACTTGGCCGTGAACAGCTCGAGCGACTCCAGCACCGGACCGTCGAACTCCTGGAAGCCCGCGCGCCGCGAGGCCTGGTGCCAGGCCAGCTCGAGCGCGCGCCGGACGGCCATTTTCTCGGGATAGAAGTCACGGAAGCCCGTGAGCGCCTTGAACCCCATCGGCCCGCATCCTAGCGGAGCGGTCCCGGGCCGTCAGTCGCACGGTAGCCTCCTGCCCGCTCCCGGGCGGAGCCGCCCCGCCTCCACTCCGGCCGCCAGCGGTCGATACAGCCGGTGGGGCCGTCGCAGGGTGCAGATGGCGAGGCCGGCGTTACCCTGTCTCGCCCACTTTCGTACGCTTGAGTGAAGGAGGTCTTCGGGACGTGAGCGAGAACCCGGGCGCCGCGCCGACTGGGCTTTCCGCCAGTGACCTGGCCAGCGTGATGAGCGGCGAGAACGGCGCCTTCGTGGAGACGCTCTTCGAGGACTACCTGGCCGGCCGCGAGTCGGTCCCCGAGACCTGGACCCGTCTATTCGACGAGCTGACGGGAGGCAACGGCAGGTCCGGGCCAGCCCGCGCTGCGGCTCCGAAGGCAGCCGCCGAGCCCGGCCCGCAGCGGCTCCCCGAGCGGCGCGCGACACACCACTCGACCGGCATCTTCGGCCTCGTCAACGCCTATCGCACCCACGGCCACCTGATTGCGGATCTCGATCCGCTGCGCGAGCCACAGGCCTCCCACCCTTTCCTGGAGCCAGCCGAGTTCGGCCTGCAGGAGCCGCAGCTGGACCGAGTCGGTAGCTCCGGGCACTACCTGGGCATGGACGACTGCACGCCCCGGGAGCTGATCGCCAGCCTGCGCCAGACCTACTGCGGCACGTTCGCGGTCGAGTTCATGGAGATACGCGACAAGGAGCGCCGCGATTGGCTGATCCAGCAGATGGAGCCCATCCACAACCAGCCCGTGCTCACCCGCGAGCAGCAGCGTGAGATCCTGGAACAGGTCACGGCGGCCGAACGCTTCGAGATGTTCCTGCACAAGCGCTTCATCGGGCAGAAGCGTTTCTCCATCGAAGGCGGCGAGGCCCTGATCCCGCTGCTCGACGCGATCCTAGAAGGCGGGGCCGAGCTGGGCGTGCTGGAGCTGGTCATCGCCATGGCGCATCGCGGTCGCCTCAACGTGCTGGCCCATATGCAGGGCATGCCCTATCGCGCGCTCTTCACCGGCTTCCAGCCCTCGCTGGTGCCCATGGACGTACAGGGCTCGGGAGACGTGAAGTATCACGGCGGCTACTCGTCGGACCGTACCACCCGCAGCGGGAAGACGGTTCACGTCTCACTCCTACCCAACCCGAGCCATCTCGAGTGGATCAACCCCGTAGCCGAGGGGGTGGTTCGCGCCAAGCAGAACTTCCGCGGCGATTTAGAGCGCGCTCAGGTCATTCCCCTTCAGATCCACGGCGATGCGGCCTTCACCGGGCAGGGCGTCGTACCGGAGACGCTCGCACTCTCCGAGCTCGAGAACTACTGGACCGGCGGCACCATCCACATCATCGTGAACAACCAGATCGGCTTCACGACCGACCCCAAGGAATATCGCTTCACCCGGCACCCGAGCGATATGGCCAAGATCATTCAGGCGCCCATCTTCCATGTGAACGCCGACGATCCCGAGGCCTGTGTGCATGCGGCCAGGCTCGCGATCGCCTTCCGTCAGCGCTACAAGGAGGACGTCGTCATCGACCTGGTCTGCTACCGCAGGTATGGTCACAACGAGGGCGACGACCCCACCTTCACTCAGCCCGTCCTCTACAAGCAGATCAGCGCGCATCCACGTATCGGAGCGATCCACTCGGAGCGCTTGCTCGAGGAGCAGGCCATCACCCGCTCCGATCTAGCGGAGCTCGAAGAAAAGCAAAAGAAGAAGCTTGAGACCGCCATGGATCAGAGCGCTGTGAACGTTCAGCTCGAGGGCGCGGAGGGCTACCACGGGCTCTGGTCCGAGTTCGAGCGAACTCACGATTTGCACAGCGGGAAGACCTCGATCTCCCGCGACATGATCCTGACCATAGCCAAGTCACTGATCAGCTTCCCGGACGGCTTCCACCCCCATCCCAAGATCAGGCGCGGGATGGAGCAGCGCGTAAAGAACCTGCGGGAGAAGGGACGGGTCGACTGGGGCACGGGCGAGGCGCTGGCCATCGGATCGCTGCTGCTCGACGGCACGACGGTTCGCTTCACCGGCCAGGACGCGGAGCGCGGCACGTTCAGTCATCGCCACGCGGTGCTGCACGATGTGGAGACCGGCGACCGCTACATCCCGCTCGAGTCCATCGCACAGCGCGGCGCACGCTTCATCATTTGCAACAGCATGCTCTCTGAGGCGGCGGTGCTGGGCTTCGAGTGGGGCTACAGCACGGTCGATCCACGTCGGCTGGTCATCTGGGAGGCGCAGTTCGGCGACTTCGCGAACAGCGCGCAGGTGATCATCGACCAGTTCATCGCCAGCTCCGAGCAGAAATGGAGCCGCTCGAGCGGGCTCGTGATGCTGCTTCCACACGGCTACGAGGGCCAGGGTCCCGAACACTCGAGCGCGCGTCTCGAGCGCTTCCTCCAGCTCTGCGCAGAGGACAACCTGCAGGTCTGCAACCTGACCACACCGGCTCAGTTCTTCCACGCCCTCCGGCGGCAGCTGCGCCGCAACTACCGCAAGCCCCTGATCTTGATGTCGCCCAAGAGCCTGCTGCGACATCCGTTGGCCGTGTCCCCCGTCGAGGACTTCGAGCAAGGACGCTTCCAAAAGGTGATCGACGACCCCCTGCGTGTGGCGGGCGAGATGGACCCGAAGAGCGTGCGGCGCGTCATCATCTGCTCCGGCAAGGTCTACTACACCCTGCTCGCCACGCGCGAGGACAGCGCCTTCGAAGACGTGGCGCTGGTACGGCTGGAGGAGATCCATCCCTTCCCGTTCGAGCCAATAAAGGAGGTCCTGCGCGGCTATGCTACGCGCGACTTCGTCTGGGTTCAGGAGGAGCCCTGGAACCAGGGCGCGTGGTTCTTCGTGCGTGAGCGGATTGAGCGCATCCTGGCCCGGGGAGCGCGTCTGCACTACGTGGGCCGACCCGAGTCCGCCAGTCCCGCCACGGGCTCCTATCGGCAGCACCAGGAAGAGACGAACCTGTTCGTCGAGGATGCCTTCCGTCGCCAGCCGCGCCCGCCCGCGAAGAAGACCCGAGCCAAGGCATAGCCTGGCTACTCGACCCAGCCGTAGGCCTTCAGAAACATCTTGAAGCTCTCGTTGTCGGTCGAGAGCGGTGGTAGATAGCTGCCCACACGGTTCCGCTTCCACCAGGCATCCGTGTCTTCCCCCAGACGGGTGAACCGGTAGCGATACAGCTCCGCGCGAATGTAGCGCGGGGGCGCCTGCGGAAAGGGATCGTTCGCCAGCAAGCTCAGCACGCCGGGATCGCCATGCAGGAGCTTCCACACCATGTGGGTCAGCCAGGGGTACCTGCGGTAATCGGACATGGCCGCGAACCAGATCAGCCAGTCGAGCCGGTAGTGGTAGGGGGTGATTAGACAGGGACGCCGCATCGGGTCGCCCGGCTTGCACTTCCACTCGTACTCCTTCCACACGGTCGCCTCGTTGATCACCTCAGCGCGCGTCCCCTGCAGGATGATCTCGTTCCGCACCTGGCCCACGCTGCCGAAGGCGCCGTAGGTGTTCACCAGGTTGAGGCGGTCGAAGGACGTGTTCATGATCTGCGAGCTCCCGATGAGGTTGCGCATGGGCGCGACGCTCAGCCCTAGGACCAGGAGCGCGTAGCCCGCCACCACCCAGGTCTGCGCACGCGACGGACGCGCTGCCGCCCGCGCGCGCTCGCTGGCGGCCACCAGGCGCGTGGGCAGCACCCGTCGCAGCAGCGTGTCGTCGAAGCAGCCCAGGTAGGCCACGATGGTGAGCCAGTTCAGAAAAGAGAGATTACCGCTCAAGATGAGCGTGACCTGGAAGAACACGAGCAGCCCGCCTGCGATGTGACGCAGCCGGCGTGGGCCGAAGGCGAAGCAGGGGACGAAGAGCTCGACGAAGTGATTGAAGGCTACGCCCAGCTTGTGGAACCACAGCGGCATGCTGTGCAGCAGCCAGCTCAGGGGATGCGGAATCGGCTGCGTCTCGTAGTGGTAGACGAGGCAGGTGAGCTCGCGCCAGCAGGCGTCGCCCCGGAGCTTGATCAGACCGGAGCCCAGCATGATGCGAAAGGTGAGCCAGCGCAGCAGCCAGATGATCACGCGCGGCGGGGGCGTGCGCGGAAAGGGCCGCCCATCGAGCAGCGGGCACAGGAGAATCGCGAGCACGCCCGTCTCGAGCAGCTGAATCTCCCAGCCAAAGCTGTACCAGGTCTGGCCGATGTGCACGAACGAGAGGTAGAGCGCCCAGAGCAGCGTCATCAGCAGCGCGTTGGCGTAGCCCCCCAGCACGACCAGCGAGAGCACGACTCCGACCCAGGCCATCGCCAGCAGAAAGCCGTCGGAGATGTACAGCCAGAACAGCGTCGGGCGCGCGAGGAAGCCGGCGAAACGCCCCCCGACCTTGCCTTCGACCAGGTCCAGATACAGCTCAGCCGGCAGTAGCCCCTGTGAGCCGAGCAGGGGCAGAAGCTGGTGCGC
>Ga0209980_10001698_pt1 | contig 12080 bp, 10 predicted proteins | sample CR02metaG_FD_183611 | JGI IMG/M metagenome (GOLD analysis project Ga0209980, IMG submission 183611) | Deep subsurface microbial communities from Mariana Trench to uncover new lineages of life (NeLLi) - CR02 metaG (SPAdes) (version 2) | ecosystem: Environmental > Aquatic > Marine > Ocean trench... | reverse complement strand
CGCCTTGGCAGGCGCCGGTTTGGCAGGGGCCGCTTTGCTGGGGGCCGCGCCCTCGGAGATGCGCCCCAGAAGCGCGCCGACCTCGACGTTTTCACCCGCGGCGACGACCACCTCGCTCAGCACGCCGGCGGTGCTGGCGTTGACCTCGAGAGTGACCTTGTCGGTTTCGAGTTCGACCAGGGGTTCGTCCGCCGCCACCGCCTCGCCGGGCTGCTTGAGCCACTGCGCGACGGTCGCCTCGGTGATCGATTCACCCAGGGTGGGCACGAGGATGTCGGTTGCCATGGTTCTACCGCTCTTTCAAAAAAAGCCGTGCTATTTCATTTTGCCGAGCGCGGCCGCCTTGCGGCTGGCGATCCGGCCCATGGCCTGCTTGCCGACCGTAAGCGCGTCATCGATCAGGGCCGCCTGCTCGGCACGATGGCGCTGCGCCGAGCCGGTCGCCGGCGAACCGGCCGAAGCGCGCCCGGTATAACGCAAACGTGTGTCCTTGACCCCGGCCTCTGCCGCGACCTCGCGAATGAAATCATCGACGAAGCCCCACGGGCCCATATTGCGCGGCTCCTCCTGGCACCAGACCAGGTGGCAGTGCCGATAAGGTTCGAGCTCAGTCGCCAGCGCGTCCGCCGGGAACGGGTAGAGCTGTTCCAGGCGCAACAGGTGCACGTCCTTGACGCCGCGCTTCTCGCGCTCTTCCACGAGGTCGTAGTAGATCTTGCCCGAGCACATCACGACCTGCTTGGCGTCCTTGGGGTCGCTCGGCAGCTGGTCGCAATACATGACCCGGTGAAAAGTCGAGCCGGGTCCGAAGTCGGCCAGTTTGGAAACCGCGCGCCTGTGCCGCAGCAGCGATTTCGGCGTCATGATGATCAGGGGTTTGCGGAAATTGCGGTGCAACTGACGCCGCAGAACGTGGAAGTAGTTGGACGGGGTGGTGCAGTTGACGACCTGGATGTTGTCCTCGGCGCAGAGCTGCAGGTAGCGCTCGAGCCGGGCCGAGGAGTGCTCCGGGCCCTGGCCCTCGAAACCGTGGGGCAGCAGCATGACCAGCCCCGACATGCGCAGCCACTTGGATTCGCCCGAGACGATAAACTGGTCGATGATGACCTGGGCGCCGTTGGCAAAGTCGCCGAACTGGCCCTCCCAAAGCACCAGTGCGCGCGGCTCGGCGAGCGAATAGCCGTACTCGAAGCCGAGCACCGCCATCTCGCTCAAGGGGCTGTCGACGATCTCGATCGGCGCCTGGCCCTCGCGAATGTGGTTGAGCGGCACGTAGCGCTCCTCGGTCTCCTGGTCGATCAGCGCCGCGTGGCGATGGGAGAAGGTCCCGCGATTGCTGTCCTGGCCCGACAGCCGCACCGGATGGTCCTCGACCAGCAGAGTGCCGAAGGCGAGCGCCTCGGCGGTCGCCCAGTCGATGCCCTCGCCGGTCTCGATCATCTTCCGCTTGGCCGCGAGCTGGCGGACGATCTTGCGGTGTACGTTGAAGTCGTCCGGGAACCGGCTGAGCGCGGCGCCAACCTCCGTCAAGGTCTCCATCGACGCCCCGGTCTTGCCGCGCCGCGCGTCGTAACCGCGCACCCGGTCGAGGCCCGACCAAGCGCCCTCGAGCCAGTCCGCCTTGTTCGGCTTGTAGCTACTCGCGGCCTCGAACTCCTGTTCCAGCCGCTCCTGCCACTCGGCGACCAAGCGATCGCTGTCCTCCATCGTTACCGTGCCCTCGGCGGCCAGGCGCGCCGCGTAGACCTCGCGAGTGGTCGGGTGCTCGCGGATTTTCTGGTACATCAGCGGCTGGGTAAAGGCCGGCTCGTCGCCCTCGTTATGGCCGTGGCGCCGGTAGCAGAACATGTCGATGATCACGTCCTTGTTGAAGGTCTGGCGGAACTCGGTGGCGATGCGCGCGACGTGGACCACCGCCTCCGGATCGTCACCGTTTACGTGGAAGATCGGCGCCTGGATCATCTTGGCGACGTCCGAGCAATAGGGCCCAGAGCGCGAGTGCACCGGGTTGGTGGTAAAGCCGATCTGATTGTTGACGATGAAATGGATGGTGCCGCCGATGCGGTAGCCCTTGAGTTCGGAGAGGTCGAGGGTCTCAGCCACCAGACCCTGGCCCGCGAAGGCCGCGTCGCCATGCATCAGAAGCGCCATGACCTTGGTGCGGTCCGTGTCGCCGCGCTGGATCTGCTTGGGCCGGACCTTGCCGATGACTACCGGATTGACCGCCTCCAGGTGCGAGGGGTTGGCGGTCAGCGAGAGGTGCACCACGTTGCCGTCGAACTCGCGGTCCGAGGAGGTGCCCAGGTGGTACTTGACGTCGCCGGAGCCGCCGATGTCGTCGGGATTGGCGGCGCCGCCCTGGAACTCCGAGAAGATCGCGGCGAACGACTTGCCCATGAAGTTGGCGAGCACGTTGAGCCGGCCGCGATGCGGCATGCCGATCACGACCTCCTCGAGGCCGAGCTGGCCGCCGCGCTTGAGGATCTGCTCGAGCGCCGGGATCATGGTCTCGGCACCGTCGAGGCCGAAGCGCTTGGTGCCGGTGTACTTCTTGTCGAGGAAGTGCTCGAAGGTCTCGGCCGCGGTCAGGCGCTCGAGGATCTTCCGCTTGCCGCTCTCGGTGAACTCGGTGACGTTGTGGACCGACTCGATGCGCTCCTGAATCCAGGCCTTCTGGGCCGGGTCCTGGATGTGCATGAACTCGACCCCGATACGGCCGCAGTAGGTCTCGCGCACCGCCTTGACGATCTGGCGCAGGGTCGCGGTTTCCATGCCGAGCACGTAGTTGATGAAGATCGGCCGGTCGAAATCCTCGTCGGTGAAGCCGTAGCTGCGCGGGTCGAGCTCGGGATGGGGTTCGATCTCCTGGACCCGTAACGGATCGAGATCGGCCTCCAGGTGGCCGCGCACCCGGAAAGCGCGGATCAGCATCAGCGCGCGGATCGAGTCGATGGTCGCGGCGCGCACGTCCTCCGGCGTGATCTCGGGGCCGGCGGTCACGCCCTCGGCGACCGCGGCCACGGTGTCGGCCGCCTCGGCGCCGCCGTTGCCCTCCTCGGGCCGGGGTTTGGGGGTCCAGCTGGCGCCGCGCAACGCCTGCACCACCGCGCGCGCGTCCTCGTCGAGCTCCCGGAAGAAGCCCTGCCAGCTCGGGTCGACCGAGCCGGGATCGTCGAGGAAGCGGCCGTAGAGATCGGCGATGAAGGGCCCGTTGGGGCCAAACAGGAAGGAGTTCCGCTCTAGGTCTTGGTTCGACATCCAGTGCCCGCGGCCCGGCCGCTGTCCGGGCCGTCCTCCTTGGTGTTAGCCGCCCATGGCCTGAACCATGGCGCGGCCGAGTCCGGCGGGTGAGTCCGCGACCGTAATGCCGGCGGACTTGAGCGCCTCGATCTTGTCCTCCGCACCACCCTTGCCGCCGGAGATGATCGCACCGGCATGGCCCATGCGGCGGCCCGGGGGCGCGGTGCGCCCGGCGATGAAGCCGGCCACGGGCTTGGACGAGCCGGAGGCCTTGTAGAACTCGGCGGCCTCCTCCTCGGCGCTGCCGCCGATCTCGCCGATCATGATCATGCCCTCGGTCTCGGGATCGACCAGGAACAGCTCCAGGCAGTCGACGAAGTTGAGGCCGTTGATCGGATCGCCGCCGATGCCGATGCAGGTCGACTGGCCGAGGCCGGCGGCGGTGGTCTGGGCCACCGCCTCGTAGGTCAGGGTGCCCGAGCGCGAGACGATGCCGATCTTGCCGCGCCGGTGGATGTGGCCGGGCATGATGCCGATCTTGCACTCGCCCGGCGTGATCACGCCGGGACAGTTGGGCCCGATCAGCCGGGTATCGGAATCGGCCAGCACTCGTTTGACCCGAAGCATGTCGAGCACCGGAATGCCCTCGGTGATGCAGACCACCAGCTCGATGCCGGCGTCGACCGCCTCGAGAATGGCGTCGGCGGCAAAGGGTGGCGGCACGTAGATCGCCGAGGTCCCGGCGCCGGTCGCCGACACCGCCTCGGCCACGGTGTCGAACACCGGCAGATCGAGGTGGGTCGTACCGCCCTTGCCCGGGGTGACGCCGCCGACCATGCGGGTACCGTAGGCGATCGCCTGTTCGGAATGGAAAGTGCCCTGGGCGCCGGTGAAGCCCTGGCAGATGACTTTCGTGTCCTTGTCGACCAGGACCGCCATTTACCCCGCCTCCTCGACCGCTTTGACGACTTTTTCCGCGGCGTCGCCCAGGTCGTCCGCCGAGACGATCGGCAAGCCCGATTCCGCCAGAATGTTCTTGCCCAGGTCCACGTTGGTGCCCTCCAGGCGCACCACCAGCGGCACGTGGAGCGAAACCTCGCGCGCGGCCGCGACCACGCCTTCGGCGATCACGTCGCAGCGCATGATGCCGCCGAAGATGTTGACCAGGATGCCCTTCACGTTGGGATCGGAGAGGATGATCTTGAAGGCCGAGGTGACCCGCTCCTTGGTGGCGCCGCCGCCAACGTCGAGGAAGTTGGCCGGCGCGCCGCCGCACAGCTTGATGATGTCCATGGTCGCCATCGCCAGCCCGGCGCCATTGACCATGCAGCCGATCGAGCCGTCGAGCTTGATGTAGTTGAGCTCGTGGCGCGCGGCCTCCAGCTCCATGGCGTCTTCCTCGTCCTCGTCGCGCAGATCGGCCACGTCCCGGTGGCGGAACAGCGCGTTGTCGTCGAAGTTCATCTTGGCGTCGAGCGCGATCACCTGACCGTCGCCGGTTACCACCAGGGGGTTGATCTCGACGATACTGGCGTCGAGCTCGGTGAAGGCCCGGTACATGGCGCCGATGAACTTGACGCAGGCGCCGACCTGCTTGCCCTCGAGGCCGAGGCCGAAGGCGATCTCGCGGCCGTGGTAGGGCATGAAGCCGATCGCCGGATCGATCGCCACCTTGCGGATCTTCTCCGGCGTGGCGGCGGCGACCTCCTCGATGTCCATGCCGCCCTCGCTCGAGGCCATGATCGTGATCCGGCTGGTCGCGCGGTCGATGAGCATGCCGAGGTAGAGCTCGCGTGCGATATCGACGCCCTCCTCGATGAACAGGCGCTTGACCTCCTTGCCGGCCGCGCCGGTCTGCTTGGTCACCAGCACGTGGCCGAGCATCTTGCGGGCGCTATCCTTGACCTCGTCGCGGGACTTGCACAGGCGCACGCCGCCGGCGCCCTCGGGATCGTCCCGGAAGTGCCCGGCGCCGCGGCCGCCGGCGTGGATCTGGGACTTGACCACCCAGATCGGCCCGCCGAGGTCGCGCGCGACGTGTTCGGCCTCCTCAGGGGTGAACGCAATCCCGCCGCGCGGGGTCGCGACCCCGAACTTCGCCAGCAGGCCCTTGGCCTGATATTCGTGAATGTTCATGTGCGATCTTTTGCGATGAACCGGGTCATGAAAGCCTCAGCGGCCGCCTCAGCAGCCGCCTCCGTGGGGGCTATCGCGATTCGGGCCGCCGACTCCGCGGCTACTCTAACATCCTGAGTCACCGGCGCAACCGGGGCCAGGACAGGGACATGAACCTCGTGTGGTGGAACCGAAATACGCCGCATCTAGGATCGCTGTTCCACCACACTAGGAAGCCGCCTTCTTCGCCGACTTGCGCTTGAGCTTCTTGCAGATCTCGACCAGGCCCCGAACGGCGGCCACCGACTTGGCCAGCATCCTGGCCTCTCGCTTGGTGAGCTGGAGCTCGACCACGCGCTCGATGCCGCCCGCGCCGATCACCGCCGGCACGCCGACGAACATGTTCTTGATGCCGTACTCGCCGTTCAGATAGGCGGCGCACGGCAGCACCCGCTTCTTGTCCTTGAGGTAGGAGTCGGCCATGGCGATGGCGGAAGCGGCCGGCGCGTAGAAGGCCGAGCCGGTCTTCATCAGCCCGACGATCTCGGCGCCGCCGTTGCGCGTGCGGTCGACCAGCTCGTCGACCCGGGACTTGGTGATCCAGCCCATCTTGACCAGGTCCGGCACCGGGATGCCGGCCACCGTCGAGTAGCGCACCATCGGCACCATGGTGTCGCCGTGGCCGCCGAGCACGAAGGCGCTCACGTCCTCGACCGAGACGCTCAGCTCCTCGGCCAGGAAGTACCGGAATCGTGCCGAATCGAGCACCCCGGCCATGCCGACGATCATGTGGGTCGGCAGGCCGCATTCGCGCTGCAACACCCAGACCATGGCGTCGAGCGGGTTGGTGATGCAGATTACGAAGGCCTTCGGCGCATAGCGCCTGATGCCGGCGCCGACCGCGGCCATGACCTTGGAGTTGGTGTCCAGCAGGTCGTCGCGGCTCATGCCGGGCTTGCGCGGGATGCCGGCGGTGACGATGACCACGTCGGCGCCCTTGATGGCAGCGTACTTGCTGGCGCCCACGAGCTTGGCGTCGTAGCCCTCGATCGGCGAGGCCTGGGCGAGATCCAGCGCCTTGCCCTGGGGCATGCCGTCGACGATGTCGAACAGCACGATGTCGCCGAGTTCCTTGAGGCCGGCGAGCAGGGCGAGCGTGCCGCCGATCTGGCCGGCGCCGATCAGCGCGATCTTGTTGCGAGCCATGTCGAAAATTCCCCTGAAATGCGCCCCCAATCCCGTCACCGGGAGGCCAGGCGCGGGTTACCTACTCCCATTTGAACGACTGGGCAAGGGAGGCGAACACGCCGGATCGCACCGCATCCCTCAGCCCTTGTGCGGGGTGGTGATGTAGGCCTTCGATTGCATCTCCACCAGGCGCGAGGCGGTGCGCCTGAATTGCTCCGCTTCCGGGCCTTCCGGGTAGAGCCTATCGGGCGGGGCTTCGGCCGAGAGCACCAAATTCACCCGGTGTTCGTAGAGCGTGTCCACCAGGATCATGAAGCGGCGCGCCTCGTTGCGCCGCTCCGGGCCGATTCTAGGCACCCCGTCGAGCACCAGGGTGTGGAAGCGGCGCACCAGCTCCAGATAGTCGACCGCGCCCAACGGCGCTTCGCAAAGCTCCGCGAAAGAGAAGCGGGCGACCCCGCGCGCGGCGACCGGCACCACCAGGCCCCGGCCCTTGTAGTCGAGCATCACCGGCCGGGCCAGCGCGCCCGCGGTCAGCTCGGCGAAGGCCGCGTCCTGGGCGCGCGCGGCGGCCGCGTCGAGCGGGCTGTGATAGACCTCCAGGCTCTGCAAGCGGCGCAGGCGGTAGTCCAGGCCGCTGTCCAGCTCGAGCAGGTCCAGGCGCGCTTTCAGCACTTCGATGAAGGGCAGGAAGTTCTCGCGTTGCAAGCCGCCCTCGTAGAGCCGGTCGGGCGCGAAATTCGAGGTCGCGACCACCACCACGCCGGCGTCGAACAGCGCCTCGAACAGGCGCCCGAGGATCATGGCGTCGGCGATGTTGGCCACGTGGAGCTCATCGAAACACAGCAGCCAGGCCCCGCTCGCCAGTTCCGCCGCCAGCCGCGGCAGCGGATCGTCCTCCGCGCCCTGGCTGGCCTGGCGCCAGGCATGCAGGCGGTCGTGCACCTCCTGCATGAAGCCGTGAAAGTGGACCCGGCGCTTGGCCTCGACCTGGGAGGCCTGGAAGAAGATGTCCATGAGCATCGACTTGCCGGTGCCGACCGGGCCGAACAGGTAGAGGCCCTGAGGCGGCTCGGCGATGCGGCGGCCGAGGCCGAGGCGCTCCTTCCAGCCGCGCAGGCCGCCCGAGGGCTGGTAGTGGGCGAGCGCGTTGTGCAGGCTCTGCAGCTTCTCCGCCGCCAGCTCCTGCATGGGGTCGAAGTCCAATTCGCCGGCGGCGCGGCGCGCGCGGTAGGCGGCAAGCGGCCCGTCGGTCATGGGTCGTTCCGCACCCGTCTCTCGCGCCCGGCGCGGCCGAGTCCCTAGCGTCCGCCGCCGACCCGCAGGATCGCGCCGGTGGTGTAGGACGCCGCCTCCGACAGCAGCCACAGGATCGGCTCGGCGATCTCCTCGGGCGCGCCACAGCGGCCGATGGGGATGGTCGGGCCGATGCGCGCCGGCCGGTCCGGATCGTTGGCGCCGATGTGGATGTCGGTCGCGATCAGCCCCGGCGCCACCGCGTTGACCCGGATGCCCTCGCGCGCGACCTCGTTGGCCAGGCCGACGGTCAGGCTGTCGATCGCGCCCTTGGTGGTGGCGTACCAGACGTAGTCGCCGCCCATGCCGAGTGAGGCCGCGACCGAGGAGATGTTGATGATGCCGCCGCCCGTGCCGCCGTGTTGGGTCGACATGCGCTGGACCGCGGCCCGCGCGCACAGCATGACGGCAAGCACGTTGACCTCGAGCACCCGCTTGAGGGTCGCCGCCTCGACCGCGTCCAGGCGCGAGGAGGGGCCGGTGAGCCCGGCGTTGTTGACCAGCGCCGTGAGCGTGCCGAGGTCCCGGTCCACGGTCTCGAACAGGCGCTCGACCTGGTCCTCCTTGGAGACGTCGGCCTGCACCGCGATGGCGCGGCGGCCGGCCGCCTCGGCCTCGCGCACCACCGCCTCGGCGCCTTCCGCGTTGCCCAGGTAGTTGACGCAGAGGTCGTAGCCGCGGCGTGCCGCCAGGCGCGCGGTCGCCGCGCCGATGCCGCGGCTGCCGCCGGTCACGATCATGATCTGGGGCTCGGTCATGGTGTCTCCCTCAAAGCCAAATTAGTGGAATCCGCGGCCGCCACCGGTCACGACTATGACTGCGGTCATCCGGGTTGCCGCCGAAACGCCGCGCGCCTCACTCGGCGGCCTCGGACGCGCCCCCAGGAACGCCCGCCGGGACGTCAATGGGCGCGAAAGCGGCCTCCATCTCGCGGCGCACGCGGACCAACTCGGTGGTCTCGTCGTGTCGCACGTCGGTCCAGCGCAGCACCGTGCCGTGGCTGACCGCGCGGGTCATGGGAACCCCCTGGGCCAGGCCGATGGGCAGGCAGCCACGCGCCAGGCTGTCGGCGGCCGGCATGATCCGGCCCCAGACCGTGTAGCCGCCCTCGCCGTCCAGGGTCTCGCCGGCGGCCAGATCGCGCTTGGCGATGGCGACCGCATCGGCGCGGAACCCGGTCGCCGCACCCGTGGCCTCGCCGCGCAGCGCCGCGCTCGCCACCGAGATGCCGAGTTCCAGGCCGATCAGGTGGAACGGCTTGTACATGGCGGTCACCCGCCCGCTCGGGTCGGTGACCAGGCCGTATTCGGAGAAACACTGGGCGGTGTAGTCCATCGGCGCCTCGAACACCACGTAGACGCCCCAGCGCAGGTCGCGCGGCACCGGCGAGCCGTCGCGGTTCTCGCAGGAGATCACCTCGACCTGGCCCTTGTGGTGCAGCACCCCGCCGTCGGCCTGGGGCCGCAGCACGCTCGCCAGCTGGTCGACGCTACAGGGCGGGAAGGCCAAGCCCGCGGGCGGCGCGGTCAGGCCGGTGGCGTTGGCGACCGCGGTCATCTCGATCGCCGATTTCGTGCCGTCGAGGAAGGAGTTGAACATCTGCGGGTTCATGCCGGCGGCGGCCGCCTCTTCCGCCGTGCGGCCGTAATGGTCCCAGACCGTGTCGGGGGTGGAGGCGTGGTATTCGGGCCGGTACTTGGTGCCCTTGCCGGCGGCGACCACGGGCAGGCCGCAGGCGCGCGCCCAGTCGACCAGCTCGCAGATCAGCGCCGGCTGGTCGCCGTAGGCCAGGGAATAGACCAGCCCGGCCGCTTGCGCCTCGCGCGCCAGCAAGGGCCCGGCGACCGCGTCGGCCTCGACGTTGACCATGACCATGTGGCGGCCAGCTTCGCGGGCCAGGCGGGCGTGACGCAGCCCCGCCGCCGGGTCGCCGGTGGCGTCGATCACCACCTCGAGGCCGTCGGCGGCGATCAGCGCCGCGGCGTCCTCGGTGACACAGGTGGTGCCGCCCTCAAGCGCGCTCGCGAAAGACTTCGCGCCGACCCGCTCGGCCGGCCAGCCGGTGCGCTCCAGCGCTTTGCGCGCGTTCTCCGGCGCAAGATCGGCGATCGCCATCACGTGGAAGCCGGCGGTCAGGCGCGCCTGGGCCAGGAACATGGCGCCGAACTTGCCGGCCCCGATCAGCCCCACGCGCACCGGCCGCCCGGCCTCGGCGCGCTCGAGCAGCTTGCGGTGCAGGTTCATGGTGGGGATTCCCTAGTGGCGGTCGCCGCAAGTATCCCGCACGGACTGGGCCGAAACAAGAGGCGCGGGATGGGCGCCATGCAGGATGCCAAATCGAAGCCCGTTACACAAAGATGCCTGCTCCAATGGACATCCGTCCTCAGAACCGATCGAGCATCTCCCTTTGCCACGTCGACTCTGGCCAGCCTTTCCATCCAGAATACTTTGTACGAGCCGTGTTAACTTTTCCCATGTGGTCAAGAATGGCCCGCGTTGGTAGGCCCAGAGCCTTGAGGGTGCAGGTTATTACAGTGCCGGTGCGGCCCGTGCCGCCTTTGCAGTGAATGACAACTCCCTCGCCAGCCAACACGCGCGGCTGAATGAGTTCCACAGCCTCTCGGATACAGCGTTCTTCGTGTTCGGGTTGGTTGGGAAGGGCTCCACCGTATAAATCCTGCAGGCGAGCACCGTAGAGAAGGGCGAGAGGTGTCGGGTCATAGGTGGGCCTGTCGTCCGTGAGACAGACGACGTAACGGTATCCGGAGTCATGGAGAGACTGCCATTCGGTGCTGCGCGGATATGACATGCCAGCGAGCAATCCCGGTCCCTTCGCTATAACGTAGAACTTCTGGGGATCGGCGCCCATTTCGGAAGAAGAGACGAGATCGATTGTCATCTAGAATTCCTTAGGAGGGTGCTGTCTATGCCTCGATGTCCGCCGAACGCTCAAGCTCAGCGGCACCGGAGCGCTAAGCGCCGAGGGAACCCAACCGCACAGCGGTTTGGCGTCCGAGTTGAGTGGCTAGTTCGGTTCTCTCTACGCCGCGACCACTTCTAGCGCAAATGCTGTAGCACTCTTGACCATTCTCGAATATTGGATCGGTCGCGCGCTGCCATCAGACCACTGCATGATAAGATCTTTATCGGCTTGAGGCATCTGGCATCCAAAGATTACCCCCGTAAGAAGGTGAGTGGGAAAGTGGAAAATATGATAGTTTACCGGGAGTGCCCCCGGCTCGTTCGGCTCCATACTGACTAGTCGATACTCCCCTTCATATGCCCAGAACTGGGCCTTCGTAAGTACGGACAATCTAAGATTTATGTCTTCGTCCGGCTCTGTGATGTCGATAGAGGGGTACTCGGTCTGATACGTGACCTTCATGGCGTGGCCAAATATATCGGTCGATGCGTCAAATTCGAGGCAGAATCCTTTATGAGAGCCGGAGTAATGGGACCACAATAGGGGATGTGCAGCATTGTCTGAGAAGCTACATATCCGATACCGTTCGATGGACCTCTGGTATCGATTGCGTAGTTCCTTTGCGAACTCCTCCGCCTGCTCCTGGGTGTGGCTTTCCAACCATTTGCGAATTTCTCCGGGGTCGTTTTCCGGCTTAGCGGCCATCATCAACTCAAACGCCCAAGTCACGTACTTCGCTTTGTAACCCGGAGCGCTAACGTCTCCAACTACTATGTGAGGTTTCGCCTCCCAGGGATCATTAAGTTGGGTCGGACTCGCGAAATAGAGTTCACTATGGGTGAAGATGCGGCTGCTGCGCTCCAGCCTTTCATGGTCGATGGACCGAAATCGGTAGAGCCGCTTCTCAGGCAGGGTGTCGATGGCCAATTCCAGCATTGATAGCACCTAAACTCCTAGCGCTCAGCTGCAAGCCGCGCGCAAAAGGTTCGCAGCTCAAGCAATACGTCCAGTGCAGTTAGTCAGGTTTAGTGTTGTGTTAGCCGGTGGTCAGGCGCGCCTGGGCCAGGAACATGGAGCCGAACTTGCCGGCCCCGATCAAGCCCACGCGAACCGGCCGCCCCGCCTCGGCGCGCTCGAGCAGCTTGCGGTGCAGGTTCATGGTGGGGATTCCTCGTTCGCCACCCAGGATCGGGCGCCAAAGTATCCCGCGCGGCCCCAGCCGAAACAAGGGGTTCGGGAAGGAGTCCTTACCCGGCGAGGCACCGCCTGATCCGGGGTGCTACTGCAAGGTCGCGACGCCGAGGGGCACGGAATACTG
>Ga0209980_10001696_pt1 | contig 12085 bp, 17 predicted proteins | sample CR02metaG_FD_183611 | JGI IMG/M metagenome (GOLD analysis project Ga0209980, IMG submission 183611) | Deep subsurface microbial communities from Mariana Trench to uncover new lineages of life (NeLLi) - CR02 metaG (SPAdes) (version 2) | ecosystem: Environmental > Aquatic > Marine > Ocean trench... | reverse complement strand
CGGAAAACCGGAGTGTATGGGCGAATACATGAGGATGTGAGCACGCGGCTGACGCCGCCATCACGGAAAAGGACGGTTTTTAGAGGTGCCCATGTATTGGTCGGCCGCGTTTACACTGCGCGGGGAAAAAGCCCGCATCATTTCTGTTCGCCGAGCGAGGAAGCAGGAGGTTGAGGCATATGAAAGCTGAGGAATTCGATAAGAAATTCGATAGGGGTGAAGACATCACCAAGTATCTCGATTTCTCGAAGGCAAGACGACCAGGGAGAGAACAACGGAGAGTCAACGTGGATTTCCCCGTCTGGATGATTCAATGCCTAGACAGGGAAGCGCAGCGCCTTGGAGTCGCTCGGCAGGCTTTGATTAAAATGGTCATCGCTCAGCATATTGAGAAAGCACATGCCTGAGGAAATTCGAACAAGACCAGGAGTTCATCATTAAAAAGGGTCGTTTCTGTCGATGAGCCTTCGACCTGCCTTGCGGGCTGGATTTCAGCCCTCGCCCCGCCTTCTTCTCCAGCTTCCGAAGAACATTCTGCCTTCCACACAGCACGCCTTTCCATCTTCCCTGGATATTCTGGAAGTTGGGCTCGGTCCTAAATAAAAAATATGATGGGGTCGTGATGGGGTCGAGTCTTTTGTTGAGAGTTTGGCAGATTCATAACTACCTCATGTTCTCTTTTCCACCTTCTCTTCCCGCGTTGGGCGCGGCGGAGCCGGAGTGCCGAATCCTTCCCTTCGGCGAGGACTGGTTTGAGCGGAGCGAGTTTCCGAGCCATATGATTCGGGACAGAGGCGGAGGAGCCCGGTAGAGCCTGTCCCCGCGGAGGTGGGGAGCCGCGTACGGGCGGAAATGGTTTTGGGCCCTTTTGCCGAATTAAAATGCCTGCCCTGAGTCTTGTCGAAGGGGCCTCGTCGCGCGGGGACGAAACCCTGCATGATAATTCCCTAACCCAGAAAAATTTTCTTGGCGCGTCCAGAATGAGTCGATCCGTAAGGTACCAGGAGTCGGCTGGGCACATCCCGCAGGGTATCTCGACGGCTTTACTTTTACATGGTAAAGTAAAGCATGGAAAGGAGGAATCGGTTATGGGTATTCAAAAGCTCAGTCGAAAGAATCAAATCGTGATCCCCAAGGCAGCCCGTGAGGCCATGCGGGTCAAAGGGGGGGACAAGCTCCTCGTTGTTGTGAAAGGAGATGTGACGGTTGTGATGCCGGAGCCGAAAAGCTATGCCAAAGCTCTTCGGGGACTCGCCAAGGGGATGTATCCTCGAGATTATCTGGATAGGGAACGGCAATCGTGGTAGTTGGGAAACGGCCGTTTTCGGCCTATCGAAAGGTTGGGCTGGATACCAATGTTTTGATTTATCATGTACAAGACCATCCTCGCTATGGAAAATGGTGTGCCAAGCTGTTTGCCCGTATTGAAAGAGGACAAGTCTCGGCTGTCACTTCAACGGTTTCAATGTTGGAGGTATTAGTGCAACCCTATCGTCTTGAAAGTCACCCCCTTGTCCAAAAATTCTATGCTCTATTATCAACATATCCCAAGCTTAGCTGGGTGCCTGTATCACTGGAGGTAGCCGACCGGGCGGCGGAACTTCGCGCCCGCTACAACCTGAGTACGCCAGATGCCATTCAGCTTGCCACAGCCATCGGCTTTCAGGCCACCGGCTTTATAGGGAACGATAAGGGTCTGAAAAAGGTTAAGGAAATTGAATGCCTGCTAGTGAGTGATTTTGTGTGATCTCTAAGGGATCAGGGCGAACGGTGAATCGGAAGGGTTACGGTCAGATATTTTTGTAGAGGTAAATGCCGAAAAATATCCCTAACAGTGTTAGGAGGTTGATCTTGAAAATGAAGCCTAGTGTGATCTTGATGAGAACGAAATCGACGGTGAACGGAGGCTCAAGTCCTGTGGAAACGGACCGTGCGAAGATATCTTGAATGACCCCTGCTGGGGTAAACACCCGGAGAATTTCCCCAAGAACTCCACCCAACAAACCTCCAATAAAAATGAACCCTAGTAAGGTCCACCCTGATTTTTTCACAACTGCTCCTTCTATCGTTGTTTAGTGATGGGCCGGACTCGATGCTGATATAAGGGTAAACTACTAGGAAAATTACGGCAATCCGAGCCTTAAGTCAAGAAAGTAATACCTAAGGGTAACCTTGACAGATTGTTTAGGCGTTGTCTAAACTCCGACGGAATTTCGTATATTTTTCCAATGGTTAGGAGTTAGATCTGATGTTTTCCGTGCTCACAGAAAAAATTGACAAAGTCCTCAAAAAGATCCGGGGACCGGGCGTTCTGCGGGAGCAGGATGTTACCGAGGCATTGCAGGAAGTCCGTCTTGCGCTTCTGGAGGCTGATGTCAATTTCAAGATTGTGAAGGACTTTATTGGCCGTGTCCAGGAAAAAGCTATTGGGCGTGAGGTTTTAGGCAGTCTCAATCCTGGTCAACAGGTTGTCAAAATCGTCTGGGAAGAATTGCGGGACCTGATGGGCCATGAACATTCTGGTCTGGCGCTTTCATCTCAGCCTCCCACCGTGATCATGATGGTTGGGTTGCAGGGTGCGGGGAAGACGACCACGTGCGGCAAACTGGCCCATCTATTCAAGCAACAAGGAAAACGAGTATTACTGGTTGCAGCTGATCCTCGGCGCCCTGCTGCCGCGGAGCAATTGGCCTCGCTGGGTGCTGATTTGGATGTGCCGGTTCATCGAGTAGAAGGGCACGTAGAAGGGGTTCTGGTTGATCGTGCGCAGGTTGCCCGGTTCTGCACGGAAGGAGTGGCCCGAGGTCGCGACCATGGCTATGACGTTGTGGTGTTGGATACCGGTGGCCGTCTTCATGTTGACGATGAACTCATGCAGGAGTTGGTGGATATCAAAGCCGCGGTCACACCGCAGGAAATTTTATTTATCGCGGATTCTATGACTGGCCAGGAAGCCGTGAATGTGGCCCAGCAGTTTGATCAGCGTGTCGGGATCACAGGGGTGATTTTAACCAAAATTGAAGGTGACGCTCGCGGGGGTGCTGTTCTGTCTATTCGAGCGGCGACCGGTAAGCCCATTAAATATTTGGGGGTAGGGGAAAAATCCGATGCCTTGGAGCCCTTTCACCCGGATCGCATGGCCTCGCGCATCTTGGGAATGGGCGATGTGTTGTCACTCATCGAAAAGGCCCAGGAAGCCTTCTCAAAAGAGGAGGCGGAAGCCCTCCAGCGAAAGGTCTCCAGCAATACCCTTACCCTAGAGGACTTTCGGGATCAGATTAAACAGGTGAACAAGTTGGGGTCCATGGAACAAATAATGGGCATGCTTCCTGGTGGGGAGAAGCTCAAAGCCATGGTGAGGGGGGCATCACAACAGGGACTGCCTGAAAAGGAAATGAGCCGTGTGGTGGCCATTATTGACTCCATGACCACCAAAGAGCGTCGGGATCACACGATCATCAATGGCAACCGGAAGAAGCGCATCGCCAAAGGAAGCGGGACGTCTGTCCAGGAGATTAACAGGCTCATTAAGCAATTTTTAGGCGCTCGGACGATGATGAAGTCTCTGGTTGGCGGGAAGGGTAAACCAGGTAAACTTGGTAAGTTGAAAAGGCGCGGAAAGCTCATTCGAGCGATCCAATCCCGGTGAGTTTATCTTTTCACACCAAACAGAGTATACTATTCAGCTTTGGGAAGAATAGACTATTCAGAATAGGAGGAGTCAGCTAGTGGCAGTACATTTACGATTAAGTCGAATGGGACGACACAAACGACCATTTTATCGAGTGGTAGCGGTGGATTCGAGGAGGCGACGGGATGGTCGTGCGCTTGAAGTGCTAGGGACGTATGATCCGTTGAAGGATCCTGCTGTCACCGAGTTGAAAGCCGAACGGGTGTTGGATTGGTTGCAAAAGGGTGCACAACCATCGGTGACGGTGCGCACGCTGTTGCGGCGGGCCGGCATTTGGAAAACCTTTGAAGATTCTCGAAAGAAGTCATAACTTCGCTTTCTTCCTCTCATCTAGGTGACCCTTTCCACATTGTTGGGAGTGCCTTATGATATTGGGAGGCAATCCTACTCACTTACGGAATTCATGGAATGCCCGCTGTCAATTGTGACGTGATGTCTGAAACAGAATTCGTGACGGTTGGGAAAATTGTGAAGCCGTTTGGGGTGCGCGGGCAGGTGCGAGTGCTTTCCCTCACGGATGTCCCGAAGCGATTGGAAAACCTAGGCGAGGTGACGCTAGAAACTGCCTCGGGTCATTCCCTGGTCACTGAGGTGACGGATGTTCATTACGATGGACGATCCTACCTGTTGCGTTTTGCGGCCTTTTCCACCCCTGAAGAAGTCAAAGCGTATCGTGGGGCCTGGATAAAAATTCCTCAAGGTTCCGTGCCACCAGCGCCTGAAGGCCATCATTATCAGTTTGAACTGATTGGGCTGACAGTCAAAGAGGAATCGGGTGACCTGTTAGGCGTGTTGGAGGAAGTGATCGAAACGCCGGTTCAGCATTTATTCGTGATCCGAGGGCAGGGTCGGGAATGGATCTTGCCTGCCTCGAAGAAATGGATTACCAAGATTGATATTCCTGGCCAAGAGATGACGGTGGTATCAAAAGAAGAATGGTCTGGCGACGATGTGGTGTGATGTCCTCACATTATTCCCTGAGTTGATCGAAGGCATTGCGACGCAGAGTATTCTGAAACGTGCGCAGGAGAGCGGTCGGGTTCGGATTCAGGCACATAATATTCGAGACTACATCGAGGATCGGCACCGTATTGCTGATGATGCCCCCTATGGCGGTGGAAGCGGCATGGTGATGAAGGCCGAGCCAATTTTTCGAGTCATCGATGCCCTGCGAGCTGAAGGACAAGAATTACGTTTGTTGTTTCCCTCTCCGCAGGGAGTGCCGTTTTCGCATCAATTGGCCATGGATTTCAGTCGTGAGTCGAGGCGGTTGGTGTGGATCTGTGGCCACTATGAGGGTGTCGATGAACGGGTTCTGACTCGGTTGGAGCCTGAAGAAATTTCCATCGGTGATTATGTGTTAACTGGTGGGGAGTTGCCGGCCATGGTCATGATTGATGCCGCGGCACGGTTAGTCCCCGGAGTCGTGGGCAATCCCGCATCCGTGGAACACGATTCGTTTGTGGATGCGTTATTAGATTTTCCGCATTACACGAGGCCGGAAGGCGTACGTGGATATAGTGTGCCGGACGTGTTGTTATCCGGCAATCACGCAGCGATTCGTCTTTGGCGGAGAAAAGAATCTTTGCGAAATACCTATTGTAAGCGTCCTGATGTGTTACGGGACGAATGCTTAACGGATGAAGATCGACGATTGTTAGTAGAAATATCCCAGGAATGTGGGCAAGTTTAGGGGGAGGAATCAGATCATGAATCGGCTGCAGCGACTTGAACAAACGTTTCCAACAAATACCCTGCCAGAATTTGAAATTGGCGATAGCGTTCGGGTGCATGTCAAAGTTGTTGAAGGGGAAAAAGAACGGGTGCAGGTGTTTGAAGGCGTGGTGATCGCCCGAAAAGGGAGGAAAGTCACCGAGACGTTTACCGTCAGAAAAATTTCGCACAATGTGGGTGTGGAACGTATCTTTCCTGTCAATTCTCCCAATATTGCCCGGCTTGAGGTGATACGCAAAGGGAAGGTTCGACGCGCAAAATTGTACTACCTCCGCGATAAGATTGGAAAGAAGGCCAAGGTTCCAGAGCGAGAATATTCGCGGATCAAAAAAAATAAACCGGTGGCCAAGGTGGCTCCTGCTGCGGCACAAGCAACGCCCGCGACAGACGATTCGACTTCTGATTAATTTGCCCTCTGTGTGGACGATGTTAGGGTTCGCGCAAGAATACCTTCCCCTGTTTGGGCGTCGATCCATCCCGTCTGGCAGCGTTGCTCGTCCTTTCCATACGAGGAGTGTGCGCAGTCCTCGTGCCTTGCCAGACAGGCGTCTCAGCACCCAAACAGGGGAAGGTATTCTTGCGCGAACCCTTATCGCCAAGCTGGGAGGGGCACATCGTGGAAGGGGAGTTGATCGCAAGGACGGCAGATGGGCCCACTTGGGTGTTTGAGGAAGACGCTCGAGTCTGTGGCTATCGATGCGTGGCTGGGTTGGATGAGGCTGGCAGAGGACCCTTAGCCGGTCCAGTGGTTGGTGCAGCCGTCATTCTCCCTCGACGATTTGAGTTGGATGGGTTGGATGACTCCAAACAGGTCAGCCCCGAGAATCGAGAAACCCTGTTTGAAGCGATTACACAACGGGCGCGTGCTTGGGCCGTCGGGATTGCCACAGAACAGGAAATTGATAGAATCAATATTCTAGAAGCCACACGACTTGCCTGGAGACGTGCGCTGGACCAACTTTCTGTGGTCCCTGATTTTTTACTCATCGATGCCACCTCGTTACCCGGTGTGGCCATGGCTCAACGAGCGGTGGTGAAGGGGGATCAATTGTCTCTTTCAATTGCCGCTGCTTCTATTCTTGCCAAAGTGTCTCGTGATCGATTGATGCAGGACTATCATCGTCGATATCCAGATTATCAGTTCCACCTTCATAAGGGTTATCCCACACCGGCGCATCTTCGTTTGGTTCGGAAATTTGGCCCGAGTCCGGCGCACCGGCGTAGTTTTCAACCAATCAAGACTCTTCTACAGGCTCATCAGGAGGATGTGTGACATCCCAGTCTCAGGTCTTTGGCAAGGAAGCCGAAGTCGCTGCGGAACAATATCTTCGCCAACACGGATATCGTATTGTAGGACGCAATGTCCGGTTTCCCAATGGGGAGCTGGATATTATCGCGAAAAAAGATGGCACGATTGTCTTCATCGAAGTCAAGGCCAGGAGGATCAATCACTTTGGTGGCGCGTCCTATGCCGTGACGCCTCACAAACAACAGCGTCTGATCAATCTCGCCGCTCAATACTTAGCGTACCACCAACTGTCTAACTGCCCAACCCGATTTGATGTCATGTTGTACCAATGTGATGCAGAACAGGTTGGCCATGTGGAGCACGTCGTGAATGCGTTCGAACTTCCGGGTGATGATCTGCGATGGTAGGGGAGAATGTTGAACAAGGGCGTCAGCCTACGCTGGAGCTACGGCAGACAAGCCATCGGCGTTTCTGATGATTCAATTGTTCCATGTCTCGAAATTCTTTGAGCGGTGTACGGCGCTTCATGATGTCACGGTACGAATCGAGAAGGGTGAGAGCATATTACTGACAGGCCCGAGCGGGGCCGGCAAAACCACTTTTCTGAAATTAATTTTTGGCGCGGAAATTCCTGATGAGGGGCAAATCCTGGTTCAAAATCGAAATATTGCCAGGCTGCGAGAAGCCGACATTCCGTACCTGCGGCGAACCATGGGGTTTGTCTTGCAAAACTTTAAGTTGTTGCCCCAAAAAACCGTTTTTGAGAATGTTGTGCTGCCGCTGATCATTCAAGGTGTGTCACGGGCTGAGTCAAAAAAAAAGGTGGGTGAGGCCTTGAAATCCGTGGGCATGGGTCATAAGCATGCCAGTCAAACAGGGGTGATGTCGGCTGGGGAACAGCAGCGTGTGTGTATTGCACGGGCGATCGTGAATCATCCCATTATCCTCTTGGCAGACGAGCCAACAGGAAATTTGGATACCGAACTCACACTCGAAATTGTGGAGTTGTTCAAAAATATTCATGCACGAGGCACGACTGTCTTGTTGGCCACGCACAATCAAACCGTTGTTGAAAAAATGAACGGACGCGTCCTGCATTTGCACGCTGGTCGACTGGTGTCGGATAAAGGTCCTACGGCATGAGGCGCCTCCTCTATCTCATTCAAGAAGCCTTCACCAGTCTTCGCGTCAATCGGACGAGTGTGACAATTGGTATTGTCACTACAGCCTTCACGATCTCATGTTTCGGTGTGTTCGTGTTGCTGTATGACAATCTGAAAAATCTCGCTGGGACGCTTCAACATGATATTGAAGTGGTGGTCTATGTTCAGCCGGAGGCCTCCGTCCAGGTGGTCGAGGGGATTCGTCAACGGTTGGACAGTGAACAGGCGGTGAGGGAGCTATCCTTTGTGTCTAAAGGAGATGCATTGAAAGAATTTCATCAGCAATTTCCTGATGAATTTACGTTACTGGAAGGGATGGAGGAGAATCCTCTGCCTGCCTCCTTTGTCGTGCAGATTGCACCAGGCTTTCAAGAGGCTGATTCGATTGAAGCATTCACGGAACGAGTCAAGCAATTTCCAGGGGTGGAGCAAGTCCGCTACAGCCAGGATTGGATTGATACGCTGGCCTTGCTTGTTAGCTACTTTGAATTTGGAGCCATCGTTATTGGGGTAACCCTAGCGGTGGCGACCATTACCATCATTGCGAATACTGTCCGGCTTTCGTTTTATGCGCGAAAAGAGGAAATCGAGATATTGAGACTCATTGGCGCGACCGGATCATTCATCGCGACACCCTATGTCATTGAAGGAGCGATTTTGGGGTTGTGTGGAGGGGGGCTGGCCTTGGTGTTATTAAAAGGCATGTTTGAATTTTTTCGATTAGAATTGAATGCATCGGGATGGTTCAGTGGGCTGGAATCCGTGTTGACATTTTTCCCCCACGAAACGTCAGTGTTTTTAGTTTTGTCCGGGATGTTGTTAGGATGTGGAAGTAGTGTGCTGTCGGTCTGTGGATTAATGAAGGTCCGAAACGATGCGGCCTAGCTTCTTTTTGGGAATAAGTGTGTTGTTGTTGTCTTGGGGCATGAACGGCTTGGATCCTGTATGGGCTAAACAGCCGTCCTTACAGGAGAAAATCAAGCGGGAACGCAGCAAACTCCAGGAGCTGAAGCAGGAAATCCAAGAGACCAAACAACAGCGTGCACAAACCCAAAAGAGACATGATACGGTTCTGCAGTCCGTTGAGACGCTTGATCGAGAGCTGCATCAGAAACGGAAAGAGTATAATGCCATCCGGCGTGAGATTCGGAAGGCGGATCGAGAGCAGGAAACATTGAATCGGAAAGTCAGCCAGCTTGCCGCGAGTTTACAGCAACGGGAACAGGCCGTGAAAACACGATTGCGTCGATTGTACATAGAAGGACATCGGGGCTGGTTCCGTCCGCTGCTGTCCTCGGATTCCTATTCACAGTTTCAACGTCGTCTCACCTATCTCTCGACGATGGCCAGTTGGGAACATGAGCTGCTGTCCCGGTATGAAGCAGACATGGCGCAGTTTGACGAGCTGAAAAAACGCCAAGCCCGCCTACGGCACACGCTGCTTCGCAATAAACAGCGGATTGAGAAAAACCTGAAAATGATGAAGGGGATTAAAGGGAAAAAACAAGTGATGTTGACGAGTTTGAAGCGTCAGACTCGTTCCCATGAACAAGCGCTCTCTACATTACAGCGTGCGGAAGAACGAAAAGAGTCGCTACTTGACACATTGCGGAAGAGTAGCGAAAAGACTGCATCACGCAGTCAGACCCGTGCCGTGAGTCTTCTGAAAAAGGGGAAATTGCTCTGGCCGGCGGATGGTCCTGTCGTGACTTCGTTTGGGCGCCAAAAACATCCTCGGTTTAATACCTATGTCAATAAAAAGGGCATTGAAATCCAAACGCGCGATGGGAGTGCCATTAAAGCGGTATTTGGGGGGAATGTCGTATTTGCGGATTGGTTAAAAGGGTATGGCCTGGTGGTGATTCTGGATCATCACAACGGATTTTTTTCGTTCTATGCGCATGCTTCGAAGCTCGATGTCACCCAAGGCGATGATATTGCGAGTGGAGACGTTTTGGGTCACACTGGGGAATCTGGTCTGACTGATAAATCTATTTTATACTTTGAATTGCGCAAAGGGATACAACCCCTTGACCCGCAGAAGTGGTTGGTTAAACGCTAAAAGATAGGAATTGAACATGATGGAAAAGGGACGGTTCTGGACAGTATGGATGACTGGGTTCGTCGTCATGGCAACACTGGTGCTGGGCGTCGTAATCGGCAAGGGGTGGGAGAAGACTGGGTATGCGAGCGAATCCTATGAGGAGCTGAAAATCTTTGCCGAGGTACTCACCCAGGTGAAGAAGCACTATGTGGAAGATACACCCACGAAAGATTTAGTCTATGGCGCTGTACGGGGAATGTTGGCAACATTGGATCCGCATTCTTCGTATATGACCCCTGACATGTATAAAGAAATGCAGGTCGAGACCCGTGGGGAGTTTGGCGGATTGGGCATTCAAATTGGGGTCAAGGAACATCGCATTACCGTGATTGCGCCCATTGAAGATACCCCGGCGTATGCGGCGGGAATTGAGTCCGGCGATATCATTACGAAGGTGGATGATACTCCGACGAAGGATCTGACGCTGATGGAAGCCGTCCACAAAATGCGAGGGCCCAAAGGCACTAAAGTCACGTTGACGGTTGAACGGGAAAGTTCCAAAACGCCGCTTCAGTTTACCCTGATTCGTGATACCATAAAGATTCAAAGCGTTCGTTCACGGGTGCTTGATGAACGAATTGGATATGTCAGGATTTCGCAATTCCAAGAATCCACGGCAAAAGACTTAGGTGATAAATTAGCAGAGCTCAAAGAAAGCAATATTCAAGGTTTGATTTTAGACTTGAGGAATAATCCTGGAGGCTTGTTGTCCGCGGCGGTAGGTGTCTCGGAACAATTTCTCGAATCAGACAAGTTGGTCGTGTCAATTAAAGGCCGTGATGGGCGGAAAGATGAATATCGAGCCCGCATGCAGTCCGAGCATTATGAATATCCGATGATTGTCTTGGTGAATCAGGGGTCCGCGAGTGCATCGGAAATTGTTGCCGCGGCGATGCAGGATTGGGGGAAGGCGGTGATTGTCGGGAAAACGACTTTTGGCAAAGGCTCGGTACAGACGATCCTGCCGCTCTCGGATGGTTCAGGTCTCAGGTTGACGACGGCCAAATATTTCACCCCTCGTGGCGAGTCCATCCACAAGGTTGGCGTGAAACCAGATATTGTGGTTGAACCCACGCCAAGGACCGTGGCTCAAGCGGAGTCTTTCGCGGCTGGGAAACCGAGGGAACAGGCTGCTGCTGTCTCCGATCCAGCGAAAAAAGAGGGTGCCGAATCCCCGGAAGATAAGAAAAAAGATTTGAAAGCTCGGGAAGCGGAATTCATGAAGAAGGACGCACAACTTCAAAAGGCGATTGAGTTGTTGAAGACGTGGAAAGTCTTTAAGGATTTGCGTCCCCTTTAGCGGAAGGGCGAAAAATCACGCCAGCTTTGTTCTCGAGGCGCCCGGATGCTCAACGGAGAATCTGCGCGTCTCCTTCCTTGCCGCAGGCCCTGTTGGGTCTTCCTTCGGTAAAGCTCAGGACAGGTTTGGAGTATCCCGCAGGCTTTTCAGGTGTCGTCTCGGATTTTCAGCAGTCGGAGTGTGACGGTGGTTTCTTGGAGGGGTTGTTCAGACTTTTAAGACAATGGCAGTCGTGGTTTTCCTAACGCCGTCCACACTGCGCATTCGGGATAACACTAAATCGTTTAATTCTTCCATCGTTTCAGCTTCGATATCTACGATGAGGTCGAAAGGGCCCGTAATGGCATAGACGTGTTTGACCCCTGGAATGCGAGTAATGGTTTGGAAGGCACTCTTCGTATGATTACCGATGACATCTACGAGAACAAATGCTGAAACAGCCATGTTGCTTGTGTCCTTATCTTGGCTTCCCTTTAAAGGTATTTCAATGAACGTCCGCTCTCTCTCCTGCTGGCGTAAATCCGAAATACGAATGTCGAAATCCAAAACAAATTAGAAGGACCAAATGGAAAATTTCGCATTTAGGATTTCGGATTTGTTTCGGATTTCGATATTCGTATTTCGAGTTTATGGAACTTATTTAAAATGACTATAGAAATTCAAGCTCCTCTCATCAATAATTAAAGCGGCAGCCAACCTACCAAAGATCTGTCTTTGGGTCAATCAGTAGAGGCGAATTCAGGGAATGTTGAAAAAGGGCGTCAGCGGCGTTCTCGGCCCTTTGTCGTGCTCACGTACTATGAGTACGCTCCGCGCGTCAAAGGGCCTGCGGCCTTGCTGAGCG
>Ga0209980_10001695_pt1 | contig 12086 bp, 10 predicted proteins | sample CR02metaG_FD_183611 | JGI IMG/M metagenome (GOLD analysis project Ga0209980, IMG submission 183611) | Deep subsurface microbial communities from Mariana Trench to uncover new lineages of life (NeLLi) - CR02 metaG (SPAdes) (version 2) | ecosystem: Environmental > Aquatic > Marine > Ocean trench... | reverse complement strand
GCCACTGACACTTCGGACGAGTTTTCCTAGGGTCGGATCAATTTTTTCGGCTTGCTTAGCTAGATCTTCTGGGTCTGTCCTTTGCCTATAGGCCTTCTGAACTACAGCCCCAAATGCCACCAGCATTTCCTTCGTAATATGCGGAGCAGAAATTACCGTAATAATACCGTCTGCTATATCAAAGACGCCTTCGGCTGTGTTTGCTGTGCTGCTACAGAATGGGCAAATCTCAGTATTACCCGATAGAGCCAGATTCTTAACGTTACCCCCTATCGATAGGAGACTAGAGCGAAATATGGCGCCGCAGTTCGGACAATGGGCTGGTATGACAACGTTGTTCATTAGTTCCTCATAATAACTAATTCTATCGCCAAGGCTTTAACAAGGCGTTACGTTGAAAAAGTATCCCCGAATATATACCCAAACTGTCCGCAAATATTTCGTACTGCAACGCAATGCGCAATTTTTCTTTTTATTATTCAATAGTTTAATTGGTCGGGGCGAGAGGATTTGAACCTCCGACCCCCTGCACCCCATGCAGGTGCGCTACCAGGCTGCGCCACGCCCCGACCGATCCAGCTATCGCTGACTTTGTGCGAAGGCCCGGGATGATACCGAATCCCCGGTTTGGAAGGAAGAAAGAGGGGAAAGAGGAGTTGCTTAGCGTCTTAGAATCTTGAGTATTTCTTCGAGCTCGAGCCGCATCTGTTTGACGATCTGCTGGCTCTGATTGATATCGACCTTGGCGGCATCGCCGGTCAGTTGCTGACGGGCGCCGCCGATCGTGAAACCCTGGTCGTACAGTAGATTGCGAATCTGGCGGATGATCAGCACGTCCTGGCGCTGGTAATACCGACGGTTACCGCGCCGCTTTACCGGTTTTAGCTGCGGGAACTCTTGCTCCCAATAGCGCAGCACGTGTGGTTTGACGCCGCACAACTCGCTGACTTCGCCGATCGTGAAGTAACGCTTTCCCGGAATCGGCGGAAGTTCGTTGTTATTCCCCGGTTCCAGCATAGGCCTCCACTCGTGATTTCAGTTTCTGACCGGGCCTGAACGTCACCACACGGCGAGCGGTAATCGGTATCTCCTCGCCGGTTTTCGGGTTTCTGCCCGGACGTTCGCTTTTGTCCCGCAGGTCAAAATTGCCAAAACCCGACAATTTGACCGCCTCGCCACTGGATAACGACGCCCTAAGCTCTTCAAAAAAAAGATCCACCAACTCGCGTGCCTCTCTTTTATTCAGGCCCAGCTCGTCGAACAGTGCCTCCGCCATTTGTGCTTTTGTGAGCGCCATTTCGATTCTCTTTTTATCTATTCTCGTAAATTGGCTTGGTGAGATTTGTGCAATTGTCCCACGACCGCCTGTACGACGGCATCCCCATCGGTGTCTGTAAGGGTGCGAGAATAATCCTGTAAAATCAAGCCCAAAGCCACGCTTTTTAGACCAGAATCTACTCCCGAACCGCGGTATATGTCGAAAATCAGGAGCTCGGATAGCAGCTCGCCGGCGGCTTGCCTCACCGCCTCCCGAATTTCAGCAACGCTGACCGATTCGGGTACCACGATGGAAATGTCGCGCCTTATCGATGGATAGCGTGAAATCCCTTGGAATTCGGGTATTTTCGCCGTAAATGCAACATCGATATCCACCTCGAAAAGCCACGTATCACTATCGATGCCCATCTGCCGGACGATCTGCGGGTGCAAAGCGCCAAGCCAGCCGATCGGCTCGGCATCCAGTAAAACCCTGGCGCTTTGGCCTGGGCGGAGCACGGGATTTTCCTCGGCGCGGTAGTTCAAAGAGGAAATATTACCAGTCGGGCGCAAAACCGCTTCCAAATCCCCCTTTATGTCAAATAGGTCGATGCGCTCGGCCGCAGACCCCCACTGCTCCGGCAGGCGACCACCGGAGACGACGCCAGATAAAGTATTAATTTCTTTAAAATCAGTCTCTTGAGAGTAATACTTCATGCCGATTTCAAATAATCTGACGCGTTCCTGTTGCCGACTCAGGTTGTTTCTCAGCGCTTCGAGCAATCCGGGCCATAAAGAACGTCGCATCACGGCCAGTTCTTCCGAGATGGGATTCATCAACTCGGCCTGTACTCCGTCCCCGGCGAACTGCCGGTCCAGGTCCGCCGATATGAAACTGTAGGTCATGGCTTCCTGGTAGCCCCTTTCAACCAACCCCGAGCGGATTCGCGACTCCGCCACCCTGCCCTCGGTGACTTTCGGCATATGGGTGATCGTCCTGGGCGGCATTTCGGGTATCCGGTCGTAGCCATAAATTCGGGCGACTTCTTCGATCAGGTCTTCCTCGATGCTGATGTCAAAGCGGTGACCGGGTGGCGTCACCATCCAGCCGCCCTCTTCATCGCTGAGCGACATGCCGAGCGCGCGCAAAATCGCAGCCACTTCATCCGGCGGTATTTTCAATCCCAGCACGCGCTCGATGCGTTGCGCCCGCAGCCTGACCGGATCGCGTGCCGGCATGTGTTTGTTCGAGCGCTCGGTCGACAGCGGGCCAGGTTCACCACCGGCAATATCGATGAGCAATGCGGTCGCGCGTTGTATTGCCTTCTGCTGCAGCCATGGGTCGACGCCCCGTTCGAACCTCAGCGAAGCATCGGTATGTAAACCAAAACGCCGCGCGCGTCCGGCCAGCGCCGCCGGTGACCAGTAGGCAGCTTCAAACAGGACATTTCGGGTCTGTTCCGTTACCCCCGAATTTTCGCCGCCCATGATGCCGGCGATCGCCAGCGGCCGTTGGTGATCCGCTACCAGGACTACGTCAGTATCGAGGCTGATCTCACGACCATCCAGCAAGGTCAGTTTTTCATTCTTTTCCGCATAGCGAACGCGGATGCCGCCTTGCACGATATCCAGATCGAACGCATGCAGCGGCTGACCCAGTTCGAGCATGACATAGTTGGTGACATCGACGACCGGGTGGATCGGCCGCAGCCCCGAGCGGCGCAACTTTTCGCACATCCACATCGGCGTCCGTGCGTCCGGCCGAATACCACTGACCACCCGCGAGGAGAAACTCGGGCAGGCATCCTTGGCGATCACATCGACCGGGAATCTGGTTTTGGTCCGGTCCGCAACATCGCTGATTTCCGGCTCGTGCAAAGGCAGACGATTGATCGCCGCAATATCCCTGGCAACGCCGGCCACGCAAAAGCAATCACCACGATTCGGCGTCAGATCGAACTTGATGACACGGTCGTCCAGGTTCATCCACTCGCGGAAAGACTCACCCACCGGTGCCGACGGATCCAGATCCAGGACTCCTTCATGTTCGTCGCCAAGCCCAAGCTCGCGAGCCGAGCAGAGCATGCCCTGCGATCGTACGCCGCGAATCTTCGCGGCGCCGATTTTCACCCCGCCGGACAGGCGCGCACCGACCAGGGCGACCGCCGCCTTCATGCCCTTGCGCGCATTGGCAGCCCCACAGATGATCTGCAATGCGTCGCCGGTCCCGGCATCGACCTGGCACAGCGTCAGTTTGTCGGCGTCCGGGTGAGGTTCCACCGACAGCACCTTGCCGATCACAACCTTGCTGAACTCGGCGGCAACCGGCTCCACACTGTCGACCTCCAGCCCGGCCATCGTGAGCTGATGGGCCAGGCCCTCGGCATCCGTTTCCGGGTCAACCCACTCGCGCAGCCACTGCTCGGATATGTTCATCCTTGTTACCTAGTTGAACTGGCGCAAAAAACGCAAATCGTTCTCGAAAAACAAGCGCAGGTCGTCGACGCCGTAGCGCAGCATCGCCAGCCGCTCGACGCCCATGCCAAAGGCATAGCCCGTGTATTCTTCCGGGTCCACGCCGACATTTATCAGCACCTGCGGATGCACCATCCCGCAACCAAGGATTTCCAGCCAACCGCCATTCTGCCACTCGATATCGACCTCGGCCGACGGCTCGGTGAATGGAAAATAGGAAGGCCGAAAACGCAGGCGGACCTTGCGCTCGAAAAATCGTTCGACGAAGTCATGGAGCACCGCTTTCAGATTGGCAAAACTGATTTCCTTGTCGACCAGCAGGCCTTCGACCTGGTGGAACATCGGCGTATGCGTCTGGTCGGAATCGCAGCGGTAAACACGCCCGGGCGCGATCAGCTTGATCGGGGTTCCATGCGCCTGCATCGCCCTGATCTGCACCGGCGAGGTGTGGGTACGCAACAACATGCCGCCTTTCAGGTAAAAAGTATCGTGCATGGCTCGCGCCGGGTGGTCGTCCGGGAAATTCAGCGCGCCGAAATTGTACTCGTCATCCTCGATCTCGGGGCCGGTATGCACCGCGAAACCGGCGCCGCTGAAGATGGCTTCGATACGCTGCATGGTCCGGGTAACCGGGTGCAGACCACCAGGTTGTTCCCCTCTTGCTGGCTGGGTCACATCCACGGCTTCCGCTTCCAACCGGGTGTGCAGGTCGGCGGATTCGAGTTGGTGCCGGCGCGTATCGATCAGGTCGGCGAGGATTTTCTTGGCCAGGTTGATCTGCTGACCGGCCGCCGGCCGCTGATCCGCCGGTAGTTTTCCGAGTTGCTTAAGCTGCCGGGTAAGCTCGCCCTTTTTCCCGAAAAAGCGAACCCGAACTTCATCCAGCGCACGGACACTGTCGCTGGCAGCGATTTCCTGTTCCGCCGTGGCTTTCAACTGTTCGAGATCCGTCAATTGCCCTCTCCCCTAAAAAAAAGGAGGATGCCCCAAGGCCTCCTCCTTTCGATAAAACGCGTCAGCCCGGCAGGACTGAAACCAGCGTCTATTCTGGCAGGCTGGCCTTGGCCTGTTCGGCAAGCGCCGCAAAACCATCGGCGTCACGTACCGCCATATCGGCAAGAACCTTCCGGTCCAGTTCGATACCGGCAAGGCTCAGGCCGTTGATCATCCGGCTGTACGACAGACCATTCAGCCTCGCCGCTGCGTTGATCCGCGTGATCCACAGGGCGCGGAACTGCCGCTTGCGCTGACGCCTGTCGCGATAGGCGTACTGGCCGGCCTTGGTTATCGCCTGCTTGGCCACCCGGAAAATCTTGCTCCGGGCGCCGTAATAGCCCTTGGCTTTCTTAAGTACTTTGTTGTGGCGAGCACGGACCACAACACCACGTTTTACTCGTGCCATTGTTTATCTCCCCTCGCTTAACTGTATGGAAGCATCTGGCGTACCGACTTCAGGTCGGCGTCGGCAATCCGCTCGGTCGCGCGCAGGTGCCGTTTCCGTTTCGTGCTTTTCTTGGTGAGAATGTGACTGCGAAAGGACTGGCCCCGCTTGAAGCCACCTTTCGCGGTACGGCGGAAGCGTTTGGCCGCCCCGCGGTTGGTTTTCAACTTCGGCATTTTTTTGCTCCGTTATAGCCTGTTCGCGCCTATTCGCTGCAGGCGGAATACCGGCCGTGGCCAGCATTCACTTTTTCTTTGGCGCCAGAACCATCACCATCTGGCGGCCTTCCAGCTGAGGCATCTGCTCGACGACCATGATTTCCTCAAGATCGTTGCGTACGCGCTCCAGCAATTTTCTTCCCAGGTCCTTATGTGCCATTTCACGGCCGCGAAATCTCAGCGTGACCTTGGTCTTGTCCCCCTGGGTCAGGAACTTGACCAGGTTTTTCATTTTCACCTGGTAGTCGCTTTCATCCGTACCCGGCCTGAATTTGACTTCCTTGACATGAATCGTCCGCTGGTTTTTACGCGCCGAATGAGCCTTCTTGTTCTGCTCAAACAAGTATTTACCAAAATCCATGATCCGGCAGACCGGTGGTTCCGCGTTCGGCGATACTTCAACCAGGTCCAGGCCCAGGTCATAGGCTTTTTGCTTTGCATCTTCCAGGTCAAGTATTCCTGCCTGTTCCCCGTCCGCGTCGATGACCCGGACCTGTGACGCACTGATTTCATCGTTACGTCTGACGCGTTTTAGTGTGGCGATTCGCTAGCCCTCCAAACCAGCGCGGCCGCGGCTCGCTATGTCATCGGTCAGAATCTGCGCAAAAGCCTGGAGACTCATGCTGCCGAGATCCTCACCGCCACGCGTGCGCACGGCCACGGTTCCTGCTGTTTGCTCGCGATCCCCGATAATAATCATATAAGGGATACGCTGGATCGTGTGTTGGCGAATTTTAAAGCCGATTTTCTCGTTTCTCAAGTCCTCATCGACCCGATATCCCTGATTTCTCAAGGATTCTGCAACTTTAGTGACATATTCGCGGTTTCTGTCGGTAATCCCCATCACAACGGCCTGTTTTGGCGCCAGCCAGGTCGGCAGGTTTCCCGCGTAATGCTCGAGCAAAACCCCGATAAAACGCTCCAGCGACCCCAGGATCGCCCGGTGCAGCATGACTGGTGTCTGCCGGCTGCTGTCCTCCGCCACATAGACCGCGCCCAGTCGGCCGGGCTGCGCATAATCGACCTGCATGGTGCCGAGCTGCCAGACCCTGCCGATGCTGTCGCGCAGAGAAAAATCGATTTTTGGACCGTAGAACGCCCCGCCACCTTCGTCCATTTCATAATCCAGCTTCTTGCTTTCGAGCACGTCTCTTAGCGTTTGCTCGGCACGGTCCCACAGCGCGTCGTCGCCGACCCGCTGTTCCGGGCGAGTCGACAGGCTGAGCAGCACATCGTCGAAGCCAAAATCCCGGTAGACCTCGAACAACAGATCGATGAAATCCGAGACCTCTGCATGAACCTGGTCCTCGGTACAGAAAATGTGCGCGTCGTCCTGGACGAAACCGCGTACCCGCATCAACCCGTGCAGAGTCCCGCTTGCTTCTTTGCGATGACAGGACCCGAATTCAGCCAGCCGCAACGGCAACTCGCGATAGCTGTGCAATCCCTGCTTATAGACCTCGATATGGCAGGGGCAGTTCATCGGCTTGATCGCGAATTCCCGGTCCTCTGACCCGGTGGTAAACATGTCATCGCGAAACTTTTCCCAGTGGCCGGATTTCTCCCAAAGCGACCGTGCGACGATCTGGGGTGTCTGGATTTCCTGGTAACCGTGCCTGGAGAGCTGCTCGCGAATATAGTTTTTGATCGTGCGATATAACTGCCAGCCATTGGGATGCCAGAACACCATGCCGGGCGCCTCTTCCTGGGTATGGAAAAGATCCATCACTTTGCCAAAACGGCGGTGGTCTCTTTTTTCGGCCTCTTCGAGCCGGGACAGGTGGGTCTTCAATTCGTCTTTGGTGGCCCACGCGGTGCCATAAATCCTCTGCAGCATCTCGTTTTGTGAATCGCCTTCCCAATAGGCGCCGGCGACTTTCATCAGCTTGAACGCCTTCAGTTTGCCGGTGCTGGGGACATGCGGCCCACGGCAAAGGTCTTTCCAGTCGCCCTGCCCGTAGACCCCAATTTCCTCGTCCGCCGGGATGCGTTCGATGATCTTCGCCTTGTACTCCTCGCCGATGCCGCGGAAATACGCAACCGCGTCGTCACGGCTAAAAACCTCGCGGCTGACTTTCAGATCTGCCTTGGCCAATTCATGCATTTTTTTCTCGATGGCGACCAGGTCTTCCGGGGTAAACGCCCGCTCGAACGCAAAATCATAGAAAAATCCATTTTCGATAACCGGTCCGATCGTCACCTGCGCTTTCGGAAACAAAGCCTTGACCGCCTGTGCCAGCAAATGCGCAGTCGAATGGCGAATGATTTCGAGGCCGTCGGGGTCCTTGGCGGTAACGATTTCCAAGCCTGCATCGTCGCTAATGACATGGTCAATGTCGACCAGGCGGCCATCGACACGCCCGGCCAGCGCAGCCCTCGCCAGACCCGCTCCGATATCGGCCGCAACGGCGGCTACGCTGACTGGTTCGGCGTATTCTTTTTTGCTTCCGTCTGGCAGCGTAATGACCGGCATAATCGTTTCCGTCAAAGCACAAAAAGGGGCGTTCTCCGTCGCCGAGAACACCCCGGGTATCTGGTAGGCGCGAGTGGGATCGAACCACCGACCACTACCATGTCAAGGTAGTGCTCTACCACTGAGCTACGCGCCTGTCGTTCCCTTGCCCGCAAACCCCGCCCGCACATCCCAATGTCTGCCTGGGCCGGTTCGAGGGCGCTAAAAGATACCGGATGCGCATCCGCCCGGCAAGCGGATTCCGTGCCCGATTCGACTTTGTCCGCAATATTGAATTGTTCCTCCATGGGCTCGCTCAGTCAGCTGGCTTTGCGCTCGGGGAACCCGAACCCAACCCGCCGCATCTCGGCAATCCGGTCCCTGATCCCGGCAGCTTCTTCAAACTCCAGGTCCCTGGCGTGTCTGAACATCTGTTGTTCCAGTTTCTTGATCTTGCGCATCATTTGCTCGGGCGTGAGGTCTGCATAGCGAGCCTTTTCCTCCGCCACTTTCTGCAACCGCGCCCGGTCCCCGGCGGGCCCTCCGGAACGGGCGCCTTCCATGATATCGGCGACCGACTTTTCAATGCCTTTGGGCGTAATGCCATGCTTTTTGTTAAAAGCCTGTTGCCTGGCCCGCCGCCGGTCGGTTTCGTCGATGGCTCTGCGCATCGAGCCGGTAATTTTGTCTGCATACAGGATTGCCCGGCCGTTGATATTCCTCGCGGCCCGGCCGATGGTCTGTACCAACGCACTTTCGGAACGCAGAAAACCCTCCTTGTCGGCATCGAGAATGGCGACCAGTGAAACCTCCGGCATATCCAGACCTTCGCGCAACAGGTTGATCCCGACCAGCACATCGAACTCACCGAGCCTCAGATCGCGAATGATTTCCGTGCGCTCAACCGTTTCTATGTCCGAGTGCAGATATCGCACCCGGACACCATGTTCGTGCAGGTACTCGGTCAGGTCCTCCGCCATGCGCTTGGTCAGCGTCGTGATCAGGATGCGTTCATTGCGTTTGACGCAATGAGTGATCTCGGACAACACGTCGTCCACCTGGCTGGCGACCGGCCGGACTTCGACCTCAGGGTCCACCAGGCCCGTGGGCCTGACCAGTTGTTCGACCAGCTGATCCGATCGCTCATGCTCAAAAGGCCGCGGCGTCGCCGATACATAGATCGTCTGCGGTGAAGCCGCCTCGAATTCGTCGAAGCGCAGCGGCCGGTTATCCAGCGCCGATGGCAGGCGAAACCCGTATTCGACCAAGGTTTCCTTGCGCGAACGGTCGCCACGCGACATGCCGCCGAGCTGCGGGATTGTCACATGGCTCTCATCGATCACCAGCAAAGCGTCGGCCGGCAGGTAATCGAACAGGCACGGCGGCGGCTCGCCCGGTTCGCGGCCAGACAAATAACGCGAGTAATTCTCAATGCCCCCGCAATAGCCCAGTTCCCTGATCATCTCCAGATCGAACAGGGTCCGTTGTTCGAGCCGCTGAGCCTCCACCAGCTTGTCTGCCTTGCGTAAATCCTCGAGGCGATCTTTCAGTTCGACCTTGATCTCATCGACCGCTTTCAGCAGTACATCGCGTGCCGTCACATAATGGCTTTTCGGATAGATGGTCATCCTCGGCACAGCGCGCAAGACCTCGCCGGTCAGCGGGTCGAACCACGACAAGGTCTCTATCTCATCGTCGAAAAGTTGTATCCGGATCGCCTCGCGCTCGCTTTCCGCCGGGAACACATCGATAACTTCGCCGCGAACCCGGTAGGTTCCCTGGGTCAACTCCACATCGTTGCGCTTGTATTGCAGCTCGGCCAGCCGCCGCAGCACGGTTCGCTGATCGATGCGATCGCCACGCACCATGTGCAAAATCATGCTGAAATACGTCTCCGGGTCGCCAAGACCGTAGATCGCCGACACCGTCGCTACGATAATCACGTCGCGCCGCTCCAGCAGCGCCTTGGTCGCCGACAAACGCATTTGCTCGATGTGCGCGTTGACCGAGGCGTCTTTCTCAATGTAGGTGTCCGAAGACGGCACATAGGCTTCGGGCTGGAAGTAATCGTAGTAGGAAACAAAATATTCCACGGCATTGTTCGGAAAGAAATCGCGAAACTCGCCATAAAGCTGCGCGGCAAGGGTCTTGTTATGCGCGAGAACCAGGGTGGGCCTTTGCAACTCATGGATCACCTTGGCCACGGTGAAAGTCTTTCCCGAACCGGTGACGCCGAGCAAAATCTGGCGGGCCAGCCCGTCATTGAGTCCTTGCACCAGGTTAGCAATAGCCGAAGGCTGGTCGCCGGCCGGTTCAAAATCGGCCCGCAGGACGAATTTTCTGTCTTCTTGATTCATCGATGCCGGCAGGCTCTCTGGTTGCTCGTAAGGACGCCTGAAAAGTGTTTGTTGCCTTTGATCGCGATGCCACTAAAATATGCTGACCCTGCATTATGCCACTTGGAAAGCACGAATGAGCCTGCCCCTCTCCGCCCGCGTGAAAAAAGTCAGCCCCTCTGCGACCATGGCCGTGGCCGCGCGGGCCAGGGAACTCAAAGCGCAGGGTAAGGACGTCATCGGACTGGGAGTCGGCGAGCCCGATTTCGATACGCCCGAGCACATAAAGCAAGCGGCGACCCGGGCGATCGAAGATGGTTTTACCAAGTACACAGCGGTAGATGGTATCGATGAACTCAAAGACGCGATCATCGACAAGTTCGGCCGCGACAATCGGCTTATCTACAAACGCGACCAGATCCTGGTTTCGGCCGGCGCCAAGCAGACCATTTTCAATCTGTGCCAGGCGGTCCTGAACTCCGGCGATGAAGTCATCATCCCGGCCCCGTGCTGGGTCTCCTATCCCGATATCGTCCTGATGGCCGATGCCCAGCCGGTAATCGTCTATGCCGGGCCCGAGCAGGGATACAAGATCACGGCCGAGCAACTCGCAGCGGCGATTACCCCGAAAACCCGCATGCTGATTCTGAACAGCCCCGGCAACCCGACCGGCGCCGCCTATACCCGTGCGGAATTACAGGAACTCGGTGCGGTGATGGCCCGCCATCCAGGTATCGTGATCGCTACCGACGATATGTACGAGCATATATACTGGGCGGACGAGCCGTTTTGCAGCCTGGTGAGCGCTTGCCCCGATCTGTATGCGCAGACCCTGACCATCAATGGCGTATCCAAGTGTTATGCGATGACCGGCTGGCGCATCGGATACACGGGCGGGCCACGAGAAATCGTCGCGGCAATGAAAAAGATCCAGGGCCAAAGTACCTCGAATCCGTCGTCGATCTCGCAAAAAGCGGCGGTTGAGGCCTTGAACGGCGATCAATCGTGTGTCGCCGAAATGACCCGGGCCTTCCACGAACGCCACGACTACGTGGTCAAGGCGCTCAATGATATCGACGGGATCTCCTGCCTGGCCGGTGCGGGGACGTTTTACGCTTTTGCCGATGTGTCCGGCGCGATCGAAAAAATCGACGGCATCGAAGACGATACCGGCTTTGCCACCCACCTGATCGAACAGGCTGGTGTCGCCGTCGTGCCGGGATCGGCGTTTTTTGCGCCCGGCCATGTCCGTATTTCCTTTGCCACCAGCATGGCTGTGCTGGAAGATGCCATGGGTCGGATAAGGGGCTGTCTCCACGTCAAGTAAGCGCTTCTTGCAGGATGAAAACAGGAGGCTATCGGGACTGTCGTGTGATACCTTGACTGGTCGAGCACGGTAGTGGAAAATGCGCGCCCTGCGCCAACAAGCGCAGCAATTCCCCGGTAGCTCAGTTGGTAGAGCGATTGACTGTTAATCAATTGGTCCGTGGTTCGAGTCCGCGCCGGGGAGCCATATTTCTGAAGAGCCCTCTACCCGGGGGCTTTTTTGTTTGTGCAGATGCCTACTTGATTCGCCGGATACGGAAAACCCCGGAAAAACCGGGGTCATCCGGTAGGAATCCCACCCACCGACGGCACGAAAACACAGCGCGGTGGGCCCTTTCGGCTATTCTACGTTTGCACTGACCACAGCGGCCATTTGCATCATATCGATGGTATCGCCTTCGCTCATGTTGCGCAGATCAGTAAGGTTGCCCGATTTGCTCGTGGAATTCGTGTTTTTAAACACCTTGAGCAATTTCGCGTCGGCAACGATGAATTTTCCGGCGTTTTCCGGTTTGCCGTTCGCAGACTTCGTTTGAAGTCCATTGGCTTTGATATAGTCCCAAAGTTTTTTTGTGATCTCA
>Ga0209980_10001694_pt1 | contig 12089 bp, 6 predicted proteins | sample CR02metaG_FD_183611 | JGI IMG/M metagenome (GOLD analysis project Ga0209980, IMG submission 183611) | Deep subsurface microbial communities from Mariana Trench to uncover new lineages of life (NeLLi) - CR02 metaG (SPAdes) (version 2) | ecosystem: Environmental > Aquatic > Marine > Ocean trench >... | reverse complement strand
AGCCCGAGGGTCGGGGCCACTTTCTTTTCCTCATCTCCGCTAACACCTTCCCGGACAAAAAATCGAGTCTGACCCGAATGGCACTAAGTTAAGGTGTTTTAGCACGGGTTTTCCCCCTATGTTTTGTCTCCTTCATTTCCAGCCTTGGCACGGTTAATAATTGATACGGTTTGGGTCTTCGTTTTACCGCTCGCGGCTCGCTTCTCCCTGGTCGTTCGGGCACCCTCTTACCCGCAATCGACTCATACAAACGTTCAAGAACCTGACGTCGCTCTTGACGGCTGAGCTTGGCCTGGTTCAAATGCGGTTCCCACTGTCGGAGCGCTTGGACGCTGCCTTTAAAACTGAGCCGTCGTACCCTCACGCCTTGGGCCTTGGCCGCCTCCCCCATGAGACAGCGAATCCCGTTGTAGACAATCAAGTGCATCAGTATTTCCTTGCGCACCATGTCCGGGGTTTTGCAGCGCAGAATATCCATGCCCATGGTGGTTTTGATATCCCGAAAAAACAGTTCGACATCCCAGCGTTGCAAGTACAGATCCGCGAGGTCGCTGGCGGGATAGGCCTCCGGGTCTAGCAAGGTGGTGATGAGGTAAAAGGCCGTGACTCGGAAGCCCGGGTGTTTCACGATCACTTTGATCTGTCGGAGGACCAACGTGTTGGGCAGGCCTTCCCACTCGGCTTGTGAATAACTGGAGGCGTGGTTTCTCACTGGTTTCTTCCATTGGATCAGAAGATCATTGTCGCCCAGCACCTGGACCGCTTCCATCTCGGTGACAGGAATCCGCCGGGCCAAGGTGATGACCGAATCCACCCCCCGCTCGTGTAAGTGGAACACATCATAATAGCTACAAAACCCCTTGTCCCCGAGAAAGATATCCCCGGGGTTGAAGGTGGCCCATTGTTTCCTCAGCAGGGGAAGTTCATGGCTATGTTTGTTGCCCACTTCATAGCTCAACACAACGCCTGTTTGCAGACAAAAACAAGCACAGAGGGCGGCGCGCGGAAAGCCGCAGCCTGGCTGCTGGCTGCGGGGCTGCGGCCACACCTGTTGATTGGCGACGGTGTCCGGCATGCTGAGGCCCGTCCCATCCACGACGATCACCCGTCGACCATTCAGTCGTCCGGGGTCAGCTACAACCTGAAGCCGTTGGGCTGTTTGTTGGAGAATGGCCTCCAGGCTAGGGAGATCAAGCTTTTTCCGGGCTTGACAGTACGCCGCCGTTGACGACGAGGGCAACGGTTTGGCCTTCATGGCGGCAAAGGCCTGGATCTTCCGAACGACCTCCTGACAGCCACCATCGGCATCCAGCACTTGCGAGAAAAAGGCCCAGAAGGTGTTTTCTTTACTGAACACTCGCCGGCGACTCAAGGCGCCAGATTTCGTTGGGCGAAGATAGTGCGTGGGAATGAATTTGCCCAGACACTCACCCAGCTGACTGAAGGATTTCTGTCTCAGCTGTTCGAGTGTTTCAGCCAATTTCTGTTGGGCTGACCGGGGTGTTCGGCGAAGGGTCTGTAGATGAAAACCTGGGAATAAGGGGGTGAGATTTTGCATAGCGAACTATGCCATGTCCTTCATATTTTTGCAGATGTTTTTTCATGCTACGAAGGCTTAAGTTAGTGCCATTCGGGTCAGACTCGATTTAGTTAGGTATTTGTGTCGCAAGGGATGATCGTAAGAATTCATTAAGTCGAGTCTGACCGCATGCCGTCATCGGCGGTGTGTCTCGCGGGTTGAAGTCCCGCGAAAGGAGTTGTTCGTACACCTTTCTAGCACCGGGAAGCAGCGTCTGAGTAATCAGGGGTTGAAGTTTCCCATGGGCAAAGCTGCAGGCCGTAGCGGAAGCGAACCTAGACGTAGCCTCGTGACTTATTTGGAGATGCCGACCCTGTGGTCAGAAGGGGAAGGCCGCTGTCTGAGGGAGCAGAACGAACATCCACCCTCAGGATCTTCCGGGGTAGCAGGGATGGCATGTGGCGGAAGAGACACCGTGCAGGACGGGAGACCCGCGGCGGTGCGGGCGCAGAACCCGCAACTAAGGCGTATAAGGGCGACCGAAATCGCTGAGGGCCGTCGCGGGAGTCGGAGGGGTTCATAGTACCGTTGGAGAGCCTGGGACAACACAACCCGGCCCGAGGGAAGGGACCCTGCTTTGTTCACGTTTCCGACGAGTGGAGGATCAGGGGATTGCCATGGCGCTATCAACCCCAAGTACGATCAGGACACTACAGAGGAAGCTGTATCGGAAGGCCAAGTCTGAATCTAGCTTTCGCTTCTATGCGTTGTACGACAAAGTCTGTCGGGCGGACATTCTGAGTCACGCCTATGCCTCGGTCCGGTCCCACCACGGTGCTCCTGGAATAGACGGGCGCACGTGGGAGGCCATCGACGCGGAAGAAGGGAGAGAGGCGTTTCTAAGGAAGCTGCAAGCCGAGCTGAAGAGTAAGCGGTATCGCGCGCAAGCGGTGCGACGGGTGTGGCGCCCCAAACAGGATGGGGGCCACCGGCCCCTCGGGATTCCGACCATCACCGATCGAGTGGTGCAGATGGCCGTCAAGCTGGTCATTGAGCCGATCTTCGAGGCCGACTTTTGCGAGACCTCGTATGGGTTTCGGCCTCGTCGGTCTGCCCATGATGCGGCTGATGCGGTGGCGACGGCGTTGCACGCCGGGTACGGCTCTGTCCTTGATGCCGACCTGTCCCAGTATTTCGACAGTATTCCTCATGCCAAACTGATGGCTGCCGTGGCGAAACGTATTGCGGATGGGGCCGTCTTAGGCCTCATTAAGCAATGGCTGACGGTGTCAGTGGTGGAGGAAGCCGAACACGGGACAACGCGCGTGAGTGGGGGAAAAGGCTCTCGGAAGGGCACGCCCCAGGGCGGAGTGATTTCCCCGCTCTTGGCGAACGTGTACTTGCATGAGGTAGATCGGAGCTGGGCCCGTCCAGAGGTTGGACGCTCTCTCCGAGCCAGGCTCGTGCGGTATGCCGATGATCTGGTGGTGCTCTGTGCGCGGGAGGTGGCTCCGGCGCGGACGGTCCTCCGCCACCTGCTGGAAGGATTGGGGCTGAGACTCAATGAGGAGAAAACTAGGGAAGTCAACGCCAAGAAGGAACGGTTTGACTTTCTTGGGTTTTCTTTTGGCCTCAGTCCGGGACGCAGGAGCGGGAAAGTCTACCCGCACGTGGAGCCGTCCCTCCGGTCCATCCAGCGGGCGAATGCACGCGTGACCCAGCTGACCGCTCGCCGCCGAACCCCGATTCCGCTCCTGGATGTGGTGGCGACGCTCAACCAGTACGTGCGCGGGTGGGCGGGCTATTTTCACTACCGCAATAGCTCTAAGGGGATGGGTCGGGTGAAATGGCATGTGGAAGAGCGACTGCGTACCCACCTTCGCAAACGGCACAAGCTGAAAAGCCGGGCGGCAGGGTATGCGCAGTTTCCCACGGCCATGCTCTATGCTCGATACGGTTTGTTCAAGCTTCCCACGAGAGCTGGCTGGAAACGGGCGCATGCGTTCTGACGAAGAACATCGGAAAGCCGTGTACGGGAAAACTGTACGCACGGATTGATGAGGGGGCGCTGGGAATTGCTGACTGCTGTGGTCCGTGGTAGACGCGTGCGTCGAAGCGTTCGAGAGTAGCTCCAGGTGAGCACCAGTGCTCTACTCTACCCTTTTTCGCGTCTTCTCACCCCGGTCGAAATGACAACACGGAAGAAGGCCTCATTTTCTACTGGAAATTCTGGTTGAAGGGACTAGGTCTGTCGGCTTTTTACGGTGCGTGGAGCTGAAAATTGAGAAAGAAATAGGCGGAAAGTGGATAGGCCGTTATCGGTCCCTGTTGACCATGTAATCGGCGACGACGGCGAGAGCCCGTTTGGCGGGCGAGTCTTCAAAGGAGTCGAGGATTAACCGTGCAGCGTCAATATACTCTAGGGAACGGGTGGTAGTGTATTGAAGCGATCCATACTGTTCCATCATAGTCGTAATATGAAGTAAATCATTTTCCTCAATGGTTTTGGATTCAATGTTGCGAGTGAGTTCCTGGCGCTCCTCATACGAACAGGCTTGTAAGAGATGCAGGAGGGGGAGCGTGATCATGCCTTGCATCAGATCCTGTCCCAATGTTTTGCCTAAACTCTCTCCGTTAGCTGTGTAATCTAACTGATCATCAGCTAGCTGAAACGCAATACCCAAGTACAACCCAAACTGGTAGAGCCTGTCTTGGTGCATTGGCGAGGTGCCGCTGATAATTGCCCCCACTTTGCAGGCCGAGGCCACCAACGCGCCAGTCTTGTATTCAACAATGCGCAGGTAGTCAGCCTCCTTGAGCAAGGTCTGGCGGTTTGCACACAATTGGAGAATTTCGCCTTCGGCCATTTTGCGACAGGCAATGGCCATGACATCATTCACGTCATGGTTTTGGAACGCCGCGATTTCTTGCATAGCCCGGGCATACAGGTAATCCCCGACTAAAATACTGGCATGGTTGCCCCAGATGCGCCGAGCTGTCTGTTGGCCGCGACGAAGGTCTGCTTCGTCTAAGACGTCGTCGTGAAGCAAAGTCGCCGTATGGATAAACTCGATGAGGCTGCCAAGAACCAAATCTGCTTTGGGAACATAGCCATTCAGACGTGCACAGAGGCTCAAAAGAAGGGGACGAATGCGTTTGCCGCCACCACTGAGAATATGGGCGGCAATCTCGTTAATGAGCGGAGCTTCAGAGTCTAGATTTCGACGAATGTGGGCTTCGATTTCTTCAAGGTCTTCACGGTAGGCCTCAAAGACTTCTTCCATGGAAAGGGACGATGGAGCAACTTGAGGGGGCCCATTAGCCATCCAGCGATACTAGGTGAGGGTCTGGCGATTGTCAAGGCAGGCAGAGGGTTATAACTCTTTCGAGGGGGTGACCGTTGGACAGGTATTTTGTACGGTTAAAGAACTTAGCATTGTCTCCAAATAGCAGGGTAGGATTAAGGGTCCCCAGGTAAAATTAGTTTGGCGAACCCATCAAGATTTTTGGCTGCGTTTTTGGTAGGCTAGGAGCCTGTCCGAGATTAGCGATCGTCACGAGGATGTGTTGGTTTGAGTCAGATGTTTGGATCGTTTGAGGCAAATAGTAGGACTATTCCCCGAAAAGGATCGGAAGATCTGGCCACATCCAGCGCACCCGCAATAGATCTGTCTAAGCTTGGACAGGGTCCCAAATTTCACCCCAGGAGTCATTTGGTCTCTGCGCCTAGTTGAGGTATAAACACAGGTTGCTATTCATAACCTTTGGATTTGAGTGACACGGGATGATACTTTGAAAGCAGGATCGGTAATTTGGTTTACAGGGCTGCCGTGTTCGGGAAAGACCACGTTGGCTCGTCTTCTTCATGAGAGTTTGGAAGGCAAAGGTGTGCCAGCAGAGATTTTTGATGGGGATATCGTTCGTCAGCGCTTGACCAAAGGGCTAGGGTTTTCCAAAGAAGACCGGTTGGAAAACGTCCGGCGGATTGCGTTTGTTGCGCACCTCTTGGCTCGACATGGGGTGGTGTCTATTGTCGCGGCTATATCACCCTATCAAGAGGCTCGCGACGAAATTAGAAAAGAGTTTGAAAATTATATTGAGATTTTTGTGGATTGTCCGTTGGAGGTGTGCCAGGCTCGGGATGTCAAGGGGATGTATAAAAAAGCACGTGAAGGTCACATCAAGCATTTCACTGGGGTGTCCGACCCCTATGAGGTGCCCACCGCCCCGGACTTTGTGGTGAAAACCTCTCTTGAATCCCAAACAGAGAGCGTGTCTCGAATCCTTCGCTTTGTAACCGAGAAAGGGCTGCTTCCTTGACACCTCCAGAATTCATCAAGTAAATTTCAGAATTGCCTGTTTTTCCCACCATTTCCCTTTTCTTTGAATGAGTTAGTGTGAAGGAATTGGAGGAGGCACTCTTCAAATACGCATGGAATGAGATCATCGTCATGGACTCACCGACGATAGAATTTGGCGTAACAAACAATGGCTGATCAATCCAACTTCTACGGCATGCCCCCCAAGCAAGGGCTATACGATCCCCGTTTTGAAAAGGATGGGTGTGGGATCGGGTTTGTGGTCAATATCAAAGGGCACAAGTCCCACGACATTATCCAGAAGGCCCTCCAGGTTTTAAAGAACCTTCATCATCGAGGGGCTCAGGGGTGTGATCCCTGTACTGGCGATGGTGCCGGGATTCTCATGCAGATCTCGCATGAGTTTTTTCGTCGAGCGGCGACGGATATTGGGATTACGCTTCCCGAATCCGGTGGCTACGGCGTTGGCATGGTATTCCTCCCACAAGATGAGCCGTTGCGCCGTCAGTGCGAAGGGCTTTTTGAAACAATTATTCGTGAAGAAGGCGTGCGGTTTTTAGGCTGGCGTGATGTGCCGGTCAAGCTTGAACACGTTGGGGATCAGGCCAAGCAAACCCTCCCGTACATCCGGCAATTCTTTATCGCTCGAGACATTTTGAATGAAGCGCAATTTGAGCGGAAGCTCTATGTCGTGCGTAAGTGCATTGCTCGCGCGATTCGGGAATCGGCGTTGGTCGAGCGTGGCAAGGTGTACATCTGCAGCCTGTCCGCGAATACGATTGTCTATAAGGGCATGCTGTTGCCGGAACAGTTAGGTCACTTTTTTTCGGACTTGGAAGATTCCAGCATGGTGACGGCGCTTGGATTGGTGCATTCGCGGTTTAGCACGAACACCTTTCCCACATGGACTCTGGCTCATCCCTATCGGTATACGGTGCACAATGGCGAGATCAATACGCTCCGTGGCAATGTCAATTGGATGCGTGCCCGACAAGGTCGATTGCAGTCGGACTTGTTTGGGAAGGATCTCGAAAAGCTGTATCCGATCATCTATGAAAACCAAAGCGATTCCGCCTGTCTGGACAACGCGGTCGAGTTTTTGGTGATGGCGGGGCGATCGTTGCCCCACGCGATGATGATGCTCATCCCGGAACCGTGGGTCGGGAATCCTAGTATGAGCTTAGAGCGGCGCGGGTTTTACGAATATCACGCCGCGATGATGGAACCCTGGGATGGTCCGGCGGCCGTTGCGTTTACGGATGGCAAGCTTATTGGGGCGACGCTCGATCGGAATGGGTTGCGGCCCTGTCGCTATCAAGTCACCACGGATGATCTGGTTATCCTGGCATCTGAAGCCGGCGTGCTTCCAATCGAGGCGAAAAACATTCGTGAGAAAGGCCGGCTCCAACCTGGACGGATGTTTGTCGTGGATATGATTCAGGGCCGAATTATCGACGATGAAGAAATCAAAGCCGATATTGTCGGGCGTAAACCGTACCGTTCCTGGCTGACCCAACATCGCGTGTCGTTGGATGAACTCCCCGAGCCATTGAGTGTGCCTCAACCGGACCACCAAACTCTCCGTCAACGACAACAGGTATTTGGTGTTACCATCGAAGAGCTCAAGATGGTGCTTTCGCCAATGGCTATTAATGGCGAAGAGCCGACGTCTTCGATGGGGACCGACACGCCGTTAGCGGTTCTCTCGGATCGTCCTCAGCTGCTCTCGAAGTATTTCAAACAACTCTTTGCACAAGTCACGAATCCACCTATCGATCCAATTCGTGAACAGCTCGTGATGTCGCTGGTCACGAACATAGGCCCCAAACCGAACCTGATTGCGGAAACGCCGGAAGCGTGCCGTCGCATTAAAGTCCGGCAACCGATTTTGACGAATGCCGAGTTGCAGAAACTCCGTGAGTTCGAAGACCCCAATTTTGCTAATAAAACGTTGTCTATGTTGTTCCGCGTGGCTGAAGGCCCGGATGGCTTGGGGGCTGCGGTGGATCAGCTCTGTCAGGATGCGTCCAAAGCGATCAAGGACGGGTATAAATTTTTGATGTTAAGTGACCGCGGGGTTAATGAAGAGTGGGCTCCGATTCCCAGTCTCTTGGGAATCGCGGCGGTCCATCATCATTTGGTGCGTGAGGCCACACGGACCGAGGTGGGGTTGATTCTTGAAACCGGTGAGCCGCGCGACGTGCACCATTTCGCCTGTTTGATTGGGTATGGTGCTGGCGTGGTCAACCCCTACCTGGTGTTTGAAACCTATGTGGATTTGGAACGTGAAGGGTATTTGCCAGAAGGAGTGGATGCGGAGACAGGCTCGGAAAAATTTATTAAGGCCATCAACAAGGGGTTACTCAAGATCTTTTCCAAGATGGGAATTTCTACGGTTCAGTCTTATTGTGGCGCACAAATTTTTGAGGCAGTGGGACTGCGCCAAGAACTCGTGGATCTGTACTTCACGGGAACGGCCTCGCGTGTTGAAGGCATTGGCATGCGGGAAATTGGGGAAGAAACGTTGCGTCGGCATTCCGTGGCCTATCAGCCCGCGCCCATACAGCAACTCGATTTCGGGGGTGAGATTCACTACCGCATCCAGGGGGAACATCATAATTGGAATCCGGAAACCATCTTGAAATTACAGCACGCCACACAAGCTAATGATGCCAAGACCTACGAAGAGTTTTCGGAGCTGGTCAATAACGAGAGTACACGTCGCTCCAACCTTCGTGGATTGCTTGATTTCAAATTCGCGCCTGAACCCGTTCCCATTGAAGAAGTTGAGTCAGTGAAAGATATCGTGAAGCGTTTTACGACTGGCGCGATGTCCTATGGCGCAATTAGCAAAGAAGCGCATGAAACCCTGGCGATTGCCATGAACCGCATTGGTGGTAAGAGTAACACCGGCGAGGGCGGGGAAGATGCCGCGCGATTCGTGCCGTTGCCGAATGGGGATTCGAAGAATTCCTATATCAAACAAGTGGCCTCTGGGCGTTTTGGAGTAACCGCGAATTATTTGATTCATGCGAAAGAGCTGCAAATCAAAATGGCGCAAGGTGCCAAGCCTGGTGAAGGGGGACAACTGCCCGGTCATAAAGTGGACGACGCCATTGCCAGGTTGCGGTTTTCTATACCGGGTGTGGGACTGATTTCTCCGCCGCCTCATCATGATATTTATTCGATTGAAGATCTCGCACAACTTATTTTTGATCTCAAGAATTCGAACCCTGAGGCGGATGTGTCGGTGAAGTTAGTGTCCGAGGTTGGTGTGGGCACGGTGGCTGCGGGGGTGTCTAAAGCGCATGCGGATAAAGTGTTGATCAGTGGCGACTCCGGCGGGACTGGTGCGTCGCCACTGTCCTCGATCAAATATGCGGGAATTCCCTGGGAGCTGGGGTTGGCTGAAACGCATCAGACGTTGGTGCTCAACGATCTTCGTGGCCGCATTCGTGTCGAGACGGATGGACAAATGAAAACTGGGCGCGATGTCGTGATTGCCGCAATGCTTGGCGCCGAAGAATTTGGATTTTCCACCGCACCGTTGATTGTAGAAGGCTGCATCATGATGCGGAAGTGCCATCTGAATACTTGCCCGGTGGGCGTGGCCACGCAAGATCCCGAACTTCGCAAACGTTTTACCGGTCAGCCTGATCATGTGGTGAATTATTTCTTTTTTGTCGCAGAGGAAGTCCGGCAACTGATGGCCAAACTCGGATTCAAAATATTTACCGATATGATTGGCCGAGTCGATAAACTCAAGGTAGAAAAGGCTCTCGACCACTGGAAAGCCAAAGGATTGGATCTGTCGCTGTTGCTGTGGAAACCTGAGGTCGGACCTCATGTGAAAACGTTTTGTGTTGATTCTCAGGACCATGGCTTGGATAAAGTGATGGACAATAAACTGGTTAAGCTGTGCCAACAGGCTATTGAGCGAGGAGAGAAGGTGGTCTGTGATTTGCCCATTCACAATACGGACCGCACGACCGGGACGATTTTATCCAGCCACATCGCCAGAAAGTACGGAGAGGAGGGTCTTCCGCCTGATACCATCACGCTGAATTTTACCGGATCAGCCGGTCAGTCATTTGGCGCGTTTGTTTCGCAGGGCATTACCTTAACACTCGAAGGCGAATCGAATGATTATCTTGGCAAAGGTCTGTCAGGTGGAAAAATTATTGTCACGCCACCGAAGGGCTGTACGTTCAAACCGGAAGAGACGATTTTGATCGGGAACACCTCACTCTATGGCGCCACCAAAGGGGAATGTTATTTTTACGGCATGGCAGGAGAACGCTTTGCCGTGAGAAACAGTGGCGTGCGTGCGGTGATAGAAGGCACGGGTGATCATTGCTGTGAATACATGACCGGAGGTGTCGTGGTGGTGTTAGGGCCAACCGGTCGGAATTTTGCAGCAGGGATGTCTGGTGGCGAAGCCTATGTGTTGAACGAGAATGGAAAATTTGAATCTCGCTGCAATCTTGGGATGGTGGAATTGGAAAAGGTGGTGGCTGCCGAAGATATGCACACTTTGAAGACGCTCATTGAATCGCATGTGAAATATACGGGGAGTCGAAAGGCCAAGATGATTCTCGGTTCATGGACGAGCATGGTAGCCAAATTCGTAAAGGTGATGCCCGTAGATTACAAACGCGTGTTAGCTGAGCGAAAAGCTGCAGCACAGAAGGCCAGTCGGAAGGAAAAAGTGGTGGCCTATGGGTGATCCCCGAGGGTTCGTGAAATTTTCCAGAGAAGGTCCCACCCGGCGTCCGGTCGAACTGCGCGTTCTGGATTGGAACGAGATGTATGAACCCTTTTCAGAAGACAAGCTTCGAAACCAGGGTGGCCGGTGCATGGATTGTGGCGTGCCCTTTTGCCAGAGCAACAACGGCTGTCCCGTCGTCAACTTGATCCCGGAATGGAACGATCTGGTCCACCGTGGTCGTTGGAAGGATGCACTCAAGGCGCTCCATTCCACGAACAACTTTCCTGAATTTACTGGTCGGTTGTGCCCCGCGCCATGCGAATCCGCATGCGTGCTTGGCATCAATGCCGATCCCGTGTCTATCCGAGTCGTGGAATGGAACATTATCGATCGTGGGTTTGATGAAGGCTGGATTGATCCGGTCATGCCAGTGGTCAAAACCGGAAAGAAGGTCGCTGTGGTGGGATCAGGGCCGGCAGGGTTGGCTGCTGCTCAGCAACTGGCTCGAGCCGGACACAGTGTGACGGTGTATGAAAAAGCTGACAGGATCGGCGGGCTTCTGCGTTACGGCATCCCGGATTTTAAAATGGAAAAGTGGGTCATCGATCGACGATTGGATCAAATGAAAGCCGAAGGCGTGCAATTCGAAACCAGTGTGAATGTGGGTGAGGATGTCACGGGAGAGGACCTGGCCCGGCAGTTTGATGCGATCTGTCTCGCCCTGGGGGCGGAACAACCGCGTGACCTCCCGGTGCCGGGCAGGGAACTCAATGGCGTCCACTTTGCCATGGAGTATCTCATCCAGCAAAATAAATCCAATGCAGGCGATTCCCTTTCTGTGGAGCAAATTACCGCCAAAGGGAAGAAGGTTATTATTATTGGCGGTGGCGATACAGGATCAGACTGTCTTGGGACCGCGCACCGTCAAGGGTGCATCGATGTGCATCAATTCGAATTGTTGCCCGAACCGCCTCCTCTGCGTGCGGAGTCCACGCCGTGGCCACTCTGGCCCATGCAATTGCGCACCTCGCATTCCCACGAAGAAGGTTGCGATCGACAATGGAGTGTTTCAACCACCAAGTTCTCCGGCGAAAATGGCCAGGTCACCAAATTGCACGGGCATCAGGTCTCGTTTGAAGCAGGAAAATTTACATTAGTCCAAGGTACGGAATTTGGCATGGATGCGGATTTGGTGTTGTTGGCCATGGGCTTTACGGGGCCGGTTAAAAATGGATTGCTCGACAGTCTCGGTGTAAACTATGATGCACGAGGAAACGTCTCGGTGGATGAAAATTTCATGACCAGCAAAGACGGTATCTTTGCCGCGGGTGATACCAAGCGCGGGGCATCTCTGATTGTCTGGGCAATTGCTGAAGGCCGGAAAGCTGCTGTTGGTGTTGATATCTACCTGCAGGCAGGAAAGAGTTTAGCTGCCTCGCGTTCTTGATGTCTCTGGCATTGAGCACATCTCAAACCTAATTAGAATTTCATTTAGCCAATCTCATCTGACTTACTCCGCCAACCCTTGCGAGCAAAGTTCAAC
>Ga0209980_10001689_pt1 | contig 12102 bp, 11 predicted proteins | sample CR02metaG_FD_183611 | JGI IMG/M metagenome (GOLD analysis project Ga0209980, IMG submission 183611) | Deep subsurface microbial communities from Mariana Trench to uncover new lineages of life (NeLLi) - CR02 metaG (SPAdes) (version 2) | ecosystem: Environmental > Aquatic > Marine > Ocean trench... | reverse complement strand
AAACGGTGAAAACCAGCACGCAACCCCTGTTTTCCTCGACCCGCCAATGACAAAGCCATCGGCCGGTCGAGGAAAACAGGGGTTGCGTGCTGGTTTTCACCGTTTGTCCTATGGGTTTGTTGTCGCCAATGCCGAGGACGGCCAAGGCCAGGATATCCCCACTATCCGGTCTGCGTCTATGCGATGACGTCGATGACGACGCGGCCGCGGATCCGGCCGGCCAGCATTTCATCGGCCAATGACGGCAGGTCGCCCAGGGCGGCATCGGTGGTCATGGAATCGAGAGCCTCGCGGCTCAAGGTGCGGGAAATCCGTGCCCAGGCCTCGCGGCGCTCGGCGATCAGGCCATGGCCGCCCTCTATGCCGACCAAACGCACGCCACGCAGGAAAAAAGGGATCAGGGACGCGGTAAAGGTATTGCCGCCGGTCAAGCCGCAGGCAGCGATCACGCCGCGTTGGTCCAGCGACGAGATCACCGCGGCCAGGGTCTTGCCCCCCACCGCATCGACGCAGCCCGCCCATCGCTGGGCCATCAAGGGCTTATCGGGGCCTCCTTCAAGCTCGGCGCGGGGGATGATCTCCGCCGCGCCGAGCGATTCGAGATAGGCCTTCTCGCCCATCCGCCCAGTGGCGGCCACCACCCGGTAGCCCAAGGCCGACAGCATGGCGATGGACATCGAGCCCAACCCGCCCGCCGCTCCGGTCACCAGGATGTCGCCGCTGTCGGGTGTTATCCCGCCGCGTTCCAGTTCCATGGCGGAGAGCATCGCCGTCACCCCGGCCGTGCCCACCGCCATGGCGTCCCGCGCGGTCCAACCGTCGGGCACGGGAACGAGCCATTCCCCTTTGGCCCTGGCATAGGCCCCATAGCCGCCGGCGAAAAGCTCGCCGGCGCCGTAGCCGTTCAATATCACCTCGTCGCCGGGCTTGAAATCGGGGCAAGCGGATTCCTCTACCGTGCCGGCCAGGTCGATCCCCGGCACGAAGGGGAAATCCTTGATACGATAGCCAATGCCCTTGACCACCATGGCGTCCTTGTAATTGATGGTGGAATAAGCCACGCGGATCAGCACCTCGCCGCCGGGCAGGACCGATGCCGGCACCTCGCCGATTTGCACTTGCGGTCCCCCCTCACCTTTCTCCAGGTAAAGAGCATGGAAGGTTTCGGGTAGGCTCATAACACGGGTCCTTTATTGGGTGGGCCGATTCCGGCCACCCGCCAGTTGATGGTTTCCCCGGCGAGGAAGGGCCGCACGCCCCCGCGCCCGCCCGCCCCCGCGACTTCCACGGTTTCCGGCACCGTCCAGGGATCGCGTTCCAGAATCAGGGTTTCTTCGTTGACCGGCAAGCCATAAAACGCGGCCCCGAAATGGGCAGCGAAGTTCTCCAGCGCATCAAGCGCCCCAAGCTCGTCGAACACGCTCGCGTAAGCCTCCATGGCCACCGGCGCATTGAAGATCCCGGCGCAACCGCAGGCCTGCTCCTTGTCGGCGACGGCATGGGGCGCCGAATCGGTGCCCAGGAAGAACCGCGGATGGCCCGAGGTGGCGATCCTTCTCAGCGCCTCGCGGTGCCGCGCGCGCTTGACCACCGGCAGGCAGAAGAGATGCGGCCGGATACCCCCCGCCAGCATATGGTTGCGGTCCACCATCAGGTGGTGCGGGGTGATGGTGGCGGCGAGCCGGTCGGGGCCGTCGCCGACGAAATCGACGGCCTCGGAGGTGGTGATATGTTCCAACACCACCCTGAGGCCCGGAAAATCCTTGATCATGGGCGCAAGCACGCGATCGATGAACACCGCCTCGCGGTCGAAGACATCGACCTCCGGGTCGCTTACCTCGCCATGGACCAGGAGCGGCACGCCGATCTCCTCCATGCGGGCGAACACATGGGCGATCCGCGCCATATCGGTGACGCCGGATTGGGCATTGGTGGTGGCGTCCCTAGGGTAGAGCTTACAGGCGAAAACCACGCCTGCGTTGAAGCCTTTCTCGACCTCTTCCGGGTCGCTGGCGTCGGTCAGATAGAGGGTCATCAAGGGCGTGAACCGCACCCCGCCCTTGGCGGTGCCGTTGATGCGATTGCGGTAGGCGGCGGCGGCCGCGACGGTCGCCACTGGCGGCACCAGGTTCGGCATCACCACCGCCCGGGCGAAGCCCCTGGCGGTCGCCGGCAGGACCGCCGCCAGCATGGCGCCGTCGCGCAGATGGAGATGCCAGTCGTCGGGCCGGCGAATGATCAGGCGATCGGCGCTCATGATCCGACCAGGGCCCGGTAGAAGTCCAAAACCCGTTTCACCACCGCCGCCTGGGTGTACGCGGCATCGAAACCGATCCGCGCTTCGGCCACCAGACGGGCGCAAAGCCGGGGCTCGCGCGCCAGCCGCTTCATCGCCCGGGCCAGTCCTTCGGTATCGTCGATGGCCACCAGCAAGCCGTTCCGGCCGTCCTCGATCAGGCCGCGCGGTCCGTCCGCGGCGGCCGCGATCAGCGGCACGTTCTGCGCCCAGGCCTCGATCATGACGGTGCCGAAGGGCTCGAACCGGGACGGCAGCACGCAGTAATCGGCGGCGGCAAGGAGGGCTTGACGATCTTCACGCCAGCCCAGCAACTTGACCCGAGCCTCCAGGCCGAGCCCCGCGATCAGGCGCGCAAGCGTCCGCCGCAGGGGCCCCTCGCCGGCGATCCAAACATGCGCCCCGGGCACTTGGGCCGTTGCCCGGATCAGGACATCCAAGGCCTTGCTTTCGTGGAGCCGCCCGAGCGCCAGGAACAGGGGCGCGTCTTGGGGCGTGCCCAAACCCTCTCGGGGCACCGGCGCAACGGTCTCGGTGTGGGCGAAGGTGGGAATATAATGGGCGCGCTCTTGGGGCCAGCCTTGCCTCACCTGGTGGTCGCGAATATCCGCCGTGACGCCGACCAAATGGTCGCAAGCGCGGTAATCATCGATTTGGTAATACCCGCCGAACCATCCCACATGGACGAAATCCGCAGCCTCGGGCGGGCGCGAGACGAAGCGGGTCGCGCGGTGCATCCAGCTTTGCACGATGTCCGGCTTGTAGCTGGCGATGATGCGCCGAAGGCGGGGTCCCGAAAGGCAATCGATGATGCCCCCGAATCGGATTTGGGCGGGTTCGATTCCCGCCCGGCGCAACCCTTGGGCGCGCGCTGGAATGCCGCGGATCACTACCTTCTGGTCGAGCCCGGCGCGGTTGAGCGCCGTCACCAGTTCCACGAAATAGGTTTCCGCGCCGCCGAATTGCGCCCCGGCCATCGCTTGCAGCACCCGCATCACGCCGCCCGCCCGCCCCGGGCCACGGGATCGAGCGGCCCGCAGGCGATGGTGAATTGGGCCTCGGGATAGGCGCGAACCAAATGGTCGAGCAGCCCCGTTGAGAGCACCGCGTCGCCGATCCGGGTGGGGGTTACCAAAAGAATCCGCATCGATCAGGTTATAAGGTCCCTTGCCCCCCCTTGCCAAAGGCTTTTCGGTCGGTTACCTGATAGTCCAATCGCCGGCGCGCGCAAGCAAGAGACCACCACGATGTTCCCCATGGGCCAGATGACCTTGTCCCTGCTCGATGATCGGGCCGTTGTCCGCGTCGGCGGTGAGGATGCGCGCGAATTCCTCCAGAACATCATCACCAATGACGTGACCCGGGTTTCCGACAGCCAAGCGGTCTGGGCGGCGCTGCTCTCGCCCCAGGGCAAATACCTTCACGATTTTTTTGTCATTGCCGTCAACGACGCCCTGATGCTCGACTGCGAGAAGGCGCGCGCGGACGATCTTATGGGCCGGCTGCAACGCTACCGGCTGCGCTCAAAGGTCGAGATCACCCAAGTGACCGAGGATTGGGCCGTGGCCGTGCTGATGGGCACCGACGCCGACGCCAACGCCCTGGTCGGCTTCGAGGGCCGGGGCGGCCCTTTCCACGGCGGGGTCTGTTACGTCGATCCCCGCTATGGCGGCATGGGCGCCCGGGCGCTGGTCCCGCGTAGCGCCGTGGCCGAACTGCTAGCCGCCGGCTTCGAGAAGATGGAGCCCGGCATTCATGATTATACCCGGCTGTGCCTGGGCATCCCCGACGGCAGCCGCGACCTTATCGTCGATAAGGCCCTGCCCATGGAGAACGGATTCGATGCTTTGCACGGCATCGACTGGGACAAGGGCTGCTACGTCGGCCAGGAAATGACCGCGCGCATGCGCTATCGGGCGACCGCGCGGCGCCAGTTGCTGCCCGTGGCCATCGAAGGCGCGGCGCCGGAACCGGGCACCCCGATCATGGCCGCCGAGCGCCAGGCCGGGGAAATGCGCTCCTCGGCCCGGGATATCGGTCTGGCACTTCTCCGCGTCGATGCCCTCGCCGGCCTCGACGGCGACGGCGACGGCGACCGGCTGACGGCGGGGGAGGCGACGCTGACGCCCCTGCGCCCGCCCTGGCTCGCCGCGCCCGGCAGTCCCCAAGACGAGAGCTAGGGCGACCCCGGCCTCACGATTCCTTGCCCCCGGCCCTTCCACACGCGCCAGTAAATCACGGCATTGAAAATGAGTACGAAAACGCCGATGGCGACGAATCCGACTCGCGGGAACCCGCCGGGAAACAGCAGGTCCGGGTAAATCAGCGGCATCAGGTAATGCTCAACGAAGCCGGTTGCGTAGCCGGCGCGTGAACTCATCGCCCGAAAATGGTTTTCAAGATAGGTGAGTGGGCACACCCAACCAAAGAGCTCGATCGCCGCGCCCCACAGGAAGGCCGGGAGGTGCGCCCAAGCCAGTTTCCGCCAACGCCACACCAGCATCCCGCCGGCGAGGACGAAAACAATGAACGACAGATGGAGCACCACGGTGGCGTCGGCCAGGACCCGGTAAAGCATTGGAAGATCGTCTCCCGGTCGGTTCGGCCCCATTAGAGCATTATCCGGCCAAATTGAACCATTTGACCGGAGTGTGCACTAGACAGGCGCCGGCGGGAAAAGATATGACCCGGCGGTCCGTGCTAAAATTTGGACATGATCCAAGTCTCGAAGTCCATCAGCATCGATGAAAACGAGATCGAGGAGCACTTCATCCGCGCGCCCGGTCCCGGTGGCCAGAAAGTGAATAAGACGGAAAGTGCCGTTCAGTTGCGTTTCAATGCACGGAAAAGCCCGGCGCTATCGGACACGGTTTTTATGCGATTGAAGCCGCTAGCGGGCAGGCGCATGACCCGCCATGGCGTCATTGTGATCACTGCCAATCGGTTCCGCACTCAGGAACAAAATCGCCGCGATGCAATAGACCGGTTGATCGCGTTGATCCGCAAAGCGGCAGTGCCACCCAAGTATCGGCGGTCGACCAGGCTATCGAAGGCTGTCAAACAGCGTCGCTTCGACGCCAAACGCCGTCAAAGCAGATTGAAGAAGCGGCGAAGCAAGGTCGGTGAATTTGATTAAGTGCTCTAGGTGCCCGGGCGCGGTCCCCGCCGCTATGCGGCCTCGCGGATGGCGGGGCTGAATGCGCCGAGATCGATAAAGCCGCCCTTGTCGGCCTTGGCCTCCCGCCATTCGCGCACCTGACGCTTTCTCTTGGCCCCCTGCACCGCCCGCCGGAAGTTCGCGCCGATGAGAAAGAGCACCACCAACAGGGCGAGCAGGCCCAACCAGCTTTTGGTTTCCCTGGAGACATCCGAAAGAGAGCCCGATTTGTCCCCGGCCTTTCTTCCTTCGCCGGCGGAACCCGCCGCCGCGGCCTTCTCGGGTGCTAGGGCCCAGCTTTCATTGGCCCCGCCGTCCATCATCGGCAATGTCAATCCCACCACCGTGTCAGGGACACCGGAATCATCCGAGCCGGGTGCCGCGGACGAACCAGTTGCCGAAGGCGAACCGGCGCCACCGGCCAGCGAACCGGGCCCGCTGTCGAGCGCGCCCGCCGCCGTGAACCTTTGCGTGAAATTCGCATCCTGGGATGCCGCACCATGGCCTTTGCCGCCGGAAGCAGTCGCGATGTCCAGATCATCGGTGCCCTTCGATCCTTCGGAATAGCCGGCAGACGCGGCGTCTGAATTCCCACCCAATCCCGCAAGCGATGAACCGCCGGAGGCACCGCTCGACCCCGACTCGCCGTTGCCCGCTGCCGCCACCAGCCCATTTTGTCCGGCCCCCGGCGCGGCGCCGTCGGCACCGCCGCCTGTGTTCTCGCGGGCATCCGCTTGCCCAACTCCGCCGCCCGTAACGGTGTCGCCGCCAGCACCACCGCCCTTGCCGCCAGCACCACCGCCCTTGCCGGCAACATCGCCGGCCGGTGGCCGGCGATCGGCGGACGGGGTCCCATCGAACGACGTGGCGATGGTGTCGAAGTTGGTGTTGATCTCAGGACCTAGGGCCAGGAGTGAACTGATGATGGCCACGCCGACCAGGGCGGCAAGCAACCCATATTCGATAGCCGTCACGCCGGCATCGGCTTTTACCAAACGGCCCAATGATGCAAGCAGGTTTTTCATCATTCATTTCCTAAAACGTTCACCAAGTCCAATCCCTGGGGCGCCCTGCGATCCTTTTGTTCATCCCATGGCGAAGGGCAAAATTCGAGGCACGTCCTTACCCTTGCCATGATGAAATAAAACTAGATCGTTTTTGTTTAGAATTTATCTATAACGCAGTTATCTACAATAAAGCAAAAGACTTTTCGTGAAATTTGTCTAAAATTTTATTTTTAACTATTAATTATTAACCTTAATACTTCCTCAATACTGATTCGCGCGGGTCAGAAACTTGGTGACGTAGGGGATCTGGGCCATATTTGTCCGAATTGCCCGCCCAAGGCCCCCGTCGCCACGGCGGGCGCAGGAATCTCCCTTGACCCTCGAGACGGCGAAGTGGGACTATTTTTGCCGGGGGAAAGGTTCGACATGGACACATTGACGGAACTGGGCGCGACGCCGTTGTCACCGGCTCTCGGGGCCGAAGTCACGGGGATCGACCTGCGCCATGGGATGTCGGGCGAAACGGCGGCGCAAATCCTGGAACTGTGGCGCCGATACTTGGTCCTGGTGTTCCGCGACCAGGACCTGTCGACGGAAGGCCAACGGCGGTTTGCCAGCAATTTCGGTACGCTCCGCGAGCGCCAGCGCGGCGGCACCAAGTTCGCGAAATCGAAATACGCGCTCTGGGAAGGCGACCCCAATATCCGCGACGACCCCAACCTCTTGCTGGTCAGCAACGTCACCGTCGACGGCAAGCCCATCGGTTCCCTCGCCGAGGGCGATATGTGGTTCCACATCGATTCCGGTTATGCCGAACGGCCCTATAAATACACCATTCTGCACGCCATCAAACTGCCGTCCGAGGGCGGCAACACGCTTTTCGCCAACATGTATCGCGCCTATGAGGCGCTCCCCCGGGACCTGAGAGACAGGCTCAAGGGGCGCAAGGCGCTGCATATCCATGAATACAAGCGCCGGGAGAAGGTGAACCTGGGAGAGGATTTCAGTAATTCACCCCACGCTTTCCATCCGGTTTTCACGACCCACCCCGAAACCGGACGCAAGTCGCTGTTCGTCGATCGCCTGATGACGGCCCGCCTCGAGGGATTCGCGCCGGAAGAAAGCGCAGCTCTTCTCGATCGATTGTTCGATCATGCCGAACGCCCGGAAAACATCTACGCCCACGTTTGGCGTTACGGCGACGTGGTCATGTGGGATAATCGCTGCGTGACCCACGGACGGACCAATTTTCCCAAGGATCAAGAACGTATCCTTCGGCGCTGTACCATCGAGGGCGAGCCTCCCATCGAGTAGGCGGGTCCGGGGCATCGGCTTGAGACACCCCGACCGGCCAACCCCCGGTCGTCAACGGAGAACTTGGGAAGCGAGAATATGCGCGGAACCATACGATTCATGGCCGAATTCACCACCGGGCTCATGGTCATCGCCGGTGCCATGGGATTCCTGGTGCTTCTGCTCGGCTGCCTGGTAGCGATCGAGGCCAGTACCTCGGGCACGCAAACGGCTTCCGGAGTAAATGGCCTGACGGACGCCGATCTGTGGATGCGCAAGGCGCAGATTTGGCTTGGCCTGACACCGGCGCGGCTCTTGGGCTCCTATGCCATCAGCCTGGGGGCCAAGGTATCGGCGGTTGCGCTGGCCGCCGCCATCCCGCTGGACATCATGTATTCCCTGCGCACGGTGGCCGAGCACCGCCGGCGCTAGGTCCAAGTCAGTCGGATTTGTCGGCCGCCCCCAGCGCCGCCTGGGCCGCCGCCAGGCGGGCCACCGGCACCCGGTAGGGCGAACACGACACGTAATCAAGCCCCACCGCCTCGAAGAATTGGATGGACACGGGATCGCCGCCGTGTTCGCCGCAGATGCCGAGCTTGATGCCAGGCCGCGCCGCCCGGCCCCGATCCACCGCCATCTTCACCAATTCACCGACCCCGGCGACATCGATGGACACGAAGGGGTCGGCCTCGAAGATTCCTTGCCGGCGATAGGTCTCGAGGAAGCGCGCCGAATCGTCGCGCGACAGGCCGAAGGTGGTCTGGGTAAGGTCGTTGGTGCCGAACGAAAAGAACGCCGCGCTCTTAGCGATGTCGCCGGCCAGAAGGGCCGCGCGCGGTAATTCGATCATGGTGCCCACCAGGTAATCGAAACTGATCCCCGCCGCGGCCATGGCGTCGGCGGCGGCGCGGTCGATCATCGGCTTGAGGCGGTCGAATTCCGCCCGGGTCGCGATCAGGGGAATCATCACCTCGGGGCAAGCGGTGCCCGGGCGCTCCTTGTTGACCCGGGCGGCGGCGTTGAAGATGGCGCGGGCCTGCATCTCGTAAATTTCGGGAGTGGTGATGCCGAGCCGGCAGCCCCGATGACCGAGCATGGGGTTGGTCTCGTGAAGGGCCGCCGCCCGTCTTCGCACGGCCTCGGGCGTGGTGCCGATGTCGGCAGCCAATTGGGCGAATTCATCCCTGGTCCTGGGCAGGAACTCGTTCAGCGGGGGGTCCAACAGGCGGATGGTCACCGGCAGGCCGGCCATGAGGCGGAAAATCTCCTCGAAATCGGCCTCCTGCATGGGCTGGATGCGGGCCAGGGCGGCGCGGCGTGCGTCCTCGGTCTCGGCCATGATCATCTCTCGCACGGCGGCGATGCGCTGGTCGTCGAAGAACATGTGTTCGGTCCGCGCGAGGCCGATGCCCTCGGCGCCGAAGTCGCGCGCCGCCTTGACGTCGGCGGGCGTTTCCGCGTTGGCGCGGACGCCCAGGCGGCGGATCTCGTCGGCCCAGTCCATCAGGGTGGCGAATTCTTCCGTCAGTTCCGGGAAGACCATGGGAAGCGCGCCGGCCATCACCTCGCCGGTGGTGCCGTCTATGGTGATTTCATCGCCCAAAGTCAGGGTGACCCCGGCGACGGCGAGGGTCCCCGCCTCGGCGTCGATGTCTAGCGCCCCGACCCCGGCGACGCAGGCCCGGCCCATGCCGCGGGCGACCACGGCGGCGTGGCTGGTCATGCCACCGCGCGCGGTGACGATGCCCCTGGCCGCGTGCATGCCGTGGATGTCGTCGGGGCTGGTCTCGACGCGCACTAAGATCACCTTTTCGCCCCGCGCCGCCCGGTCCTCGGCGTCGTCGGCGCTGAAGACGATGCCGCCAGACGCCGCCCCGGGGGATGCGGGAAGCCCCGTCGCTAGCACCTCGCGCTGGGCATCGGGGGCGATGGTCGGGTGAAGAAGCTGGTCGAGGGACTGAGGCTCGACGCGGGAGACCGCTTGCGTTTCGTCGATCAGCCCCTCGCCGACCATTTCGACGGCGATTCGGATGGCGGCGCCCGCCGTGCGCTTGCCGGTCCGGGTCTGGAGCATCCACAGCCGCCCCTTCTGGACCGTGAATTCGATGTCCTGCATGTCGCGATAATGGCGCTCCAGGGTCTCGCGCACGCGGCCAAGCTCCGCGTAAACCTCGGGCATGCATTCCTCCAGCGCCGGCAAAGCGCCACCAATGGCTTGCCGGGCCGCCAGGCTGAGGGGTTGGGGCGTGCGGATGCCGGCGACAACGTCTTCGCCCTGGGCATTGACCAGGTATTCGCCGTAAAACGCGTTTTCGCCGGTGGCCGGGTCGCGGGTGAAGGCGACGCCGGTGGCGCAATCGTCGCCCATGTTGCCGAACACCATGGCCTGGACGTTGACCGCCGTGCCCCAGTCCTCGGGGATGTCGTGGAGCCTGCGGTAGGTGATGGCGCGGGGGTTCATCCAGCTGGCGAACACCGCGCCGAGGGCGCCCCAGAGCTGCTCGCTGGGGTCGTCGGGAAAGGGGCTGCCGAGCTCCGTCTCCACCATTACCTTGTATTCATCGACCAGTTCCCGCCAGTCCTCGGCGGTCATGTCGGTATCGAAGCCGTAGCCCGAATCCTCCTTGGCGAAGGCCAAGAGTTCCTCGAACCGGTCATGGTCGAGGCCCAGCACCACGCCGCCGTACATCTGGATGAAGCGGCGGTAGGAATCCCAGGCGAAGCGTTGATCGCCACCGGACGCCGCCAGGCCGGCGAGGGTTTTCTCGTTGAGGCCGAGGTTGAGGACCGTGTCCATCATGCCGGGCATGGAGGCGCGCGCGCCCGAGCGCACGCTGACCAGCAACGGGTTCTTGGCATCGCCGAATTTGGCGCCCATGGCGTCCTCGAGGGTGCCCAATGCCGCCTCCACCGCGGGTGCCAAGTCTTCAGGGAAGGTCTGGCCGTGGCCGTAGAAGTACGTGCAGACCTGGGTGGTGATGGTGAAGCCGGGCGGCACCGGCAGGCCGAGGCTGGCCATCTCGGCAAGGTTGGCGCCCTTGCCGCCCAAAAGCTCCCCCATGGCGGCGTCGCCTTCGCCAACACCGCCGCCGAATGCGTAGACCCATTTGGTCACCGATCGCCGCCTTCGATTTTGGAGAAATCGGCGACCTGATCGAGCGTTCGCCCGATCTGGCTGAGAAGATTGAGCCGATTTTCCCGTAGCTCGGGCTCGTCGGTGTTGACCGTCACGTGATCGAAGAAATCATCGATGGGACCGCGCAATCGGGCAATGGCCGACATGGCGGCGGTGAAGTCTTCCTTCGACAAAGATGTCGAGGCGGTGGCGGCGGCTGCATCCAGATGGCTTGCCAGGGCCTTTTCCTCCGGCGCGCTCAACAGGTCCAATTTGTATTCTCCGTTATAGGTATTCGCGTCGTTCTTTTCCTCGATGCGGACGATGTTGGCGGCGCGTTTATAGGCGACCAGAAGGTTGCCGCCGTCGTCGGATTTCAGGAACTTAGCCAAGGCATCGACCCGCGCCAGCAGGCGCACCAAGTCGTCCTCGGCCCCGCCCTCGGGCTTGGGGGTCGCGAACACCGCCTCGATCAGGTCATGGCGGACGCCCTGGGCGCGCATCTGCACCTTGAGCCGGTCGGCGAAGAAAGGAAGCAGAATATGGCCGAATTCAAATCCAGTATCTAACTTTGCCTCATTCTCGATCAACCCCAATTCCTTAGCTGCAATGTCAGCGGCCTGCATTCGAGCTTCCCAGTCCTTCAGAACTTCGGAAGGTTGGAGCAGGTAACTTGATTTTATTACTTCCCTCAGTGGTACCCGCAGCCCGTTCTCGGTGATGATGCGGATGACGCCGAGCGCCGCACGGCGCAGCGCGAACGGATCGCGCGAGCCGGTGGGTTTCTCGTCGATGGCGAAGAAACCGACGAGCGTATCGATCTTGTCGGCCAGGGCCACGGCCATGGCGATGGGGGCGGTGGGGCAGGAATCGTTCGGCCCCTGGGGCGAATAGTGCTCGGCGATGGCGTCGGCGACCTCCGGCTCCTCTCCGTCAGCCAAGGCGTAGTAGCGGCCCATGACGCCCTGCAGTTCCGGAAACTCGGCGACCATGCCGGTGGACAGGTCGGCCTTGGCCAACCGCGCCGCCCGCTTGGCCTCAATGGCATCGGCGCCGCAATATTCGGCGACCGCGCCGGCCAATTTCTCGACCCGCCGGACCTTGTCGTGGACGGAGCCCAGCTTGGCATGGAACACCCGCTCCTTGAGCGCGCCGGCCCGTGACTCCAGTGTTTCTTTCCGGTCCTGGTCCCAGAAGAACTTGGCGTCGGACAGCCTGGCCTTGAGCACCCGTT
>Ga0209980_10001688_pt1 | contig 12106 bp, 8 predicted proteins | sample CR02metaG_FD_183611 | JGI IMG/M metagenome (GOLD analysis project Ga0209980, IMG submission 183611) | Deep subsurface microbial communities from Mariana Trench to uncover new lineages of life (NeLLi) - CR02 metaG (SPAdes) (version 2) | ecosystem: Environmental > Aquatic > Marine > Ocean trench >... | reverse complement strand
GAAGACTGGTATGTTTTTCTTTTTACAACTACTGAATTTGAGGGAGACCTGATAATTTCAAAAGAAGGTGATCTTGCCTGGATTCCAAATGATGAACTTCTGGAAATAAATTTGTGGCCAGGAGATAAATATTTTATTCCATGGTTGTTCGAAGAAAAATTTTTCAGTGCTAAGTTTACTTATAAGAATGGTGAGTTTATAGATTATGAGGTACACTTTTATTGAGTATTGTTTAATAATGGTTTGATGCATTCCACAATAATAATGTAACATTAAAACAATTATATGATATTTATATTTGGTTATGTCTACATTCGCAAATAAAGCAATAAAATATTTTTTATCCTTAAGAACAACCAAAAATTCAGCACTGAATATTCAAATATTAAATCCGTATGAAATGAAAGAAGTTAAAAGAATTGTAAGTGTTTTTTTTAATAAATATTTCGACGATACAAACAAAAGAACATTTGTGTTCGGAATTAATCCCGGCAGGTTCGGCGGAGGTTTAACTGGCATTGCTTTTACAGATCCCGTTGTTTTAAGAGAGGAATGCGATATTGAGAATAACCTCGGAGACAGAAAAGAATTATCGAGTAAATTTATTTATAATATGATTGACAAATATGGCGGTGTGAATAAGTTTTATTCTGAATTTTTCATCAGCGCTCTTTATCCTCTTACAATTATCAAGGATGGAAAAAATTATAACTATTATGATGAGAAGCCTCTTTACAGATCTTTGAAATCACACTTAATCTCTGCAATCGAGGAACAAACTAAGTTCGGTGCCAATAAGAAATTCGCTGTTTGCCTTGGAAAGAAAAATGCTAATTACTTTAATGAGATAAATAAAGAATATAATTTTTTTGATGAAATAAGGGTTCTTGATCACCCAAGATATATAATGCAGTATAAATTGAAACAATTAGATAAATACTTGTATGAATATCTTTCCATCCTAAAAAACTAATAGTTTGACAACAAATCTATGGAACTTATTCCTTGGTCTGTTCATTTACACAGCATCTAACAGAAAACCTGCAGTTATTATAATGAGATAGATATTCATGATAAAATAATTTAAACTCTTTTAAGGCATAATTGGGATTAAATACATTGGTGCGGGGGCTATTTACCTTTCTTTCTCATTAAAAAATCTTTTATTGTTTGATTAAATATATATGGTGATTCAATAGGTATCATATGCCCTGCACCACTTACAATAATGAATTCTGAATTAATGATATCGTCTGCCATTAACTTCATTACTGCAGGTGGCGTTAATTTATCTTTTTCTCCACAAATAATTAGTGTAGGGATTGAAATTTTTTGCAGAAAGGGTGTTGTGTCTGTTCTCCCCGCCATTGCAAGCAAACAACCCTTTACACCTGTTGGGCTGTTACGTTGAGATCTGTTTATTACATTGTTGTACTCTTCTTTATGAGTCGCCATAAAGTTTTCCGAAAAACAATTAGGAACAAATTGCCGAACAAATTTTTCAACGCCTTTTTCATTAATCATTTTGATTCCTTCTGCTCTTTTAAGTTTGCCTTCGGAATTGTCTGGGTCAGATTTTGTATCGCATAATATTAACGAACTAAATTTTGCTTCCATTCTTTCTACAGCACGCAATGATATATATCCCCCCATCGACAAACCGCATAGCGCTGGCTTTTTCAAATTTAGTTCGTCAACAATTATTTCAAGATCATCAACAAATGATTCCATCGTAAATTGTCCGTCACCAGCGGAGGATTCCCCCATTCCTCTTATATCATACGTAATGCAATAAAATTGTTTGCTAAATTCTTTTACCTGCGCGTCCCACATACTGTGGTCGAAAGGAAATCCATGAACAAGAACGAACGGTGTATTTTTCTTTTCTCCTGCTGTAAAAACGGAAAGGTCATTAATTTTAATACTCATCATAATCCCTGTAATTTATTTTATAAAACATCTTTATAATTAAATATAATTTAATATTTTTATTTCTCACATTTATTTATAACTTAAATCATTTATGAAAATAGCATTTGTTTCAACCGAGGCAGTACCTTATGCCAAAACAGGTGGGCTTGCTGATGTTGCCGGATCTTTGCCGGGAGAATTGGAAAAACTTGGGTGCGAAGTAAAATTATTTATACCAAAGTATTTTGTTATAGATGAATTAAAGCACGGACTATACTATAACTGGGATATTGGTGAAATGCCTGTAAGGATCAACAACATCATTCGACCTGTTCATATACATCAAAGCATATTGCCCGGTTCAAACGTTGAAGTAAACTTTATTGACTGTCCCCACTATTTTCACAGACATCGTATTTATACAAACGATTCGGATGAGGATGAAAGATTTATACTTTTCACCAAAGCTGTCATTGAAACACTTCAAAGGCTGCAATGGGCTCCCGATATAATACATTGTAATGATTGGCAAACAGGATTGCTTCCTTTGTTCATAAAAGATAATTATAACTGGGATAAATTATTCGACCATACTGCATCACTGTTCACAATTCACAACATTGGTTATCAGGGCTTGTTCTCAGAGACTACACTATTAAATGCGGAAATAAATAAAAAGTGGTTTTATCCTGGTGGACCTGTTGAACACAATGGTTCTTTTTCCTTTATGAAAACAGGAATTTTATTTGCTGATATCCTTAATACTGTGAGTAATAAATACTCCCACGAAATTCTGAAGCCGGAGCTTGGTGCGGGATTAGATGTTGTTTTAAAAGAAAGAAAGAAAGATTTATTCGGAATACTAAATGGTGTTGATTATAATGTGTGGAACCCCGAAACCGATATTCATATTCCACATAATTACTCTGCTAAAGATTTGAGCGGGAAAAAGAAAAATAAAAAGATCCTGCTAAATCATTTCAATATGCCTTTTAATGAAAAGGTTCCTCTTGTTGGAATTATATCCAGAATGGTTTCTCAGAAAGGGTTTGATATTTTTGCCCTGGCTATTGATAAACTTATGGAATTAAATGCTCAGTGGATAATATTAGGAAGCGGTGAGGAACAATATGAAAATTTATTCAGACAGTTGGCCCATAAAATTCCACATAAAGTTGGTGCTTATATTGGTTATAATAATGAGCTTTCTCATTTAATAGAAGCTGGCGCTGATTTATTTCTTATGCCATCGCTTTATGAACCATGCGGATTAAATCAAATCTATAGTTTAAAATATGGCACCGTTCCCGTTGTAAAGAAAACGGGTGGGCTGGCAGATACAATTAATGATTGGGATGAATTAAATCATTTTGGATTTAATACCGGCACCGGCTTTACTTTTAGCGACCACACAGGTCTTGCATTATACAAAAGCGTTAAACGTGCGTTAAATAATTTCAACAATCCTAAAGCATGGATTAAAATTCAACAAAACGGGATGGCAAAGGATTATTCCTGGAGACATTCTGCAGAACAGTATATTGAATTGTATAAGTTGGCTAAAAATAAGAGGGGCTAATATTTACTTTATACCCTATTGAAAAGTAGAAAACAACATCTCCCCACGAAATTGGATTTTCCGGCAGTTTTTTTCTTAATAAAAAACTTCTTCCAATGCCAAAGTCAGCTGGACCGATTGGCGTATCGAAAGAAATTACTGCACCTATTCCATGACGTAAATCTTTAAATTTTATTTGTGATTGTACCTCCCATGTTGATCCAAGATCATATCTAAATTTCAAGTATGTATTAAAGAAGATTTGGAAAGGTAATTCTATTCTATACATAAGTGATGTAAGGAATATTTGTCTTCCCCTGAATTCATTTTGCTTCATACCAAAAAAAGAATCCATGCCACCTAATAAATACTGTTCACTTAGCGGCAGCGTTTCATCACCAAATCCTATCTTTAACCTGGGTACAATTGTGCTCCTTTCTCCTAATTTAAAATAATACCAGGAATCAAGCCCAATGTTTGTAAATCCTTCGTCTCCTCCAAGAAAACTTTGTGCGGTTTCATAGAATCCTTTAAAGTACAATCCCTGTTGGGGATAAGGATACCTATCCACATTATCAACAATTGCATTAATACCTATACTAACCAAGGTGGTTTTAAAAGGTTCTACCTCGGAACCAAGAATGTTATTTACTTCATCAATTTGATACTTTCCAGTGAAAATCAAATTACCAAACTTCTCTATCTGTGTTCCCAGGGATAAAGATGCACCGTAGAATATTTGTCTATACTCACCAGTTTTCTCTCTCGAAAACGTTTTGTCTGAGTCAGTTTTTTTATCTTGATAGACATCTATATCACTAAACTTATAATATGCATTGATATTATATGTTAAATATGTTTTTAATATCCTATGATTTTTCAATTCGAATATATAGGCTCTGTTGCTTGCCCCACCATACAGAAAAATACCTATGCCTGTGCCGGTGCCAAAAAGATTTTCATCTCTTATATCAAGACTAAATTGTGCATTATATGTTTCGTCTAAAAGAAAACCAAGGCGCAGAACACTTGATATTTTTTCATCAACTATTACTCTAAGAACGTTTTGCCCCTTTTCTTCTACAATATACATATTTACATCGTTAAAGAATCCGGCACTTCTTAAGTTATCCAGCCCCCTTTTAACTTTATCATACACAAAATAATCCCCCACCTTTAAAGGTATTTCTCTGGTAATTAAAGATGGCTCTGTGTAATTTCCCTCAATTTGAATCTCGGAAATCAATCCCTCTTCAAAATATAGTTTAAGGTCGCCGGTTAATTCATCAAAGTCTAAACTCGTAAAGTCTGCTAATAAATATCCATTATACCGAAATCTTTTTAAGATCAGTGAAATTGTACGGGCAATCAGTTTGTTGTTATATGGTTTATTATTTAAAGAAAAAATAATTTTGTTAACTATTACACTATCAACTTTTGTTATACCAATTGCTTTTACGTGTTTAATAAGGGGGTTGAGTTTATAAATAAATTCTATCTCTGTTGAGTCCTGTAGTTCAGTCAATTCTATTCGTATATTATTATATTTACCCGATTCATAAAGTTTTGCTAAATCTCTAATAATATCCACACTTAGTATGGAATCCATAATTGAATATTTGTTTATCAAAAAATTTAAATCTTTTTCCCCCGAATCTTTTCTTATAATATTCTTTATATAAAATTCTTTTCGATTAATTTTTCTTTTAAAAATTGAATCAATCGCTGCTTTAATGCGGCTAATAACTGGAAGAGTGTTTCTGTATCCGATAGAAATAAGGGAATCTAAATTTGTAAAGTCTGTAGCTGTCCGGTTGTTCAATTGCGGAGTTATTACAATATCTGCAATTGCCAGGTCCATATCATTTAACTTTTTTATCGGAATGCTTACAACCTGATCAGCTATCTCCCAGGGTAAATCAATTTCTTTTACTGTGCGTAGTGGGCTTGTAGTGTTTACCGCTAGTACCAGATCCACTCCATATTGTTTAACAACACTAACCGGAATGTTTGATACCAATCCACCATCAACAAGCAGCCAATCTTCCCATTTTACAGGTTTGAGTAAAAAAGATACACTCGAACTAGCGCGCAAAGCCCTGCTTAACGATCCTCTATCAATTACAACCATCTTGCCGGTTATAAGATCTGTACAAACAGCTCTAAATTTTCTCCATAGATCATCAAAACTATTTTTTGGGTGTACCGGGGCCTGGCCTACTAAAAGATATAAATAGTTTGATAGTTTTTGCCCATTACTGAGTGATGTTGGGATTACAAGTTTTAACCCCTCCAGCCTTAGGGTTAATAATGCTCTATCCTCAGTAATTTTCTGGTCAACAAACAGCTCGCGTCTACTCGTTTCTTTACCTAATGAAAGTAAGTCGTCCCAATTTGTATGGATAAGAATTGAATCTAGTTCATCAACACTATATCCGGAGGAATAAAGTCCCCCAACAATGCTTCCCATGCTTGTCCCTACTATTACCTCCGTTTCAATCCCTGCTTCGTCCAGTGCTTTTAACACACCTATTTGTGCAATTCCCCTTGCACCGCCACCACTTAATGCCAAACCCAGTATTGGATTGTTTGCGGGAATATATTCTTTCAGTCCAAACGGCAGATTTTTTAATCTAAGGTCGAGAGAAATAATTTTTATTTCCTGCGCATGAGAAAAGGAAATAAGTAAAATAAGGGGAAGGAAAACTATTTTTTGTATGAATCTCATTCGGGATTAATCAACAATGAATGTGTTAAGATTATTTAAATACTTTTATCTTAATACAAACAAAATATATAATTTCAAACTTTAACGTTTTCTTTTCTGCTGAATTTTCTTTTGTTGTTCTGCGGTATCCATTAGCTTAGCCATAAATCCTCCTTTCTTTTTGGGGTTTTTGACAGGAATAAGTTCCATACCATCGTGTTTATGATTAATATACTGTTGCTGTGCAATTGAAAGTAAGTTAAACAAAAAGTAATACAGGTTAAGCCCTGATGGGAAGCTCATAAATAATATAGTTAAGAACACAGGCATTATATAAACCAGGGCCTGCTGTTTAGGATCTTTCATTGTCATTTTTTGTTGAATAAACGTAGTTATCCCCATCAACATTGCAAGCCCGCTTATTTCCTGAATGCCGAACATGGGTAGTTTAAATCCCAGATCGTAAATAACGTCAGGTTGTGACAAATCTTTTATCCACCAAAAAAATGGCTGCTGTCTCAATTCAATAGCTGTATTAAACAAACCCCACAATGCAACAAATATTGGCATTTGCAATAACATCGGCAAACAGCCACCTGCCGGATTTACACCGTAGGTGCGATATAAATTCATCGTTTCCTTACTTATCTTTTGCTGGTCATCTTTATACTTCTCTTTTATCTCTGTTATTTTTGGTTGAAGAAGAGACATTCTCTTCATTGATTCATAGCTTTTCTTTGTAAGCGGATAAACTACTATTTTTATTATTATAGAAAAGACAATAATCACGAAGCCGTAATTTGGAATAAAAAGATGCAAAAAATTAAAAAGTGGAAGGAGAACAAATTCGGCAATTGGCCGGACAATAAACTTAAGTCCGAAGAAACTTCCGAAATCAACAAGAGATTCAAGGTTATTGCCTAATCCCTTAAGTGTGTTATAATCAACCGGCCCTATATATAATTTAAAGGATGATTTTTCGTAATTAGTATTTTTAAATGGGAGCTTAAGTCTTGCATTAAAATAGTTTGCTACGCCATCGTTCTTTCTCTTCTCCTGATAACCCTCCAGATATGCACCATCTACAGATGATGGATCATCCGGAATAATTACAACAGCAAAATATTTGTTTCTTAAAGCAATCCAGCTTACCCTACCATTATAATCTTCTTTTTCTATTTCACCAACTGAGGGCGCATCGAATATTACCTGTTCATCTCCGTAATAAACACTTGCATTTGAAGAAGTTGCTTCGTCAACAGAATTTTTTTCAACAGCTCTTATTCCTCCGTTCCAAACAAGATCATATGCATTATTACTAATTACACCATTCATTCCTATCAATTCTATATCACTGCTTATTTCATAACTGTTTCCGTAAAAAACATACTTCTTTACTATTGTTGCGTTTTCATTAAAACTTAGAGTAAATCTTATTGATAAAGAATCTTTTCCTGAAATAGTATATTTACTAAAGGAATTGTTGGCTTCGAAAAAAAACTCTCCTGTGTTTATAGCCTTTCCATCACTGGAAACAAACGATAAATCGTAAGTGTTTCCTTTAGAATAGTTAATTAGCTGTACACTGGTTTTATAATAATTATCTGCTCCGTTACCATTAATAGAATACCAGTTTTTATAATTCTTAAGGTATACCTTATGGATACCCCCTCCTTTTGTTGATAACTCAATTATAACTACATCATTCTCAACCGTAATTATTTCTTCTTCTTTGGCGGGCAAATTAATGTTTGTAGTACTTGATGGAAAACGTCCTTTAGTTTCAGGCTCAATAGTTATAGGCGCTTGGCGTGTAGTTATATCACTCGAATCTATAACAACTGTGGTTGGATCTGTTTGTCTGGTGCTTTCTGGCTCTGGCGCAGTAAGATACAGCCAGACAACCAGCACTATGCCGATCAAAACAAATGCAAGTGTTGTTTGCTTATCCATTATATTTCCTTTTTATTAATCTGTGCGCGCAGAGGTATCATTTTCTTATATGGTTTATAACAATCTATTATTGTTTAATTATTTACATAGATATTAGATAAGGATGTATAAAAACACCCGGATTTAAACGATTATAACATTTAACCATTTATATACTACCTTTTATCTTTTCAATTACTTCAATAACTCCTGGTAAAACATTATTTAGTTTTAATTTTTTATATTTCTTCTGATTAAAGGTTCCGGTAGAAAAAACAACCCGGACTTTTTTTTTATTTACAGAACATAAATTTAACAGATCAGTTTTATTTATTCTATAAGATTCTCTCAACAATCGTTTAAACCTGTTACGCCAAACTGCATTCCCTGATTTTTTGGAAATAGCAACAGCTATTTTCACACCAGGGTGCTGATTTTCAATATCAATAATAAAATTTGCTTTGATTGTTTTTTTTGATGAGTGGATTGTTTTACCGAACTGATAAATAGTTTCGAATTCTTTCCCGCTTTTTATTTTCTCCTGTGTCGATAATCCATACTTTTTCAATCGAATCTAAAACTCTTCACTGACTGATAGTTTCTTTCTTCCCCGGGCTCTTCTTCTTGAAAGAATCTTTCTTCCGCTTTTAGAACTCATTCTTTCTCTAAAGCCATGCTTGTTTTTTCTTTTTCTATTGCTTGGCTGATATGTTCTTTTCATTAGTTCCTCAAATTCATTTGAAATAAGATTACAAATTTAACAGCATAATTAGAATAATTCAAGAAAATTAACTCTTCAAATAATATTAATAAAAATTAATAAATATTTCTCACTTTTTCTTAAGATTAATTTGCAATGTAACTAAATACTTTCTATTTTTTAATTACCGGAGGGTGTAAAAATTAATGTGGGTAAGTTGTTAATAACCTGTCTTTGTGAAAAGGTTTCACATACTATCTTCATTGAATATTTTAAAATTATATGTCACATATGTGTGTCTTTTTTAGGTAGTTCGCCTAAGTTGTTTGTTTTTAAACAATTACCGCCCTCCATTTATGTTATTAAGTTGTTGATAAGTCTTTGTGTGGTTAAATTTTTATTACTATACTCTTATTATACAAATATTTACAATTGAATTCATTTGTTGATAACTTAGAATGAGCCCAGAATTATTTGAAGAATCGAATAATGTAGATCCCTCCATTATTTGGAAAAATTGCCTTTGTAAAATTAAAGAGAACGTAACTTTAATGACCTATAATACGTGGTTTCTTCCAATAAAGCCTTTACAACTTTCAAATAATACCCTTAAGGTAGAAATTCCAAGCCATTTTTTTTGGGAATGGATAGATGAGCACTACAATTTATTAATAAAGAATACGATAGCCGAGGTCATTGGTCCTGATGCAAAGCTTTCTTATATCATAAATAAAGTTTCAAACCAGCTTGAACAATCCTTTGATAGTGGTAGTAACGGAAAAAGTAAAGAGAACATTACAACCGGAAAGCAGAAAGTAAAGCACAATTTTGAATCGTATTTAAATTCGAGATATACTTTTGATGATTTTATAACCGGAGAAGGTAATCAACTTGCCAGAGCTGCTGCCGTTGCAATTAGTGCTAACCCGGGTGGTACTTCATTTAATCCGTTTTTTGTTTATGGTGGGGTTGGTCTCGGTAAAACTCATCTTATACAGGCTATTGGAAATGAGATTGTAAAAAAGTTTCCTGATAAAAGAGTAATTTATCTTTCAACTGATATTTTTACTGTTGAGTTTGTTGAAGCTATTCAATCAAACCGTGTTAATGAGTTTTCTAACTTTTATCGCAGTATGGATGTGTTGATTATTGATGATATACAATTTCTTGTTGGTAAAGAAAAAACACAGGATCTTTTTTTTCATATCTTCAATATGCTGCATCAATTAAAAAAGCAAATTATTCTTACCAGCGATAAATCGCCAAAAGCTCTTAAAGGTTTAAATGAAAGACTGATATCTCGATTCCAATGGGGTTTATCTGCTGATATTCAACCACCGGAATTGGAAACACGCATTGCTATCTTAAAAAGAAAAGCCGATATATATGGGATGTCGCTTTCAAGGGAGATTCTGGATTATATAGCTGTAAATATAACTTCTAATATTAGAGAATTAGAAGGTTGTTTGATTAAAATACTTGCCAATGCTTCATTAAGTTCTAAAGAAATAACTTTTGAGTTAGCTAGGAAAACAGTAAATGAGATTGCCACTGACAGAAAAATAATTAATATTAATATCGAATCCATTACAAAAACAGTTTGTGAATATTTGAATATTGCTGAAAATAAGATCCGTGATAAAACTAGAAAAAAAGAAGTTGTTCATGCCAGGCAACTCTCTATGTTCTTATCAAAAGAGATGACAAACTCATCATTAAAAACTATTGGTTTACATTTTGGTGGGAGAGATCATTCTACTGTAGTACATGCGTGTGCTGCAATTGAAAATAAAAAAACCCAAAACAGTTCATTTTGTACTTTAATAAATGAATTAAAAAACAAAATAGAATTTAGTTCTACCTAATTTGTTTTGAAAATTTAATTTATTAATAAGTCTATCATCAAAATTTTTCATTTTTAAATAGTTAATAATTTGTAAATAACTGTTGTATAAAATGTTAATAAACTATTGTTATCTATCTTAGTGTTAGTAAAAAAGAATAATGTTCAAATTATCAACATTCAGATGCAAGCTACATATATGTTAACTTATTATTACAATTAAGGTTAGTTTGGTTTTCCACAAATTAACGAAGTAATTATTACTATTAATAAGTAAATATTTAACTATATATTAATAATAATGTTGTTTACAAATCATTAATAGAGAATGTAACTTATTTTAAATGATGAATTTTTACTGAGTTTTCTGGCTTGAATTTTGAATTTCATTTTACTTCAGTAATATAAAATTTAGCTTTGAGGAAAAAATGAAGAGGTTTTTAACAATAATAGCGTTTTCTCTAATTTTAATAACGATTTTGTCGGGATGTTCCGACACAGTTAACAATAAAATTACTTTTACCAACTTTGCAACAAATAAGGTCTTTATTAACTTCCGTGCATCATTAATACCAGTAGAATCTGGAGAAACAGTAATTTTATCTAATATAGACAAAGGAAAATATTTATACGAAACAACATATGAAGTTCCTGCAAATGCAACAAGCTTTAAAGCAGATGGGGCAGTAGCTGGAGATGTTACTCTGAGTGCAGGAACCAAAATATTAATTGTTTATTCAAGTACATTTGTAGATGACGCTTATACTCTTAGCGCAACAATATCAACATCAGAAGGAATTTCTAGTGGTAATGATGATCCACTTAGCCCATAGAGAAGATTGAATTTTAGAATGGTTTGTATCCAGATAAATTTTATCAGAGACATCTTATAGAATTTCCTTTATCCTTCCATTGGTAGTCCATAATACGTTGAGATTGAATACTCAATTTAGTATTTTACACTATTAAATTTGTAGAGAGTATTCAATGGAATTTAAATTAAACAGCAAATCACTGGAAAAACTATTAAGTAAGATAATCCCTGCTGTTCCTACCCGAACACCTATGCCTATCTTAGAGAATTTCTTATTCGATATTAAAGATGGTTTGATGACAGTTAGTGCAACCGATCTGGAGATTGCCCTAAGATTATCTACTAATGTACCTTCTGATGAAAACCTGAAAATGGTTATACCTGCCCGTCTTCTTTACGATATTGTAAGATCACTGAAAGAAACTCAAATTACTTTCAATACCGATGGCGGTTCTAAATTAAAGTTAACCACAGATAATGGAATTTATAACATTGGATATACCGCTTCTGAAGACTTTCCTGAAATACCATCAGTTCCAAAAGATAAAGAAATTGTTATTAGTGGCTTAGATCTAAAAAAAGCAATAGACCAAACATCTTTTGCTATGAGCAAAGAAGATATGAGGCCCGCTATGACAGGA
>Ga0209980_10001687_pt1 | contig 12108 bp, 13 predicted proteins | sample CR02metaG_FD_183611 | JGI IMG/M metagenome (GOLD analysis project Ga0209980, IMG submission 183611) | Deep subsurface microbial communities from Mariana Trench to uncover new lineages of life (NeLLi) - CR02 metaG (SPAdes) (version 2) | ecosystem: Environmental > Aquatic > Marine > Ocean trench... | reverse complement strand
AACTAACATGAGCTATGTTATAATAATAATGGATTTTATAAATCATCTTAAATATATGTCTTTATAAGCCAAAGTAAATCTTAGAGAATAGTTAATGTAATTTTCAATGTAAGACCTTGATTATAAATACTGTTCTTATGATATTTTATGTATTTATAATTAATGCATTAATGTTCGATGAATTGAAATAGTTAAGGCAAATTGCTTAAAAATTATGCATATGTGTATGTTCAAGTCTTATTATCAAGAAGATTTGACAAATACGTTTTTTTTCATAATATTAGCTCAAGTGTAAATTAATTATAATTTTTGAACCATGGCAGAAAGATCAAAATCGGGAATCAAGAGAGATCGTCAGAGCAAGGTTAGAAGAAACAGGAATACTCATGTTAAATCTACGCTCAGGTCTACAATTAAAAGCCTCTTATCTTCAATAGAAAATAAGGATTTGGACAAATCCAAAGAGCTGTTAAAAGTAACTATAAAGGCATTTGATAAAGCCGCTACAAAGGGTGTTGTTCATAAAAGGACAGCTTCGAGGCACATTTCCAAATTTTCCAAAAAAGTTCATAACTTAACAGCTTCCGCTGAGCAGCCTGCTTCGTAGAGCCCCCCCCCTCTTTTACTTACATATTTCAATCACCGAGCTTGTAAGTACATCAAACTTAGGTGTTTGTGTGGATTTTAACTTTAAATCCGCATCGTAAATTTTTTGCAATATTCTTGCATACTCATCTTTTTTAAAATTCTTAATCTGTTTTTGTATGTAGTAGAGGTTTCCAGATGATATCTTTAGAGTTTTGAGAATTTGTTCTCTGGATTTTTTTTCGTCAGTTAACTGCTGCACCTGCCATAGCTGTCTTATCCGCCAGGAAATTCTGTTTATTACCGCAATAGGTTCTTCACCCGTTTGCTGCAGCTCTGTCAGTATTTCATACGCTTTGTTTTTATCTTTATTGCAAATGGCGTTTATCAGTTCAAATACATCTTTGAATTTTGATTTCTTTATGTAGTTTTCTACGTCAGATTTTTCTATCACTTCACCGCTTTGATTAATAGCGAGTTTTTTTATCTCGTTTAATAAATCAATTAAACTTTCTCCAACAAGTTCTGTCAGTCTCTGAATTGCATCATTTTTTATTTTATATCCCTGCCTTTCCGCCTCTTTTTTCACTTTTAATATAATATTTTTGGGATCTGAGGGAATATTGACTGTTATGAAGTTGTTACTATTCTCACTGGGTTTAATTTTAAATTTCTTTAAGTTTTCAAACTCCAAAATCATATACGTCTGCAGATTTGGATTATTTATATAGTCTATTAATTGTTCGGTGTCGACTTTCAGCAGTTTTTCGCACTGCTTTATAACAATCAGTTTCCGGGATGAAAAAAGAGCCATAGAATTTGCTGTATCGAGAATTTCTGTGATATTTGATGAGTCGCTATAATATGATGAATATTCTAATTCTTTTTCCTGCTGTTCTATTTCATCTTTTATGTCATTTATCGACTGCTCTATCAAATAGTCATCATCACCACAGATTATATAAACGGGGTATAGCAGGTTGTTTTTAAGCTGGTCTTTTAAGGTGTTGTATGTAACACTGCTGTTAGAAATTTTTGTCATATTTTATTTAATATAACTTTTTAATTAAACAACCTAAATTAAATAATATGGATAAAAGAATAGTCTGGTCTTTTCTTGGCACAATATCTTATTCTGAATGTTTAGAAATACAAAGATCACTTCAAAATAATATTGTTTCCAGTGATGATACTTTGTGCGGGGAGATTCTTTTTTTAGAGCATGAGCCCGTTATAACAGTCGGAAAATTTGGCAGTAAACAGAATTTGCTTGCAAGTAAGCAAATTTTGCAGGAAAGGGGAATAGAACTATTTGAAACTGAGAGGGGAGGGGATTTTACATATCACGGTCCCGGTCAGCTAGTTTGTTATCCTGTTTTGAATCTGAAAAAGCTTGGCCTGGGCGTTAAAAAATATGTTTATTTGCTCGAAGAGGTGATTATTCGGACTCTAAAAGACTACGGTATTGATGCAGAGAGGAAAGATAAATTTCCAGGCGTATGGGTAGGAGATTGCAAAATTGCTTTTATAGGAATTTATGTAAAAAGGCATGTAACAATGCACGGCTTTTCAATGAATATAGAAAACCAGGCAGATAACTTTTCTCACATAGTTCCCTGCGGTATATCAGAGCTAAAAATTACTTCTGTTTCTGAAGTTTTGGGACGAAAAGTAAAGTGGCAGGAGACTACTCAAAATTTAGTTGAAAAGTTTGAGCAGCAGTTAGGGGTTAAAGTTGAAAAGAATGAAAAAACTTCTTTTTAATATCTATATCTTTCTCTTATCAACTACTAAGTGATGTAACAATTTTTGATATTCGAACATTGTCTGCCTCAGTGAGTGCCTGTCATTCCACCAACGGTCAGGGTTGTAGCTGTCGTAACCAGTATATCTCACTATCCCTTTTATTTTGTCTCCGGCAATATCTGAAAATATTTTAGAAATTCTTTTTGTATGCGATTTTGTGCTTACGAGGATTATTTTTTTAATGTTATTTTCCAAGCAATATTCATTTAATAACATTAATTCTTCAAGAGTACTTCCAGCCCTGTTATTAGTGATCAATATCCGGCTTTTAGGTATCCCGAGACTAAGGGCTATCGACCTATTAATATTATGGCCTTCGGGAAAAGATATATTTCGCTCTTCCAAATATTTATAACCCTCTGGTTTTGGATATTTTGAAATTATAATTAAAGGGGCAAAGCCCTGGTTATATATGTCTACAGCTTCAATAATCCTGTTGGGAATAGATCCGCCAAATACAAAAATTGCATCGGCTTTTTCAAGACTGTCTTCAACTACTAAAAAATTGCCAGCGTATGGCAGATATCTATTTGCGAATAAAAATAAACAAAGGATGATGAGTAAAATAAATAGGGCTAAATAATAAGCCCTTTTATTGTTTCTATTAGACATCTTTAAACACTAATCGATTTTTCACACAGTTTCTAACTGATTAAAAAAGTAATTAATCTCGTAGTCTGCTGACTCGGGGGAATCTGATCCGTGAACTATGTTGTGCTCGATGTCAGATGCAAAGTCTTTCCTTATTGTTCCATTATCTGCTTCTTCAGGGTTTGTTGCACCCATAATTTTTCTTGCTCTTGGAATAACATTTTCACCCTCCAAAACCATTAGTACGCATGGCCCTGATGACATAAAGTCAGTCAGGCTTCCAAAAAAGGGTCTTTCTTTGTGAACTGCATAAAATCCCTCAGCTTGTTCTTTGGATAGTTTTACCATTTTAATTCCAACTACCTTGATATCTTTGCTTTCGAATCTTCTTATAACTTCACCGATCACATTTTTCTCAACTCCATCGGGTTTAACAATAGATAAGGTCTTTTCCAATTTTGTTCCTCCAAAAAAATAAATTTGGCCTATATTTTTATGTTAATTGTGTATGTGTCAAATATAATATTAAAATCATGATTTTATCTTACTTATATTAAAAAATTCAGAGCTAAATATATGATTTTCAAAAGATATTTATTAAAATTCACAGTTTTTTTTATAGCCCTGTTTTCATTTTTAATACTTTGTGAAATAGGTATTAGAAATCTGTATCCTAAATACGACCCTTCCGGCAGGATTAAATTTGAATATAATAAGGATTTTAACATAAGGATCGGAAAGAAAAATTATTCTGGAAGACAGATCAAGAACACGGGAGATTATGATACGTCTGTAACTTTTAATAAGTATGGATTCCGTGATGATAAGGATGTTTCACAGATAAACCCTCAAGACTTATTGGTTGTAGGGGATTCTTATTCTCTTGGCTGGGGAGTAGAGAATGACAAAAGATATTCCGATCAGCTTCAAAAATTAATTAATAAACCCGTATACAATATCAGTATTTCAAATAACTTAGAGGGTTATAAAGGGTTAATAGGCTATGCTGAATCCAACGGTGCTAAAATTGAGAATGTTATCCTTGGATTTTGCATGGAAAACGACCTATTGGATTACGGAAATCTCGGTCAAAATAAGATTGAAAATAATAGTGCTGTTAACAAATTAAGTCATAGCAGAATAAAAAACTATTTATCCAACTTCGCACTTTTTAATTTATTTACTGCATATATTCATTCAAATACCAGTTTGAGAAATTTTGCAGTTAAAAGTGGATTAATAACCGATAACTTAGGTGGAATTGCCAAAAATGAAATAAATGATCAAACGTTACGAAGCTCAGTTGCTATTATTAAAGAATTAAATAATAAATATAATTTATTGGTTATTATAATTGCCTCGCGCGGTTTGTGGGCTGGGGAAAACAAGGTAGTTGAAAATGAAGTTCATATTAATTTTACCGGTTTACTGAGAGAAAACAAAATAGATTTTATAGATTTACGGAAATCATTTGAAGCAGGTGGCAGTCCGCTTAACTATCATTTCGAAAATGACGGACACTGGAATGAAAATGGACACTATCTTAGTGCAAAGGAAATTTATGATTATCTAAAATTGAATTGTGTAAAATCAGGGGCCAAGCACTGCCTGAACTAACATTTAACTCTATTCCACATTTTGTATCTGTTCTCTGATTTTTTCCAGATCTGATCTGAGTTCTATAATGTAGTGGGAAATTTTTGCATCCTTTGATTTTGCAGAAATAGTTCCGGCTTCTCTGTTCATTTCCTGAATTAAAAAATCCAGTTCTCTTCCAACAGGAGTATTTTTGTTCATAGTATTTTTAAATCTTTTTATATGAGCGTTTAATCTCACTGTTTCTTCAGTAAAATCACTTTTTTCTGTAAGTATAGCAATTTCCTGAACCAGCCTCGAATTTTCAATCTGTGCATCCTCTAATAACAAATTAATTCTTTCTTTTAATTTGTCTTTGGTTTCTTTTGGAAAGTTTTTTCTTCTGGCCTTAACATTTACAAGTAGCCTTTCAATTTTGTTTATTCTTTTTAAAAGCTCTTTTTTCAGATATTTACCTTCTTCTTTCCTTGCTTCGTGAACTTTCTTTATAACAGATTTTAAACCGTTTAGTATTTTGGTAATATCATTTTTATTAAGTTCTTCACTGGATTCGGTAGTAAATAAATCCTTTAACATTAACAGGTGCTCTAATTTAGTTTCACCGTTTAATTTTAAATCTTTTTTAAGCCTTTGTAGCATCATTAAAGAATTTTTAGCAAGTTCTCCATCCAGGTGGCTGCTTTTGTTAATTAATTTGGCAGAAATATAAATTCTGAATTTGCCGCGCGATATATGTTTTTTTACAATTTCGGCAATATTGTTTTCAATTTTTGTGAGTAAATCGGGAACTTGATATGTAATATCAAGGTATCTGTGATTTTCTGATCTGGCTTCAATGGAGATTGTTCCAAGTGATGTCTGCAGTTCTGTTATACCAAAGCCTGTCATACTAATCATAAATTTTTTCCTCTCTTAGATTGTCTAGGTAAATTTTCCTTATCTCTTTCAATATGTTTTGGATAACTAAAGTTTTATAATCTGGGTAAGTCCACTCTAATTCGTTAAATCTTTTATCCTTATAAATAAGGGTTAAGTCTGCATAAACTCCTTTTCCTAGGTAGGGACGATGAGCATAACCTTTTCCTGTGGATAATACAAAATGTTCTTCTGCAAGATAGCCAGGGTCAATATTGAAGATTCTCTTGTTGTTTAAAGATGTTTCTTCTTCTATTTGGTTCGTTTTGATCTTGATTTCTACAATTTCATCTCTTTTTAAGATTTGTTTTTTACTGAATATCTTTCTAGACAGATTTGTACCCATTTCCCGGGTGTAATAATTTGTTTTATCAAAATCGATTTTTTCACTTTCATAATCTATTTCGCCAAACTGTTCATCTATCTTTTTTTTTAACAAACTAATGTCTGCGCTGCCATTAAAAATTACAGAAAAAATAATCTTTACCGGTCTTGGTTCAACTAGATGGCTCATATGGTTTGGATAAGTGCAATAGGGAACTACACCAAAGAATCAGGAGATTTTGTCGTCTTCTTTTTTCTCGTCTTTATTTTCTTCTTTACTCGGTTCTTTTTTCTCATACTGCTCAAATTCAATATCCATACTTTGTCTCAGTTCATCTTTAAATCTATGTATATCCTTCAATGTTTTCCCTATAGTTCTTGCAACTTTGGGTATTTCCTTAGGCCCTAATACAAGCAAGGCTATGACAAGAATTACTAAGATTTCACCGGTTCCTATTCCAAACATTTCATTATTTTATATTAAAACTTTTTATTTTTAATAGAATATATAATATATTACATTTTAAAATTATTAAAGGACGGAGGATTTAAATGAAGGCAGCTATTTATCATGAATTTGGAGAATCAGAGGTAATTAAATATGAGGATGCCGACAAACCGGCTATCTCATCAGAAGAGGTCTTAATAAATGTGAAATCAGTTTCTTTAAATCAACTGGATGTAAGGCTAAGAAGCGGTAAATCTCCAAGACCCGTGGATTTGCCTCATATTGGGGGAATAGATATTGCAGGAGTTGTTTCGGAAGTTGGGAGTAATGTTACAGGTTTAAGTGAAGGTGACAAGGTTGTAGTAGACCCTACTGTAAGATTAGAAAAGGGGTTTGAAGTAATAGGTGTAAACAGGCACGGGGGTTTAGCTGAATTTGTTAAAATTCCTGCAAGAAATGTTGTTCCAATTGCCGGAGGCTTATCTTTTGATGATGCTGCAGCAGTTCCCATATGTAGTGTTACTGCATGGTATGGTCTTGTTGAAAGAGCTAATCTTAGAGCAGGTGAAAAGGTTTTGGTTCATGCTGCAGGAAGTGGGACAGGGTGTATGGCAATTCAGGTAGCAAAGTATTTGGAAGCAAGTTTGATTATTGCTACTGCGGGGTCTGACGAGAAACTTGAAAAAGCAAAAGAATTAGGAGCCGACGAAGTTATTAATTATAACACTCAGGATTTTGCTGAAGAAGTAAAAAAAATAACAGGTGGAAAAGGTGTAGATGTTCTTTTTGATCAGATAGGGGCTTCGGCTTGGGAAAAGAATATTAAGTGTCTTGGAAATAAGGGAAGGATTTTGCTTGTTGGAGTTGTTGGTGGAGTAAAAGCAGATTTGATGTTTGGTCCACTGATTATGAAAGACATTTCAGTTTTAGGCGTAACTGTATTTAACGCTCCCAGATCCAGCTTGGAAAAGGCTTTAAAACTCACATTGGATAAATATATAAAAACAATTATTGACAAAAAATTCCCTCTATCTGAAACTGCCGCAGCACATAAACACATCGAAAACCGCGCGCAGTTTGGGAAGGTTATAATAAATCCGTAAAACTATTTATTGAAAGGATAAATCAACAATATTAAAATCTACAATACTTATTTGAATGGTTTTTTTATTGAAATAATAAAAATCCCAAAAAACGATATATTGCATACCAAATTTCGGTAAGTCTATTATATCCAGCCAAATAATGATTCAGTATGAAATACAGATGTACTGAAGTAAAAAGTACAATAACGAAAAATAAAATATGCTTTTCAAAAGTTTTAATCATATTTTAGAATTAAAATATAATATTATTTCCTCATTTTTTTTAAATACTATTTTGCCGATCACTTTAGAATCATAACCCTTAAATGTCTTATTGATGCTGTAGAACATAGTAATATTACTGTTTTCAATAAATTGGGTTTCTTTATCAACCGGTAAAACATGGACCGGATTATTAATTTCATCAATCATATTTAAATATTGAAAGCCCATACCATAATAGCTGGAAGTAATTATGGGTGCGCCATTATTAACCTTATTTTTGAACCTTGAAGCAACCTTAATTTCGTAATCGTAGTAGTTTTCATAATGCCTAATAAGTGAGTTTGAGATAATGCTATTTTTTTCTAAAAAATCTTTATGTAAATACAAATACGCTTTTTCTGCCAAATCTATTAATTTATAATTGTTGTTATTTAATACCTCATCTATTGTTATTTTCTTTCCGTAATATTTTACATTTTCTTCATCATGAATAAGAAAAATAAATGCATCTGGCATTTTAGATTTATCTTCTTTGAAATTCCAGACCCTGTTTTGGAGTCTGCTACCATAAATAGGTCCCGCGTAATCAAGAACACTGCTGGCAAAATAGCAGTCTAATCCTTTTCGATAGTTTAAAGTTATGTAGTCTAAAGTTTCCCATAAAAACGAAGAGCTGGATGACGCAAACCGGAGATATCTCATTTGCGAATAATCTTTTTTGCTCAATATGTCATAAATCGGAATATCAATTGCATATGAAGGCAGCTTTGCTCTAGCAAGCTGGAATGTTGATAGAAATGAAAAAACACAGCAGCTCAGAAGAATAGTATTTTTATATATTTTCTGTGATTCAAATTCTTCAATTAATTTTCCAACGGCTAGAATGCCAATACCAATCATAAAAATTGTGAGTCTTGGAGATCTATGAAATTTGAATGAAGGGACAAGGAATAAAAATAGAAAACCAGTTAATAATTGAAGTAAAATAAAAATGTTAACAGATCTAGATCTGTTTTTTATCATTATAGATTTTATAAAGAAATAGATCCAGCTTGGGATTGCAATTCCCCAAAATATAATTCCATACCCTCCGTGAAATGATCCAATGCCTGTATCATAAAGAAACAGCCCAAATATCTCTTTGAATTTATTTACTATATATAGAATATTTAGAGAGCTAATGCTTAAAAACTCCCTGGATTCAGTAAAAATTTCCATAGGGAATACAGGGTTTCCTAAAACTAAATAATTTCGTAAATACCAATAACATGAGAATATTGAGATTAAGAGAAAATAAATGAATATTTCTCGAGAGTTTTTTCGTATTAACTTAGGAAAAATTACTGTTTGCAGGATTATTGCTGTTAAGATCATTGTATACTTCATCCCTAGAATTAAACCTATAGATATCCCGGCTAAAAATAAATATGTTGATATTTGGGTAGAATAAAATCGAATAGAGAAATACAGGCTGACAAGAAAGAGAACGCTTACAATTAAATCAATATATGCTACGCCAGCTTGAGTCAGTACAACAGGGCTAAAAAAAAAGATAAGACCTATAAAAATTGAGGTTTCCCTTTTTAATGATAGTTGTCTTGAAAGAACATAAATTACAGAGATTCCGTATATTCCATAAAAAAATTGTACCAGGCCTATTGGGATTAAATTCTTAAAGAACACCGTAGGCCACAGGAATAAGAGTTCTGCATTCATTGGAAATGCAACATGCCCACGATACTCAACAGGAAGCAGGAATATCTTTTGATGATAAATATATTCAAATACTGCAGGAAGATGATAGGTGAGGTCATCAATGCCTCTCGGAGGGAGCAATATAGCCGATAAGAATAACCAAAAACTTACAAGAGATAATAATAAGAACAGAAATATTATGTAAGGTGAATTTATAGACTTTAGATTATTTTTTAGGGAAATATAATCATCTGTTAAATAAGCTTTAACATTTCTTTGCTTTCTAAAAACTATAAATATTATGATAAGAGCGATAGCTGTGTTTAATAAAATTAAGTAGTTAACTGTTAATATTTCCAGAGTACCTAGTACAAGTTCACTTAAAATTATTTGAGCTGAAGCAAGAAGTATTGTAGCTACTAACTTCTCGGAAATAGAGGTAAGCTTTTTATTAATTAATAACAAATAAAATGACAAAAAAATCAGAAGGTTAGTTACGAAAAAAATTATCATTTATTCTAAAAAATATCCTCAAAAGTACTAATTAGTTTTGAGTTGTTTATGTCTTTAATTCCTATTATCTCTTCAAGCTTGCTACCGGTTAGATCACTACACATTTCCCACCATTTCATTAATTGATTCCCAGCATCTGGTTCTCTCCACCATTGGTCATCAAATTTATCTCGCAGAAATTCTTTAATATTTGTTTCAATTAGCCAGGCTCTATAACTTATATATGGATTTATATCACTGAGCACTAAATCAAACAACACAGTATTTTCATTTGGCTTAACAAACATATTAGTTAGATATATTTCAGATATTTGTGATAAAGAATCATAGATACTACTGTTTTCATTAATAATTCTAAATAACAGCACATTTACACACAAATTTCTCAAGTATGCCAACTTTTTTAAATATAATAATTCTATAAAATTGTTATCGGTATCAATTTTCAGATATCTCTCTAACCACTTTTTCTCAAACACAAAATCCTGAAAAAGTATTTTAAATGTTTCCAGAGTGATTGGATCGATTAGCCTTTTGTTTTCAAATGTTTCATCAACATTTATTGAACTAAAAAATAGAGATTTACCAAGCTCACCCAATATAGATTCATAATCTTGGATGGTTTTAATTCTGTATATAGATACGAATATTTTATCAGGTATTTGAGCGGGATAGGATTTGGCCTGCCCGTTTTTTGAGGCTCTGTTAACGAGGTCAAAACTTATTGAGTCACTTAAATTCATCCCAATTTCAAAAAGAAATTGAGTGGATAATTTTAGAAGTGAAGTTTGCTTAAAATAGTCTTTGAATTCAAAAGAGTTAAATAAAAATAATGAGTCTTCATAGCTAGCATCTTTTATCTGTATATCCAGTTTGTTTTTAAGATGCCACCTAAATAAATCTTTATATATGTATTCGGTATCATTTAGAAATTCTTTGCAAAGATTTTTTACTTGTTCAATATCTATTTTATTGAGATCACGTGTTTGATCTAAATAATTATTAAATCCTAATGCCTTTGAAGTTTGATTTTTATTTTCAATTATGAGATGAATTCCAGCAAGGAATTCATCGGTTAATTCTTTATATCTTTGACTTAATTTTTTCCTGTTTTCTCTTTTCCTTTCTGTTTTGATATTAGAAAATAAATTAAATAAATTCATCTCTTTATTATCAGATTTTTTAGTCTGGATGTTGAATTCATTTTTTAAATTTTCGATAGAATCAAAGCTATTATTAGTTTTTAGAAGTTCAGAAAGAAAAATTTTAAACAGCCTTATCTTTTCGTGTTCATTTTCTGAGTATTTATTACTATCAAGATTTTTAAAAATGTTTATATCAAACAATTCTCTATGGTTATATAAAATATCTTTTGAGTTAGACATTTTATTAATGCCGGAATCAAACAGGTAATTATCATAATATAATTTGTTGAGCAGTGATTCTGCCGATTCAGCAAATTCTATATCTATCTTAAAATTCATATTTTTGTTACCATTTTAATAATAAGCTAGCTAAGAGAAAGCTTCTTTACTGGTTTTTTTATAAAAAACGTTAGAAATGCGGCAAAATAGCAAAATATTATCGCTATAAGAAAAGGGTAAAAATAACTTCCAGTCCTATCAATAAGATATCCGGCCAGTATAGGACCGCTTATAGCAGCTACCGAGAATGATGTTCCAAAAAACCCATAAATAGACCCAAGAGCTTTTAAACCGTAAAAGTCTCCTAAAAGCATAGGAAAAATTGGGACCCATCCACTGTAAAAGAAACCGAATAATAAACCAAACAGATAGTAGTATTGTATATCATTTGTGAGCAGCAATATCAGTATTGAACTGCCTTGTACAAAAAAACATATTAATAATACGCGTTCACTTCTAATTCGTTCAGTTAAAATTCCTGAGAGAACAATTCTTCCAACTATGCTTCCCAAACCTATGGCTGCAGGGGCGCCTGAAGCGAGTAATTCGGGAATTCCAACATGTATTTCGTAGTTAAAAAGATGGGTGATAATAATTAGAAAAGTCAGAAAACCAAACAGCCACATTACATATAAAAGCCAGAACACTGGGGTCTTAATTGCTTCCTTTGCTTTCCAGTCCTGATTGTTATCTGATGTTAGATTTGAGTTTTGGGGGTCAGAGCTAATATCCTCAGCCCCATAAGGTTTTAAATTCTTATCACTTGGGCTCTTTCTCAGCAGCAGTGTTGCAAATATTGCAATAAACATAAAAGCGGATAAGCCAAAAAATGCATTAGATATACCATTATTAATGATTAACCAGGTGGTAAGGGGAGGAACAAACAGTCCGCTAAGCGGTA
>Ga0209980_10001685_pt1 | contig 12117 bp, 12 predicted proteins | sample CR02metaG_FD_183611 | JGI IMG/M metagenome (GOLD analysis project Ga0209980, IMG submission 183611) | Deep subsurface microbial communities from Mariana Trench to uncover new lineages of life (NeLLi) - CR02 metaG (SPAdes) (version 2) | ecosystem: Environmental > Aquatic > Marine > Ocean trench... | reverse complement strand
TTGGTGGAGGCGGCGGGAATCGAACCCGCGTCCGCAAGCACTCCGCTCAGGGATCTACATGCTTATCCAGTCTATTGATCTTATTATCGGTTACCCGACGGGCAGGGAAAACCGACAACCAGTTCAGAACTTGTTAACGCTGAAACCCTGAACAAATTCCAGTCGCGATCTTGTGTAAGGTTACGCCCGAAACATACCCACAAGAAAATATTGCCTCGGACGCTAGCGGGATTTAAGCCGCCAGTGCGTAGTTGTTGTCGTTTGCAACTATACAGTTTGCAGTTGGATTAACGAGGAACCCTGCACCTCGGCATGCACCCGGAGGTTCGCTACCCACGTCGAAGCCAGGTCGCCCCCCAGACTGTCTATTCTACACCTTTGCCAGGCCTGAAATGGGGTCTGGCGCGCAAAATCGAAAATCGGCTAGCTGTGCTTCAAAATGCGTTCTTTTTGCCGTTTCCAGTCGCGGTCTTTGTCCGTGGCGCGCTTGTCGTGCTGCTTCTTGCCCTTGGCCAGCCCCAGATCGAGTTTGGCGCGGCCTTTCTTCCAGTACAGGCTCAGTGGGATCAGCGTATAGCCTTTGCGCTCGACCGAACCGATCAGGCGGTCGAGCTCGCGGCGGTGGAGCAGCAATTTCCGGGTCCGGGTCGGGTCGGTCTTGACGTGGGTCGATGCGGAACTCAACGGAGAAAAGTGTGCGCCGAGCAGCCAGGCCTCGGCATCTTTGATGACGACATAGCTTTCCTTGAGCTGGGCACGGCCGGCCCTGAGGCTTTTCGCCTCCCAGCCCTGTAGCGCCAGCCCGGCCTCGAGGTTCTCCTCGATGAAGAAATCGTGCCTTGCCTTGCGGTTGGTCACGATGACTTTCGAGGCCGTTCCTTGCTTTTTTTTCTTTGCTGCCATGGTTTCGGAGTCCTGTTCGCGCGCATTCTACCGGGGAGTGGCCGGAAAATGTTGCTTTGCATGCATTTTGCCCAGTGGACAAAACCGTCTGCCAGTTGTCTGAAGATTGAATTTCATCCAGAATCGCGGCTTTCGCGGTAGGTTGGATAAAACATGAATAATCAAACGGCTGCCACCGTAAAGCGCCAATCCCTGCAGGGCCAGTGGTCGACGCGCCTGGCCTTTATACTCGCGGTTACTGGCTCGGCAGTCGGTCTCGGGAATATCTGGAAGTTTCCCTACATCGCCGGTGAAAACGGCGGCGGGGCCTTTGTCCTGATTTACCTGCTCTGCGTTTTCATGGTCGGTCTGCCGATCATGATGTCCGAGATCCTGATCGGCCGGCGTGGCCGGCGCAACCCGGTCACGACGATGAGGATAGTCGGCGAGGAGGAGGGCGGCAGCCGCAAATGGGCCCTGGTCGGCATCATGGGCATCATCGCCGGCGTGTTTATTCTTTCTTTTTACAGCGTCATCGCCGGTTGGGCGATGTCCTATGTTTTTTCGACGGCTGCCGGTTCCTTTGTCGATGCCGATGCGGGCCAGGTCAAGTCGATATTCGACCAGCTATCGGGTAACTGGAAACTCTCGGCTTTCTGGCACACCATTTTTGTCGTTATTACGGTAGCTGTCGTGGCGCAGGGGGTGCAAAGAGGTCTGGAGCGGCTGGTGAAAATCCTGATGCCGGCCTTGCTGGTGTTGCTGCTGGTGTTGCTGGTGTTCAGCATGAATTCCGGCTATTTCGGACAAGCGGTCGAGTTCATGTTCCGGCCGAATTTCAGCGCGCTGACGCCTTCTGGTGTGCTGGTTGCACTGGGACATGCCTTCTTCACGCTGAGCCTGGGTATGGGCGCCGTGATGGCCTACGGCGCTTATTTGCCGGAAGGTACATCGATCGCCAGTACCTCGGTGATCGTGGTGCTGGCAGACACGGGGATCGCCTTGCTGGCGGGCCTGATTATTTTTCCGGTGGTTTTCGCCAACGGTCTGGAGTCGGATGCCGGACCCGGGTTGATCTTCCAGACTCTCCCGCTGGCTTTTGGGCAAATGCCTGGCGGGGTGTTTTTCGGCACACTGTTTTTCATCTTGCTGAGTTTCGCCGCCTGGACCTCATCGATCGGCATGATCGAGCCGGCAGTCGCCTGGATGTCGGAGAGCAAGGGCATCAAAAGAGGCGTAGCTGCCGGCATCCTCGGCGCATTTACCTGGGTGATCGGTTTTGGCACGGTGTTTTCGTGGAACCTGTGGCAAGACAAGACCTTCTTTCAAGGGACTTTTTTCGACAACATCGATTACCTGATCAGCAATGTTGCGCTGCCGCTCGGTGGCTTGATGATCACGATATTCGCCGGCTGGGTGATGTGCCGGAATTCGACCAGCGATGAACTGAACTGCGGCACCGGACAAATGTACAAGACTTGGCGCTTCCTGGCACGCTATGTCGCGCCGGTCGCGGTGATTCTGGTGTTGATTGAAGCATCGAGCGGCGGCATAGTTTCGGACTTCCTGTCAAAGATCGGAGATTAGTCACGGCGTGAAACGAATCCGCCGAAGTGCGCTGGTGCCGTTTAGCGCCCGGCAAATGTTCTCGTTGGTGGACGATGTCCCGCGGTACCCGGAATTTTTGCCGTGGTGCAGCGAATCCGAAGTGCTGGCTCGTGAGCCCGGTCGGGTGCTGGCCAGGCTGGAAGTCAGCAAGGGCAAATTTCGCAAAAGTTTTACTACCACCAACCGGATGGAACCTTACTCGGGTATTTACATGGTGCTGGAAGAAGGGCCATTCAGCATGTTCGAAGGGAACTGGACCTTTGCGGAACTGCGCGACAATGCCTGCAAGGTCGAACTGGATCTCCAGTTTGAGTTTGCCAGCCCGCTGATGTCGATGATTCTGAGCCCGTTATTTGAAGATATCGGCAATACCCTGGTTGACGCTTTTTCAAGACGGGCTGAGTCCATCTATGCCTGAAACGGGGTACATCGATATAGAAGTCGCTTACGCGACGCCGGACAAGCAATTGATCCTGTCCGTCAGCGTGCCCGCCGGCGCCACCGTCGAAGAGGCCATCGCGCTGTCCGGGATAGCGCAAAAATTCCCGGAAATCGATCTTGCCAAGCTGGTCGTGGGGATATTCGGCAAACGGGCGAAGCTGGACCACCGGCTCGCCAACGGTGAGCGCATCGAGATTTACCGACCGTTAAAAGCGGACCCGCGGGAAATTCGCCGGCAACTGGCCGCGCAAGGTAAAACCATGGGCAAGACCAGGAAAACCGATCAGTAGCCGGATGCTTCCCCGGCCGGCGCTTCCTCCGTCGGAGGTTCGCCGGCAATCCTGTCAAGACGGCTTACCTCGTCGCCATCGAAGAAAACCACAAAATGCTGGGTGGTTTTTTCGCGGGTTTTCCCCGCCTTGAAATAGTAGTAGTAATCCCAGCGGTCCTTGTCGAACGGGTTGCTGACCAGCGGCGTTCCCAGTAAAAATCGGACTTGCAGGCGGGTCATGCCGACTTCGACCTGCTCTATAAGATCCGCATCGAGCAAATTGCCCTGCTGAATGTTGATGCGATAGACGCAGCCGCCGGTCAAGGCGGCAGCGACGAGCATCGTCGTAACCAGGCTCAATCGGCGAACAAGCGGGCTCTGGTTATTTTGGTCTTTTTGCGAATTCATGTGCGGGTCGGTTCGTGATTGACGTACAATTTTGGTTGGCGGCAGCCTGCCACAAGCCGGCAGGCGTGGCATCATAGCGTATCAGACAGGCTTGCAGGCGGGAAATTCGATGGAACGCAGTGACCTGAGAAAAGCGGGACTCAAAGTAACGCTGCCGCGGATGCGGATTTTGACCATCCTGGAAAGCAGCGGCCAGCGCCATATGAGTGCCGAGGATATCTACAAATCGCTGCTGGAGTCGGGCGAGGATATTGGCCTGGCGACAGTTTATCGGGTTCTCACCCAGTTCCAGGCGGCCGGTCTTGTGTCGCGGCATAATTTCGATGGCGGTCATTCTGTGTTTGAGCTGGATACCGGCGATCATCACGATCACATCGTGTGCAACGATTGTGGCCGCATCGAAGAATTCATGAATCCGGTTATCGAAAACCGGCAGGAGGAGATCGCGAAGGAACACGGGTTCAGCCTGGTCGCGCACTCGATGATTCTTTACGGTCGCTGCCTGAAACCCGAGTGCCCGCACCGGGTCAACAAAAATTAATTGTTTATCCGCCGGCGGTCCGGGCGATCATTTCCCGGGCGTGTTCCCGGGTCTTGGTCGTGATATCCACGCCGCCGAGCATGCGTGCGAGCTCTTCGACTTTTTCTTCGCCTTCGAGATGGCTGAGCGACGTACGCGTAGCCTTGCCATCGGTAATTTTTATGATGCGCAGGTGCTGATGCGACTGGCTCGCCACCTGCGGCAGATGAGTTACGCACATTACCTGGTAACGCGCACCGAGTTTGCGCAGATGCCGCCCGACAATTTCCGCAACACCGCCCCCGATCCCGCTGTCTACCTCATCGAACACCAGGCTGGGGACCTGGCTGCTGTCGGCAAGAATCACCTGGACCGCCAGGCTGATGCGGGACAGCTCGCCGCCTGACGCTACCTTGCCGATCGCTTGTGCGGGTTGTCCCGGGTTGGCGGCGACCAGGAACTCGATGTCGTCCAGGCCTTGTGCCGAATAATTCGATTCATTCACTTCCGTCACCTGGCAAACAAAGCGGCCGCCGGGCATGCCGAGTTTCTGCATCACCGCGCTGACTTCGCCGCTAAGCCTGGTGGCGTTGCGAACCCTGATTGCGGAAAGCTTTTTGGCAAACTCCAGGTAATTGCTCTTCGCCCGGGTGACTTCTTCGGTCAATTCTTCGAGCCGGCTTTCGGCATTCTCCAGGTTTTCCAACTCGGTCTGCATCGTTGCCAGGTGCGCCAGTAGCTGGTGGGGTTCCTGCTTGTGCTTGCGCGCCAGTTCATGTGCGCTGTCGAGCCTGGATTCAACTTGTCGCTGCCTCTCGGGGTCGATTTCCATGCCATCGAGATAACGGCGCAGATCTTCGGCCGCTTCGGAAATTCTGATGTCCGCTTCGCCGATCATCTCCAGCGTCGCCTTGAGCGACGGATCGAGCTCCACCGCACCGCCGACCAGGCTGGCCGCCTGGGACACCAAAGACTGGGCGGATCCACTTTCGTCCTCATACAAGAACTGCAGCGCCTGTTGGGCTCTTTCCATCAGTTTGCCAGAATGCGCCAGTTTTTTTCGTTCGAGCTCGAGTTGCTCCAGTTCGCCGTCCTGCAGCGCCAGGGCATCGAGTTCGCGAACCTGGTATCGCAACAGGTCCAGCCGCGCTTCACGGTCTTTTTGCTGGTCCTGCAGTGAGCTCAGGTCCGCCGCCAGCGATTGCCAGTCGGCGTGGGAGCGCGCCACATCTTTGCCCAGGTCCGCATGACCGCCATGGGTATCCAGCAATGCCATCTGGGTCGGTTTGCGGAGCAGCGACTGATGCGCGTGCTGGCCATGAATATCGACCAGTTGCTCGCCGAGTTCGGTCAGCGACCGCAGCGGGACCGATTGGCCGTTGATAAAGGACTTCGAGCGGCCTTCACGGCTGATTACCCGCCGCAATACGCATTCATCCTCGGAATCCAGGGCTTGCTCGCGCAACCAGGCGAGCGTGGGCGAGCCCCGGTCGATTTCAAAACTCGCGGTAATCTCGGCTCGCTCGGCGCCATGGCGAACCGTGGCGCCGTCTGCGCGGTCACCGAGCACCAGCCCCAACGCGCCGACCAGTATGGATTTGCCGGCGCCGGTCTCGCCGGTCAGTACGGTCATTCCCGGACTCAGCTCCAGTTCGGCTTCGTCAATGATCGCGAAGTTGCGAATTCTGATATGGCTCAGCATGGCGCGCTCAGGTCGTCGGCTCGCGGTTGCTCCGACTGCTGTCTCCCCAGCGCAGCTTGGATCGCAACATGCGGTAATAATCGTAATCGGCGGGATGAATCAGCGTCAGGCGGTGCTTGCTGGCGCGGATCGACAGCGTCTGGTTTTCGCCCAAATTCCCAAGCAGGTGGCCATCGCAAAAAATCGGCACGTTACCGCGCGGCGATCGCGCCAGCCGCAGACTGATAGCCGAGTTCGCGGGTATCACTATCGGCCGGTCGCTGAGCGTATGCGGGCAAACAGGAACCAGCAGCAGGGCATCGAGAGACGGTTGAATAATGGGTCCGCCGCAGGAAAGCGCATAGGCTGTCGAGCCGGTTGCGGTCGCGATGATCAGCCCATCGCCGGTGTGGGTGTTGACGTACTGGCCATCGACCGTGGTCTCTATATCGACCATGCGGCCGGTCTCCGAACGCTGAATGACCACATCGTTGAGCGCGTTTAAGGTTTGCTCCTTCGCTCCGCTACTCAAGGCAACCTCCAGGTACAGCCGCTGGTCCTCCTGGTAATTGCCGGCCAGCACCTCGTCTACCTTCGGGAGCATTTCGGCTTGACCGATATCGGCCAGAAAGCCGAGCCGACCGCGATTGATGCCAAGCACCGGCGTCTTACTGCCGGCGACCAGCGAAGCCGCGTCCAGCATGGTTCCATCACCACCGATTGCGATCAAAAGGTCGGCGGTCGCAGCGAGCTTTTCCGGGGTGCATGCCTGTGCGCCCGGCAAGCCGATTTTCCCGGCGGTCGCCTCCGGCAGCAGAACTTCGCGACCGGCCGCCAACAGGTGTTCGCCCAGCGCCACCATGGCCTTGGCTTCGGCGCTCTCCCGATGTTTGCCGACCAGCGCGATTTTCCGGAATTTCTTATTCATATCGGTTCCGCGCTTTGTAGCACGTTGCTGATTTTGTGGCCAGAGCCCGGTCTTTCACGGCCGGCCGGATTAAGCTTGACAGCCTGTTCTGCGCATTGATAGGTTCACCTGACAATCCCACGTGGAGATTGCCTATGCAACTGAGTTCAGACCGGTTATGAATTCGGAAAAGCACGACGATTTGCCCAACGAACGGGCTTGCCAGCTCTTGAAGGTTCTGGTCGAACGGTATATCGAAAAAGGTCTGCCAGTCGGCTCGCGAACGCTGGCCAAAGGGTCGGGCATGGATCTCAGTCCGGCGACGATTCGCAACGTCATGGCCGATCTCGAAGACCATGGATTCATCGTCGCGCCCCATACCTCGGCCGGCCGTGTGCCCACGCAGAAAGGTTACCGCTTGTTCGTGGATACTCTGGTCAAACTCAAGCCGCCGACCGGCAAAGAAATCCATAGCCTGGAAGAACAACTCTCCGGGCGTTGTGAAGACATCAAAAGCCTGGTGGAGTCAGCGAGTTCCCTTTTGTCGAGCCTGACCCACCTGGCCGGCATCGTTACCGTGCCACGGCAGCCTCATCCGGCTTTGAGTCAGATCGAATTTCTGCCCCTGTCGGATCGACGGGTTCTCGCGATCATGGTGGTCAATAATGAGGAGGTCCAGAACCGCATTCTTCACCTGGAACGGGATTTTTCCGCCGACGAATTGCGTCAGGCCGCCAATTACCTGAACGAAGAGTTTGCCGGTCGTGAACTGGACGATGTGCGCCGGGGGCTCCTGGCAAAGCTTCAGGAAACCCGTGCAAACATGAACCAGCTAATGGCCGACGCGATCCAGATCGCCAGTGCGGCCTTGACCCCGGAGGAGAGCGATCAAAACGCTTACATCCTGGCAGGCCAGACCAACCTGATGGATATTGCGGATCTTTCCAACGTGGACAAATTGCGTGAGCTGTTCGACGGATTCACGCGTCAGCGGGACATCCTGCATTTGCTGGATCAAAGCCTGGCGGCAGGCGGCGTACAGATTTTCATCGGTCAGGAGTCCGGTTATCGCATGCTCGACGAATGCAGCCTGGTAGCGGCGCCTTACGAGGTGAATCATGAAGTGGTTGGCGTACTCGCCGTTATCGGTCCGACCCGCATGGCCTACGAGCGTATCATTCCGATCGTGGATGTGACCGCCAAATTGCTGGGTTCCGCCTTGAACTCCAGGTTCTGAACCCCATAATCGATTAGCGATCGGTGACCGGCCGAGAGGCCTGTGACGCATTTTTCAATCCGGAGCGGGAACAGATGAGTACAGACCAGAAACAGCCTGATGGCGTGGCGGATCCGGAAAACACAGGGGCGGACGAGCAGGGTCCGAAGCAGGATGCGTCTGCGGATACGCCCCTGTTGACCAAGGCGGAGCGCGAGCTGGTCGATGCCCGGGACAAGGCGGAAGAAAACTGGGAACTTTATCTGCGCACCGCCGCAGAGTTGGAAAATGTCCGCAAGCGCAGTCAACGGGAAATAGAAAACGCGCGCCGTTACGGTATCGACCGATTCGCACAGGAATTGCTGGCGGTATGGGACAGCCTGGAAAAGGGCCTCGAAGCGGCCAGCGAGGAACCCAGCGTGGAGGTCCTGATGGCGGGCAAGGAGGCCACGCTGAAGCAGCTCAAACAGTTGATGGAACGATTCAGCATCGTTGAACTGAACCCGCTGGGCGAGGAATTTGACCCAGAATCGCACGAAGCGATGACCACCCAGCCCAGTGAGGAATACAAGCCGGGACAGGTCATGGCGGTGATCCAGAAAGGCTACCGCATTCATGACCGGCTGCTCAGGCCGGCACAGGTAATCATTGCTGCGGAGGCCGAAAATCCGGCAGCGGGAAACTCTTGATGTTTTGCCGTTCGGCACCATTTACAGCGGTAATCGGTTTTTAAGAATTTTTTTGGAGAGATTTTAATGGGCAAAGTAATTGGCATAGACCTGGGAACCACGAACTCGTGTGTGGCCGTCATGGACGGCAAAAACCCCAAGGTTATTGAAAACAGTGAGGGTGACCGCACGACCCCGTCGGTGGTGGCGTTTACCAAGGACGACGAAGTCCTGGTGGGCCAGGCGGCGAAAAGGCAGGCGGTAACCAACCCGGTCAACACCTTGTTTGCGGTCAAGCGGTTGATCGGCCGCAGGTACAAAGACGAAGTCGTGCACCGTGATATGGACATGGTGCCGTACAAGATTGTCGAAGCAGACAACGGCGATGCCTGGGTAGAAGCCAACGGCAAAAAGATGGCGGCGCCGGAAATATCCGCCAGGATCCTGATGAAAATGAAGCAGACCGCCGAAGATTACCTGGGCGAGAAAGTGACCGAGGCGGTTATTACGGTCCCGGCCTATTTCAATGATTCGCAGCGTCAGGCGACCAAGGACGCCGGCAAAATCGCCGGCCTGGACGTCAAGCGCATCATCAATGAGCCAACCGCGGCCGCGCTTGCTTATGGCATGGACAAACAGCGCGGGGATCGCAAGATAGCGGTCTACGATCTCGGTGGCGGCACCTTCGATATCTCGATCATCGAAATCGCGGTCGTCGATGGCGAACACCAGTTTGAAGTACTTGCCACCAACGGCGATACCTTTCTCGGTGGCGAGGATTTCGATCTTCGAGTGATCGAATACCTGGCGGATGCGTTCAAGAAGGAAAGCGGTGTCGATGTCCGTCAGGATCCGCTGGCGATGCAGCGCCTCAAAGAGGCGGCGGAGAAAGCCAAGATCGAGTTGTCTTCAGCGCAGCAGACCGAAATCAATCTGCCGTATATCACGGCGGATGCCAGCGGCCCCAAGCATCTGAACATCAAGATGACGCGGGCGAAACTCGAATCGCTGGTCGGAGAATTGATAAAACGTACCATTGGTCCATGCAAGATCGCGCTCAAAGACGCCGGTTTGGCGGGCAGTGAAATTGACGACGTGATCCTGGTCGGTGGCCAGACCCGCATGCCGAAAGTTCAGGAAGCAGTGAAAGCGTTCTTTGGCAAGGAGCCCCGCAAGGACGTCAACCCGGACGAGGCGGTAGCCGTGGGTGCGGCCATCCAGGCCGGCGTTCTGGCTGGCGATGTCAAGGATGTCTTGCTGCTCGATGTGACGCCGCTGTCGCTGGGCATCGAAACGCTGGGTGGCGTGCTGACGCGGTTGATCGACAAAAATACCACGATACCGACCAAGGCCAACCAGGTGTTTTCGACTGCCGATGACAATCAGACTGCGGTAACGATTCATGTTTTGCAGGGCGAGCGTGAGCGCGCGGTCGACAACAAATCGCTGGGTCGATTCGATTTGTCGGATATCCCTCCATCGCCGCGCGGCCTGCCGCAGATCGATGTAACTTTTGACATCGACGCCAACGGTATTCTGAATGTATCGGCCAAGGACAAGGCGACTGGCAAGGAGCAAAAGATTGTCATCAAGGCGTCGAGCGGCCTTGCCGAGGATGAAATCGAGAAAATGGTCTCCGATGCCGAAGCGCATGCCGAAGAAGACCGGAAATTCCGCGAACTGGTCAATGCCAGGAACCAGGCCGATGGCCTGGTGCATGCGACGGAAAAGTCTCTTGAGGACCTGGCCGACAAGGTCGAGGCAGACGAGAAAGAAAAGATCGAAGCGGCGATCAAGGACCTCAAGGAGGTGCTCGACGGTGACGATTTGGAAGCCATCGAAAATGGCGCGAAAGCCCTGGCCGAAGCATCTTCTCCGTTGATGCAAAGAGTTTACGAAGAACAGGTCAAGGAGGCGGCAGCCGAACAATCGCAGGCCGGTGACGGCAGCGATGCAACGGCGGATGAGGATGTCGTCGACGCCGAGTTTGAGGAAGTGAAGGACGAGGAGTCCAAAAAGGACGATTGATCCATCGGTGACCGCGATGGTCGCATGTTGCCTTGCAGGATCGACGGGCTGTCGGCTGGAAACGGTCGGCAGCCTTGTCTGTATTCGCCGGACACGCAGGCATCGGCGAATGGACCACGGGAAGCAGAATGAGTAAACGGGATTATTACGAGACTCTTGCTGTCGAACGCGGCGCATCGGCGGCCGAGATCAAGAAGGCCTATCGCCGCCTCGCGATGAAACATCATCCCGACCGCAATCCCGACAATGACAAGTCCGAAGCGCATTTCAAGGAAGCCAAGGAAGCCTACGAAGTCCTCAGCAATGAGCGCAAGCGGGCCGCCTATGACCAGTTCGGTCATGCCGGTCTGGATGGGGCCGCGGGCGCCGGCGGGTTCAACCCCGGCGATGCGTTCAGCGATATTTTCGGCGATGTCTTCGGCGACATATTCGGCGGTGGGCGGCGCGGTGGCCGTCACCAGGTATTCCGCGGCGCCGACCTTCGCTATCAACTCGACCTCGATCTTGAGCAGGCGGTTTTTGGCGACGATGTCGAAGTCAGTTACTCGACGCTGAGCGAGTGCGAGCGTTGTCACGGTAGTGGCGCGAGGTCGGGCTCGGAACCGCAGACCTGCCCGTCCTGTGGCGGCCATGGGCAAGTCCGCATGTCGCAGGGCATGTTTTCCATACAGCAGACTTGTCCGCAGTGTCGCGGCACCGGCCAGCAAATCCTCGACCCCTGTGATGGGTGCGCCGGACGAGGGCGCGTCAGCAAACGCAGGACCTTGTCCGTGAAAGTGCCTGCCGGTGTTGACACCGGCGATAGAATCAGGCTGTCCGGCGAAGGCGAAGCCGGGCGCAATGGCGGGCCCGCGGGCGATCTCTATGTCGAAGTCCGGGTTCGCGCTCACGAGATTTTCGAGCGAGACGGCGCCCACCTGCATTGCGAGATACCGATCAGCATGGCGACCGCGTTGCTGGGAGACACCGTCGAGGTTCCCACGCTGGCTGGGGAAGTATCCCTGAAGATTCCAGCCGGAACGCAATCCGCCAAGGTTTTCCGCTTGCGTGGCAAGGGCGCCGCACCGGTCCGCGGTGGACCGGCAGGTGATTTGTTCTGCAAGGTCAAACTTGAGACGCCGGTCAACCTGACCGACGAGCAGCAGGAAATGGTGCGCCGACTCGAAAAGAGCCTGAATGCCGGTGGCAAACGTCATCATCCCCGTTCCCGTTCCTGGCTGGACACGGTAAAAAAGTTTTTTGACAAGCTTGGAGCCTGAGATGGGTGGTGCCCGCGTGAAAGTCGCAATACTGGGAGCAAGCGGCCGGATGGGCCAGGCTTTGCTTGGCGCCCTGCGTCAATCGACCGATCTGGAACTTGGCGGCGCGCTGGTCAGCCCGGACAATGGGCGGATAGGGCAGGATGCGGGTGCCGGTCTGGGTTGGTGCAGCGGGGTGAAATACAGCGCCGGGTTGGCGGAGGTCCTGGCGCTTGCCGAGGTCGCCAT
>Ga0209980_10001684_pt1 | contig 12119 bp, 14 predicted proteins | sample CR02metaG_FD_183611 | JGI IMG/M metagenome (GOLD analysis project Ga0209980, IMG submission 183611) | Deep subsurface microbial communities from Mariana Trench to uncover new lineages of life (NeLLi) - CR02 metaG (SPAdes) (version 2) | ecosystem: Environmental > Aquatic > Marine > Ocean trench... | reverse complement strand
AGAAACTGTCGAACCTGTCGACATCATCGAAGAAATCGTCGTCGAGGAACGCCGTCGCAGAACTCCCGACATGATCGACCTGGACCCTGTCCTGCTGACCGAAGAAGATTTCACGATGAACGACATCGTCGAGCGGCTAGCCTTGCTGGATGCTTACGAGCCGATTCTTCACGTGGGCTGGACGCAGCCAGGCTTTCCTCGGGAAGAGACTGAGGCGATGGAACTGACCGCGTTCGGCGAACCGCCAGAGGGCCTGAACGGCAATTTCAAGCTTTACCTGGGCCGCTATTTACACCTGGTCGTCGACCTGGCCATGGATGCGGCCACCGAAGTCGAAGAAATAGCGATCGTTGACGAGAGCATTTTCCTTTTCGGCGACGCGAGGCCGCAATACGAATTCGAAAGTGAACCTGACGAAGGGCCGGTGCGTTATCGCCTCCAGGAAAACCGCATTATCAAGAACGGCGAGATCCGATACTTCGATCACCCGAAATTCGGCGTCATTGCCAAGGTGATGCGCGTCGAAAAAGCAGAAGACAGCGACGAAAACGAAGTGGCGGGTTCGCCGCAACTACTGGGCCAGATCGGATTGCCTGCTCCGTCAATTTCACCTTAGCTTAAGTATCAGCCCGTCAAGAAATTGCCGCGCCGACTGTTTGGCGCGCGCGCTGCTGGACAAGCCTACCCGATACGACACCGTGACGAACTTGGAAACAGCGGAACGCGGATGATGCAGGCCGAGATCCCTGACCGCCGCCGAGATGCGAGCGGCGAAGTCCCGCATACCGGATTCATCCGAAGCATGTGACAAGACGACGATTTCGCTGCTATCGAGGCGGCCGACGACATCGCTGGCGCGACGCAAGCTGCGCCGCACTGTCTGGCCGACTCGTCGCAGGCAGGAATCGGCCGCATGCCGACCGAACACGTCGACATAGGCGTCGAATTCATCAAACGAAAACACGACCAGGGCCAGTGAACTTTTCTCCCTGGCCACAACCGCCCAATCGTGGTCGAGCACTTCGAAAAATGCTCTTTCATTGAGCAGGCCGGTAACAGGGTCGTCTCTTGAAAGATCGCGTATGCGGCGCTTTGCCTTGAGCAATGCATGGTGCATTTCGCTGCCCGCGACAGCGCCCACCCCACCGCGCCAGAACGCCGCATAGAAACGCGGCTCCGTTTCATCGTCGATCGCCAGCGGCTTTAGCGCAAGCAGATACTCGCGACCATCCAGCTCAACGGGAAAACTCGTTTCCCGCCGCGCCCGCAATGCTTCCGAAATATCCAACGCAAGTTCGCGACCGACAAGTTGCTCGATCACAACCGCGAATGGCTCATCTCGTGAGTCGTGACCGCCAATAGACTCGAATGCGCGGTTGCTCCAGACGACGGGCCAATCCGGATGATCGACGCGAACGATGACCAATGGTTCAGCCGAGGCCTCGATCACCTGTTCGAGGATTTTGCGATTAATGGATTTCACGCGTCGAGTTCCAGCGGCGGCCGCTCGCTCCAGCGCGTGACGGCGCTGCTGACTTTTTGCCACTCATCGCTCGCAAGCAAGGATTCCCGCGATGATTGCCCGGTGCCGTGTAACCGCGCGAGCCGAACCAGCGACAACGGGTTCGAATAATCATTCAAGGCCGCGACAGCCCGCTGAGCAGCACTTCGGTCATTGCAAACCAGCACCATGTCGCAACCTGCCTGCAGCGCCCGCAAGGCTCGTTGTGGCATCGACCCATAAGCAGCCGTTGCCTTCATGCTCAAATCATCGCAAAACACGGCGCCGCCAAAACCCACTCGCGATCGCAGTTCCTGCTCGATCCAGTGCGACGAAAAACCGGCGGGCATGTCATCCAACTCGCGATACACAATGTGCGCCAGCATGACGCCGGCGATCAGACCGTTGAACGTCAACCGCTCGTAAGGCCGCATGTCGTCGAGAAGAATGCCGTATTCTCGCCGATCAACCGGTAGTTGAAGATGAGAATCCGCGACCACGGCGCCGTGACCGGGGAAGTGCTTGGCAACCGCAGCCATGCCCGCACGACGCAGGCCTCGACAAAACGCCGCAGCCAACTCGCTGACCGCGTCGGGATTCGAATGAAATGACCGGTCTCCGATGATCTCACTGACGCCCCAATCCAGATCAACGCAGGGCGCAAAGCACAGATCGATACTGGCGGCCCGCAATTCGGCCCCAATCAGCCAGCCTGCCTGCTGCGACAATTCGAGACCCTCCGCGGCGCTGCGAGCGTACTCCCGGCCGATCAGGCGCATCGGCGGTACCGCAGAAAAACCATCCCGGAATCGCTGCACCCGACCGCCCTCATGATCGACCGCAATCAACAGCGGCGGGCTCCTGAGCGCTCGGATCTCGGCAACCAGATCCGCGATCTGCTGCGGAGATTCATAATTTCTTGTAAACAGGATGACGCCGCCGACCGCCGGCTCACGCAGAAAGTCGCGGTCGGCTGGGCTTAGCGCGACCCCGTCTAGGTCGAGCATGACGGGCCCAAGTGGCATACGTTGATTCTACAAAATTACAGTAAATATGCGTATTTATTGCTTTTTGAACACTGCGATCGATTCAGCATGTGCCGTATGCGGAAACATGTCGATAATTCCCGCTGCCTCGAGTCGATAACCCTGTTCGTTGACCAGCAACCCTGCATCACGGGCCAGTGTGCCCGGATGGCAGGAAACATAGACAATGCGTTGGGCTCCGATAACAGGCATGAGCCGCATGACCTCGGCAGCCCCGTTGCGTGCCGGATCCAGTAGCAACTTATCCCAGCCCCCGCGAAGCCAGGCTTCGCTACCATCGATTTTGCTCAGGTCCGCCGTTCGGAATGTGGCGTTCTGCAGATCATTGAGCGCTGCATTACCTGCCGCCGCTGCCACCAGCATCGCGTCGCCCTCGACGCCCAGAATCTCGCGACACCGGCGCGCAAGCGGCAACGAAAAATTGCCGATGCCACAATAAAGATCCAGCAGCCGGTCGCCAGGTTCCGGAGCCAGTAGATCAATCGCATGGCGCACCATTTGTTGGTTGATGTCACTATTGATCTGAACAAAACCGACCGGGCTGAATTCGATCCGAATATCGAACTCGGACAATGTGTAATAGAGCGCTTCGACAGGCGCATCGGGATACAGCAGCTCCACGGAGTCGAGACCACCAGGCTGCAGGTAAATCCGAACGCTGTTGGCTTTCCCGAATTGCTGCAGCAGCGCCGCGTCGTCGTCAGTCGGCGGATCAAGCACACGAAATACCAGCGCCACAGCATTTTCCGCAACAGCGACTTCAATCTGCGGCAGACGCGCCCGAATCGACAGGGACCCGATCAATGTGCTGAGCGCGTCGATCATTCCGTCGACGGGCTTGGCGAGCACCTCACAACGATGCATGTCGGTGATGAATGGCGCATGCCGCTCACGAAAGCCCACCAGTACCCTGCCCTTGCCGGGAACATCCTTGACGCCGAGCCTCGCACGCCTTCGGTAGTTCCAACCCGGTCCGGTGATCGGAGGGAGCCAGGTATCGGGAGTCACTTTGCCGATGCGCTCAAGATTGTCCTTGAGAGTCTGACACTTGATCGACTGTTGCTGCTGCTCGGAGACATGTTGTAAGGCGCAGCCTCCGCAACGACCGAAAGCATCGCAGCGCGCCTCGATTCGGTCTGCGGATGTCTCAAGCACCTCAAGGAGTTCGGCTTCGTCAAAATTGCGCCGCAACTTGCGGCGCAGGAATCGAACTTCTTCCCCCACCAAAGCCCCGGATACGAATACCTTCTTGCCGCTCACCGCAGCAATGCCGCGTCCGTCGTGAGTGACAGCGTTTATTCGTGCCGTTTCCGGTTCACGGCGACGTCGTGCCATCGTCGGATCCTCAGCTTTCAGGCCAGGCTGCGAGGAACTCACTGATATGCGACGCTTCCATCGTCGACAGTGTCGTCCTAACCAGTTGCAACTCACGTTCGAGATCTGCCTCGTCAAGATTTCCGCGCATATGTTCGAAGCGCAGATACACGAGCCAGGTATTGAGGACATCGGTTTCACAGTAATCCCGGATTTCGCGAATGCCGCCGCGGAGATAGCAGTCCCAGACTTTGTCGCCACTCATCCCCTGTTTGCCCGGGAATCCCAGCAGCACCGCGGCCTGATCGAGACTCGCGCGGGCTCGTGGCTGAAAACCCGACAACACATCCATGAGATCCACGTGGCGCCAATGAAACCGACTCAGATAATTGTTGAAACGAAACTCCCGGTCCGCATCGCCCGTTTCCCAGTATCGTGGCGCCTGGATTCCGTGCTTCAACGCCCGGTAGTGCAAGACAGGCAGGTCGAATCCGCCGCCATTCCATGACACCAGGTTGGGCGTGTATCGATCGATACCGTCGTAAAACCGCCGTACCAATTCAGCCTCATCAGATTCTTCTTCTCCCAGGCTCCAGAGGCGAAATGTGTCCCCCGTTCGCAATGCGACCGAGATCGCTACAATCCGATGTTGGTGCGATGGCAGAAACTCGCTGCCACTTTTCTGCTGTTGTTTGAAAAACATCGCTGACGCGACATCTTCATCCGACAAGCCATCAAGGTCCCACATCCGGCGGCCGAATTCGACGTCCGGTATGGTCTCTATGTCAAACGAAAAACAATTCACGGCTTAACTATTCCTCAGTTTCAACGACAGCAAATGCCACCACCAGACCCGCATCGTCAGTCAGGCTGACGTGCCCGGCGCCAATTCCGAGTTGCTCACAGACTCCACGCCCGCGATCCGACCAGATAATCAGCGGTCGTCCCCAATCATTGTTGACGATACCGACATCTCGCAACCAGACGCCGTGTCGAAAACCTGTACCCATCGCTTTTACCGTGGCCTCTTTGCCCGCGAATCGCATCGCGAGAAAGCGCACCGGAAACTTGCTGCGTCGAAATAGCTCGAGCTCCTCCTCCATGAGCAAGCGCCGCACGAAGTGCTCACCGAATCGATCGTAAGTTGCCTGGATTCGCGACAGCTCGACGACGTCTGTCCCAACGCCAAAAATCATGGTTTGCTCATCATGATCGAGCTTGGGTCATCAATCGTTTCATTTCGGTGACAGCCATTCTGAGGCCCTCGAACACGGCACGCGCGATGATGGCGTGACCGATATTGAGCTCAACAATCTGATCGATTTCGGCAATGGCAGTAACGTTACCGTAATGCAGACCGTGGCCAGCGTTGATGACGAGGCCGAGATCGCGGCCATAGTGGGCCGCGTGCGCGATACGCTCGAACTCCTTTTGCTGCTGCGCGCCCTCGGCATCCGCGTAGCTGCCCGTATGCAATTCAACGACGGGTGCGCCCGAGGCAACCGCAGCATCGAGTTGTGCCGGCTCGGGATCGATAAACAAAGATGTTCGAATGCCAGCTTCCGCAAGCTGGCTGCAGGCGTCACGCACTTTGTCCAACTGGCCGGCAACATCCAGACCGCCTTCTGTTGTGAGTTCTTCCCGTTTTTCAGGGACCAGGCAAACATCGGATGGACTCGTCGCAACCGCAATATTCAGCATCTCGTGAGTGACGGCGCACTCAAGATTCATGTGCGTATGCATGACCTCCTTTATCGCGGCGAGGTCGCTGTCCTGAATATGACGTCGGTCTTCGCGAAGATGCACGGTAATGCTATCCGCGCCGGCCTGCTCGACGATTGCCACAGCCTCGGCCGGGCGCGGGTATGGTGTTCCACGCGCCTGACGCAACGTCGCGACGTGGTCGATGTTCACACCGAGAGTCAATGGATTGACAGCCATAGGGCGTATTCTAGCTTGAAGATTTGATGTCGACGAGCACCTTGCGACTCTTGAGCTCCTTGCCATCGAGATGAAACCCGATGACTGCGCGCAACAGCCGGTTCGCGGCTCGCAGAACGCCCGGTTCGTCAAACCGTTGCTCAGCAATAGCTAGCAGCTGGCCACCGTCGAACACGAGCGGCCCCACGGATCGGCTCACACGTACCGGCCCTTGCTCAAATCGGTACTCGTAGTGCAGCTCTTTTTGCAGCGGATCGTGCGATCCGGCCTCGTGATCGAGATTGAGTGCGTACCCCAGCTGCCGCAATAGCTCGACTTCGAAACGCCGCAAGCAGGGTGCCACATTCTCGGCTACGGCCAGCGCCCGAATGGCACTCTCATAAATGCCGAATATTTCCGGTTGCGGGTCGTGGCGATGTAGAAAATGCAAGATCAGCTCGTTGACATAGAATCCAGACAGAAGTGCATCTCCGGACAACTGCAATGGCGCGCCATGCAGCTCGGCACCCGTCAACGTACCAAGATCGGATCGTTGCACCCAGGACATGGCCAATGGCATGAATGGCCGCAATACACCGCGCAGTCGTGACTTCGCCGCGCGACTTCCGCGCGCAACCAGCGCCAGTTTGCCGTGGTCGCGACTCATCACATCGAGGATCTGGCTCGTGTCCCGAAACGGTCGGTGATGCAGGATAAACGCAGGCTGCTCTTGAACTCGCCTCACGGCAGCTCGTATCCGAGCCGCATCAGATCCTGTTCACTGTCCGACCAGTTATCCTTGACCTTGACCCACAATTCGAGATGCACGCGACAACCGAGTTGCTCGCTTATCTCGAGGCGCGCAGATTGACCGACCGTCTTCAGCACTTTTCCGCCTTTGCCAACAACGATGCCTTTCTGGCTGTCCCGATCGACCCAAATCATAGCGTTTATCGTCAAGCGGTCGTCATCCAATTCGTAGCGTTCGATCTGAACCGTAAGACCGTACGGTATCTCCTGGTGCAGCATGAGTGTCAGCTTTTCGCGAATTACCTCCGCTGCCTGAAACTCAGCGCTGCGATCGGTCTGCATTTCCTGCGGAAACAACAGTGGCGACTCCGGGAGAAAATTCGGAATTATGGCCATCAGTGCATCCAGGTTGTCCTTTTTTAGTGCCGATACCGGAAAAATCTCCGCGAATTCATACCGTTTTGACAAGGCCGCAATCGCCTCAAGCAGCCGATCTTTGGGATGCACACGATCGACTTTGTTCAGCACTGCGACAACGGGCGTCTCGATTGACCGGAAGCGATACACGACATCATCATCCTCTTCCGTCCAGTGCGTGGCCTCTGCAACGAACAAAACGAGATCAGCGTCCGCCAGCGCACTGGCCGCAGTACGGTTCATCAACCGATTCATCGCTTTAGCCGCCTTGCGGTGAATGCCGGGCGTATCGACGAATACGATCTGGGTGTCACCCTCGGTATGCACCGCGAGAATTCTATGCCGCGTCGTTTGCGGCTTGTGGGTAACGATACTGATCTTTTTGCCCATAACGGCATTGATCAGCGTCGACTTGCCGACATTTGGGCGACCGATGACAGCAACGAATCCACAACGTGTTGGCATTAGCGTGTATCGCCCCCGGCAAGTGCAACCAGCATCTTTTCAGCCGATTCCTGTTCGGCGTTGCGTCGGGTTGTTCCGCTTCCTGTAGTCATCGTCGTGCCGTCCCTGACCGAACAACTGACTTCAAATGTCTGTTGATGTGCCTTCCCCGACACACCTGCGAGCTCGTATTTTGGCAACCCGAGCGCTCGTGCCTGCAACCATTCCTGCAAACGAGTTTTCGGATCTCGCAATTCATCGACCGACGGGAGATTGGACAACCGCTCGCCGAAGGCACGTTCAATGACGCTCCTCGCAGCCTCAAAGCCTGCATCAAGATAAACAGCACCAAATATCGCCTCAAGCGCGTCGGCCAGGATTGATTCTCGCCTGTGACCACCCGATTTACGTTCACCACCGCCGAGAACCAGATGATCTCCAAGCCCGAGATTCGACGATAGCTCAGCAAGCGAAGTGTCCTTGACGAGGGACGCGCGCAGTCGGCTGAGGTCTCCTTCCGGCGCATTGGCGTGCATACGAAAAACAATGTCGGAAATAACAACTTCAAGGACCGCGTCGCCGAGAAATTCGAGCCGTTCGTTGTTATCGCCGGGGCAACTTCTGTGTGTCAGAGCTTGTTGTAGCAGGTGGGTATCGTTGAATTGGTAGCCCAGCGTTGTCTGGAGCCAGGTCTCAGCCTTGGACACCACGACTTCTAGCGACGCACAATTTCAGTCTTATCGAAATGCACCGTGAATGAGATATGGCCAATAAAAGGCGTTGTATGATCGTAAACGGCAGATACTTGCAGTCCGCCGTCGACAGGCGTAACCGGAATGTCTCGCGCCTTGAGTTCGCCAACGCTGTCCACATCGAAGCGCCGCGCGATCGATCGGCGTACAGCCATCCGGTTCGCATTCTGGCCCTCGAACTCGGCAACGACGCCGTCAATGACTCCGACAATCTTCATGTAGTTCAGGTAGACGGGCATCAGACGGATGCCAGCAAAAGCAAACAGCCCCATGAAGGCAACCAGGATGGTGATGCCAAGCGTTGTCATGCCTGCCTGTCGCCGCGCCGGGCGCCGTTGCAAGCCGTTCTGTAGTCGTCTCATGCCTTGCATAACGTGGCACTGCAAAAAATCGCAGTCTCCTAAATGGATTACACCAGATTTAACGCAATTTTAATGCTCAAAGCGGTGACTTGCACCACATTATTCGATCTTGCTGCCAATTCGGTCCCAACGGGGCCAGTTCCAGCCATCCACGTGCATCCAGATCCGTACCGCCTCACCGACGAGATGGGACTCCGGAATCGCATCGATGAAGCGACTGTCGCGACTATTGTCGCGGTTATCGCCCATGACGAAATAATGTCCACTCGGCACCTCGAATGTGCCATCCGCACGCTCATTAGTCGCATCTGTTATGAGTATCTGGTGCCGACGCTCGCCGAGCTGTTCAACAAATCGTGGATCGCCCACGGACGCATGCGGGTGTTTTTCCAGGTCAATGCGCTGACCATTAACCGTCAACACATGGCGTTCGTAAGTCACTGCATCGCCCGGCAGGCCAATGACTCTCTTGATGTAGTTGATACTCGGATCGGACGGCAAACGAAAAACGATGACGTCGCCACGCTTCGGTTCACCGGTCTCCAGGATTTTCGATTCAGTGACAGGCAGACGCAGCCCATAGGCATATTTTTTGACAAATATGAAATCCCCCTGCAACAGCGTCGGCATCATCGATCCGGAAGGAATTCGAAATGGCTCGAACACGAACGATCGAATCACCAAAACAAAAAGCAGCACCGGGAAAAACGATCGCGAATACTCGACCAGAGTCAGCAATGCAATCGAGCCACCCTTTTTGTGTCTGCTACGCCAGACAAACTTGTCCAGAGCAACAACAAGGCCCGAAAGCAATGTCAGAACGGTCAGGATTAATGCTAGATTCATGCTCAAAATAGAGTTCTCATTTGTTCATTTTTAGAACGGCCAAGAATGCCTCCTGCGGAATTTGGACCGATCCTACCTGTTTCATCCGGCGCTTGCCGGCCTTTTGTTTTTCAAGCAATTTGCGTTTGCGAGACACGTCACCCCCATAGCACTTGGCAGTCACGTTCTTTCGCAAGGCCTTGACCGTGCTACGTGCAATAATCTGGCTGCCGATCCCGGCCTGGATGGCAACTTCGAACATTTGTCGTGGAATTAGTTCTCGCATTTTCTCGACCAATTCCCGACCGCGTTGTTGTGCGCACGCACGATGCACGATGATTGACAGCGCATCAACACGTTCTTTGTTAATCAGGACATCAAGCCGCACGAGATTCGCAGGCTCAAATCGCTCGAAATGATAATCGAACGATGCGAATCCACGGCTGACCGACTTGAGCCGATCGAAAAAGTCGAGCACAACTTCCACGAGCGGCAATTCGTACTCAATCGAAACCTGGTTGCCCAGGTATCGAATGTGTTTCTGAACGCCGCGCTTCTCGACACACAACTTAATGACCGCACCAACGTGTTTTTCTGGAACCAGGATATTCGCGGTGATGATCGGCTCACGCAACTCGTCGATCTCGTTTGCGGGCGGAAGTTTGGACGGGTTATCGACGTGCACGATATTGCCGGCGGTGTCGACAACCTCGAAGACAACGGTCGGCGCAGTCGTTATCAATTCCAGGTTGTACTCGCGCTCCAACCGCTCCTGCACAATTTCCATGTGTAACATGCCCAGAAATCCACAACGAAAACCGAAACCAAGTGCGACCGACGTTTCGGGTTCGAAATGCAATGCTGCATCGTTCAGGCGCAGCTTTTTCAGCGCCTCACGAAAATTTTCATAATCTTCGGATTGAATGGGAAACAGGCCGGCGAATACGCGTGGCTGGACTTGCTGGAAGCCGGGCAACGCTTCTTCACAGGCATCGTGAGTTAAAGTGAGTGTATCGCCCACGGGCGCGCCGTAAATATCCTTGATGCCGGCGATCACAAAACCGACCGATCCGGTCGACAGTACGTCACGATCCTCCATTTTCGGTGTGAAGCAGCCCACACGGTCGGCCAGATATGACGTACCGGTCGACATGACGGTGATCTTGCTGCGCTTCGGCAGCTTGCCATTCATCACGCGCACCAAAGATACGACACCAACGTAGTTGTCGAACCATGAATCGATGATCAGCGCTTGCAACGGACCGTCGGGATTGCCCTTGGGTGCCGGAATTCGGTCAACAATGGCTTCGAGCAGCTCCGGGACTCCCTCACCAGTCTTGGCACTTACCATTACAGCATGGGTCGCATCGATGCCAATGATGTCTTCTATCTCGGCAATGACCTTATCGGGTTCTGCCGCCGGCAGATCGATCTTGTTCAATACGGGAAGGACTTCGAGGCCCTGATCGATGGCTGTGTTGCAATTCGCCACGCTTTGCGCCTCGACTCCCTGCGCGGCATCGACGACCAGCAATGCCCCGTCGCAGGCCGCGAGTGAGCGTGAAACCTCATAGGAAAAATCGACGTGGCCGGGCGTATCAATAAAGTTGAGTTGATACACCTCACCGTTCTTGGCCGTGTAGTCCAGCGACACGCTCTGTGCCTTGATCGTAATGCCCCGCTCGCGCTCCAGGTCCATTGAATCGAGGACCTGTTCTTCCATTTCGCGCTCCGACAGACCACCACATAGCTGAATAAACCGATCGGCAAGCGTGGACTTGCCGTGATCGATGTGGGCAATGATTGAGAAATTACGGGTTCGGTTCATGTCGAGGTGTTGCTCAAAATCCTTGTGAGCGCGTCGCGATCGAGATGATACTGGCAGATGAAGTCCCCGTCATATTTAACCACCGGTACCCGGGTATCGAATTCATTGCGCCAGTCTTCGCGAGTATCGATATCGCAGACGGCTAGCTCGAGGCGCCCACGGATCAGCGGCAATAGTTCCTCGATCAATTGTTCACATAAGTGACAGCCGCGACGACTGAATACCTGCAGTTTTGGCACCTAGAGACCGGCCTGCGCGCGACGCAGCCTCTTTGCGACCCTTGGTACGAAGTTGCCGAGGCAAGCCGCGTGCTGTAGCCGCCACCTGCTGACGACCAGCCCGCTCAGAAGACCGACTATTGCGGCGCTCGCCGCCGCCGCATCGCCGAGCGCCATCACATACGCGAAACCTGCAGCCGTCACCGCGCCGAGCATCGGCAAGCCATAAACAATCAGCGCCGCTTGCAGTAAATTGTTCGGCATCAACGCAATCTCGACATTATCGCCCTCGGCCAAATCCAGACTGGCGCTGAATGAGGCTTCAACCTGCCTAACTCGACTGTTGCCCACCAGCAACCCTGCACCGCAGCCCTTGCCAGTTGCGCAGCGTGGACACGCAGTGCTGACGTCGACGTCGACGATGGCCCGCGTACCGCTAGCGTCTGTTACAAGGGCTCGAATGATACCGGTGGGGTTGTCCATGCGGGATAATATCCCCTTTTGGGGAACAGAGCGTACTTACCTTGGCTGCATGGACCTCGCGATCTGCTCCACGGTCGCGGCTGGCACTTCACCGACCGCGGTCACGTGGAAATCTCCTGACGCGACGCTGAACGCATTGGAAGCGCCAACGCGCGAGCGGCCCGCAGCTTTCTCGTCTTTTCCTGACTCGATGAATACCGACACACTGGCAAGCCCGTCACTCAACATCATGTGTGTGACGGGATTATCCGTACCCGAT
>Ga0209980_10001683_pt1 | contig 12119 bp, 12 predicted proteins | sample CR02metaG_FD_183611 | JGI IMG/M metagenome (GOLD analysis project Ga0209980, IMG submission 183611) | Deep subsurface microbial communities from Mariana Trench to uncover new lineages of life (NeLLi) - CR02 metaG (SPAdes) (version 2) | ecosystem: Environmental > Aquatic > Marine > Ocean trench... | reverse complement strand
GAAATGGGCGACATGGGCCTGATCGTGCTCGGTGTTCCCTGCAATCAGTTCGGCGCCCAGGAACCCGGCAGCAACGAGGAAATCCTCGGTTTCTGCACGCAAAAGTATGCGGTGAGTTTTCCGATGGCCGCAAAGATCGATGTCAATGGTCCCGGGCGGCATCCGTTGTATGCCTGGTTGACCAGCGAGGAAAACGGTTGCCCGGGTGACATCGAGTGGAATTTCGAAAAATTCCTGGTAGACGCGGAAGGATCGCTGAAAGCGCGCTATCCATCGGCCACAATGCCCGGCGACGCCGGTCTGATGCTCGATCTGGCAGCCATTCTCTAGCGCGAATCGGTTAACGAGCCCGCTCTGCGGTGGCATTTTTTTCGGCGGGCATTTAAGATTTCGCCACTTGTGCAACATGGCGATGATACCGTCGGTCCGGACGGAGACAAAAAATGGTGACCAGAAAAAGACTGATAATGGCATTGGCGGCGCTGCTGCCGTTGGCTGCGACGGCCGATGGCGATGCAAAAAACGGTCGGGTCCTGACCAATACCTGCCTGGGTTGCCATGCGATCGAAAATTACCGGACCCTCTACCCGATGTACAAGGTCCCCAAGCTGGGTGGACAGAATGAAGCCTACCTGGTCGCGGCGCTGAAGGCCTATCGGGATGGCGCGCGGCCACACAAGACCATGCACGCCCAGGCGGCCACGCTGAGCGACCAGGAGATGGCCGATGTGGCGGCCTATTTCGCCAGCCGGTTCGATGACTGAAGGGATGATAAAAATGAGAAAACACGGGGTTCAGATTTTCGCGGTACTGGCTGGAGCCATGCTGATTTGCACTGCAGCCGTTGCCGGTGGCGACGCGGGCGCGGGCAAGGAAAAATCGGTGGTTTGCGCCAGTTGCCACGGTGTGAGCGGCGAATCGGTCATGCCGGACTACCCGGTCCTCGCGGGTCAGCATCAGGACTACCTAGAACACTCTCTCAAGGCCTACCGCAGCGGCGAAAGAAGCAACCCGATCATGGCTGCTTTTGTCGCTGCGCTCAGCGACGAAGACATAGCCGATCTGGCCGCATACTACGCGGCGCAGGAGGGCCTGTTCACGCTGAACCGGTAATGCGTGTTCTCCCTGGAAAAAAGTCGGCTGCAGACAGCCGGCTTTTTTTGTTTTTGAAGAGTACCCAGCCGATATGACAGCAATCATCAACGAGCCGCAGCCGGACATCATCGATCAGGGCGACGGTGTTTTCGCCATCGATACCGGGTATCTAAGGCCGCGAATGGATGCCAGCCACCTGCTCGTACAGCAAGGCCGGGGCGCGTTCGTAGACACCGGCACCGCGCATTCGGTGCCTTTGTTGCTGGCGGCGCTGAGCGCATGCGGGCTAAGCCCTGCCGATGTCGACTATGTGCTGCTGACCCATATCCATCTCGACCATGCCGGTGGCGCCGGCCAGTTGATGAACGCATTGCCCAACGCGACGCTGGTGGTGCATCCGCGTGGCGCACGGCACATGGTTGACCCGGAAAAACTGATCGCCGGCAGCATCGCCGTTTATGGCGAAAAGCTGTACCGGCAACTGTATGGTGAATTGCTGCCGATCCCCGGGGAGCGAATCCGCGTGATCGAAGACGGGGAAAAACTGAAACTCGCCGATCGCGAGCTGAAATTCCTGCACACGCCCGGTCATGCCCTGCATCACTGTTGCATCGTGGATCGCGAAGCGGATGCGATTTTTAGCGGCGACAGCTTTGGCGTTTCCTATCGCGAGTTCGATACCGCGGCCGGCGCCTTCATCATGCCCACGACCACACCGATACACTTCGACCCCGAAGCTGCACATGCGTCGATAGACCGCCTTCTGAGTTACCAGGTCAGCCGAATTTTCCTGACCCATTACAGCGCCGTGTCATCACCGGAAAAACTGGCGCGCGATTTACATGCCGATATCGACGCGTTTGTCGAGATTACCCACGATAATGCAGCGAGCGATGACCGGCACGGTGCGATGATCAGCGCATTGTACGACTACCTGAGCCTGCGCCTGGATCAGCATGGCTGCGAGCTGGACCATGCGGAAAGACACCGCCTGCTCGACCCGGATATTGAACTCAACGCGCAGGGGCTGGAATATTGGCTGGATCGCAAGATGAGGGGCTAACCCGCATGTCACAAGGGCGATAGCCGCCGGGGACCCGTTATGGAAACATTCAAAGCCTTTCGTATACACGACGATGACGGGAAAATCAGCGCCAGGTTCGAATCCCTGACGCTGGACGATCTGAGCGCTGGCGAAGTCGTTATTCGCTCGTCTTTCTCGGGCATCAACTACAAGGATGCGCTGGCGGCGACAGGCGCCGGCAAAATCCTGCGGAAATTCCCGCTGGTCGGTGGCATCGATGTGGCCGGCAAGGTCATCCACAGCGATGACGACCGCTATGCAGCAGGCGACCCGGTCGTGGTCACCGGTTGCGGGCTCGGTGAAGAATACGACGGTGGCTATGCCGAAATCGTCCGGGTCAAAGGCGACAGCGTGATCCCGCTTCCCGATGGCCTCAGTGAGGAACAGGCGATGACGCTGGGCACGGCGGGGTTTACCGCGGCACTGGCGATTACCCGCATGGAGCGCAACGGGCTGACGCCGGCCGACGGGCCGGTGGTCGTAACAGGCGCCACCGGTGGTGTGGGCAGCCTGGCGGTAGACATGCTGGCCGGTGCCGGTTACCGGGTCACCGCGGTGACCGGCAAGGCTGAGGCTTCGTCTTATCTGGAAACGCTGGGCGCCAGTGAGATTTTGCTGCGCGAACAGATCGATTTCGGCAGCCGGCCCATGGAAAAGGCGATCTGGGCTGGGGCGGTGGATAATGTCGGTGGCGAAATGCTGACCTGGCTAACCCGCACGATGAGCTGGTGGGGAAGCATCGCCAGCATCGGGCTGGTCGGGGGTCACGAACTCCATACCACGGTGATGCCGTTCATATTGCGCGGCATAAACTTGCTGGGGATCAATTCGATGGCGACGCCGCGCGAGCTGCGCCTGAAAATATGGCAACGCCTGGCCGGCGATCTCAGGCCGGCCCATCTGGAGCGGATTTGCACGCGGGTTATTGCCTTCGATCGGCTAGCCGGTGCATTCGACGATTACCTGCAGGGCAAAAGTATTGGCCGCAGCGTCGTCAAAATTGCGTAAGTCGTCGGCCGCGCCCCTGCATTTGGGAAACGGCGCTCCGCTGCGCTAACATAACCGCCCTTTTCGCAACACCGCTGAATCGGCGGCGGCAATCCGGAGATGACGACAGCATGAGCACAATTCATTCAGCGGGTGAGCGCCTCTGGCAGGCCATGGGCGAAGAAAGCCCGCTCCAGGTCGTTGGCACCATCAATGCGTTTAGCGCATTGCAGGCAAAAAAATCCGGCTTTAAAGCGGTCTACCTGTCCGGCGCCGGTGTCGCCAACGCTTCTTTCGGCTTTCCCGATCTGGGTATCACCAGCCTCAACGATGTTTGTGAGGATGTGCGCAGGATCTGCGGCGCAGTAGAATTGCCGTTGCTGGTCGATGCCGATACCGGTTGGGGTCAGGCGTTCATGATTGCGCGCACGGCACACGATTTGTGCGTGGCGGGCGCGGCCGGCATGCACATGGAAGACCAGGTTGGCGCCAAGCGTTGTGGCCACAGGCCAGGCAAGGAACTGGTTGCGGCCGGCGAAATGGCGGACCGGATCAAGGCGGCAGTGGATGGCCGGCCCGACGACCGTTTCGTTATCATGGCGCGCACCGATGCCCACGCGGTGGAAGGTCAGCAGGCCGCGATCGACCGGGCGTTGCACTATGTCGAAGCGGGCGCCGATATGATTTTTGCGGAAGCGCTGACCGAGCTGGACGAATATCGGGATTTTGTAACGCAAGTCGGCGTGCCCGTGCTGGCCAACATCACCGAGTTTGGCAAAACGCCGTTGTTTAGCCTCGATGAACTGGCGGCTGTCGGTGTGCAGCTCGCGCTGTATCCATTATCCGCGTTTCGGGCCATGAGCAAGGCCGCCGAGAAAGTGTACAGTGTCCTGCGTAAACAAGGCACGCAAAAATCCTGCACCGACGCCATGCAAACCCGCGATGAGTTGTACGAAGTCCTGGACTACCACGAATACGAGCGCAAGCTGGACGAACTGTTTGCCGCCGAGAAGTCGTGACCCCGGGACCAAGCCATTGGAGAGCAAGGAATGAGTGCAAAGAAACCCCCTGGCGGCCTGGCCGATATAATCGCTGGTGAGACGGCGATCGCCACCGTCGGCAAGGAAGGCGCCGGGCTGACCTATCGCGGATACGACATCGAGGACATGGCGAAAAACGCCACCTTCGAGGAAGTCGCCTACCTTTTGCATCATGGCGATCTGCCAAACCGCAAGCAACTCGACACCTACCTGGCCAAACTCAGAGGCATGCGGGGCTTGCCGAAGGCGTTAACGGACGTACTCGAGAACACGCCCGCAGATTCGCACCCGATGGACGTATTGCGTACCGGTTGCTCGGTGCTGGGAAACCTCGAGCCCGAAGGGGATTTTTCCAAGCAAGCTGAGGTCGCCGACCGTTTGCTCGCCTGTTTTCCATCGATGCTGATGTACTGGCATCGCTATCATACCGATGGCGTGCGTATCGACACGGAAACCGATGCGAATTCGGTCGCCGGTCATTTCCTGCATCTGCTGCACGGCAAGGCGCCCAGTGATTTTCACCGCCGGGTTCTGGATGTCTCCCTGATTTTGTACGCGGAACACGAGTTCAATGCCTCGACTTTTACCGCCCGCGTCATCGCCGCGACGCTGTCCGATTTCTACTCGGCCATAACCGGTGCGATCGGCGCTTTGCGCGGGCCGCTGCACGGCGGGGCCAACGAAGCCGCGATGGCGCTGATCGAGCGCTTTGAGAACGCAGAACAGGCTACCGAGGGTATCCATCAGGCCCTCGCGCGGAAAGAGAAAATCATGGGCTTTGGCCACCGTGTCTATACGACATCGGACCCGCGTAACGTCGTGATCAAGGAACTCTCGCGGCAATTGTCGGAGGAAGTCGGCGATACGCATTTGTTTGCCGTGTCCGAGGCGATCGACAAGGTGATGTGGGATGAAAAGAAGCTGTTCCCCAATGCAGATTTTTATTCGGCGACGGCCTACCATTTTATGGGTATCCCGACGCCGCTGTTCACGCCGATCTTCGTGTGCTCGCGCATCACCGGCTGGTCCGCCCATATCATGGAGCAACGCGCCGACAACCGCCTGATTCGCCCGGCTGCGGATTACATCGGCCCGAGTTTGCGCGAGTGGGTGCCCGTCGAAGAGCGTGATTGAGTTTTGACCCGCATATTTCACCAAGGTGGTAGTCGCCGGGCTTGCCGCCAGGCCGTCTTCAGGAGCAAAAATGTCTTCCAGTGATATCCGTTCCGCCAAACGGCCGGAGCCCGACCTGGTTTTGACGAAAATCGCGGACTATGTCTGCGATTACCGGGTCGACAGCGAATTGGCCTACGACACTGCGCGTTATTGCCTGATGGACACCCTGGCCTGCGCTTTCCAGGCCCTGTCTTTCCCGGCCTGCACCAGGCTGCTTGGGCCCATCGTCCCCGGCGCCACGCTGCCCGGCGGCGCGCGCGTGCCCGGTACGAGTTTCGAGCTGGAGCCGATGATGGCGGCGTTCAATATCGGTGCGCTGATCCGCTGGCTGGACTTCAACGACACCTGGCTGGCGGCCGAATGGGGACATCCATCGGACAACCTCGGCGGCATCCTGGCCACGGCTGATTACCTGAGCCGCCAGGCCGAGGCGCATGGTAAAGACCCGCTGACCATTCAGGACCTGCTGACCGCGATGATCAAGGCGCACGAAATACAGGGCGTGCTGGCGCTGGAGAACAGTTACAACCGGGTCGGCCTCGATCATGTGCTGCTGGTGCGGGTGGCCACAACCGCGGTGGTAACGCATATGCTCGGCGGCGACCGGGGCACCATCGTCAATGCGCTATCCAATGCCTGGATCGACGGCGGCGCATTGCGCACCTACCGGCATGCGCCCAATACCGGTTCGAGAAAAAGCTGGGCGGCCGGTGATGCGACCAGCCGCGGCGTGCGGCTGGCATTGATGGCGATGACCGGCGAAATGGGTTATCCATCGGCGCTGAGCGCACCGGGTTGGGGTTATTTCGATGTGTTGTTCAAGGGGAAGGAATTCAGCCTGCCGCAGGACTTCGGCAGCTATGTCATGGAGAATATCCTGTTCAAGATATCCTTCCCGGCCGAGTTCCATGCGCAAACCGCGGTCGAATGCGCGATGGCCCTGCATGGGCAGGTCAAGGACCGGCTCGGCGAGATCGCGAAAATCGTCATCGAAACGCAAGAGCCGGGTATCCGCATCATCGACAAGACCGGCCCGCTGGATAACCCGGCGGATCGTGACCACTGCATTCAGTACATGGTGGCTGTTCCGCTGGTCTTTGGCCGGCTGGTGGCGGCCGATTATGAAGACGATGTTGCCGCGGACCCGCGCATCGACGCTCTGCGAGACAGCATGGAGGTTTTGGAAAACAAGGATTTCACGACTTCATATTTCGATCCCGAGCGGCGTTATATCGGTAACGCTTTGCAGGTCTTCTTTAAAGATGGCAGCAGTACCGAACGCGTCGAAGTGGAGTTCCCCATCGGTCATCGGAAGCGCCGCGAAGAGGGAATACCGGCGCTGGTGAAGAAATTCGAACACTCGGCGGCGGAGCAGCTGGACGCAGGCCAGTGCCAGGCATTGAATGAGCTTTTTGCCGAGCCGCAGCGATTGTCCGCCATGGCGGTATCGGATTTCATGGCGATGATGGTCAAGGCCTGAACCCGCCTGTTTCACGATGGCGGTCGCCGCCGCGTTTTTTATGAAGTCCGGAGAGTGATACTTTGATCAATGTGATAAATCGGCTGCTGGCCGCGATCGGGGCGTTCGTCGTTGTCGCCATGCTGGCGGCCTGGGGTTTCTCGCAGTGGCAGGAGTCCAGCCAGGCCGGCGCGGACGAAATGCGGACCTACGCCGGCGCAAACCCGGCGCCTGAGTTTCCACCCGCTATGGACTGGCTGAACACCGGTGGCCGTGAGCTAAGCATCGAGGAACTCGGCGGTAAGGTGATATTGCTGGATTTCTGGACCTATGGCTGTATCAACTGCCTGCATATCATCCCCGATCTGAAACGGCTGGAGGAGAAATACGCTGAGGAACTGGTTGTCATCGGCGTGCATTCCGGCAAATTCGAGCGTGAATCCAGGACCACGGCAATCAGGCGTTTCGTACAACGCTACCAAATCATGCATCCGGTCGTTAACGACAAGGATTTCGAGATCTGGAAGGCCTATGGCGCTCGCGCCTGGCCGACGCTGGTGGTGATCGACCCGGTCGGCAACATTGTCGGCCAGGTATCCGGGGAGGGGCATTACGATTTGCTGGATACCGTCATCGGCGGGCTGGTGGAGGAATTTGAGATCGACCGTTCCGATCTGAACCTGGTAGCCGAGGAGCGGCCGGGCGGTCAGCTGAGTTTCCCGGGCAAGGTGCTGGCCGATGCCGCGAACGATCGCCTGTTTATCGCAGATACCGGGAACCATCGCATCGTGGTTGCCGGTCTGGACGGGCAGGTGCGACAGCTTATCGGCGGAGGCCAGGCAGGTTACGCCGATGGTGGCTTTGGCGAAGCCCGTTTTCGCCTGCCGCAGGGCATGGCTTTGCTGGACAAAGACACCTTGTTATTGGCGGACACGGAAAACCATGCCATTCGCAGGATAGACCTTGCTGGAAAAACAGTGTCGACAGTCGCGGGCAACGGCCGGCAAGCCTATATGTTCGACAACCTCGCGGGTCCCGGCGACGCGTTGAATTCTCCGTGGGACCTGTTGCGTGTCGGTGACACCGTCTATGTCGCGATGGCGGGACAGCACCAGGTCTGGACCCTCGATCCGGCGAGCGGCCGGCTAAAAGCCTTTGCCGGTTCGCGACGCGAGCAGCTCAAGGATGGAAAATTGCTTTCCGCGGGTCTCAACCAGCCAAGCGGCCTGACTACCGATGGCGAGAACCTGTTTATCGCCGATAGCGAGGCAAGCGCGATCCGCAGCGCGGATCTCGACGCCGGTGGCAGATTGCATACGCTGCTTGGAACCGGCCTGTTCGATTTTGGCGATGTCGACGGCCGCGGCCGCAAGGTCAAGTTGCAGCACCCGCTGGGCGTGGCCTGGAATGCTGGCGTGATCTATATCGCGGATACCTACAACAGCAAGATCAAACGCCTGGAACCGGACAGCCTGGAGGTTGTCAGCCTGACGCCCGGGGAGCCGACCCTGGAAGAACCGGGTGGCCTGAGCGTTGCCGGACAGTATCTGTATATCGCAGACACCAACAACCACCGCGTTCGCATACTGGATCTGGAAAGCGGGGAACTCACGGATTTTGTGCTGCATGACCCGGAAGGCTTGCTGGAGGCAACGCCCCGGCAATGACGATTGCGCAAAAGTTGCGGCATGGATTGGCGGAACTCGGTCAGACCTTGCCGGAAGGCGCCGAACAAAAACTGCTCCGCTTTCTCGAGCTGTTGCGGCACTGGAACCGCACGATCAATCTGACCGCGGTCCGGGAAATCGATGACATGGTCGCGGCCCACCTGCTGGACAGCCTGGCGATCAGGCCGTGGTTGGCCGGCGAGCGGATCCTGGATATCGGTTCCGGGGCGGGGTTGCCCGGTATCCCGCTGGCGATCGCCGAACCGCACCGGTCCTTCGTACTGCTCGACAGTGCAGCCAAACGCTGCCGTTTTCTGACCCAGGCCGTGGTCGAACTCGGGCTCGCCAACGTGCGGGTAGAAAACCGGCGCGTTGAGGATTATCTTGTGAGCTCAGACGAGGCGCCGCTGTTTTCGACCATTACCGCAAGGGCGTTTGCCAGTCTGGACAAATTGACGGCGGCGGCAGGACATCTGCTCGCAGATCGGGGTAGTCTGCTGGCAATGAAAGGGAAAATGCCGCAAGACGAGCTGAACACGTTGCCCGATGGATGGCGGTTGCAGCGCGCGGAAAAAATGGTGATACCCGAGTTGGCGGCGGAGCGGCACCTGTTGATTCTCGAGCGGGTAAAGATAAAGGATCCGGAACGAACATGGCACGAATCATAGCGATTGCGAATCAGAAGGGCGGTGTCGGCAAGACCACGACGGCCGTCAACCTGGCCGCGTCGCTGGCGGCGACAAAACGCCGCGTCTTGCTGGTGGATGTCGATCCGCAGGGCAACGCCACCATGGGCGCCGGTGTGGACAAGTACCAGCTGGAGCAGGGGGCCTATGAAGTACTGATGGGCGACTGCGTGGCCAGGGACGCCATCCAGAATGTCGAGGACGCACGGTTCGACGTCCTGCCGGGCAACGAGGACCTGACTGCCGCAGAGGTCAAGCTGCTCAACGAATACGGGCGCGAATTGAAACTGCGCAAGGCGCTGGAACCGCTTGCCGACGACTATGACTACATCATCATCGATTGTCCGCCATCGATAAACATGCTCACGGTCAATGCGTTGACCGCCGCCGATAGCGTACTGATCCCGATGCAGTGCGAGTATTACGCATTGGAGGGTTTATCCAGCCTGGTCAGGACCATCGAACGGATCCGCGAGACGGTCAACCCCGAACTGCGCATCGAGGGCGTGCTTCGCTGCATGTACGACCCGCGCAACAACCTGGCAAACGATGTATCGGGGCAATTGATCCTGCATTTCAAGGACAAGGTATTTCGCACCGTGATCCCCCGCAATATCAGGCTGGCGGAGGCGCCGAGCTTCGGTCTTCCGGTGCTTTATCACGACAAGAAATCGCGTGGTGCGATGGCCTACCTGGCGCTGGCCGGAGAAATCAATCGCCGGCACGAAGAACAACAGGCCATGGTGAGCATGGCGTAGATCAAGAAGGGACTTTTCGCGATGAATGGCATTACAAGGGGCAGGAATTGATGACGGCGAAACGCAGGGGGCTGGGCCGCGGCCTGGATATGTTATTGAGCGGCGCCGCGCCGGTGGTTGGCGACAGTGAAAGCCTGCGCAACTTGCCGATCGACCTGATCAGGCCTGGCCCATACCAGCCGCGTCAGGATATGCGCGAGGACACGCTGCAGGAGCTGGCCGATTCGATTCGTGCGCAGGGCCTGGTGCAGCCGATCCTCGTGCGGCCGCTTGGCGATGGTGAGCAGTTCGAGATTGTCGCGGGCGAGCGCCGTTGGCGTGCGGCACAAATGGCGGGGTTGCAGGAAATCTCCAGCGTCGTTCGGCGGGTTCCCGATAAGGCCGCGATCGCCATGGCGCTGATCGAAAACATCCAGCGCGAGGATCTGAATCCGCTGGAAGAGGCCCTGGCGCTGGACCGGCTTATCCGCGAGTTCGACATGACCCACGCACAGGCCGCCAACGCCATCGGCCGGTCCCGGGCGGCGGTCAGCAACTTGCTGCGGCTGCTCGATCTTGGCGCGCCACTCAAAAAATTGCTGATGGCCCGGGAACTGGATATGGGTCACGCCAGAGCCTTGCTGGGGTTGTCGACCCAGCGCCAACAGACCGAGGTCGGCTTGCTGGTCGCGAAAAAAGGGCTGTCGGTCAGGGAAACCGAGGCCTTGGTGCGTCGCCTGCTCAACGGCAAAAAAGACCGGAAACCGGCGCGACGCGACCCGGATATCGCTCGTCTTGAGACCGAGCTGAGCGAGAAGCTCGGCGCGAAGGTCAGTCTCAGCCATGGCGCCAAAGGCAAAGGCAAGCTGGTGGTCAGCTACAACAGCCTCGACGAGCTCGAAGGCATCCTCGCGCACATCAAATAAACCGACGTTTTGTTGCCAGTCCAAAAGGTCGCCACTATAATGGTGCGGCTTTGAGCCGCCTCCTGGGCAGATGACAATCGGGGGGCAAACAGGACGCCACACGCCGTATCGAAAGACCATCGGTGGTGGCGTTTTTATGTACCCGGGCACGGCCCGGGCCGATATTCGGGGATGTACCAGGGGAATTCGTGAGCGCCGATGCTCCGCATGCGGGCAGCACCAGCAAATCGGTCAGCGCCGCCAGGGCGATGTTCGGGATACTCGCCGCCCAACTGGGCGTCAGTCTTTTGCTGGCAGCGATCGGTGGCTTGTACGCAGGGAGGACTGCGGCCTATTCCGGTCTGATTGGCGGCATGATTTGCCTGCTGCCAAACACATTTCTGGCTTTGAGGATCATTGCGGCTGGCATGAAGCGCGAGCCGAGGGCGTTGGTACGCGGCATATACGCGGGCGAGGCCGGAAAAATGATGATCAGCGCGACGCTGTTCATCGTGGCATTCACGCTGGTCAAACCATTGGCGGCAGGCTGGCTTTTTGCCGGGTTTATCGCTACCCAGGGCGTGATGTGGGTGGCACTGAGACTGGACAAGACGGGATTCGATGCATAGGGTCATGATGCCTGAGCGAAGGGACAAGAATGGCGACTGAAGGCCAATCCGCAGGCGAATATATACAGCACCATCTGCAGAACCTGCAGGTTTGCCGGGTCGAGGACCAGTGGGTCTGGAACCAGTGCAGCGGTAATTTCTGGGCGCTCAATGTCGATTCGATGTTCTTCTCCGTATTCCTGGGCTTGTTGTTTCTGATCTCTTTTCGACAGGTCGCGAAAAAAGCCAATTCAGGCGTGCCATCCAGGTTCCAGGCGCTGGTCGAAGTGCTGGTCGAATTTGTCGATGGCAGCGTACGCGATACTTTCCACGGCAAGAGCAAACTGATCGCGCCGTTGGGGCTGACGATTTTCGTCTGGGTGTTCCTGATGAACGTGATGGATCTGCTACCGGTGGATCTTCTGCCGCAATTAGGGCAGTTGGTCGGGGTTCCTTACCTGAAGGTCGTGCCGACCACCGACGTCAATGTCACTTTTGGAATGTCGATCTCGGTCTTTGTGCTGATCCTCTACTACAGCATCAAGATCAAGGGTATCAAAGGATTCACAAAGGAACTGACGCTGCAGCCGTTCAATCACTGGGCCGCGATCCCGTTCAACCTGATCCTCGAAGGGATCTCGCTGATCGCCAAGCCCATATCCTTGTCGTTGCGGT
>Ga0209980_10001682_pt1 | contig 12122 bp, 12 predicted proteins | sample CR02metaG_FD_183611 | JGI IMG/M metagenome (GOLD analysis project Ga0209980, IMG submission 183611) | Deep subsurface microbial communities from Mariana Trench to uncover new lineages of life (NeLLi) - CR02 metaG (SPAdes) (version 2) | ecosystem: Environmental > Aquatic > Marine > Ocean trench... | reverse complement strand
AGGTATGCCTGTGAGTGACCCCAGGGGTTCCATGGTACTCGATATAGGGGGGGGTACAACCGAAGTCGCAGTAATTTCCCTGAATGGAATTGTTTACGCGGATTCAGTGCGTATCGGGGGGGATAGATTTGATGAAGCGATCATTAATTATATTCGCCGAAATTATGGTAGCTTGATTGGCGATGCCACCGCAGAACGAATCAAAATCGAAATTGGTTGTGCCTATCCAGGGAACGAAGTGAAAGAAATGGAGGTTCGTGGTCGTAATCTTGCGGAAGGCATCCCCCGCAGTTTTACACTCAATAGCAACGAAATCCTTGAGGCTTTACAAGAACCATTATCCGGTATTGTAGGTACTGTTAAAAATGCGCTGGAAAAGACACCGCCGGAACTTGGCTCTGACGTCGCCGAGGTCGGTCTTGTGCTAACAGGGGGCGGTGCACTTCTGCGTGATATGGATCGACTGCTGATGGAAGAAACGGGCCTACCTGTAATCATTGCAGAAGATCCGTTGACCTGTGTTGCCAGAGGGGGTGGTCGTTACCTTGAAATGATCGAGGAGTACGGTGACGATATCCTGGCTGTTGAATAGCCTGATTTAATACAAAAAAAGGAGACAGACAATAAGTACGCTGTTTCTAAAGGGTCCATCCGCCAATGTGCGCATTGTTGCGTTCATTCTGGCCTCATTAATCATGATGACTGTTGATCATCGACAGGGTCATCTGGAGAGGGTGCGCTCGGTACTTACTGTATTTGTTTATCCATTGCAATACGTCGCCAATCTACCCGTTACAGTCATAAACTGGGTATCAGAGTCTTTGACTACGCGCGCTGGCCTGGTGAAAGAGAACACTCGATTGCGTGAGGAACAACTGATACTCAGTTCTAAGGTACAGAAATTTGAAATTCTTGAGGCGGAAAATGAACGTCTCAGGGAAATGCTAAAGTCTTCAGAGAAACTTGATGAGCGTGTATTAATTGCAGAATTACTGGCAGTTGATTTACAACCATTCAGACATCAGATCGTGATCAATAAAGGCCGGCGTGAAGGCGTTTACGAAGGGCAACCTATTGTTGATGCAAATGGTGTGATGGGGCAGGTAGTACATGTTGGTCCATTTTCCAGTACGGTACTTTTGTTGACTGATCCAATACATGCAATTCCCGTTCGAATCAATCGTAACGGATTAAGGTCAGTTGCTGTTGGTACTGGACAAAGTCATGTTTTACAGCTGGAACATTTACCCAATAACGTTGATATCAAAGAAGGAGATCTGGTTGTGTCGTCAGGCTTAGGAAGCAGGTTTCCTCCAGGCTACCCTGTGGGGATTGTTTATAATATCAGTCGAGTTCCGGGTGAACCTTTTGCCAAGGTATCCATACTTCCCAGTGCGCAACTTGAAAAGAGTAGAGAGGTTCTGTTGGTCTGGCCAAAATCGAGCCCTGAGTTGCCATCAAATTTTGAATCGTCATTAGATGACCCAAATCTATTGGATGACCTGGATGTCTCAGCGAGGCAATGATGTTGAACAAAAATACGGGTGGATGGATCTTATTCATAAGCTTATTGATAGCCTTCCTGTTAACTGCTTTGCCGTTACCCCATTGGGCCGATGATTGGCGACCTGCCTGGGTCGCGATGGTACTGATATACTGGTGTATGGCGCTACCTGAAAGGATAGGTATTGGTATTGCGTGGTGTATGGGTCTATTGCTAGATGTGCAACAAGGCGCCTTACTTGGACAAAATGCTCTGGGTCTCGCATTGATTGCTTATTTTGTGATTCAGATTCACAAACGGTTTCGACTATTCCCACTGGTGCAACAGTCCTGTCTGGTTGGGTTCATCATCATATTTTATTTACTTATTTCCTCATGGGTTACAGGGATTATGGGAATACCCCCCAAGACATGGACCTATTGGATGCCTGCGATCAGCAGTATGGTTTTATGGCCATGGTTGTTTGTTATCCTCAGGGACATACGCCGTCAATATAACGTGACCTGATAGCCAATATCGGGCATGGGTTTAAATTTCACACTCAAAGATACCGAGGAAGAATCACGGCTCATCCGTCTTCGCGTCTATTCTGCAGTTGTAATTATTATTCTGTTAGTTATGGTGCTTGTTGCACGTTTGTTTTATCTACAAGTGATTCGACATGACCACTTTATTACTTTATCTCAGAGTAACAGGGTAAAGGTTTTACCTATTGCGCCGATCCGGGGTTTGATTTTCAGCCGGGACAATGTTCTGCTTGCAGATAACCAACCATCTTTTAGTCTTGAACTGATTCCGGAACAAATAGACAATCTGGATAAGACGATAGGTCAACTTTCCAGGCTCATTGATATCGATGAAGATAGTATTAGCCGCTTTAAAAAGCTACGTCGTGAGAAAAGACGTTTTGAAAGCATACCGCTTAAATTTAACCTGTCAGAGGGTGAAGTCGCGCGTTTCTCTGTCGAGCGACATAAGATCCCCGGCGCTAAGGTAATTGCCCGTCCATACCGTTACTACCCCGAGAAATCAGGTTTGGTGCATGCATTGGGATATGTTGCCCGAATTGATGAGAAAGATCTGCAAAATATTGATGAGTCAGATTATCTGGGGACGACCCATATTGGAAAACTTGGTGTTGAGAAAGCCTATGAAGATATATTGCATGGGCGTGTTGGTCATCAACAAGTAGAGGTAAATGCACAAGGCCGTATCATCCGGGTGCTTGAAAGAACACCGCCAGAACCGGGACAAAATATTTATTTGACCCTCGACCTTTCACTTCAGACTGCTGCATCAAAAATAATGCAGGGAAAACGTGGGTCTATCGTTGCCATGGATCCAGATAATGGTGATATCCTGGCATTTGTCAGTTCACCTGCCTATGATCCCAATCCCTTCGTGAACGGTATTGATTCCAAATCATATAAAGTGCTACTCAGTTCCAGGGATACGCCACTCATCAACAGGGCACTGAATGGTAAATATCCACCGGGTTCAACTGTAAAACCTTTTTTAGGGATCGCCGCACTTATGTTTGGCGTCAGGAACACAGATGAAGCGATCTGGTGTAGAGGTTGGTATACATTGAGGGGGCATGATCATCGTTATCGTGACTGGAAAAAAGGGGGGCATGGGCATGTGGATTTAAATTATGCAATTATGCAGTCCTGTGATATTTATTTTTATACACTGGCACATGACCTTGGTATCACCAAACTGAATAAGGCGTTAACAAATTTTGGCTTTGGTATTAAAACGGGTATTGACATTGGTGGAGAATCAGCTGCATTGGTTCCCTCTATCGACTGGAAACGTAGTGCATTGAATCAACCCTGGTACCCAGGCGAGACACTAATCGCCGGAATCGGCCAGGGTTATGTTCTGGCGACCCCGCTACAACTCGTCACAGCAACTGCTGCTTTGGCCAATCATGGGAAACGTGTTCTTCCGAGGTTGGTGTACAAAATTAGTGATCCGATTTCAGGAGAATCCACACTCCTTCCTATTGCAACACCAACATATGTTGTTGGCTACAAACAGGAGCATTGGGATTTCGTGATACAGGCGATGCAGGATGTTGTTCACGGACCAAGGGGAACTGCCAGGCGCAGTGGTGCAAATGCTGCCTACAGGTTTGCTGGAAAGACAGGGACTTCCCAGCTCTTTGGTATCGGCCAGGATGTAAAATATGAAAAAGATAAAGTGCCGGAACATTTACGTGATCATGCATTATTTATCGCATTTGCTCCGCTCGAGGCACCTAAAATTGCACTTGCCATCATTGTAGAAAATGGCGGCAGCGGATCATCAACAGCTGCGCCAATTGCGAGAAAGCTGCTAGATCACTATTTGCTGGATGAATCAGGGAACCTTAAATGAAACCTTTTGAACAGCAATCGCTATCTCAACGTCTTCATCTAGATGTGCCACTATGCTTTGGGTTACTGGTGTTATGTGGTTTAGGCCTAATGGTACTCTATAGTGCTGGTGGTGAGGATCTCAGTATTATCATCAGGCAGGCGATGCGCATGGGGATGGCTTTCGTATGCATGTTTTTAATTGCGCAATTACCCCCAGCTGTCATAGAAAGATGGTCTCTATGGCTTTTTATCGCCGGCATTGCCATGCTGGTAATGGTGTTGTGGGTTGGGCATGTTGGTAAAGGGGCACAGCGTTGGTTGGATATGGGGTTTTTCAGATTTCAACCTTCCGAGCTAATGAAATTGTCTGTGCCTATGGTCGTTGCCTGGTACCTTGCTAACAAAACATTGCCGCCAAATCTCGGTAACATAATAATTGTCGGTTTGATGATAATTATTCCTGTCGCTTTGATTGCGAAGCAACCTGATCTGGGAACTTCATTACTGGTTGCAACTGCGGGTCTTTCTGTATTATTTATCGCTGGAATGCGTTGGAAACTTATTCTGATATTTGGTGCTCTCTGCAGTATGTGCGCGCCGATACTTTGGTATTTCATGCACGATTATCAGAAACGTCGTGTATTAACCTTGTTTAATCCGGAACAGGATCCACTAGGTGCTGGGTACCACATCATTCAATCCATGATTGCAATCGGGTCAGGTGGAATTTACGGTAAAGGCTGGTTAAATGGGACGCAATCTCATCTTGAATTTTTACCAGAGCGTTCAACTGATTTTATTTTTGCTGTTTATTGTGAAGAGTTTGGCCTGATGGGTGTACTACTTCTGTTGTGTATTTATCTATTCATTATTGCACGTGGTTTATATATAGCTGTTAATGCACAACAGACTTACGGAAAATTACTTGCCGCCGCACTAACACTGACATTTTTTGTCTATATCTTCGTCAATATGGGGATGGTGATAGGTCAGTTACCCGTAGTGGGTGTGCCTTTGCCTTTAGTCAGCCATGGTGGCACATCGATGGTCACATTGATACTGGCTTTCGGTATTCTGATGTCAATTCATACGCACCGAAGAATACTATCCAGCTAAATCAATCTGAAATATAAAATTAATATATATGTTTGTTCAACCGGGAAAACGTATGTGTCACTTATTAAGAAGCAGTATGTTTTTAATTTTGTTATTGCCGGGTATTGGATTTACTAAATCATTGGACTTCAATCAGGTGAATCAATTTATTGATAGAATGGTGGTCAAGCATGGTTTTGATACAAACGAGTTAAGAATATTATTTGGTGGTACGAAGTATTCGGATAAAGTTTTACAAGCGATGTCACAACCTGCTGAAGATTTGGCATGGTATAAATATCGTCGCATATTTTTAAAAGATACTCGCATCAAAAAAGGTGTCAGATTCTGGAAAAAGCATGAAGCATCCTTGAATAGAGCAGAAGATGTCTATGGTATCCCACCACAAATTATTACCTCTATCATTGGCGTTGAGACACAGTACGGCCAATATAAAGGTAAAGATAAAGTAATGGATTCTCTGGCGACACTCGCTTTTCATTATCCAAAGCGTGCTGATTTTTATCGTGGCGAGCTGGAGCAGTTTTTGCTGTTAACCAGGGAGCAGAATATTGATCCACTGTCATTAAAAGGTTCATATGCAGGTGCGATGGGGATCCCGCAATTTATTGCCAGTAGCTACCGGAAATTTGCTGTGGATTTTGATACAGACGGAAAGAAGGATCTATGGCTAAATCCGGTCGATGCAATCGGCAGTGTTGCGAATTATTTTAATCGTCATGGCTGGAAAACAGGCCAGATGGTTACGTTCCCTGTCAGTATCACAGGGAGTAGGGTGAATGAAATAATAAATAGCGACTTGAAACCACATATCGGGCCGGGTGATTTAAAAAAATATGGCATTATTATTGATCGGGATATCCCGGAAACTGCCTTGCTAAAAGTTTTGAAATTTGAGCAAAAGGATGGAGACGATTACTGGCTTGGACTACATAACTTTTATGTCATTACACGTTATAATCACAGCGCATTGTATGCCATGGCCGTATATCAGCTATCTGAATCAATTAAAACAGAATACGAGAAAGAAACTGCTGTTGAAAAATAAAACGTATAATAGGGGCTTATTCAGACCAACTCTTTATAAGCATATTTGCCCATTATTAATATTTTTGGCATTCGTCGTTGTGACATTAGCCGGGTGTTCTTATGTCACAGTCGAGCGTGATAGCGTCCCCACGAAACCTGTGGATGTTTTATCTGTCCCTGATGCTGTACCAAAATGGGAAACAAGAAGTAAATATGGAAATCCAAAATCTTATGTTGTCTTCGGTAAGCGTTACAATGTGATGAATGACAATAGAGGCTTTAGCCAGCAGGGAATTGCCTCATGGTATGGCAAAAAATTTCACGGTAAGCGGACATCGTCCGGTGAGAGCTATGATATGTACGCAATGACGGCAGCGCATAAAACATTGATTTTGCCTGCTTATATTGAAGTAACCAATTTGAGGAATGGTAAAAAAGTAGTTGTAAAGGTGAATGACAGAGGCCCCTTTCATGAAAACAGGATTATCGATCTGTCCTATGCCGCCGCAACAAAACTCGATGTTGTTGCCAAAGGGACTGCGTTAGTAAAAATACGCGTCGTACAGCCAGGATATGCTTCTGCGAAAAGGAGCACTCCCGTTGAAACCATCTCTCCTGAATATTCGCCGGGTGATTTTTTCATACAAGTGGGGGCCTTTTCTGAGTTAGATAATGCGGAAAGTTTACGTAGAAAATTAAATTTCATCGGCAACACACTGGTGAAAATAAGCCAGGTGATGATTGATAACAGAACACTTTACAGAGTGAGAATAGGGCCACTCTCAGATGTGGGTATTGCAGATAAGATAGTTCAGCAATTAATCCAGCTTGATGAACCTGAACACCATATCGTCGTTAACTAAAACATTTATATGAAATAACTTGTAAGGAAGTGAATTAAATTTCTATGATAAAAAAACAATTAATAGTCCTGCTTGGACAATTACTCTTCAGCAGCCTTATTTACGCTGGTGTGACTGCAATTCCTGCGCCTCCAGGTATTAAGGCGAATGCATATCTTCTTCAGGACTTTGATAGTGGAAAAATTCTTGCTTCGAAGAATATTGATCAGAAAATGTCGCCGGCAAGCCTGACCAAGATGATGACCGTCCATGTTGTTTCAAATGAGCTGGGATCAGGCAGGATCACACTGGATGATGAAGTATTGGTGAGTAAAAAGGCCTGGAAGATGCCCGGTTCACGTATGTTTATTGAAGTGAATAAAAAAGTATCCGTTGGTGATCTATTGAAGGGTGTCATCATCCAATCTGGGAACGATGCCAGTGTCGCTCTGGCTGAACATGTATCTGGCAGTGAAGAAGTATTTGTAGAACTTATGAATCAATATGCAAGTAAGCTGGGTATGTCAAACAGTCATTTTATGAATAGCACAGGCTTGCCAGATGAACAGCATTATACGACGGTAAAAGATATGGCAATTCTTGCAGATGCCCTAATCAGGGATGTTCCCGAGATATATGCCTTACATTCTGTAAAGGAATTTACGTTCAACAAAATAACCCAACAAAACAGGAATAAGTTACTTTGGCGTGATCCAGATGTAGATGGGATTAAAACAGGCCACACGGAGGCTGCAGGTTTTTGCCTGGTGGCATCGGCAAAAAAGGAAAATATGCGGCTTATCTCTGTGGTGATGGGTTCTGAAAGTGAAGGTGCAAGGGAGAAAGCGACCCAGTCATTACTTGGTTATGGCTTCCGGTTCTATGAGACATACAAACTATATGGTGCAAATGAAAATATTACTTCCGTGAAAGTATGGAAAGGCGATACAGAGGCATTGGTTCTTGGGTTAGATACCGATCTATACGTAACCTTTCCCAGGGGACAGAAAAATCAGCTAAGGACAGAATTTAATCTATCAGAAAAATACATAGCACCTGTAAACAGGGGCAATGTGCTGGGAAATCTGAAGATCACTCTTGCTGATGAAGATATTGCTGATGCAAAATTAATTGCATTACAGTCTGTTTATGAAGGTAGTGTTATCGTTCGCTTAAAGGATAACTTTTTATTACTCTTTGAGTAAAACTGTCATGTCTTATATTGTTTATCTTAATGGTCAATATTTGCCGATTGAAGACGCAAAAATCTCCGTTCTGGATCGTGGATTTACATTTGGTGATGGCGTTTATGAGGTGATCCCTGTCTATAAAGGCCATATTTTCAGAATGAGGGAACATCTTGAGAGACTGAATAATAGCCTTGATGAGGTTTATATAGACAGGCCTTATGCGTTGGAACAGTGGCAGGAAGTATTGCGCGAATTGATTGAAAAGAATTCAGGTAAGAATACTGGGAATGATCAGTCTTTATATATGCAAGTAACCAGAGGAATTTCAGAAAGGGATCACGCAATTGATATTGCTACTAAACAAACCGTATTTGCAATGTGCAGGCCCTTACCTGAATACGATCGCTGTGCAGGGATATCAGCAATAATAGAAGAAGATATAAGATGGAAATATTGTCATATCAAGGCCATCACTTTACTGCCCAGTGTTATGCTACGACATAAAGCAAGGGATGCAGGTGCAACTGAAGCAATATTGGTCAAAGATGGTTATATAACGGAGGGTGCGGCAAGTAACGTATTTATTGTCAAAAATGGTATTGTGAAAACCCCGCCAAAAGATGGTAGCTTGCTACCAGGGATCACAAGAGATCTCGTTGTTGAATTATTAACCGAATCAGGCATTCCCTGTGAAGAGCTTGCAATCAAGGAGATAGAGTTAAAACAGGCTGATGAAATATGGATTACCAGTTCCACGTGGGAAATAGTGCCTGTGACAAGGCTGGATAACAATCCTGTTGGGACAGGTCGTCCTGGTGAAGTATGGCAACAAGCATCCGAAATTTATCAGACATTTAAAACTGGCATGACAAATGTTGTTTGATGAATCGACTGATAAAAATCAGCTTGGTAAAATAATGAGATAGTTTGGCAATGGATATATACAAGGAATTTACAATCGAGGCAGCACACCTGTTGCCTAATGTTCCTGAAGGTCATAAATGTAAAAGATTGCACGGCCATTCTTTCAGGATAGAAATCCATGTTGAAGGTGATGTTAATCCGGAACAGGGCTGGGTAATGGATTTCGCCCAGATAAAAAATAGTTTCAAGCCTGTTTTCGAGAAACTGGATCATCATTATCTAAATGATATTGAGGGTTTAGAAAATCCTACCAGCGAGAATCTTGCGCAATGGGTATGGCAAAAGCTATTACCCGGCTTGCCACAGCTAAAGAAAATTATTGTTAAGGAAACCTGTACTTCGGGATGCGTCTATCGAGGGGAATAGTCGTTGTTGTTATCTGTCATTTTTATACTAGGGGCGCCTACCTCTAGCTTTTAATACCGATCCCTTTGTTTAATAAATAAAGACATAAACTGAAAAGTGTAACATTAAATATTATTATGATTGCAAACGCAGTTTGAATGTTAATATCTGACACACCAAGCATGCCATAACGAAATGCATTGACCATGTATAAGATCGGATTAAACTTTGAAATCAATTGCCAGATTTCAGGCAATAAATTGATGGAATAAAAGACACCACCAAGATAAATAAGTGGGGTGAGCACAAAAGATGGAATGATGGCAATGTCGTCAAATTTCTTGGCAAAAATTCCGTTGATAAATCCTGCAAGGGAAAAAAGAATCGATGTTAGTAGCACGATGGTAACCACAATCACTGGATGTTCAATATGCAGTTCGGTAAAAAACAGAGCAACCAGAGTGACAACAAATCCCACCATCATGCCTCGAGCAACCCCACCCGTGATATAGCCGCTGAGTATGACGAGATTGGGGATTGGTGCAACCAGCATTTCCTCAATGTGCCGTTGAAACTTTGCCCCAAAGAAAGACGATACAACATTAGCATAAGCACTATTGATGATAGACATCATAATAATACCGGGTGCGATATATTGGATATAATCAAAGCCTTCCATTGTGCCAATTCGTGGTCCTATCAGGTTGCCAAATATTACGAAATAAAGTGTCATGCTGACTGCAGGAGGCAAAATAGTTTGAATCCAGATCCGGGCAAATCGATTTACCTCCTTGATAACAATGGTTTTAAATGCAGTTAGATATAAATTAGTATTCATGAATAGATTGACTTGAGCTTCAAGTTTATTTATCAGTACTGTTGTCTTCCAGAAGGCTAATAAACAATTCTTCAAGCCGGTTGTATTTATTACGCATGCTGAGTATTTCAATGTTCTGGGCAGAAAACTGTTTGAATAAGTTATTAAGTCCTTGTTGTTTGGAAATATCGATTTGTAATGTTGATTGATCGAGCATATGGCAAACATAATTACTAATTTTCGGGGGGGTTGTCTGGGGTACTTTTAGATCAAAAATAAATGTCTCAATATCCAGTTTTGATAGTAGCGATCTTACCGAGGTATTCTCGATGATATTTCCTTTATCAATAATGGCTACGTTTTTACAAAGATTTTCCGCTTCTTCCAGATAATGTGTTGTTAAAACAATGGTGGTGCCCTGTTTATTTATATCAATCAGAAAATCCCACATTGAGCGCCGTAACTCGACATCAACCCCGGCAGTCGGTTCATCAAGTATCAGTAATTTTGGTTCATGGACTAAGGCACGAGCGATCATTAATCTACGTTTGAACCCACCTGATAATGTACGCGATGGATCATTTCGTTTACCCCATAGCCCCAGCTTGCGTAGATACTTTTCAGCGCGTCCATATGCGGTCTTTCGGTTTATGCCGTAATATCCGGCCTGGTTGAGTAAAATCTCGAGTGGATTTTCAAATTGTGAAAAATTGACTTCCTGCGGTGCTACACCAATTAATGATTTTGCTTCAACAGAATGAGAATCAATGTCAAGATCAAAAACATTGATCATGCCTTCAGTTTTGTTTACCAGAGATGTGATGATACCAATGGTCGTTGATTTGCCTGCGCCATTCGGTCCAAGCAGAGCAAAGAAATCTCCTTCATCAACTTCAAGATCTATTCCCTTTAAAGCCTGGAGGCCTCCCCGGTAGGTTTTTTTAAGGTTTGAAATTTTTAACGCTTTCACAAAAATATTGTAACAGCTACAGCGTTAAAGCGAATGATTTGAGAATAATGAGGTCAGCAATTAATGATGGCGGTTCGATGCCATTGTTATCTATCTGGACAAAGGTAACAATCAAATGCTACAGGAATGACAATTAGCGGCTATCGTGAAGCGCCCTAAGTTGGGCTTCAATCTCCTTGTCTCGGGAAAGGATCAACCTGAAATATTCCTTGGGTATTTTTATCATTCGTGTTTTATGGTTTGCCCTGACAAAAGCATTACGTTTGCCTTTGTTGTCAGGCATGAGTGCTTGTTCCCCAAAGAATTCTCCAGCGCCTAGTTCAGCAAGAACAATGACCTCGCCATCATCATCCAAAGTGAATACTTCAACGGTACCATCGAGGATAACAAAGAGATGTTCGCCTTTCTGAAATTTCTTGACGACAAAATCACCAGGTCCAAATGAGACAACTTCAGTCCAGTCCCTGATGGTTGCGAGTTCCTGATTATTAAGATGTTTAAACAAGCGCATGTCCATGATTAAGTCACGGACTTCATCAGGTTCAAACTTTGCATTTATGACGGTTGTATCCTCGGAATCGGAATCATCAATATCTTCATCATCACGCTTGATACTTAGGAGTACATATTTTTTATCGATGCGAAAAACTTTTGCGCCATGAAGCGCCCTGACACTGGCATTTCTTCTGCCAGATCCACAGGGTAAGAGTGATTGTTCTCCAAAGAAATCGCCTGGTCGTAACGTCGCGATACCTACTTCGCGATCTGAAGAGCCACTACGGATAATAACTTCGACGAAGCCATCTAAAATGATGTACATGCAGTCTCCAACTTCGGCTTCTCGCACGATGATTTCCCGCTGACCATAATCCTCGATACCATTTTCTGGGGAGTTAATTATATCTAGCAAATCATCATCACTAAGTGATTTGAATAGAGGAATGCTGTGTAATAATTCCGGGTCGTCTAGTGAAACTGTCATTACTTTTTTCTCTGGGTTACCTAAATCTGGGTTAGTTCAT